>Ga0315331_10001021_pt1 | contig 20743 bp, 11 predicted proteins | sample M160m34915metaG_FD_203456 | JGI IMG/M metagenome (GOLD analysis project Ga0315331, IMG submission 203456) | Ammonia-oxidizing marine archaeal communities from Monterey Bay, California, United States - M1 60m 34915 | ecosystem: Environmental > Aquatic > Marine > Intertidal zone | place: USA...
TAAATTTCCTATTCTTTTAACTAATTGTTCTTTTTCTTTAGTTTTTGTTTTTAATACTCTATTATTAATTGTTTCTGCTGAAATATTTAATAAATCTTTATAATTTTTAATATTTTGTAAATAAACGTATAATAAACTACAAGTATCTTTTTCTAATTGTGCCCGTTCTCCTATTATAACAGAAACATCCTCTTGTTCTTGTTCGTCGATATCTATTCTTAATTCGCCACTTTCAAACGCAGAAATATATAATGAAAATGAACATAACATGAAATAATATCCTAATTGTTTTAAAATCTCTCCATCAAAAATAGAACCTGTTTCCATTCTATCTCTTAAAATTCCTGCATAAAATGGAATGGCATCTAATAATAATAATAAATCTTTATTATGGTTTAACACATATTTCAATACGGCTTTAATATTTTCATTATTATGAAAACTTAATAAATCCGCTGTATCCCTTGACATTTTTGTATCTTTTTCCATAAAACTAAGTATATCTACTTTATGTTTTTTACTTAATTTTTTTGAACCTTGTAACCAATGTTGAGGAACATATCTTTTTGTTCTATTACATAATATCATAGTAGGAAAAACTTTACACATTTTAATAGTTAATTCTTTCAACATAGTAAATATTGTGAATCCCGTTTCATCTTCTTGAGTTAAATAGACATTATCCCCCTTCAAATCCCAATTTAATATAAATTTTTCCTTTTTTTCTTTAGATTTCTTTTCTCCAACTGAGCCTTCTTGAGAATATTCAATTAATAAATCTTTTAATGCTGGTGTTAATTCTCCTCTTTCTATCATTTTTTCACTAATTTTAACAGACATTTGTCTATTAATTTCTTTTAAATATGATGTAAATTGTAAAACAATAGGGTCATCTTCTCCTTGAATAGAAACATCAAATCTATCAACTATCTTTTTTAAATATTCTATTAATTTTGGATGACATATAATTATACCGTCCTTTTCCTCTAATTTTTCAATACTATGTTCCAAAAATAATTTTTCAGTTGTTACAGGTGGGTCTAAATCATATTCTAAAATATTTCTTCTATTAATAATATTCAATAATACTCTTAAGGATTCTTTTGAATAATTTAAACTATCGGCTTCCATAGCAGCTATTTTTTCGTGTATAGGCTCAATAGCTTTAAAATTACAAGAGTTATTTATACAAACTCTATTTAAATCTTTTGATAATGTTACTCCGCTATTAAATTTACAATATTTTATAAAGGCTAAATAAATTGTTTCTTTTGTAAAATCATCAGGAATAGGAGTATATTTTAATTTTGTGTCATTTGTGAAGAGAAAGAAAGAAGATTTATTAATATTTTTATATTTGTAATATAATTCTGTTAATGATTTTATAATATTATTATGTCTTTGTATTGATGCTTCTTTTTGTGAAAAATATATACCTGTTTTCCATTCTCCTGTATTACAGCAAGCATTTTCAAGATAAGGAATACCGCCTTTTGTTTCTAATAACAAGGGTTCTTTATTTATAGCTCTTTGGACTGCTTCAATAATAGAAAATGAATAACTTACTATTTTACCATACAATGACCATAAATGACCAAACTGTTCATAACTTCCTTCTTCCATTCTAGTTCTCAAAGTTTTCTCAAATGTATGAGCTATATTATTTAATCTTGTAACTGTGACAGGATTTAATGGAGGTAAAAAAGTTTTCCATTGTTGAACATTAAATTCAGTAGGAATAATCTCAGCTGATTTATTTGTTTTCAACCATTCTCTTTTTAAAGTTAACATTTGAGAAACATCATCTAATGGTAATATTTTCTCTCCCATAAATTTTTTCAAAGTAGAAATAAACTTATCTTTTACATCTTCATAATTTTTCTTTCTTCTTTTAGATTTGGTTAATGCCTTTGGTATAACATCCCAAGGTCTATCATCTCTTCTTAAATTAAATACCATACAACTGAAATACTCCATGAATGTTAAATCACTATTACCATCTAAAGGAAATCCTGAAAATGATTTTTTACAATCTCCATAAGCCTTTTTTGCTATTATACCCGGTATTGCTGACTGAACGGCAATAATATATGCGGAAATAATAGAATAAAATTCTATTTCATCGCATTTTTTCTCATATGTTTTTGTTTTTGTTTTACCCTTTTTAATAGCAATAGCATATAATTCTCTATAATTACTTTCATCAGGTGCATGTAAATTAATAGATTCCATTACAGTTTTAATTATAAAATTATACTGTGATTTAGTTGATATATATAATTTTTCATCAAATGTTATAAGTATTGCCTCAATGCGTTTTGCTAACGCAGTAGCATATTCTTTTTTAGTATCTTTTACTTTTGATTGTTTTAATTTTTCTGCTTTATTTTCTTTCATTACTTCCCTAGATTTTATTTTATATCCACTTTTATCATATCCTTCAGAATAATCCCATCCTGTTTCTGATATATAATAACCACTATATTTATCTACCCATTTATCTCCATCACCACTTTTTTCTCCTCTTTCCTTATAAATTTTTTCTAATGTCATCAAATATTTTTCTTCAAAAAATCCATTTGCCAATTCTTGAAAAAACGTTGGTAATAATTTTACATCGCTATCTATACAATAATACCAATATCCTTCTTCATCGTCAGTTGCTTCTCTACAATATTGGTCAATAAATGTGTCTATATCATTAAATTTTTTGACAATATCAACTTGTGATAAAATAGCATCACGTAAGGATTCATATGGAGAAACAGCTAATTCTCTTTCCTCTAACGTATTTGCTATTTTCATTTGAAATAAATCTCTTTTTAATAACTTTCTAATTTTTAATGCTTTTAATGATACCAAATTATATTTTCTATATTTTAGTTCTTTTAACAAATTACTTTTTAAATCATCAATAGATAATTGTAATTCATCTTCAAATCGTTGTGCTATCTCTCCAAGTATATTCTTTTTAATTTTTTCTTTACTAGAATCTAAATTAGTACAAGTATCTTTAATTTTTAAACAATTATCTTTCAAGTTACAAAAATTAACTTCATCGATATGTTTGCCAGATAGTGTTTTATCATATTTCCATGTATTATCTTGTCTTACATAATATTTTATATCGCCTCCAATATCTAATGTAGCATAATCTCCTTCTTGAACTTCTCTAGAACCCAAAATCATAGCACTTGCGTCTACTCTAGCCTTTTTTGGTTCTACTCCGTTATTTTCAATTAAGAATTGACTCAATTCTTCTATAACTAATTTATCATCATCTGATGATGCTATTAATACACTATTATTTCTTTTCCATTCTTCACCAATATCATAAGGGGTTTCATCATATTTTTTATCCACAAAAACTGGTGAATTATTATCTGCTGTTAAATCGTCAATATCTAAATATTTTTTTACTAATGTATATTTTTTACCACATTCTTTTTGAGATAAAGGCTCTCCTTCTTCAAGTTTTTGTTCAATTAAACCAATTTCAGTATCAACTTTGTCTTCAATGTCAATCGGTTGGCTGAAAGTTAATTCACTTATAGATAAAGCTAAATTATATACTCTTCCTGCATCCGTATTAATCATTTTCCTTAATGATGTATCGGTTGAAATACTATCATCTATACTATAATGTTGTTTATCAAAAATATCTTGTAACAAACCATCTTTTTTTATTAACTTAGGCAAAATACTAGATATGAAATAACTTTTATTTTCTCTTATAAATTTTAAGAAATCAGAATTATTTTTTAATAATTGAGTTTTGTGTTCTTTTATTTTTTCAAATATAAAATCAGTAATTGCGTCATATTGTTTAAATGTTATATCATCATCATAAATTAAAAATGGTTCAAGATGTTCTAATATTTTTGAATAAGACGTGCCGTTTTTTATATTTTTTTTTATTATTTCAAATAATATTTTTGTTTTGGGTATCATAACATCCAAAAACTTTTCATATATTTCTTCATTATCTCCTAATGCCTGTCTGTCTATAAGTTGTCTATTTTGTTCAAAATTAAAATAATGACTGTATTTAAATCCCATTTGTTTCATGATTTTTTTATACTCTTTTCGCGTGTCTTTTCCCCATAAATCTTTTTTTTCGGATGTAAAAAAGAACTTTTCAGCATCAGTCATATCATTAGATTCTTCTCCCTCTTTTATTGTCTTTGAATTCATTATTGTGTTGGGTAAAATATTGAAATAGAAATAATTAAAATGTTGAAGATTTGCTTTATCATATATGGATGTTTTGGGTAAATTAATATGAGAATATTGAATATAAGGAAATGGTAATGTAACATAACCCAATAAATCAACAGTATCGTTATTAGTTAAAGGTGTAATAACAGCTTTACTATATTTATTTTTTATATCTGGATTATGTAATTTTTTTAATCCAAGATTATATCTATTAATTACATATTGTTCGCCACGAATTTCTCCTTGACATTTAGGTTGATTATCACAAGGAAGACAACTAAATAATCTATCTCTATTAACACCAAATATACTAGAAAATATATTATCAAAATTATCAATTAACATATCTAAATTTTCTTCTATATTTTTCTGTATTATAACATTTTCTTTATCATTTGTATCTGTAAAAGGTGTAAAATATGGATTAATGCTTTTATTTAAATAATTATATTTATTTTGTCCATCAGGAATATTATTATCGTAATATTGTCTGAATACTTCCATTAAATTATTTGTATCCCATTTAAATTCAATAGGGTCAATATCATCATTATCATCTCTTACATCATCAGTATCTATTATTTTATGCATATTTCTAACAACAGGTAATAACCAATATATTTTTTGATTTAACTTTTTTAATTTTTCTATTAATGGTTTATGATTTGCTCCTTTTATTTTGATTTTTTCAGCATTACCTGAATCACTAAAATGAGAAAAGGACCTTCTTAACTGTTTAAATCGTTCAATTAAAACATGAATATTATTTAAAACTTTTCTAGTTCGTTTATTTGATGGGTATTCAGCAAGCATTTCATCTAGAATATCTTGAGTTTGATTTTCAATACCATATCTTTTGTATTTTTCTTCTACTCTTACTTTTTCTACAATTTCTCCCAATGATTCATCACTAACTTCAATGTCATCCACATCTATAAACAAATCCTGTACATTTCTGTTTATTTCATCAGAATCTATTATTAATTCTAAATCTTCATCATCTGATTCTATTTCATCTTTTTCTAAAGAAGCTAATTCATCATCATCATCGTCTTTACTTGATGGTGGGTGAAATGGTCTAATATTTACAATAGGTAAATCTAAGGGTATACCTTGATAATTAAAATCAATATATATTTTTCTTTGTGTTTCAAATGTTGTAAGTTCTATTTGGTCTTCATCTAAATCAGTAATTTGACCATTTATAAATGTAGGAATATCACCTCCAAATTCAATACTTATCCAATTTGTTGGAATTAAATTATGTTGTCTAGCATATCCTTTAACCTTTGGTGTAAATATAATTGAAATTTTTTCAATAGATTCGTTTGTAAGCTTACCATCTTTAATAGTAAGGTCTAATTTTGAAAAATCTGTATCATTAATTAATTTAATTATATTGTCATCTAAATAATCAATTAAATATATTTTCTCGTTAATATCAGGTATAGTTGGAGCATAAATTTTAATCATTTGACCTAATTCAAAAAAAAGCTTTGATTCCATTTCTTGAGACATTACTTATATTTATACTAGAAATTATCTCTAAGAAGAAAAAGATAATAAATATTATATAAAGAAGTAATTATATAATATGCTAGATGCCATTACAAGGATACAGACCACAAGATTATGCTAATTTAGCTAAATTGGTAACAGATAAATTATATGCTGAAGATAAACATATTATTGTTAAACAATTTGATAATTTGTGTATATTAAAATATAACAAATCTAAATTGACTACTGAAAATGTTCGTTCATTAGGATTATTTCGTTCAATTATAGTTGATAAACAAGGTAATATTTTATCTTTTGCTCCGCCAAAATCAGTTGATTTTGATATATTTTCACAAACAAACAAATATGAAGAGTGTTTTATACAACATTTCCCTGAAGGAACAATGGTAAATGTGTTTTTTGATAAACATATTGATGATTGGCAAATATCTACAAGAAGCACAATAGGAGCAAAATGTAATTTTAATATGGATAGTAATATCACTTATCGTTATATGTTTTTAGATGCTATGAATCATATAGGATTAGAATTTGAAGATTTAGATAAATCATGTTGTTATAGTTTTGTTTTACAACATCCAAAAAATAGAATTGTTGTTCCCATTAAAGAACCGGCAATTATTTTAACAAATAAATATAAAATAGAAAATAATGAAGTTTTTAATAATAACTCTTTCAATAATGCAACTAAATTTAATATATTAAAAATGCATACTATAGATGATAATAATTTTAAGTCGTCTGTTAATTATACAGGAAATGAATGGAGACAATTAATTACCCATTTTTATTCCGAAAATTTACCATATCAACTTCAAGGTGTTGTAATATGGAATAATAAAGGTGAAAGAACAAAAATCAGAAATCCAACTTATGAAAAAATTAAACATTTAAAGGGAAATAGTCCTAAATTACAATATCAATATTACTATTTAAGACAAAATAATGCGGTTAAAGATTTTTTAACATATTATCCAGAATATAAAGGCGAATTTAGTGATTTTAGAAAAGAATTACATAAATATACCAATCAATTATATCAAAATTATATCAAATGTTTTATTAGAAAAGAGAAACCATTGGGAGAATTCCCATATCAATATAAAACACATATGTACAAAATTCATGAAATTTATCTTAATGATTTGAAGATGGAAAATAAGTTTGTAAATAAAAAGGTAGTTATGGATTATATAAATACACTTCCTCCGCCTAGATTAATGTATTCTATAAACCATGTGAAAAAACAATATGACAAGGACCAAAAAATAGTTACAAGTGATTTGAAAGTATTAATGAAAAGTGAAATGTAAATTAAATAATATCCGTAAAAAATATTATTTAATAGTGCTTTTTTTTCAGTTAAAAGTATTCCTTGATATTTGAGAATATATTTATACCGATATCACACGCAAATTGTATCATTTTATTAATATTACTTTGATTCAGTGTATCCGCCCCATCTTCACTAAAAGCAATTCTAATAATAGAATTAGTATCATGAGGATGTTTTTTGATAAATCCAACATATGATAATTGTCCTGATTTTTTATAAAACTCTTCGTGTAATATATATTCAATAACTTTCCCAATTGTGTAGTCTTCACCAACCAGTTTAATATCAGCAGATGCTTGCATTGCTGTGGCTTTTAAGTCTAATGATAAATTTTCATCTTCTGCTTTTTTCTTTATTTTGTTTAATCTTCTAATTATATTATCACACGCTTTATTCATAATTTCAACATTTGTAAATACACCAATAGTTTCTACCTTAAAATCAAAACTATCTTTGATATAATATCGTTTGGCTTGTAATGTATACCAATCTTTTCTTTGATACTCTATTTTACTTTCACTTAAGCCTTTTGTTTCCAATTCTTCACTAATATCTTGCCATCTATTATGTTGTTCTACTTTATCAGGGGTGTTACCATAAGCACATGTACTTACAACATTATACATTCCATCTTCTTTTGCTGTTCCTACTTTAAATTTTACTTTTAAATTAATAGATTCACCGGGTATATCATTTGAAATTTTAGGTTTCAATCTTGTAAATAATATAAATTCGTTTGTAAGTTTATTAGATGGAAATATTTTTTTCACAGCATCTACGGTTAGATATTTATCATTTGCTATATCTTTAATAACAAAATCTTTAGTTGTAACATATAGAATACCGTCACTTTCATTATTTGTATTTAACTCTACTAATAAATTTTCAATACCTTCACTATCTTTTATATGAACAGGTATACTTCCTAATCTTTGTTTTAAAATTTCATTATGAAATCTTGTAGTATTTTCAAATATTTCAATATTATCATTATCTGTATTAATTACAACTGTTTCAATATCAGATAAAATAACTCTTCTTAAAGCATTAGCTACACTAACATTTGCATTTTCAAGTGTAAAATTATAAACTCCTTTATTTTCTATACCGTGAGTTACCTTGGGTAATGTAATAACAGTAGTGCTAGTATCAGTTTCCTTTTCAGACATGATATTTATATTATGATATTATTATTTTATATTAATTTCAATTTTAAATAAGTTATAATTTTTGTTCCGAAAACTTTAGATATATAAATGAGTAGTGTATTATATTACAGTAAATATTGTGATAATTGTAAAAAATTATTATATGAATTAGGAAAAACTAAAATTCAAAAGGATGTTCATTTTTTATCTATTGATAAAAGAATAAATAGAGGTGGTAATATTTATGTTGTTTTGGATAATGGAAAAGAAATTTTCATGCCACCGAATATAAGAAGTGTACCGACTTTATTATTATTGAATAGAGGTAATAAGATTTTAGTAGGAGATGATGTTATTAATTTTTTTAAACCTCAAATAATGGGGGAAAAGACAAAGGCAACAAATAATAATATGGAACCTTTAGCATTTTCTGGTTATGAAATGGGGACTTCTATGAGTGATGTTTATTCTTATTTAGACCAAAGTCCTGATGAAATGAATGCTAAAGGTGAGGGTGGTTTAAGACAAATGCATAGTTTTGTTAAATTAAATCATGTTGATAGAATACAAACACCTGATGAAGATTATGTACCTGATAAAGTAGGTCAAGTTGATATGGGAAAACTGCAAGCAGCTAGAGAGGCAGAAATAGCTCAAGAACCTACAGCGCATTCATTTTAATACTTTTAATAAATTTAAATAATAATATTTAAAAATAATAATTTAGTATACAATAAATGTCTTCGTTATTAAAAGCTTTTAATAATCATCTTATGGAATTTATGGATGACGTCATAAGAATATTTCCTGAAAATTTAGATATCAAAACAGGTAAAACATTTGCAGAAGGTTTAAAAAAGGCAAATCCCAAGAGATTAATAATATTATGGAAAGAATGTATAGCTGATTTATATGATAATCAAATAGAAGAAGGTAATTTAGATTTTTTTATGAAGAAAAATTATTCTAGTGATTTAGGACAATATAACAATGATAGAGGCAAACAATTATTAGAAGATATGAGAAATTTAGTAAGAACTTCTAGTAACGAAAACCAAAAAAAAGCAATGAAATATATTCAAAATTTAACAAAATTATGTAAATTATATTTTACTAATTAGTTTAATTTAAATATTAAATTTGAATTAAATATACAATGACAGAAAAAGACGTACCTGACGAATTCCAAAAGGTAACAAAGGATTTTTATAGAGATATATTGACAACTTTTCCTGAATATAAAGAAAAACTAGGACCTAATGAAATAGAATTTTTACAAGGAAACGATGATGGACTTATACTTTTCTCTTATTGTAAAAAAGTTTATCCTGAGAGATTTTTTGATATTTTGTATAAAAATACAGATATGTTTTCTAATGATGAAATAAATACAAAATTTTTACCTAATATTGAATTTGCTGATATATGGAAAGAAGATATTAGTGAAGCAACTAGAGATGTTGTTTGGAAATATTTACAACTTATATTATTTTCAGTATCAAGTGGTTTAGATTCTGGAGATTCTTTTGGTGAAACAGCAAAATTATTTGAAGCAATTGATGAAGGTGAGTTAAAGAAAAAATTAGAAGAAACAATGTCTCAAATGGGAGATATGTTCAAAAATGGAAATGTTTTTGAAGGATTATCTGGTGAAACATTTGAACCTTTTGATATGTCAGGAATAAATATGGAAGATATGCCTGATGCTGAACACATGCAAGAACATATTAACGGGTTATTAGGAGGTAAATTAGGAACATTAGCTCATGAGATAGCTGAAGAAACTGCGTCTGAATTACAAGTTGATATGGAAGACGCGACAAATGTTAGTGATGTATTTCAAAAACTTTTTAAAAATCCAGGAAAATTAATGAATATGGTAAAAAAGGTAGGTTCAAAATTAGATTCAAAATTAAAATCAGGCGAAATAAAAGAAAGTGAATTAATGCAAGAAGCATCAGAATTAATGGAGAAGATGAAAAATATGCCTGGAATGAAAAATATGGATAAAATACTTGGACAAATGGGATTACCAACTGGTGGAAAAAATAGTAAAGTTAGTATGGGGGCATTTCAATCACAAATGAAAGCAAATATTGGTAGAGCAAAACAAAGAGAAAGAATGTTAAAAAAATTAGAAGAAAGAAAAAAACAACGAGAAATGCAACAAAACTATAATACTAGTTCTTGGAGTGGTAATAATGAAACAAATGTAGAAAAAACATCACGTGATGCTGAACCTACTAAAAAAAAGAAGAAGAAGAAAAAGAAGAAAAATAGGAAAAATAAAAATTAAAAAATAACTATTTACTATATATCAAATGACAAACTTTTGGTTAGAAAATCCCAATATTTTATTAAATAAAAATTATCTCACAGAAATTTGGCCAAATAATGATTTTGATTTAGCACGTAAATTAAATGCTATCACTAGAATTATCATTATTATGGCTATTTTAGGATATTTTTTAACAAAATCCATATATATACCTGTTTCTGCTGTTGTAAGTTTGATAGTTCTTGTAATTATATATAAATCTAAAGGTGTAACTAAAAGTCAAACAAAAGAAGGATTTTTATCAAATCCAAATCAACAAACAAATAATTTGAAAAATATATTAGAAAAAGAATTTACTATGCCTACAAAAAAAAATCCTGTCATGAATGTGTTGATGAACGAATATAAAGAAAATCCCCAAAGAAAACCAGCAGCTCCAGCATATAATCAAGAAGTAGAAGAAGAAATAAAAGATAAGGCTAAAAGTCGAGATAAAAGATTATTTAAAAATTTAGGAGATAATTTATCTTTTGAAAATTCAATGCGAAATTTCTATGCTATGCCAAATACACAAATACCTAATAACCAAAAAGAATTTGCTGAATTTTGTTATGGTAATATGCCTTCTTGTAAAGAAGGTAGCGCTTTACAATGTTCAAAAAATAATGCTCTTTTTAGAACAACTTAATTTTACTTAAAATAAAATTATCTTAAGTAAAATATATAGAATGGCTAGTGTATATAATTTTACTTTTGATAATTTGACCGGACTTAACGATGACTCTTGTAGTATCTCGGAAAAAGAAATACAAAATAACAATTATGGAAATTACTCTGTTCAAAGTTATTTTTTGAAAAATTGCGGTATGCAACAACCTATTAATTTTGCTACAAGTCAACCAAATGTTTTTTATAATGGTAGTCATACAATAGGTTTAGGAGGTTGTAATGTTGATAGCGATTCCAATCTTAGAATTGGAACTATTCAAACAAACCCTAAATGCAGAATCAGTCTTCAACAAAGACCATTTGCTACTGTTCCATTTTTAGGAAGAGGACCTTCGCGACCATTAGAAGAATCTAAATTACAACAAGGGGGGTTTTCAGGCGATAAAAAAAGTTGTAAAAATTTGACAGAAAAAACTCTTAGAGTAAATCAAGAATTAGTACCTTCTCTTAAGGTTAGCATACAAAATCCTGCTAATTTATGCGAAGGTATTGCCGCAGACGGTTGGATTCGTGGTGGATTACCATCCAGAGAACTATCTCGCGATAAAGATTATTTTACAAAATGCAATTAAACATTATTGAATAAATATAATTATATGTATAATTATTCAATAAATACAACTTATTTAACTCTTGATGATGACAAGCAAGATACACAATACAGAAAAGAATATCTCTCCGTATTTAATTTAGAAAAATATGATGAAGATGTAATCATGAATACAGTCGATGCATTATATAAAACATATAAAGATAATGAGCAGATTAAAAAATTGTTTTCTACCGGAAAACAAAATTGTATTTATTCGCTTAACGATGAAATGACATTTATACTGATGTTTAGTTTTGAATCATTCCATTATTTTCATAAATGTTTAAAGGAATTGGAGAGAAATAATGTTATTAGTGATGAAACTTTTGATGAAATAAATAAAAATTTACAAAAAAAATAGTTTGTAATTATATATGGCGTCATTAAAAAATTCACCAGGACAATATTGTCTAGAACAAAGAGGGTTTGAACAACAAGGACAATATTTAACTTATAAATATAGTCAAATACCTTTACAAAGTAAATTGCCCGGTTTAGGAATAAATGCCGGTAGCATGAGAGGGGGTTATTTCAATAATGTTTTATCTAATAATGCTTCAAATATTGAAAGCCATTTATATGGTATTAAACAAATAGATTTAACAAAACCAAAAACACAATTTGTTGCTCAGTTAAATAAATTATCCGAAGAAAAATTCTTTAAAACACCCAGAGATAAAGTATTTGTTCCAGAACCACTTGTTGTTATAAAAAACCAAAGACCTGTTGGACCATTTTCAGGCGTATAAATTTATATAATATCTTGAACTATTATATAAATGACAAGTATTAAAGACCATCATGATGCCTCAAGAGACCAATATATTAGTCATAAATTATATTTAGAAAGAAGAGCTGGTAACCGATATTATAATTTAGGATATATGATGTATAAAGGAATTGTTAGTAATCCACAAACAATATCGCCTACTGTGGCAAATTTACAAGATTCTTTAATGAATTTTGATATAGCTTTGCTTTTTAATCAAAATGATGTGGATGCAAAAGCCAGAAAAAAAGATTTATGTGATAAATATGGACCGAATGGAACAATAAATCAAAATATAACACAACAAATTATAGATGCGGCAAGAAATGAGGCAAAAAAAATATATAAAGGATGTAAATGTTAAAATTATTTAATTTAGTAAGTATTGAATTAAATAATCATTTTTATAATTATAGTATATAAGATGTCATCATATTCTAGTTATGGAGGTTATATAGGAGCAAGACGATCATATCGAACAAGCACAAACTGTGTTGCTATTGGTGCTACAGGACCAGCGGGACCTCAAGGACCCCCACAACCTGGACCAACAGGTCCTCAAGGGTTTAAAGGTCAAAAAGGAGAAATGGGAGGTCCTCAAGGAGCAACTGGAATTACTGGTCCATCTGGATTTGATTTATCAGGTAATTATGAAATTATACACGCTGGTCCTACTGGATTAGGGAAATCTATTTATCCTGGAAAAATTACAGGTCTTTATTATGGCACTGGTGGAAAATTAGTTACATTTATTAATCCAAATACTGGTGATCCTATGACAATACAAACGGATAATACCCCCGAAGAAGAAGGATTTTATAAAATTACTGGGGATGAAAGTGCGCGTTCTCAGGGAGGCATTCAATTTCAATTGAATACAACTACTAATAATAAATGGGTTCAACCAATTCTGAAATATCCTTCGAAAAATATATTTTTACGAGGAAAAAAAGTGGATTTATCAAAACAATTTAAACCAAATACAGTCGGAGAAAAGTCATTATTCCCAGAAATTATTATGGATTCATCTGAAAATATTTTCAGTGTTCAAATTGGTTCAACAAATTATTCGCGAGAAGATAGTAGTTTTCCAGGGGATTCTCCAGACCCCGGATTAAGAAGCACAGCAGGAGCATTAACTATTTCTCAATCGGCGTCAGGGCATGTAGGAGATATGACTGATCCTAGTTATAATAATCCCAATTTTAGTGGTGTTTTTGGAAAACAAGCCCCCGCTTCCATGAAATTTGGTAAAGTAAAAGATAATTTAAGATTAGAAAGTAGAACAAATATTGACCCAGGAGACCTTAATTGGCCTAGTGATATAGGTCCTAGAGCCGGAATGACATTTTCAGCGCAAAATGAATGGTTTGGATTACCACCTACAAGAACTAGAAATGTAGATATAGAAGGTGAAGCAGGTATTATATTAGAACACAATTCAGTTGGTGTGGAATATGAGGCTGGGGTAGATTTATCTTATAATTTAAATTTTTACATTAAAAGTAATGGCGAATTAGTTAATACCGACTTACCAATAATGACCTTGGCTAATGAACATGAAATATTTGTCAATGCTGAACGAGGAGTCACTTGGAGAAAACCAAATGCGGGTGGTGGTGCTTTAGAATTAGTTGACCCTTCAGGACAAAGAGGTCCCGCAGCATTACAATTAGGTAGCGTTCCAACAGGACCAGATGGTTGGTATCGCGCGGCAGCCTTAGACAATGTTGTTAATAATAGTATTTTAGTTTATGAAGCAGGAGCAACTGGAAGATGGGTAAATAAACCAATAGTAAATGCCGGATTATTTGGACCAACTGGTGCTACAGGAGCTCAAGGTATTGATGGTGTTGATGGACAAACCGGTATGACAGGTTGGACGGGTGCACAAGGAGCAGCTGGAGCTCAAGGTTTTACAGGATGGACTGGACTAACAGGAGCACAAGGTCTTGATGGTGTCGATGGACAAACTGGTATGACTGGAATGACTGGAATGACTGGAGCACAAGGAGCAGCCGGAGCTCAAGGTTTTACAGGATGGACTGGGGTAACAGGAGCTCAAGGCCTTGATGGTGTTGATGGACAAACTGGTATGACTGGAATGACTGGAATGACTGGAATGACTGGAGCACAAGGAGCAGTAGGGGCTCAAGGTTTTACAGGGTTCACAGGTATGACTGGTCTTACAGGATTACCTGGATTTGATTCCAACTCTAATAGTTGGACTGGACAAAATGCAAATACAACTCCTCTCCAAGGGGGGATTTCATTTAGTACAAACGGTCTTCCAAGTATAGTAACTATTAATATAGATCCTGATAGTAATACCAATGTTTCAATGAATAATTGGTTTGGTTATGCAAATATAGGAGATATTATAACTGTTAGAGAAGTTGATAATCCAAATCAAGTTGGTTATTTTGAAATGACGACTATATTTACCAACGTCCCCCCTGGTTTCTATACTGCAGCCATAACTTATATAGAGGGGACTATTGATGTTACTGCTGTAGCCACATCTCTTAATGGAAATAATTATTTTATAGGTTACGCACCAATAGGACCAAGAGGTTTTACAGGAATGACAGGAATGACTGGAGCATCAGGATTGAATGGAATTGACGGTGCTAATAGTAGAAGATGGAAAATTTTCTCGGGTGGTGCTAGTGCCTTAGCACAAGAACTTTGGCCGTTTTCAGGAGGGCCTCCTGCTAATAATTCTAGTTATACTGGATATCAAGTAAATGTAATCGATATCGATGGGGTAGACCAAACTGCTTGGTTTCAAGCTTTACAAACACATATTAATACTGGTGGTTCGGCATTAATGACTTTGGTACAAGTAACAAATACTGTTAATTTTCAAATATCTACTGTTACTAGTGTTACGGGTCCAGCTCTTGGTGTATTTACTATAAATATTACAAATGTTAGCGCAAATACTATTCCCGCAAATGGTTGGTTCGCAAATTTTATAGGACTACCTGATGAGTTCACTCTTTCTTGGGTATTAAATGGTCCTGTAGGAATAACAGGACCAACAGGTCCTTCTGGAATTCCTTTTTCAAAAAAATATTTATGGGATGTATATGAACCATCTACAAACGCTGTAATAGGAAAAGCTGCGAAGGGGCAAATATCACTTAATTCAATAGGAGCATTTGTAGGAAATATTCAAGATATTGAAAACACAATTATTGGAATAAAAGAACCAATATATCCCAATGGAGCTAATGCAACATATAATGCGCCATTTAATAATTGGACTATTGCCAATGGAACACCCGCTTATTTACAAAATACAAATACATATATACAAATGTCAGGATTTTTAGGATGGTTTTATAAATCATTAGTTCAATATGACGGTCTTAGTTATAGTAGATATGATGGTCCATTTGATATAATAGCCAAACCAAATACAAAATTTTTACCTACTGACCCAACTGATATAGCTAACTTGACTATGATATGGAGACCGGATACTACTGCTCTAAATCAAACATCTGGAAATACCGAATGGTTTGGAGTAACATCTGCTGATCCTAGTAATAATAGTTCTGATTATAATTATAGACTTACCCAATGTTATTATGTAGGATGCGCTAGTGATTCTAATGAAAATGGAAATAGAGGTTACCGTTCTTTCATGACAGATTGTTCTGCTGGATTTGTAACAAATACTACTGCTGGATTTACAAATCCTATTAAATGGCCTAAAAAAGCACCAGAATATGGTCTTACTATAAATTTAGCAGGTTCGGACGTAAAAAATGGTGTTCCTTTTTATGTTGATGTAAATTTTATTTTACAAATAAAAAGTGAACAAAATGAAATAAGTCTTATTGATGATTTTGCATTATATGGACAAATAAATTATCATCCAAGAAGAGATGAGACAGTTGTTACGCCTTATCTTGATTGGTCTGGGAATACCCCTATTTTAACGAATTTACAACCTACTTATTTTCAAGGTCTACCGGGTGGTGGAGGAGCCCCATTTAATGTATTATGGAGAGATGTGTCCAATTCGTCCGTTCCTGTACCACCATTTCGTCCTCAATATTCTGGAGATTTAATATTCTCAAAATCAAATATAGAACCATTATCAAATGGACCAGTTACATGGAATATAGGCGCGATACTTGCTCCTAATGGAAATGGAACACCAACTCTCACAACTGTAAATTCGGATGTTTCAGGAGCAATATACAATATACCTATACATTGGCGCGCCAAATGTTACATACCAGATGGAACTGAATCGGGGGTTAATTGGGGTAGCACTGGAAATGCCGGAGATAAATTTGACTTAGTAGATACTCTTAATCCATCTCTATATGTTGCTCTTACCATGTTTAATTCAAATCCAGAATGGGGATTAAATACAAGAGCGTTTACTTATAATATTATATTAGAAGAAGACGCACTCTCAACAGAACCTGCTCCTACGTGGGCTCCATATCAAAGCTTTGTACCACCAGGAGGATATTCTACTCCTAAATATGGTAAAGGAGGATGGAGTTCATCGGCTGGATTCAGAGCAAATATGTCTGTCACACCCATTTTATAAATTTCGCTTATAATATATAAAATTTAATGAATATATATATTATATGCCACTAGTTTTAGATATTTCAAATTTGCAACAAAGTGTAGCTTCACAAGGTAATTTTAAGAATAATATGAATTTTTCATTTTTTAACAAAAAGCAAGGACCGACAATATTTTCATTAAGGTCTGGTGTAGGCATGATGGCAAGTGATTTACCTGATTTACTAACTAAATTGAGACCATCAGGTCCAACTGGACCGAATTGGAATTATAGTGGAAATTCAGATTCTATAACAATGCGAGTAACAGATACAACTTTAGTAGAAAGATTACGAATGTATGAACCAATCAAAGGGGTAAGTAGAAAACTTTTATGTTTAGTCCCTGGACCAACCGGAGACGATGGCTTTGCAAGATATAATGTTCGTTGGACTGATTCAAGAGAATTAGATGTTTCAGGAGCAACTGGACCTGTAACAAGTAGTACAAGTAAAACTACTACTTTTGGTTTAATATATACATATGATGCTGATATTACAACAGGAGCAAAATACAAAATAAGATTTAACGAAGATAATCCAGCAGCAGCGACCGGATTTTATATTGGTACTTTAGATGATGATGATCCTCATAATGATGTTACAACATTTTTATCAACTTGGAACGATTATGGTGCTGTAGGGAATCGGGGTCTTGTATGGATTGTTCAACAAGATGATTATTCAAATGGACTTGTTTTTAGGATTCAAAAACAATATAATGTGCCAGTTGGTTCGCTATATAGACATTTTCAAATAACTAATGTGCTTACATTGGGAGATGGTGTCATTTTAGATAAAAAACATAGACTTATTTTTAACTATACTGGTCCGGAAGGTCAAATTGGACCAACAGGACCAACAGGAAGCGGAGGAGGAGGTGAAGGTAGAGGAGACACAGGATTAACTGGAGCATCAGCTCCATTCTTTTATGAAAATCTTTCACTTATAGAATTAAAAAGAGAACATGACTGTTGTGTGGATAATAATTATATATATTACCAAGGATTTGTTGCTGGTATGGACACAACTATAAATCAAATAAGAATACGAGTCCAGGATGGCGCAGCTGTTTTAAGTAACGACGGAGCAAATCATCCTGTAACAATGGCTATATATAATAGTGAAGTTAATTTTGTAGGTTCTCCACAACAGGAACAATACACACCAACATCAAGAAATGGCGATGCTAGACAAGTAACGGCTAATGGATTAGATAATCAATTTTTAACAATAGATTATACATCTTATAGTATGCCTAATCCACCTGTATTACAAAGAGGTAAATTTTATTTTATAGCATTAAAACAAGATGATAATGGGGGAGCACCACAACCACATGCTTTAACATTTTGGGGAGATAGAGATGCATTTCAAGGAAACACTTCATTAGAGAGTGGTTCTGCTGGTTATAAAACACAAAAAACGTATGACCCTACATCATTACCTACCAGCACACCTACTATCGTTCCTGATAAATATGCTGGGTTTTGGTTTCAACTATATGGCTCTCCAGCAGGAAGTATTTTAGGTCCGACTGGATGGCAGGGTCCTCAAGGACTACCAGGAACAGGAGCACAGGGCCCTACTGGAGCAAATAGTATTATACCTGGTCCTACAGGACCACCAGGAACAGGTCCTACTGGTGCTCAGGGTATAGCGGGTGCAACAGGTTCACAAGGTGAAAAAGGAATAAGAGGAGAAGATGGACTAACTGGAGGTATTGTTTATGCTAATACAGTATATCAAACATGGGATTTAGCAAATACAAATATAGAAACTTCAGTAGAGGGACAACAAACTGAAAAATTTATTTATTATCACGGCTTTATAGCACCCACATCTGGTGTTTTTACTAAATTACAAGTTAAAATACAGGATATAGGTGGAGATAGTGGATATAAGGCAGAATTATTAGGAGCAATATATAATACCACCGGTTCTTTTGTAGGAAATGCTTTTAATACCGGATTTAATACGCCTTATTTAGCATTAACTAGTAGACTAGTAAGTGTATGTCAATTTCCTTATACAACAAATCCTAATATAAATAGTGGTTCCATTATTGAAATGAATTTAAAAACATCCGAAACAGATTACGATGGTAAACCAGAAGATGGAAATGGAGTTTATTTGGAAAAAGGAAATGTGTATTGGGTTGGAATAAGATGGAAAAATACAGTAAATACTAGTGCTTTTTCTTTATTAAGTTCTAAGGCACAACAATGGGGTGATAATCAACATTCTTCTTTTACAAAAGCAACTGGGTTTGCTTATAATTCTAATGATTTACCACTTAATGCATCTATTGTTCCTAATATGTCGGGACCAGTTGCGGATGCTAATGGGGCTGGTTTTTGGTTTAGACTTACTGGTGAAGATGTCCCTGCTGGACCACAGGGTTATACAGGAGCTGAAGGTCCACAAGGTGCTGGAGGTCCAGGTATTACAGGTCCTCAAGGACTCACGGGACCAATTGGACCTCAAGGAACAGCAGGTGATGTTAACATCTGGTATGAATCTTGGGACCCTGTTGTAAGAGGATTAGGTGAAACAGGTGTAAATTCAAATAATCACGTATATTGGCATGCTTTTATTGCCCCTCAAACAGGAATTTATACAAATATAAAAGTTAGAAAAGTAGACCAAACAGGAAATCCAGTAACATTATACGCAGGAGTTTATTCTAGTAATGATAGTTGGGCTGAACCAATACCACAACAAATTATAAGCGCACAAACATCAAACCAAATAGTTGGGTCTACAAATTTTAGTATAGTTGATATACCTATTGGTAATGTACCATTAACAAGAGGCAAAATTTATTTTATTGGTTTAAAATGGAAAGCGGAAACAGGTGGTCATATGTTTGCTTGTTCTGATATGACAACAAAATATTGGGCATATAGGTCACAATATACATATACTCCATCTGAATTACCTCTTACAGCATCATTTTCAACAGGAAGTGGTACTTCCAATGTCAATGAAAATATTCAAGCGTCCTTTTGGTTTGTAATATATGGACCACAGACTGCGGCAGGTGCTGCTGCTGGACCTCAAGGTTTAGTCGGTCCTACAGGATTAACAGGAGTTCAAGGATTACAAGGTTTAAGTATAACGGGACCACAAGGTCCTGCCGGACTGGCTGGTTCAGCTAGTTCTATGTTATTATTAAGATTACCTACAACGGTTACAACTGTAACGGATTCTTACATAGATGTTCCCTTTTCGATTACACCAATATATCAAGCAGGAACACTTTGGGATTTAACAGCAGGAGCACATATAGGTGTTTCTCAAGGTATAAGAGCATTTATAACATATAGTGGAACTATTTGGGTTCCAGATGGACAACAAAATAAAAATAGTTTCTTAAGATTAAATTATAAACCAAATGGAGGAAGTTGGTCATTTGTTAATGGAACTACAGTAGCATTTGGGTCAACAGCGAGTGGAAATAGTGGACCAGCAGGAATAGCAAATACTTATACAGCGTATGGTTCTCATATTATGACATTAAATCCCGGAGATAAAATAAAAATATCTGTATTTAG
>Ga0315331_10001023_pt1 | contig 20728 bp, 5 predicted proteins | sample M160m34915metaG_FD_203456 | JGI IMG/M metagenome (GOLD analysis project Ga0315331, IMG submission 203456) | Ammonia-oxidizing marine archaeal communities from Monterey Bay, California, United States - M1 60m 34915 | ecosystem: Environmental > Aquatic > Marine > Intertidal zone | place: USA...
GCGGTAGTGGTAACTTTGATACGAACAGCACGCCCGATACACTCCCCGCGCCGGGTGATTGGTCCGGCCTCTATTTCGGGCAAATGACCTCCGGCAGTCTTGACCACTCAATCCTGTTGTTTGGCGGTGGTCTGTCAGCAATTGAAGGTGGTGACGCAACGTTCGGTGCGATTGAGATCCATCAAGCGAACATTCGCGTTGCGAACAGCTTGCTGCAATTCAATGACGACGGTGCTGATAATAGTAACCGTAATGGGCGCGGGTCAAATTCCGGAGCGACCATTTATGTTCGAGGCGCACAGCCCATCATCGTCGATAATACGATTGCTGATAACGCAGGTCATGCGATTGACATCAATGCGAACTCACTGCGTGCAGAAATCTCTCGTGATTCGGGACGCGCAACGGGGGCGGCTGACCGATATTTTCAGTTTGATACTAACTCCGGTCCACTGATTCGTTTGAATCGAATGGAGAATAACGACGTCAACGGTATGGTTGTTCGCGGAGAACAGATGAACACCGCGGGTGTCTGGGACGACAGTGACATCGTTCATGTTCTCGAAGATGAAATCAGTATCACCAATCTGCACACGCTAGGTGGCTTGACGCTTCAAAGCAGCAATAGTGAAAGTTTGATCGTCAAGTTGAGTGGTAATAATGCGGGTATCACCGCAACCGGTTTCCCTCTGGACATCAATGATCGGGTGGGTGGAACACTTCATGTCTTGGGGACGGTAGGCCATCCTGTGGTCATGACCCACATTGGGGATGATAGTGTCGGTGCCGGCTATACCCCTGCTGGCGAGGTAATGTTCAACACCAATAATAGCACTGCTATCACGACAGGTGCGTCGGGTGGATGGCGTGGCTTGCTGTTTGACGAATTCAGTAACGATCGCAATGTGGCTGTGGTTCGGGAACTTGAAAACCCCATCACACTCGGGGCTGACGTCAACAACACTCCGGTCGCCTCCGAGTATCTTGGTGTCCTTGCGCCAGACCACGTTAGCAGTGATGAAAATCGGCGTTTGGGTTTTCAGGTCAGCGGCTTCATCAGTCCTGACGATACCGAAGATGTTGATGTTTACTCGTTCACCGGTACCGCTGGGACTCCAGTCTGGATCGATGTCGACAATACCAATTTCGCACTTGATGCTATTGTCGAAGTTGTCAGTTTGACAGGCGTCGTACTGGCTCGATCTCAGCGTTCAGACAGCCCCAGTGCCCCTGGTGATGTCGATGCGAATACGCTGACGCAAAACACTTATCTTGGTGGTGACCACTACACCCAAAACTTTCGTGATCCCGGCCTGCATTATGTGTTGCCAGGTACGGTGGGGCAGGAAGGAACGTATTTTATTCGTGTTCGCAGTAATCCAAGAACTGCAGCATCCGTCACGGAGATGAATGGTGAGAGCAGTGGTCAGTATGCGTTGCAGGTCCGTTTGGATCAGGTCCAGGAATTCCCCGGTTCAACAGTCCGTTATGCCGATATCCGCTTCGCAAGCACGGGGATTGATGTCCGAGGTTTGCCAGCTCACAGCCCATTAGTAGGTGAAGCAGGCGAGCTACCGGGCAACAATGACGCCTTCGCGAATTCTCAAGTTCTCGTGAATCTGCTCGAAACAGATGTCGCCGCGCTCAATATCGGCGGTGAACTGACTTCCTTTACCGACATTGACTGGTATCGATTTGACTTGAATCAAACCAGGTCTGAGGGTGGTGGAGATGGGCCGAACAGCATCGGGGTCGTTCTCGATCTGGATTACTCCGATAACGCAGTCCGAACAGATACTACGGTTGCCGTTTACAACCAGAATCAGGAACTGGTCTTCATCGGACGTGAATCCGACATCCAGGATGATCAGCCGAGTGATCCAGCTGATCCCAGCACGGCGACCACCGATTTGAGTCGGGGCTCATTAGGAAAGAAGGATGCCTACATTGGTCCCATTCACCTTAACGCCGCTCCAGAAAATCAGTACTTCGTGGCAGTCATGAGCAATGGCTCTTTACCCAACGCCTTGAATGGTGTCTTTGCCGGTGGCAATGCAGCCAATGGCCTTGTGCGTCTGGAGCCCGTGACCTCGGTTGAACGTGTGGTCGAGGATCACATCGGCAGCACCGGATATGTTGCGAATCCGGACCCGAATCTACTAGGCCCCAATCAGATTGACCCGACCGGTAATCTTCTCGTTGATGTCACGGCACTTGGTACTCATGTGACGCAGTATGAGTTGTCTGATGTGGCGTTGTACGTGAAGTCTGCCGTTACTGTCGATGATGAAAAACGCGCACTTTTGCACATTGTTGATCCATTTGCTGGCAATACTGGGAATAGTACAAGAGTCGCGAATCTTGCAGACGACAATATCAAAGATGTGGCGATGCGTTCCGATGGTCGGTTCTTTGGTTACCAGAGTGTGACTGGAGCCGATAATCAGGTTGGTAACCTTGTACAAATCAATCCCGAAGATGGATCGTTGTTTGACGTGCAGTCCGATGGGATTGTCGGAAGAAATCCGACGCTCAATCTTTCTGAGACTGCACTCGAAACGGTAGCCACCAGCGACGCGGCGGGGGCTCTTACGTTCCGTCGCACAGGTGTGGGGCAGTACGAAACGCTGAATGCCGTGCATGAGACGGATTCACTGGATCCCGCAGTGGCCAAGCCCAACTCCAAACTGTACAGCAACAACAATTTGAAGGGTGACATACAACCCCTAGGTGTCACTTTTGCAAGCACTGTTATCGACAAAATTCCTTTCTTGGATGCCACTCCCAATGTTGCTCTTGTCGATGTTGTTTCGAAGATTCCCGGTACTGATGGGAACTTTACGATCAACATTTCCGAAGGGAATATTGCGAATTCGACGATTGATGCGGATCCAGCTACCGGCATCATCATCATCAATCTTGATAATGACCCCAATCCTACTGCCGGTGGAATTGTTGACCTAATCAACGGCGACGCTACAGCTCGTCAGATGGTCGTTGCTAATGTGAGAGTCGCTGACGGTTTGACTGGCCCTGGTCAGGCAGCCGATGTCGATGGCAGTGTTGCGGGAACGTACGACGGCATCCTTGGATTCGATGGACCCGCGGAGCCGTTAATGGGCCTTGCTGGTCCACTCAATGGGCGAGTCACGGGGCTTGCTTATGATGACTTCAACGGAAACCGGCTTTTTGGTGTGACCGATGCAGGTGAACTTATCCGGATCGATGACAGCACCGGTGCCGTGACGATACGTGCTGATTTTGGCGGATTGCTGGCCGGAGACTTTGAATTCCAAGGCTTGGCACTTGGACCTCAAAATGTGGAGGATGGTGCTTATCAGAATACACTGTTTGCCATTACTCGTAGTGGAAGACTTCATGCAATTGACCCGCTACAACTGTTATTAGTTGGAGCAGATCTTTCATCCGCAGTAACGCTTCAGAATGCTTTGCGACCCATCTTCGATACCACTGGCGACGGGGTCGCTGACTCCTCGTCCGTCGATACAGGTCGAACGAATGTCGAGGGGCTCGCCTTTTCGCCACTCGACTTCAACATGTGGCATGTAACTCAAATGCGCGATGAAGATGCAGGTCACGGTGTGAATGCTGCTCCTGATTCCTCACGCGAGGCTGCCGAGGGAGGTCTTAGTCTCTACTTCGGTATCGAGACAGCGGATGGTTTGGGTAGGATTGGTATGCCGCACGGAATTCTCAACCCCGAAATCGCGCTAGATCTTGCCAGTAATCCACTAATTGCGGGCACATACAACATGCCAGGTGGTGGGTATGGTTCCTTGGATACGGCCCCCTTTAACTTGGCGAACTCGAACTATCACGATCGGCCAACTCTTTATTTCAATTACTTCTTGGAAACAGAGGGACATGGGGGCGGAGCAGACCATGTCCCGCGCGACGAGCCGAGCGACCCGTTTCGGGATAGTGCTCGCGTCTACATCAGTGAGAACGGGACAAATAATTGGGAACTTGTTACAACCAGTAACTCCGCGCTTAGCGTACCACCCAACCCCGAAGTTGTGAATGAACTTCCATTCTTCACGTCCCAATTCTCAGATGATGGACTAAATTCGGAGACCCCTCGTCCTGAGAACCAGCAATTGCGGCAGGAATTGCATGACAATACGGGACAATGGCGTCAAGCGCGTGTTGATTTATCCACTTATGCGGGAAAATCAAATTTGCAGTTGCGATTTGACTTTAGTACCGCCGGAATGATGAGTGAAACGTTTAGCTTGGGTACCGACGTTGATGGTGCTGGGGGGCATAGTATTAATGATCGGTTCGGTGAACTAAGCGATCCGTCGCGTTCAATCCGCAGTACCGATAACAATCATGAAGGGTTCTATATCGATGATATTATCATCGGGTATGCGGAACGTGGGGAGATGGTGACGGGTGCCGTAGCGGACCCGGCAATTGTTCAGGTGGCTCCTAATCCTGTTGGATTTAACAATCCAGCCTTTGGGCAATACCAACTTGAGGTCAGACGCACCGAGGACCAGTACATCGTCTTCGAGGAGGATACTGCCCCTTACGTTGATTCCACCAGAGTTTTTGACACTGATCTGCGGTATGTCGTAGAAGACGTTCTGAATGAAGCCGGTGACGCAGCAGTTGATGCCTCGATTGTTCCCGGCGGTATTGATGCCGATCGCAATCGCGAGCGACCCCAAGGCGTTTTCATCATTGATTCGAACTTCATTACGGACTCACAAGTTCGCGGGGTAAACATCCAGCCAGGTGTGACGCAGGCGGGCGGAAACGTACCGCATCCCGGATCAGTGATTCAATTTCCTCAGCTGAATGCTGAGAATCTGGTACCCGGTGTTGTTGTCCAGAACAATGTGATCGCAGGATCATCCGGGATCAGGTTTGCCGGTGAAGCGGCAGCGAATCCAAATCGTCCCGTCAGCTTCGGAAGAATCATCAATAACACCATCGTGGGTGATGGTGGAACCGGTGTTGGTGTCAGCCTGGAAGGTCGAACCAGTCCGACCCTGATCAACAATCTGTTGACTGATTTGGCAAACGGAATCAATGGCACCGGGATTCAATCTGTCGTCAAATCCAACTTCTTCCAAGACAATAACAACAATGGCAATACGGGAACGGATGCAATTCTGGCTGCTGCCGGTGATCCGTTGTTCCTGGATGCCAGCAATGGCAACTACATTCTTGAGTCTGCTTCGCTGGCGGTTGACAGCTCGCAGAACACCGAGCAGGACCGGCTCAACTACTTGAACTTCAAGACTGAAATCGACTTGCCTGCCTCGCCGATTTTTGCACCCGATCGTGATATTTACGGACAACTGCGAGTCGACTCGAATGCCGGTCTGGGTGGCGGAGGCTCCGCAATTTTCAAGGACCGAGGTGCAACAGATCGAGCGGATACCGACGCGCCATACGCTGTTCTGCTTAATCCTGTTGATAACGATGCTCTTGGGGAAGACACTGATCCGACTACCACAATCGTGCGGGTGACAGATCCTCTTCTGGAAAACTTCACCATCCTGCTTGGTGACGGACCCGGGCCGAATTCACCATTCGAGGGAACCGGCGTAGACAGCTTGACGGTAGACGATCCAAACGATCCGAATGTCTCGGCTCGAGCGATCACGATTTCCCGCAATCGGGAATTTCTTGAGGAAGGCGTGGATTACAACGTCGGTTACAACGAGTTGACGGGTGTCTTGTTGTTGACACCGCTGTCTACACTTTGGGAGCCCACGGGTGTTTATACGATTGAGCTCGATAACACTCTGATTGCCGACCGCGTCGGTAATCGATTGCGACCTAATCAAACCGATGGTTCGACTCAGTTCACCGTGATCATGCCCCAGGTTGAGATCGATTTTGGTGATGCCGATCCTTCTTATGCAACGTTGATTGCTGAAGATGGTCCAAGGCATGCAATTATCGATGGCGCGACACCTCGGTTAGGTCAATTTGTTGATGGTGAATTCGATGCTCTTGTCGTCGATCAGGATGATACCGCCATCATCGATGTGGAAGGAAATCCCGGAGAGGCTGGTGATGGGCCATTCGTCGTCACCGATACAGGCACACCGCAGGTGACCGTCGAATTGACTGTGTTGCCAACTGTCGGTGACACATTATCCTTGACCACCGAATCGACGACTCTTGTCTTTGAATTGGTGCCGGAGGGGGGAAGCACAACGGGATATGGTCGTATCCCGGTCGTTTATCCAGTGGGAGCGACCGAGAGTGAAATCACAGGGTTGCTCGCTGGCCGTATGCAAACTGAATTTGCCGTCCAAGATTTCCAAGGTGCGGTCGCTTACACACCGGGAAGCACGGAACTGACGCTGGACGCTCTGGATGATGAGGACGGTGTTGCAGTGGGACTGTTCGATGATGGTGGAGCAGGCCAAATTGTCTTCATCATCCCAGGAACCGATCCGTCAGATGCGCTGACTGAGGATATTGTCGGATTCCTGAATCCACTGGATCCTTGGGGAACCAACGTGCCCGTTACAGTTGCGGGGCAAGGTCTGTTGCAGGCTTGGGTTGACTTTGATCAAAACGGAACCTTTGATGATGATGAACAAGTCATCACGGATGAACCTGTCAGTGATATCGATGGCGGGCTGAATGTTTTGACGATTTTCTCTCCCGAAGATGCTGCTGCCGGGCGTACCTGGATGCGTGTTCGAGTGAGCAAGGACGCAGGGCTGTCACCCACTGCATTTAGTATTGGTGGTGAGACCGAGGACTATCAGATCGACGTGATCCCCGTCGCTGTTCCCGTGCCACAGGACGACTTCTATGAGTTCAATGAGGACACGACTCTCACGTTCCCACCTGCGGATGAAATCACTGCCAACGATCTGTTGATCCCGGACGAGTCCGTTAGTCCTGTTGATGTTCAGTATTTGATTGGTGAACAGCCAATTTTTGGCTCGTTGTACCTCGATATTCTGACGCAGGACAGCGGTTCCTTTGCCACGCCGGGTGACGCTCAGTCAGTGGTGCTTTCAGCTGATGGCAACATAGTTTACGTTGCTGATGGTATTGATGGCTTGCGTGTCTTGGATGTCAGTGATCCAGCCGCGATCGTTGAGCTTGGTACCCACGCGACCACTGATGCCCAGTCTGTTGTTCTTGATGGTACTACGGCCTATGTCGCCGATGGAGCCGATGGCCTTCGCATTTTGAACGTCAGTGATCCTGCGTCCATCGTCGATCTTGGTTCTTTTGACACGCCAGGTGTTGCCCAGTCTGTTGTGCTTGATGGTACTACGGCTTATGTCGCTGATGGAGCTGATGGTTTGCTGGTTCTGGACGTCAGTGATCCAGCTGCGATTATTGAACTTGGTTCTTTTGCCAGCACAGACGCTCGCTCGGTCACTGTGGATGGTTCAACGGCGTATGTCGCTGATGGAGTCGGCGGTGTGCGTGTTGTGGATGTAACGGATCCAGCGTCGCTCGTCGAGCTCGGTTCTTTTGAGACCACGGATGCGTTCTTTGTCGCTGTTGATGGTGCGACATTGTATGTCGCTGATGGTGCTGGTGGGCTTCGAGTACTGGATGCAACTGATCCATCCGGGATCATTGAACTGGGTTCGATGGACTCAGGTACGGCTGTATCCGTAGCATTGGATGGGACGCTCGCTTATGTGGCTGACTCTGATAGTGGAATGAGAATTCTTGATGTCAGTGATCCTGCCATCATTCTGGAAATTGATGTCCTTTCCACTGGAGGTAGTGCCAACCATGTGATGCTTGATGCGGTGGGTAGACGGGCCTACGTGTCGGATGGTGACAGCGTTGTTGTCTTCAGTAGCATCGACTTCCTCGAAACGGCAAATTTCGTTTATCGCCCGAACGCTGATTTCAATGGTGTTGATTCCTTCACCTACCGTGTAATTACCCAGGACAGCGGATTGATTAACGGTGACGTGCCCAATTCATACGCCACGGTTACTTTGAGTGTTTCGCCTGTCAACGATATCCCTGATGCATCTGCAGCAGCAGTGACTGGGCTTGAAGATATCCCGATGCGGATTACCCAGAGCGATCTATTGGCTTCCGCCGATCCTGATAACGAAGATCCATCTCCATTCGTGATACCAGCCGGTTCGACACTGACTTCGCGTGACGAAGATCTCATGAATGAAGTCAATCAGACGTTTGTGATCACTGAGGTTCAGGGAAATGGTTCTCAGGTTAAAGCAACTGATCAAGCCACTCGTACAGATAACTTGGCGATTGTTGAATCAGCTAGTGGGGTTGAGATAACGGTAGAGAATGTCGCGGCGGGTGATATTTTCAGCATCGCATATGCGGGTAGGATCGCACACTTTGAACTGTTGGACCGCCGGGATCCTGAACCGAGTGGCCCGCCAACCATACTTGATTTCATCTTTGTTGACGTCGACACAACAAATGCTGCTTTTCCTGCTGACGATACTGACAGTCTTGCTGTCAAGATTGCTGAAAAAATCAGAAGTAAGTTCGCAGATCTGTCGCCTGCGATGACTGTTATTTCAGCCGGCAATGTCGTTTCCGCTTCCTTCACTGCATTAGATGTGGAAGCTGTTGGAGCTGGGACAAGCTTTGATGCTAACTCAACGAATCTCATCAACGTGACTGGAGAACCGATCGCGGGTGATTCTGTCAGCTTGACACTTGATGGTAAAACCATCGTGTTTGAATTGGTTGACGAGGGTGGGGTGCCTACGGGAACTGGTAACATTGGTGTTGATCTGTTGCCATTTGAAGATTCAGCTTCTGCGGCAGCACAAGCCTCGGTTGCGGATCAGTTGATGCGTGCGATGAATGTTGCCTTTGTGCAGGAAGGATGGGGGGTAGCTGCCTCAATTAATCCAGGCGTTGACGCTAATCAAATTGTGATTGGAGAATCAGCAGTCACAGCAGGGCGAGCGTTTACCACCAATCGCGGTCAAGCAATTGCCCTGTTTGATCATGCCGGTGCACTCATTGAGATGTATTACGTTGGTAATACCGACTTGAATCGTGATAACGCACCTGCCTTGGGTGGGGATGCTAACAATCTGGATGAAATCTCGTTCATTGCCTCAGACGATGGGATCTCGATTGACCTCGTCAACAATCGCTTCGTTTATGGACAACGCGAAACCGCGGAGCTCGCGACGGCAGAAATCACGCTTCTGCCGCGGAATGATAAGCCTGTTGCGTTTGACGACGTAATTCGAATGGACTTCGCTGATCTTGATCCGGCGACTGATGAGAGCACTGATATTGATTTTGTTGTGCTTTCTGCCGATGGTACAACGGCTTACGTTGCTGATGGTACTGATGGCTTGCGTGCCTTGGACGTCAGTGATCCAGCTGCGATTGTTGAACTTGGTTCTTTTGCCAGCACAGACGCTCGCTCGGTCACTGTGGATGGTTCAACGGCGTATGTCGCTGATGGAGCTGATGGTTTGCTGGTTCTGAACGTCAGTGATCCAGCTGCGATCGTCGAGCTTGGTTCGTTCGACACGCCAGGTGATGCTCAGTCTGTTGTGCTCTCTGCCGATGCTGTAACGGCTTATGTGGCCGATGGAGCCGATGGCCTTCGTGTGCTGAACGTCAGTGATCCAACTGCGATCGTCGAGCTTGGTGTGTTCGATACCACGGGTGATGCCCAGACTGTAGTACTTTCTGCCGATGGTAATACGGCTTATGTGGCCGATGGTGCTGATGGCCTACGTGTGCTGGATGTAACTAATCCAGCTGCGATCGTCGAGCTTGGTTCTTACGACACCACGGGTGATGCCCAGTCTGTAGTGCTTTCTGCCGATGGTAATACGGCTTATGTGGCCGATGGTGCTGATGGTCTATGTGTGCTGGATGTCAGTGATCCAGCCGCGATCGTCGAGCTTGGTGTGTTAGACACGGGCGATGCCCAGTCTGTTGTGCTTTCTGCTGATGGTACAACGGCTTACGTTGCTGATGGTACTGATGGCTTGCGTGTCTTGGATGTCAGTGATCCAGCTGCGATCGTCGAGCTTGGTTCGTTCGACACGCCAGGTGATGCTCAGTCTGTTGTGCTCTCTGCCGATGGTACTACGGTTTTTGTAGCTGATGGGGCTCATGGGCTGCGTGTTCTGAGTGTCAGTGATACTGCGACAATTGTTGAACTTGGTTTCCTTGATGCCAGAACAGCATGGGAGCAGTTCTTCGCGACGGGTGTGGTACCCGCGCCGACCGAGGATACGCCACTTATTATTCCAGGTCAGTTCCTGATTCAAAATGATCTGCGTGCACGTGAGTCAGCGGAAGATGAAAACATTGATCCATCAGAATCCGATAACAACGACTTGCGTATCAGAGTGGCATCGGTAACCGCGATGGGTGAACTCGCCGCGAATGGTGGTAGTGTCACGCTCAACCTTGCCACAGGTGATATAGAGTTCGTGCCTCCGAAAGATAGATTTGGTGACTTCGTCTTCACCTATACCATCGACGACCTGGGTAAAAACTACAATTCCGTTGATGGACCCGAGGAGTTGAACAGTATTCCCTCGGAACCTGCCACAGTCACGGTTGCTGTCCAACCAGTGAATGATGTGCCAGTGGCCCACGACAGAAGCTTGAGATTTGACGAGAGTGGTGATGATGTGGCGGACGTGTTCACGTTTACCGCGAATCAACTAATCAATGGTGATGGTGTCGTAGAGACACCGAACACAGCGCATGTTGACACCACAACGCTGCCCACGCCATTCAATGAGGCGACTCAGCAGTTGCGAGTTGTTGAGTTCACGACTTTATCAGGAACCGTAGGCGTACCAACATCAGGAGACGGGGAAGTAACTTTGCCGAGTGATCAGGGTGGGCAATACACGTTCACGTTCACGAATTTTGCTTTTGTCTCCGGTACTTTCCAGGCCTCACCTAATTATAACGAGCGTACTCCATTCATTACTCCTGAGACGTTTACCTACCGTGTCTCGGACGATGGACTTGCAAGTGCGTCAGCCTTGAATCAGGGGTACCAGGACTTTGATCAACCTGATCAAGTGTCATTGATCGACCAGCAGGGAACTGTTTCGATTGCGGTCGCTGAGACCAACGATGCTCCAGGATTTGATATTCCGAATCTGACTCTCGATATACTTGAGCGTGACGACGAGCTTGGCACTGTGGTGGTGGGTTTTGCCGAAAATATTCTGCCTGGTCCGGTTACCGCAATCGATGAGACCACTCACCAGAATGTATCGTTCTCGCTTGCACTTGATTCAAGCACCCCTAGTGATTTGATCCAGTCGGCAACCCTGTCGCCAACTGGCGACTTGACTGTCATCACCTTCCCAGATGCTGTCGGTCAGGCCACGATGATCGTCACGGCGACGGATGCTCCGAAAGACCCGAGCGAGCCGTTCGTTGCTCGGACAACTGTGGAAGAAATCACCATCAATGTGCGACCGGTCAATGATGCTCCACGTCTGGATGGTAGCGTCGTTGGTACGGATTCAGGCATTACCGGAGGACCTGATAAGGCGTGGAGTGTTGGATCTGAGGACGCATTGGGGCAAGCTCCGATTACCTACACTCTTCGCGAAGATAATACGCAGAGTGGTGGCGTGATGCAGGATTACACCATTCCGATGACCGGTTCTGTGGTTGATGGTTACCAGCAAATGGGGCTGCTTGATGTCTTTACCGTGGGTCCGGTAAACGAACTTGTTGATCCTCTACCAGGTGTGACTGTAAACTTCCTGCAGCCCAATGGGACCGGGCTGAATGTAACTGCCCAGTCTGGTCAAGTGGACGTCGAGGTTGCCGATGTCAATGTGATCGGCGATGTTGTTGTTCTGGAATACCTGAGCAATAATTCTGTCTTCTCATTTTATAACAGTGCTTCTCCTGAGCCACTAAATGGTTTTGTAAACATCGCTGTGGATCTGAATTCGGCAACGCCCGAGAGTATTGCGATGGCTCTGGCTGCAAAGATTGCTGACGAGTTCTCGAGTGCATTCCCAGTGATGAGCATTGGTGTGGTTGCGAGCACGGTGTCGATGGGTCCAGCCTTTGATACGGCATCTGAGCAACGACTTGAGTTGATCGATTTCGGTACTCCTTCGGCAGCGGGTTCGTCGGTCATTGTCACAGATCTCGGTGGGCGGTTGGTCGCTGGGGATCCTGATCCAGTGACTGGACTGATTACCGAGTTGCTCTACGAACCGCCTTTGGATTTCAATGAGCTGGTTGGCGGGTTTGACTCATTCCTCTACACAGTACAGGACAACAAGGCCACTGGCGATGAAACTTACGATCTCGGAGTAGGTGATCTGGTGCCAGATAACTTGACTCGCACTAATCGAGTATTTCTGAATTTGAATCCCGTGAATGACCGGCCGTTTTTCACTGAGGAGACTAGATCCATTGTTGTGTTGGAGGATAGTTCTGAGTTCACTCGTCCGAATTACGTCGCCAATGCTCTTGGCGGTCCGGTGTTCACAGCGTTCGATGAGTTATCACAGGAGCTAAGTTTCAGTGTAGACCTTGTAGATTATCCCGATTTCTATGACATGAACTTGCTTGCTGGTGATTTCTTCAGCATTGAACCATCCATCGATCCGGCCACCGGAGTATTGAACTTCAAACCTGCTGCAGATGTGTTTGGAGTGTTCAAGTTTGAAGTGGTGCTTGTCGATGGAGGCGCTGATAATGATCCCCGCGGCGATCTGAATTCGTCAATTCCAATCACGATCGCAATCGACATTCGTCCCGTGAATGATCCGCCAATCGATCAGAATCCGATCGATCTGAACCGCGAGATTGCGGAGGACTCAACGACAGAATGGGATGAGGCAACATTGCTGGCACCGTTTGTCGTGGGACCGGATAATGAGTTTGCTCAGACGAACGGTGGCGACCAGACGCTTCAGTTGTCGCCCACAGCATTTCCCACAGACAGTAGCAATGGTGGACGCGTTGATTACGTCGATGTGAATGGTGAACTCAAGTTGCGTTACACTCCGCGAGTTGATTTTAATGGCACCGACGAATTCATTTACACCGTTGTCGACAATGGTCAGAGTGTTGGAGTTGATGGCACGATTTACGACGAACCTACTGTCGCAACGAAGACGGTGACTGTCGAAGTCTTAGCTGTGAATGACAAGCCACGGTTCAGTGATGCCTTTGATCAGCAGAGCTTCGAGAATGATCGCGCGGTTTCCGTGCCGGACTGGGCAACAAACGTGCGACCTGGGCCAGAAACGGCCATCGATGAAGCAAGTCAATCTCTTCAGTTTGTGTTCGATGTGGTGTCCGGCCCAGAAGAAATTTTCGAGACCTTGCCACAGGCGGACATCGATCTGTCAAATCGGTCCGCGACTTTGAACTACACACTGAGGGATGATGTGAGCGGTGTTGTGGTGTTTGATGTGATGCTTGTCGATGGTGGTGAAATGTTTGATCCCAGCGATGTTCCGCCTCTTCCACACGAATGGGTCAGCGATGTCCGACAAGTGACCATCACCGTCGAGGGAGTGAATAATGCACCTTCATTCAATTTGATTACCAATGCGGTTAATGTTGCCGAGGACAGTGGTGCAGTGTCCGAACTGGTGATCAGTGATATCAGTACTGGACCTGCCGACGAATCTTCCCAGACTGTGAGTTTCGACGTTGCGGAACTTACTGCGGAACAGGCAGCCTTTTTCTCAGTCGTGCCGACTATCTCACCTGAGGGTGTGCTGCAGTTTACGCCAGCAACGAATCAAAACACCGTCAAGACAGGTCCTGTTGTTTTGAGCGTCATTGCCGTTGACTCCGAGGGTGCCGTTAGTGAGCCAGTCGAGCTAAGTATCTCGGTTTCAGAAGTAAGTGATGTTCCTGTTGCGACAGATGATACGCTCGTCGATACCGATGAGGATTCAATTTTGGTGATTGCTGAGCAACTCTTGCTGTCGAATGACAGTGACCCTGATCTACTGACTAACGATGGTGAATTCTTAACGGTGGTGCTTGACGGCGACTCCAGTGCGAACGGAGCGTTGGTCGAATTTGATTCGTCTACAGGCGAGGTGACCTATGACCCATCGATGGCATTTGCTTTGCAGTCACTCAAGCCAGGTGAGTCAGTGACAGACCTCTTTACCTACAGAGCTGTGGATAGTGAAGGGTTGGAAAGTGCAGTTGCAACAGTGAGCTTGCAGGTCGATGGTATTAACGACGCCCCACAAGTAATGGCCGATCGGGTCTATGTTGATGAAGATGGACCGACCGTCATTGAAGTACTTGCCAACGACTTCGATGTTGATGGGACAATACGGGCGTCGACGGTTGAGTTTGGTCTGGTGCCAGCATTTGGAACGATTTCTGTCAATGCTCAAGGTTTTGTCACCTATCGGCCGTTTGGGACACTTGTCAACGATGATAACTTCACGTACAGCGTGAAAGATAATTTGGGTAAAAGAAGCGAAACTGCACTGGTCACGATTGCGAGTAACCAACCGCCGGTTGCCGAAGATGATTATGTGGTGACTTACATTTCCGAGGCTGTCTTGATCGATGTTGTCGAGAATGACACTGACGTGGATGGCGCGGTTGATGCTCAGTCAGTCGAAATTCGAGTGTCACCTGCCAACGGTTCTGCAGTGATTCAGCCCGATGGTCAGGTGCTCTACACACCGACAGCAACATTCTCGGGTACCGATACTTTCCAATACAGAGTATCGGACAATAGTGGTCGTGAAAGTAAATTGGCCACGGTAACGGTGGATGTTTTACCCAGCCGATTGCAGAACTCTGCCAATGAATTTGACGTCACTGGAGATGGGCTGGTGACAGCACTTGATCCATTGCGAATTGTCAATTATCTGGAAATCGTTAACGCTGCTTCGACTCCTGTTCCCCCCGGAGCTGTGGGGCCGGACTATCTTGATGTTAACGGAAATGGGGTGATTTCCGTCAACGACGCGTTGCTGGTGATGAATGAGTTGAGCCGTGTTCCAATTGGCTCAGGTGAAGAGGCACCTCAGTTAGCTCCGCTGCCCGAAGAACGAAGCAACCTGTCACAGATTGATCGAGATGTCTGGGGCGTTGATGCGAACGATTTGGTTCCAACGGAAATTGCCAAGTTGAGCAACTGTGTGCCACTTGCCAAAGAGGATGTTATTGATTTGCTGGCGGCTGAAAAAGACAGCGAGTCAGAAGGTGAGATTTTGAAAGCAGTGGACGAGGTATTGTCAGACCTGATTTGATCATGTCCACGCCTTGATCTTGAATGATACGGATCATGCGAAGGAGGCAGGTAAGTCTGCCCCTTCGTCGGTCGGCTGTATCGGCGATTTCCTGTATCCCTCTCTGGGCTGCGAATGACTCACGGTTGATGCCTCTGTTTTGATGCCTTATCTCACGACCTCGGTGTTGCGGGGCTCTCTATCACGGCTGGAACGGCAATCGCGGTTGGTGACTCAGACCCTCCGGAGTCGGGTTGATCGGTTCTTGGGATCGAGCGGTCCAGTACCGATAAAATTGCCTGCGCCGGTCGACAGGAAGAGATGAGGGTCCTTGCGTGGCCGTGGGGGAGAACTAGGCGATGAGCCTAATCGGGACAATCCAGCAATCAGCGGGGGCACTGCAAGCCGCCCAAATCGGGTTGCAAGTCGTCGGCAATAATATTGCCAACGCTAATACATCGGGCTACATCCGCCAGCAGCTAGAGCAGGCTTCTGCCTCTGCGGTGCGCGATGGCGGTTTGATCAAAGGTCTCGGTGTCCGGACCACGGGTATCGTTCAGAATATTGACAAGGCATTGGCTGAGCGAATGTATAGCGCCAAGTCCGCGTTGGATGGTGCTGAGGCACTGCAGCGGGCCTACGCTCAACTGGAGGAGCTCACAACTGATCTGGACAACTCCGGACTGAGTCAACAGCTTTCACTCTTCAACAATTCGCTTCACGAGTTGTCCGCGCAGCCGTCGGATAGAGCATTGCGGGAGTTTGTTGTCTTACAAGGTGAAACACTGGCATCGAATATCAGGCGTACCCAGGATTCCGTTCTTGAGCGGCGTGAATTGTGGGATGGCGAACTGGCTAACATGACCAGCAAAATCAACCATTTATCAAGTCGCAACGCGGACCTTAATATCCAGATTGCAGGGATCGAGGGCGGATGATTGAACCAAAGTGATGCCACTGGTTTGCGAGATCAGCGATACCGTGACCTCGAGGAACTCTCGGGTATCCTCAGCATCAATGTCCAAGAGCAAGCGAGTGGAACGGTGTCGGTGTTCATTGGTGGTGATTATCTGTTCAACAGTGGGAACTACCGAGAGATCTACACGGCTTACAATGACAAGATGAAGGGCACCGAAGTTCGAATTGTTGAAACGGACTCACCCTTGCAGACCAAGGAAGGCGTGCTTGTCGGAACGATGAAGGCACGCGATGGAGCTTTTGTTGATACGATCGACGCGATGGCAACGGGCTTGATTCGAAGTGTCAATGAGTTGCACTCGCAGGGGCAGGGACGGCGAGGATTCACTGAATTGATTGGTTCGTCAAAAACTGAGCCAGTGGTTCCGTTGACCCGCGCGAATTTACCTTGGAGCCCCAGAAATGGCACCTTCGATGTCAATGTGGTTGATGACATGGGCGAGTTAATCAGTACTCATCGTATCAACGTGAAAATGCTTGATCAGACTAGCGATTCGACGGTTACATCGATTGTCGCTGACATCGATGCGATTCCAGGATTACAGGCAGATGTCACAAGTGATGGCAGGGTTAGCATTGCATCTGAGTCGCCGGTTGCCCGATTTACTTTTGGTGAGGATACCAGTGGTTTTTTGGCGGCCGCTGGAATCAACTCATTCTTTACAGGAAGTAGTGCCAGCAACATTGGTGTCAGCGAACGGTTGCTGGAAGATTCGGATTATTTAGCCATCAGTGCAGGCGGTATCGGTGCGGATACCGAGGTCCTGAATCAACTGGTTGATGCTCCACTGGACTCTTTGGATGGTAGGTCCGTCAGGGAAACCGACGAAGATACTGTGTCTTCCCTCGGCCAGCAGATCAGTTTGCAGCAAAATGAAACGACTGGTTTAAAGGACTTTTACGCCACGCTTCAGAGTCAGCACCTCGCCATTACCGGTGTCAATATTGATGAAGAATCCATCCGTATGATCGTCTATCAGCGTGCGTTTCAAGCGTCTTCGAGAGTCATTGCTGCAGCGAGTGAGATGCTGGAGTTGCTGGTCGCACTTTAACGCTTGAACGCTCTGCCGTGCATCGCATGAGTGGTTTGAGCCACGCGGATTGTCTGACGTCTGTTGAAACTGGTGCTGCTGTGCACAGTTGCGTGCATTCAGGCTGCTGAGCGATCGCTGATCCCGAGCGAAGTGGCTCAAGCTCCTTGCTTGCCTGGAGCGTGTTGATTTTGAAGCTCATGGCTGTTTTGTTGTCAGCAAGTGCGTCATTCTTTGCGCACGGGAGGCTTGGCAAATCAATCTCCGGTGGACGACGGTTTTTTACCCTGGCTTGTTGATTTCAAGGCTGCCATCCAGCGTTTGCATCCTTTGCCCAAGTTGAGCAGCTTGTTTTGAAACACAGACATCGGCGAATGCTTCACATGTCCATGGCGGTTCGCTTGGATGATTGCCTTGCCACCGATTTCGTAAGCTGTCAGGTATCCATACCCAAAGCAATAAGTATCGATGCACACGAGATGACCGTGATCCATTACTTCCCCATCTGCTTGTGGGGTATGACCAACAAGGACTCGCTTACCACTCATGTGAGGACCGGGCAAGGGAGGCATTAGGTGGGTCCAGTATGTCATCATCTCGTTCTGTTCAAACATCTCCACGTCAGGGTCGTAGGATGCATGCACAAAGATTGTGTCATCGATTTCATAGTACGGAAGCAATTCATGAAAAAAGACAAGGTGATTCGATGGAATCTTTGACAGTGATCCGCCGTAGCTTGCCAGGGTTGAGTTGCCGCCGTTCGCTCGCCATACCGAGTCATCCATTCCGTGCATAGCGACCCCCATCAGCATGATCTCATGGTTGCCTCGTAATGCGACAACTTCAGTACGAGTTCGCAAATCAATGATTTGATCAATCACATCCCGGCTGTCGGGACCACGGTCGATGTAGTCTCCGAGGAATACGATTTCGTCCTCGGGTTGTGGATCGATCGTGTCGATCACCGAGCGAAGTGCTTTGGCGCACCCGTGGATGTCGCCGATTGCGAACCGACGCATTTAAAGCCTCGTTCGCTGTGAACAACGACTGGTTGAGTTACTGAAGTGATGCATTTTGGCTGGCGAAAATCTGAGGGAGTAGCGTTTTTTCGAGAGTGTCAGTCTGAGAGTGTCAGTCTGAAAGTGTCAGTCTGAGAGTGTCAGTCTGAGAGTGTCAGTTCAGGTTTGGATCACCAAAGCGGACTCCCGGGGCCATCTCGTTGAGTATTTCATGCCCGCATCGTTTGACCGCCTCTTCCCAGACTTCGTCCGTATTCCCAAAAATGACCTCAGGATCTGGGGTGCCAGATAGCCAACCACCCACACGCAATTCTTCATCCAGTTGCCCAGGGCCCCAACCACTGTAATGAGAAATGTAACGGACCTTTGCATCTGGGCGTCTCAGCAGAATGCGAAGATGATCGTCGTCACCAGTGATCCAAGCCGGAGGATTGCCCAGGTCAATGGACATCGAACCCCAAGGTTCTGCCGGGTGATCGTGAACCGTGTACTTGATACCTTGCTGCTTGGTTTGGTCAGGGTTTAGTAATTCGCCTGCGGCATCATACGGGCCACAGGGTTCTCCTATCCCAGGAAGGTTGTGAAGCGCCAACAGTGGACCTTCGACGGGGCCACCGCAGTGGAGCATATCATCGTCCCGAATTGACTTGTCATCTCCACTATCCTCAATCAGATCGCGAAATCTTCGTTCGGTTGGGCGATTGATTGCCAGTCCAAACGCACCCTCTACATCATGGCGAATCACAAAAATAACTGATCGCATGAAGTTTCCATCGGTCAGGTAGGGAGATGCGATCAATAGGCGACCGGAGAGATTGGTTGTCATCGGGCATTCCCTAAATTGAGAGAATCATTTGGATTGATGGTCACACCAGTGACTGGGGTGATGATGCAATGGTTCACTGAATCGAACGTGCACATTTGGGTCAAGGCTGTTCCGACCGACGGGTTTTCTGCATGCGAGGTCTGGTTGAACACACGAATCTTACAATAGCATGCATCCATTGGGGGTATGAAGCGAGGCAGATAGATGAGGGGCCACGTCACTCTCTTGAAATGTTTTCTCCGCAACAGGTGGGCGAGTGGTGATGGGCTTGATCGAGACCGTTTTCAAAGCCACGACAATCATCATGTGTGGTTTCGTAGGGTCTATCTTTTGTGTCCAGAAATCGACGGGTTTGTCATCTTCTTGGCCTTGTTTCAGGTCAAGTAGATTAATCAATTTCGATTTGTGTTGCGCGTCGCGATTCCAATTCTTGCGGTCTTCGATGGCTCAAGGTTGGCTCAAGGTTGGCTCAAGGTTGGCGTAGTGCCCTTCAGTCGTTTTGTAGAGACGACTGCGAAAACTGGTCCTGCCAAAGGCAGCCCGCCCATGAAAGTCCGACACCGAAACCCACCAGCATGTTGACTGACGTAGCATCGATTTCGCCTCGTTTTCGTAGGCGATCGATCAGGATTGGCAGTGTGCAGGAAACAGTATTACCAATATCGGCTAAGTCGATTGGCAGACGGTCTGGAACGATCTCCATTCTGGTCCGCAGTTGATCCAGCATTTTCCAAGTTGCCTGATGCATCAGATACTTGTCAATGTCTGACTCTGCCATCTGGTTAGCGGCCAGTATTTCGTTGACGAGCCGTGGGATGGCTTCGACTGTGAAATTGATCAGGCTGGGGCCGTCCATGTACAGTCGGCTCTTCCAGCGTTTTCGGTGTCGTGGCTTGATGGCGTGTTCGGGTAACCGCTGCCCTCCCTCGGTAACCAAGAGCATATCCCCGCCACTCCCGTCACTTCCGAATTGGAAACCACGCAACGTTTGGTTCTCCGAGCCGTTCACTAGCGTGGCGGTTGCTCCATCACCGAAAATGGTCCGCAAGCTTCGGTCATCCTCATCGATGTACTTGCTGTAAGTTTCGGCAGTCAGGAGCAAGATGTTCTTCGCAACGCCCGATTGAACCAGACCGTCGGCGACCGCCAGTCCGTAGACGTAACCGCTGCATCCAAGGTTGAAATCCATGGCGCCGCAACTGGTTTTGAGCCCCAGCCGATCTTGGATCAGGCAGGCAGTGGTGGGCAGAGGGTAATCGGGGGTCTGGGTGCAGAGCAGCAGGAAATCGATCGATTCGGCTTGGATTGACTCTGTATCGAACAGCTTTTGAGCAGCTTTGACAGCAAGATCACTGGCCGTTTCTTCAGGAGCAGCGATATGTCTTTGCCGGATCCCCGTCTTTTCCTCAATCAACGCGAGGTCCCAACGTGGAAACTGCTTCTGCAGCATCTCGTTGGTTTCCACTCGTTCAGGCAGGTGGATCGCGATGGGGCCAAGTTGGGCGTAAGGCACGGTCAGTCCAGTTCCGAGTGTCGTGGACGCCAAAGCGTCATGCTTCGAGACTATTCAAAAGCAAAGCCTGAATCGCATCGAGCAAAATCTTCCGAGGAACGATGTTAGCTCCCCCCAAGGTGGATCATCTGACCAATGATTCCAGAGAATCTGGCGGT
>Ga0315331_10001025_pt1 | contig 20726 bp, 12 predicted proteins | sample M160m34915metaG_FD_203456 | JGI IMG/M metagenome (GOLD analysis project Ga0315331, IMG submission 203456) | Ammonia-oxidizing marine archaeal communities from Monterey Bay, California, United States - M1 60m 34915 | ecosystem: Environmental > Aquatic > Marine > Intertidal zone | place: USA...
TATCGTAGTACACATAGATAAAGACCTTGATTGTATCGTAGGACAGCACTATAACCCTCGTAGATCAGAGTTCTATGAGATCGATGAAAACACTGCTGACCTTAAGTACTGGCTTCAGATGCTTAAGGGTGATCCTACTGATAACCTTCCGGGGCTACCTAAGATTGGCCCCAAGAAGGCAGAGAAAATGCTTAATGGTGTTCCTATGGAACGTAGAAAGAACCGAGTCATTGCAGCTTATAGAGCTAAATATGGCATAGTCAATTGGAAGGAGAAGTTATTAGAAACTGCTAACGGTATTCATATACTACGCAGTGCTGACGACTTCTTTAAGGTGTAATATGCAAGACCATCAACGTTATGAAGATGTAATAATCACTGCTGTCTCTACTGCAGACAACGGTGGTTGGGTTGGTATCACTACCGAAGAGCATGGTGAAATCAGATGTAAGTCTAACTTACGTACTAAACTTAAGTTAAAGAAAGGATGGGAAGGTGACCTGACTGTATGGGTTAACCCTAACGGTGGCACTGTGTGTGTTGCTTTTGATCAGAAAGCTTGGAAGCATACGGGTGCTATGGCACAACCACATGGTCAATGGGAATTGACTGCTGGTCTAACTGAACTACACCCTTATGAGAAGGAGGGGTTCGTCTATCGAATCACTGAAATCTCTACTGGTAAGATGTATATCGGTAAGAAGTCTTACTGGAACTACAGCAAAGGTAAACGTGTACGACAATCTAATTGGAAAATATACGGCTCTTCAGGTGTAGATACTGCTGAGAAAGTCTCAGACAATCCTGAAGCCTTTGAATACGAAATACTTTGTGAAGCGCCTGACAAATCTGGTTTGAACTATATGGAAGTGTATTACCAAATAAAGTTCGAAGCATTGACATCAGTTGACGAGCAAGGTGAAAAGCTTTATTACAACAAAACACTTGGTAGTGAGAAATGGATGCTCACCCAATCATTTATTGAGGAGTACAATGAAACAGCGTAATCCATATTACAATTCTGTTCCAACACAACAGGTAATCAACGGAAAGAAAGCAGAGCCTGACATCACTGACTATGATGAGTTCATTGTTGATTATCTTGTTGATAAAGAGGATAGAAGGAAGAATGTAACTAAACAAAGTAAAACAAGGCAACGGAAGAGGAACAATCGTTATGCCAAAGAAGAACGACTATACGGAAAGTAAAGAGATAGGTAAAACAAAATGTCCTGCTTGTCCTAGCAGCGATGGCTTTACCTTATATGATGATGGACACGGTTACTGCTTTGTATGTAACCATTATGAAAAAGAAATAGGAAAGGAAGAGGAAATGCCTCTAGACACTAACAATACTAGCCTTGAGCTATTTGAAAGTAATCTTGGCGACTGCCGAGGTGTAGAAGACCGTAGGATAACAAAGACTATTGCCGAACATTACGGTGTTCGTGTTAATTACGATGGCGATAGAAACATTATCGCTTATAACTACCCTTATCACGCAGATACACATCACCCTATAGCGTATAAGATTAGAACATTACCTAAACAATTCAAAACAGTAGGAGACTTTAAAGATGTTTGGCCTTTCGGCGTTCACGCTTTTCATGCAGGAGGAAAGAGACTTGTCATCACGGAGGGCGAGTTCGATGCAATGGCGGTCGCGCAAGCATCGCTTGATCACTATAATAAAATATATCCCGTTATATCAGTTGCAAGCTCTTCAAACCTTAAAAGCCTTCTTCACGCTAGGACATGGATCAGATCATTTGAAGAAGTAGTATTATTCTTTGATAATGATACTGCTGGTAAGAAAGCCATTAAAGAAGCTGCTAATATTATCGGTATAGACAAAATAAAAATAGCTTCGTTAGGTAATATAGCTAAAGATCCTTGCGAACTATATGTAGCTGCAGGTAAAGATGGTGTTATGCGTGCTGTATGGGATGCACAACCTTATAGCCCTGCTGGTATACTAGTAGGCCATGAGCCTGTATGGGAGCATTACCTAGCACGTAGAGAAACAGAGTCTGTGCTGTACCCACCTTGTCTTGAAGGTATCAATGATAAGACTAACGGTATGCGCTTTGGTGAGATAACTTTATTCACTAGCGGTACTGGCAGCGGTAAATCTACTGTTATTAAAGAAATAGTGTTAGACTTATTAGAAAAGTCTAAAGATAAAATAGGTATGATATCACTTGAAGAAAGTATTGGTGATACTGCTGAGAAGTTTATTCAAATGAAACTCGAACGTAACCTACAAGAGTATGATGTACCTCTTGAAGAACAGGAGGTGGCTAGTCGTGCTGTGTTTGGTTCAGAAAAGCTTGTTTTACTTGATCATCAAGGTTCTGTTGGTGATGAATCTCTTATTGATAAGATCGAGTATATGGCTCTTATGGGATGTAAATATCTTATCCTCGACCACATTACCATTGCCGTATCGGAGGGTGCTGAAGGGTATACTGGTAACGAAGCCATTGATAAAGTTATGTCTGACTTGCTCAAGCTTACTAAGAAGCATAACATCTGGCTCGGAGTTATTAGTCATCTTCGGAAAGTTCAGGGCGGTGGAACTACCTTTGAGCAAGGCAAGCTGCCTAGCATGGATGATATCAAAGGATCAGGATCTATTAAACAAATCTCTTTCGATATCATTGGATTTGCCAGAGACTTGGCGAATGAAGATGATGCCACACGAAACACTATCAACTTTGTGGTCCTTAAGAGCCGATTTACGGGTAAGACAGGGCCAGCTAAGCAAGCTAGATACAGCCATGATACAACTCGATTAACCTATCATGACAATGATCAAATAGACTTTGAGGTAGTGGCATGAGCGAAACAGCTTTATATCATCAAATAGGTTTGCTGCAACAAGAGTTAAGCTGGTGTAAGCAAGCCTTAGAGCATACCACTAAAGAGAAAAATAAATACAGGAGTCAAGCCCTAATGAGGGCAAACAAAATTGAGGTACTTCAAGATGAACTACAAGAAATCTATAAGAAGAAAAGCAATTAAGATTCAGAATTCAGATTCAAGAGGCGGTGGAAAGATACGACCTATGGTTGAAGCAATTGCCGCTGTGGAGAAACCTAATGACACTGAAAGAAGCAAGATACGATGACTTATATATGGACATTGCTAAACGTGTGTCGGAAATGTCTTACGACAGCGATACACAAGTTGGAGCCGTTATCGTCAAGAACGGTAACATTATATCAATGGGTTGGAACGGGACTCCTGCAGGCTTCCCTAACGAGTGTAAGTCTGCTAGTAACGGTAGCACTCTTCCCTATGTTATTCACGCTGAAGCTAATGCTATCTGCAAGTTATCTCGTGATGGCGGCAACGGATTGGATGCCACCCTCTACACTACGCTCGCGCCTTGTATGGAGTGTACTAAGCTTATCCTTCAGTCTGGCATCAAAGAAGTTGTGGTTGCTAAGGCAGAAGAAAAATATATGGATTCATTTAAGATCCTTAATGAGAAAGGTATGATTAGACAATGCAAATCTATTACGGACAAATAGAAGAAGAACCTAACTATGTAGCTTGGGTTCAATGCGATCGGGAAGATCTCGACGAGGTACGCGAGATGTTTCCTACTGAGGAATATGAATTAACTGTAGGTGTTAAGTCTAACTACGACCCTAGTACTTGCAGTGTAGAAACATTAAACAATCCACCAGCTCCAACTTGGGGCGTAGACGTTTGGAAGCGAGAACTAAATGGAAGATGTGAAGGACTATCTCCTAACAAAGATTCGCGGTGAAGACTTAGGTGTCAAGCCAAGGCGTAACCTACAATTAATGCGTATGATAGACACTGATGGTGTTGATATGCTTGACTTCTTAATTGAAGACATGATCACATACGCAAGAAAGACTATACAACGCTGCTTTAAGCGTAGTAAAACAGAAGGAGAGACAGCCATTACTCAAGCTTCAATGGCGATTGGTAAACACATCATTGAGAACTGGGATAGCGATAACGTTAACTTCAGAGATCATGTTCGTGTTGGCGATCTTGTTATTGAGGGGCTAGTCATGTGCGGTTATCTCACTATTTCTGTTGGACATATGAAAAGTCGTAAGCCAGTAACTATCCATGCCACCGATAAATGGGGCGAAATGGAAGCAGTTGCTGGCAAAACTACTTGTATGACTGCAGATATCATTAGGCCAATCACTACTTTAATACAGGCCAATGATAAAAGCGTTATTAAAACGTGGGACAAGTCTAAAGAAAAGAAGTTTACTAATTATCTTAACCAACCATTTGTTAAGGCAATTGATAAGCTACAAGCCACTAGATGGCTGGTCAACCCTGATGTGCATGAAGCTATCCTGCAGCAATGGGATTCCTTCATCAACAACGATGAGTATACAGGGGAGGACAAGAAAGAGAATGAAAAGCTTTATCAACGACAAGCATCTAAAAACCGAGAGGTTAAAGAGGTTATGGCTATCGCAGCTAAGTGGCTGCATACTGAGTTTAGCTTCTATCTTGATGCTGATTACCGTGGTAGGCTGTACTATTCCGAACCTTTCTTTAACTTTCAGGGTTCCGATATCGCTAGAGGGCAATTAATGTTTGCCAGAGGGCGTTTGTTTGACAGCAATGCTAGCTTCTGGTTAGGCGTGCATACTGCGTGCGCTTATAATCAGTCTTACGGTATCGATGAGATACCTGACTGGGTGACTACTGACTATCGTAGTGCTTTAGAAGACGAAGAGCTAGACACCATCTCAGTAGACAAAATGACCCTAGAAGACAGAGCTATGTGGACACAGCAAAACATAGACAGCATAGTAGAGTTTGGTGGGCGTAAAGTGTTTATGCACGAAGCAGAGAAGCCTATCTCATTTTTGGCTTGCTGTATCGAGTGGTATAAGTATTCTCAGTGTGAAGGGGACTTCTATACTCGCTTACCTATTCCTATTGATGGGGCTAATAACGGCTGGCAACACCTAGGAGCTATGTCTAGGGACACGCTGACAGGCCGTCTGGTAGGCTTGATACCCACCCCTATCCAAAACGACTTCTATGTACAGGTGGCCAAGAGACTGTGCCAGAGGATGCCTGACTGGTTTGAAGAAAGACAAATGCCTATGAAGCATATCCGTAAAGGTATAGCTAAACGTGGAGCTATGACACGAGCTTATAGCTGTGGACAAAAGAAAATGTCTGAGTCTATGTACAGTGATTGTTATCAGTTCGGCTATACCGAGGAGTACAATATAAGCACTTGGGATTGCGATGAGCTTAGTAATCAAGTTATCCGGGCTATTCAAGAGGTTTGTCCGGGTCCACTAGATACTATGCGTTATCTCCAGCGACTAGCTGACCAAGAAATAACTAACTGGATGAGTACTTACGGCACTGACAGAGGAAAAGGAATTGAATGGACAACCCCTTCAGGCTTCCCTGTGATATACGAGTGCTATCGTACACGCCCCGTTAAAGTAGACTGCTACGGGTTTAACACACCCACAGGTGAGATACGCTTTAAGCACGTTATCAGAGAGAAAACAGATATCCCTGACAGGCGTGGCTTTATGTGCGGTATCAGCCCTAACTTTGTGCATAGTATGGATGCCAGTCATATGGCATTAGTAGTTGCCAGTTGGGATCATGCCTTCGGCGCAGTCCATGACTCCTTCAGCACCCACGCTTGTGACGTTGAAGAGCTTATGGTATCGACAAGAGAAAAGTTTGTAGAGATATACGACAAAGAAAACTTTTATAACGGTATACCATTTGGCTATGGCTATATGGGTGATGTACCTAGTATTGGTGCATTAGATATTGATAAAGTAAAGGAGTCTGATTATTTCTTCTGTTAAAAAAAATACCCCACAAGGTTTCCATATAGGATTCCCTGTGGGGTATTTTTATTTAGCCTCTAGCTGCTTTTCTCATTCGACCAGCCTTTGCTCTTGCTTTATTCTCTGGCATCCCTTGTTTCATTAAGCCTTTGACATTGATTTCAAATGCTCTTTGATACGCCGCATCATTAATCTTTGGGGTTCCAGCTAACTCTGGATCAAGCCTTAATGTATTGACAATATCAATATCGGTTACGCCTGTTCTACTAAGTATATTATGATTTTTAAAGTTTTGTTTTTCCATATGATTATCCTCTATCCATATTGTGCTGGTTCAGGAGCTAGCTCTTTAAATGCGTTTTGTCTAGCGCCTTCTGAATCCTTATATAATTCCATAAGTTTTGATTGAATGCGTTCTCGTTTAAATATAGCATTTATAAGCTGCTTTATTTTTTCGCCACTAAGACTACCAGTTCCGTCAGCATTCCAATAGCCTCCTGCACCTGTTGTTGCTATCTTAAGTATTGCTTCATTAATATCACTCAAAGATGCTTTCCGTTCAGCTATTACTCCGTCCATGTCTACTACTTTCTCTACGCCTTCTCTTTTTCTTGTATCTAGCATAACTAGCTCTTCATGCACTGCTCGATAAACAGATTCATAATCCATTGTATATTGTTCAGAATCATTAATCCTTTTAAATGCAAAGTTTTTAGTATCCATTAAACCTTTAGCAACAGCGCTAGCTAAGGAATATCGTTTATTTACTTTAGTAAAATTCCTATTCATAGCTTCGTAGTATTTATTTACTGAAGATGCATCTGTAATAATAGCATCATGGATTGGTATTACAAAAGCCGGGGGCTTCATATCATACCCAGATGTGCTGCCATAACCTACATCGCTGTTTACTTCATTGATAGACTCAATCATAACCGCTGCATCTATCTGTTGTATTGGTAACACGGGAAGTTGGTTAGCTACTTCTTGTCCAAACCTGCTGGCTTTTTCTATAACCCACTTGCCCTCCTTCATACGCAAACCTCTGCTTTGCATTGGAGCGCTACCTGTTACTCTAGGTTTAAACACATCTAAACTAAGTACCTCAACACCTGTATCTACATCTAATGTTTGTCCTGTTCTATACATTTCAGTAGAACCCATATAAATCATATTACCTGCTGGTCCTTGGATACCTAATGTAGTTCCTAGCATTGCAGAAAGTAATCCTGCTTTTTTAAACAATGCTTGATGTTTAAAATTTAAGGTTGATTGTACTGTTCCTGCAATAATCAAGTTTAAATCTTTAATCATCTCCTCTTCAGAGTATCTACTGCCTTGATAACCTTCAGTAGACAGTAAGTTTCCTGTTAACTCTGTATCACCTATAAATTCAGTTGCAGTTTCTTCATTGAATAAAAAATAACGACCATATGAGATTTCCATAAGCGGTTGTTTACTTAGTAACTTAAGTATTTCTCTTTGTTGCGCTGGACTCATATTAGCAAACTTAGAATCTGATCCAACAAAAATACTATTCCAAAACATTAACTTGTCGTCCGTCATTCCACCAGATTTAACAGCGTATTTAATCCCTTCGTTTAACTTTTGACCAAACAAACTACGGACATCACCCCACGGTAATACATTTTCTGGGTTGTCAAATATCATACCTACTCGATTTAAGATATCTAAGTTTCCCATTTGCATTGCTTGTATTGCAATACCGTTTTGTTTACCATCATGTTGTGTTTGCGCTTTTGCTTTAAACGATTTATTTTCTTTTAATGCTATATCATAGTTAGCTACATCAATATACGATTGATACTTGTAACCCCATTCGCCTTTCGTTTTAAACTCGCTAAGAAGCTCTGCAAGCTCTGGATCATTAACAGTAAATCCATCTAGATTTGATCGAGGGTCTAATGCTATTGCAGCTAACATTTTCTTAAGCATATTTCCTTTCTTAACCCAGTCATCATAGCGTGGACCATTAAAGGCTTGCCTGCTAGCCTCCATAATAGCTGACCATCCCATGTCTTCTGCTTCTCTTCCCCTTAAATCTCTATCAGGATCTAATAAGTTTCTTCCTGTTATGTATATAAAGTTTTTAAAAATCTGAGACTCACGATCTCTATTAGGATTAATGACAACATCAACTGCATTGCCTACAAACATACGAGCTAAGCTTTTACTGTCCTGTGTGTTTAATACAGTATTCCTGAAGAACAAACGACCCACAGTATCAGCATCAAATATTTTATTATAAAAAGCTTTACCTGATTTTTGAATACCGTGTTGAGTTATCTTTAACAGTTTCCTAGCTTCTTGACGCATTACCATATTTGCTTGGTCAACAGCTGCTGATTCACTCATAGTTTTTATTGCATTATCATACGCTTTGCGCCATTTCTTTTTATCTAAACCTAACGTGCCTGCAAACTCCCTAGTCGAATACTCTAGTACTCTTCCATCGGCGCTAGTGTCTGTTGCTCCTAGTATCCTTATTGCTCTTCCATCAAAAGAAATAAGCGAATCAACCATCATTTTTGCCATTACAAAACGTTCTTGTACTACTTTATGCGGCAAAGCGCCTAATAAACTTTTAGCCCGGTCTTGTTTAGCAGTGTTTTTATCCATATAAGTTTTTCTGGATCTATCACCTACTTTTTTAAAGCCTTTTTCTCTTCCTCGTCCGGGTAACGAAGAACCACCCATTGTTGGCGAAGATGAAGTATCTACCTCACCTAAGAAACCCATATCAATTAATAAATTCTGATTACCTCTTGCCCAAAGTACGCCAGTATCACTGAGTGCCGGGATTAACTCTCCCGTTTCTTGAACAGGTACGTCTACATAATGCCCATCCGCATTAATTGCTTGAGTAAATATAGCAGACAAAGCAGCTACCGCATCTGAATCAGCGGCTGCACCTGCACCCCCATAATTAACGGACACTTCATCGCTAAGCCTATTAACGTTCTCACCAATAATATCTAATACTTTTATACCTAACTGATTACGAACTATATCAGCACCAATGGGTACGTCTTCTGTAGATTCCGCAGCATCATAGTTACCGCCTAACTTTTTTCTTTGTACCTTAAGCTCATTTTCTTTATTTAATAAATCATTACCAATTAAAGCTTGCGCTAACATAACTGCACGCCCTACCTTAGGGCTCAGCGCTCCTGTATCTGGATCATACGCAGCAGTCTCTGACAGAACTCGCCTAACTTTATCTCCTGTCTCGGTGTCCTCTGTCAATATGCCTAACATCATTGGGGTCAACTGATCATTCATCAGATCCCCTCGGTTAACTAACGTTTCAATATCATTCTGAACGTCTAAAGCGTCTCTGTCTCTGTTTAGCTCAGAGGGTTTGTAATCAAACCGTTGTGCATACTGATCCGAATCAGTAATTGGTTCTAATTCTTCTTTTGCAATAACCTCTTCTGCTGTCCCAACTAACGTTTCAGGCTCTAGCCTAATATTCTGTTGCTTTTGAGCCTCAAGTTCAGCAGCTATACCTGCTTCTTGGGCATCTAATTCATTTGTAAACTCAAACTCAGTATCGGGGATCTCATCTCCAACTATTCCCTCTTCAACCGGAAGATCCATGTTTCCCGTTGCAGGGTTAAATCTTTTTGATGAGCCAGCTTTTACAACTGGACCCATACGCTTATCTACTACGGGTTGCAAACTACCTGTCTCAGCAATCGCAGCATCTATTTGTCTTGAAGGGTCAGACTCAATTTGAGGCATCATAGGTATTGCTTGCGTTTCTAACTTTGGTACTCCAGAAAAATCTCCTGGAAGCCTTGGGCCACGCGCTTGTCCAGCTTGTAGTCGCCCTATTGCATCCATTGTATTTTGTCGTGCTTCTGCTTGTCTTTGTTTTTTACTTTTAATTGGGCCAAGATCTCTTGCCATTTTAAATCTCCTAGATAGGCGACACCTTGAGAGTGCCGCCTGTAGTTAATTAATAAGATCCCAAAAAGAAATCTTTTATTTCATTGTCAGTGGGTGGACTCATACCTTTATAAGGGTTAGTCCCGGTAAGTGCTTGCGCTGCATGGCTTCTTGGACGTGTAAATGGTCCTATGAATGGTGTTGCCTTTAGAATATTTCTAACTCCGCGTTCACCTTCCCCTTGCAGAAGATCGCCAACACCTCCTGCCACATTCTGTACATTCCTAACAGTCGGTCCTGACTCACCTAATACTGCATTCATAAGCCAATCAACGCCTTCATCTCTTTGTGGGTAAAGTGGATGTACTATATCCGCAACCCTTTCGAATTGACCCATAACGCCTGAAGCATACACTGCTCTTTGAATATAACCTGATGTGTCTAGATAAGGACTAGGCGCACCAAACTTAGCTAAGTCTTTAATATACTGAGACGCTGCACCTAAGACAAGAAGAATCATAATTAAAGCAAATGTTTCATATTTAACTTTTATGTTCCCTCGTCTTAACGCTCGATCATATAGCTTGGGAATTATATTAGCTGTAAAAGCACTTATAAAACCATTAAACTGTGTGATAAGCTGAAAGTGAGGATCTTGAAAGAACAATGGACGATTACCATGTCCCGGCATTTGAATACGCTCATGAACATAACGTTGAATCGCGTTAGACAACTCATCAGTAATATATTCTGCAGTTTCTGTTATTTCGTCTGCATAATCTTCATTCATTGCTTGATCATTAGAAACAAATTCACCCTCTTGCATAAGGCTTTTGACTCTATTTTTTACTATCTTACGAATAGCAGCCTCACGCTGTGTAGGTGGTCTAATCACCTCTACCTCTTGATCATCTCCTTGCTTAACAGTTTCTTTTCTTAAGTGAGAGCTGACCCCATCAGTAATAGTCAACGCCGCATTCCTAGACATAGAGTCTAAGTCTTCCATTAGAATCATTATGCGGTCTACGTTAATACCTAACGAAGTAAGCTGATTATAAGCTCCCATTTCTGCTTCAGTAAACTTATCAAAATCAAAATTATAAATTGATCTTTCTTCTGCAGCAATCTCTTGCTCATCATTAATTACTACGTTTTCCTTTGCCTTAGGCTTCTCCTTGCCTCTAATATAAAGCTTAGTCGGCGCAGTTTCTAACACCGCAAACGCTGTTTTAATCGCGTCTAAAGCAACAACTGCAACAATACGTCTTTGTAGCTGAGTAATAGTCTGAATACCTGTACCCTTAAAGAATACTTCATGTACTCTTGCAAAGGCTACATCTCGCTCACCCGTTGCTAAACGATCTGCAATGTTATTAATACTGCTGTCTAACCCTACACTATCCGCTAACTTTCGTCCACGATTAGCTTCTGAGTCTAATGCTTTAGAAAAGCTAGTAGTTACTTGTCTAACCATTTGATCAGTTGCTTGCTTAAACATTTGATCATCTTTAATATCAAAGTAAACCATTCCAAATTCAGGCAATGAAGCTGGCATTGATAGAGGTAATCCTGCTAACACTGACCAACTTGTAGCAAAGGAATTTAAGGCTGCTGCCTTTGGATTCTCAATTCGATTGTAATTGCCATTCATTGCATTGATCATCGATCGAATATAAAAAGCAAATTGAATTAGCTCATCCCGAGTAAGATCTCCTTCACGCTCTAAACGCCTAAACAAACGATGTAACTTCCAACCGCCTTGCCCAAAGTATTTTGCATTTGCAGTATACCTAGCCGCATCTAATTGAACTTTATTTAATGTAGCAAATATATTCATGCTAAAGAAACTTTTTTCTTCTTTAGATAAATCTGCTTTTGCTTGTTTTCTAGTTACACCTTCTTTTCGTTTACCTTTACCCTCCAGATTTGGCTCGTTAGTCTTAGGATCAATTTTAAGCTCATAAGGATAAATCCATTTGCTAGCTGGAAGAACCTCCCTAACTACGTCCATTAACTTTCTAGCATCTTTTGAAAAAGCAAAGGGTACGCCTGTAGTATTGGGATCTACTAAAGAATATTCTACTCTCGTATTAGAACCCACTCCTACCTCGGCAGGATTAATTGTTTGTTCTCCACGCCTAGAGATGCTTTCATATATACGTTGTGCATCTGTTGCGGAATAGTCTAGTTTTTCTACCAACATTTTTTTAAATCCAACAGGATTCTTTCTTGCTGCTTTCCAATTAAATCCTTGGAACAACCACCACATATCAATGTCGTAAGATAATTCTTCTTCTTTATTTTCTTTTTTATATTCTTCATTTGCACGAGAGAATACATAATCATAAGAACGTTTAATCCTTTCTGCTGATAGGAAATTACGTTCTAGCTCTGCAAGCATAGCCTGACTCATTTCTTCAGGTTTAATATCACCCTCTAAAAATTGAGCTAATGTTTCAAGCTTAATTAAGCTATCTGCATCCGCATACTCAGCAACTGCTTTTTGATAAGCTGCTAACTCTCTCGAAAAGATAATTGGATCTTTTGAAAAACCTATAAGCGTTAATCGCTCGACAATTAAATCATACGCTATCTGAGTATCGGCTCGGTCAGCTTCCGTTAATGTATTTGAAAGTATTTGATTCCTTAAATCAATAGCTTCTTGAATTACCTTATTTAAGTTTGGCTGTTTTGATTGCAACTGATAAACATTATAAGCCCAGTAGCCTCCTGAACGCCCAAACTCTATTAAAGTTCGCGAGATGTTTAAAGCATCCTTCCATCTCATTGCAGTTCTTCCAAATGCCTTTGCAATTGTTAATTCATCAAGTAATATTTTTGCTTTAGTAATAATCTCTTGCTGAAATTCTTTTGCATTCTGTCCTGAGTGAACTACATCTCCTAGCGTTCCTCCAATTCTTGAAAGGATATCCAGTATAATGGGGTTCGCAATTGCTCTAGCCGCTTTAATTGCTGATCGTTCTGCGCCTCTGACTAAACGCCCTGTGCCAACCGCTAATGCATCAACCAAGTCGCTAACATTTTCAATGTTTCTAATTACATTTCGCATGCCTTTACGTTTAGATATATACTCATTAGCCAGTGAGCCTGTCTTATTAAACTCAGCGGCTGGAGTATATGATACGATTCCATCTGCTTTTAACTGTTGTAGTCTAGATAGCTCTGTTTGGCTATTAGCGCCAGCATCTACTGCTGCATCTGCCTCTTCAAAAGATAACTGTCTTCGGGTTCCGTTTCTACGACCTTCAATCTCTTGTCTTACTCTAGCTTCAAAATTTCTTGCACGTTCAACATCTGCTTTAGCCGAATTTATTGCTTTAATATACTCTGGATCATTTTTATTATTTGGAGCTGTGTCTTCAAGTATTTCTAAAGTTTGTTCAGCTGATTCTAATGGTGTCTGTATTGTTCTATTTGGATCTTTCTTAGATGAAACTGGCTTCCCTTCTAAAGCTTCAGTAAGCTCTTTATCTGACATTGTAGCAGTGCGATCACGCTCTAGCTGTAATTTTCTAGCCGCTTCAATTCTGGCTATGGCTTCATCTACAGTCGTAACACCTGATAAATCAAGATCAGGTAGTGTAGGGTCTTCCCCTTTTAGTGCCGCATTATCTCGATCAAGGTTTTGCTGGATAGTAGCTACACCCTCTCCGGATTGCATTCTGCCTATCTTATATAGCTCAAATAAACTAAGCCGTTCTAAATCCCTTCTGTTCCTAGATGCTTTCTCTAGTCGATTACGCCCTTGCATATATGTATTAGCACCAGCTCCGATGCCTCCACCTAATGCACCACCAGCAAGCGCAGCATTTGTTAGCCTGTGCTTAACTTCATCGGCCTCGTAAGTTGTATCAGAAAATCCAGCAGCTGTTCCCATTGCTAAACTTTCCTGCCCAACCTCAGTCAACGACTCTCTAGCCATGCCTGCCATTGTTGCTTTGCCCAAAGAACTTTTTGAAAAACCAGCAATGTCATCTGCTTTAAGACTGACTAGTCCTGTAAAGAATTCACGTTGTGCTTTCCCCACTTTGCTCGCGAACAACCTAGTTGCTTGCTCGTGGTCTAAACCTCGTGCCATCAATGCCTCAACAATTTTCTTTTTGCCTGCAGCACTAAACACTTGTACTGGTACAACCAATCCCCTCAAGCCAAGTAATTCTAAGGATGCTTGCCCTACACCTGACATTGATGCAGCGACAAATTGAGAGATACCTTTCTCCCCTTCCATCTCATTCCAAGTTTGACCTGCATATACGACAGAAGTTGGAAGCAATGCTAACGCACCTGTAGTGACTGCACCACCACCCACTAACGCTGAAGCGGGTATTGCAGCCGCTAAAGCTGCAAAAGTAGTTATCATGTATGGCGCAGACATTGCTGCATTATTCATAACCCACTGGAATCCAGTAGATAGATTCTCTACTTGATCATAATTTAAAAGCAACTCAGGAGTGTTTGCTATTTGAGACCTTGCTCTCATTGCTCCCTGTGCGCCGAGATTTTCTAGCATCTCAACGTCAGACATCTCTCCAATCGCTTCGAGATAACCAAAAGCACCTTCTTTAATGCTATCCCAACCTGTACCAAAAGAATATGCTGCACCCGATAGTAAACCTTTAGGCTTATTATCAATAGTGCGGTCATGGTCCCGGAACTGAACGCCCGAATGAAAGTTAGGATCAAAGGTTGATTCATCTAGAGCTAATGATTTAAACAACAGGCCTTGCGAGTCTCGTTTAGCATCAAGCTCTTTCCGTTGCTTTGCAAATAAACTATTGCGATCCCCAAAGAGAGCGCGATACATTTCACCTTCTCTTTTAAGTGTTACATTTTTTTCTGATGAAAAACGATCTAGCTTAGCCAATCCTTCTTTGTACAAGACATCTGAAATCATCTCTCCGTTATCATTCATTAAAGGAGCTAAGCTTCGATCATATTTATCTTCCTTGCCTGTATTAATAATATTTGTAAAGCCACCTTGATCAATGACATCGGCAACGACTTGAGTATTTAAGTCGCCGCCTAATTCACCTCGCCTAAACTCGAATGATCCGTCACTGTTCTGAATTAGCTTATCTGTTTCTAATCCGTCAAATCCTGTGACTCTTGTTCGTTCGCCTGTGCGTTTATTAAGGAGAGTATCACTATCAATGAGTACTTGGGTATCTCCATTTTGATCTTTGAACGAACGTATTCTATTTAGACTGTTATCCATTGTGGAATACTCCTACTGTTTAATATCTTGGAATACTTTAAGGGCTTTCTTATGGGAAGGTGAATTCTTATTTAAACACTCACGAACCCAATTCATAAACGGATTTACGCCTGTACCACCTGCTTTTAACCATAATTTAGGTGCTTTACCAGCGTTTGCTAATGCCGTATACTTAGTCCAAGTTGTTTTATAAGTTGCCCAAATTCTTTTGTATTCCTTTGCGGCAAGATCTGCCCTTGTTTTATCGTCTAATCCGGCGAAAGCTTTGCTTTGAATTTGATTATCGATTTTACCAAATACTTTTGCTTCAGTACCTTCAACATCAGAACTCGAAACAATGCCACCTGTTTCATTAGCTATCTTTCTCTTTTGGTAGTAAACCTCTAATGACTTAGGTTCAAGACCATCTTCCCTGCCGTCTCTGATCCATCTTGCATAGTCTCTATAATATTCGTCTTGTGCAAGATTAAGGTTTCTTATTACATCCTCACGCAATGGTGCGCTCAATCCGCCAAATCTTTTCTTCTCTTTATTATAGAGCGAAGCGGCTTCATCAGAAATTGTAAGATTTAAACGGTCAGGAACTTGATCTACTTCTTTCTCAATTGGCTGGTTTACACCATCTAAATAAGTTTTTCCAGTAGTCCTAAACTCTTTCCTTATCTCTGTAAGATCATGAAGTGACGCTTGATAATCTTCAAGATACGGAACAATTTGAGGATCATCTAATCTATAAGGCGTACCGTTAACATTTACATACTCTCGCTTATCTCCTGCTATATAAGTTGGTAATACACCTAACTTTCTGTGGTATACTTTACCTCCTCGCTTTACAAAACCTGATTGTCCTTGCGAATCTAGTTCATCTAAATAATCTTTAGCTGCATAACGAGCAGAGTCTAAGTGTTCATAGCCTAAGATACGGCTACCTAAATATAATGTTGCCATTCGAGCAAGAAGCTTTTTATCAAACATATGACCGAAATTACTTTTAACCCAACCATATGCTGCTTCCCAACCTGCAGGATCGTCTGTTTTACCTTTATCACCTTCTTTTTCTACCTGCTCTTCAGATACCCCATCGGTATCTTGTTTAGTCTTACTAACTCCCGGAAGAGGTACTAATTTATCTTCAGGTTTAAGTTTAGGTGGTACTGCTGTTCTACCAGCTGGCTCATTAAATATAATTTCATCTTCTGAACCATCCCAAGAACTTAAACCTAAACGTTTTCCATTTGGCCCCATCATAGCTACAAATTTACCATCTGGAGTTTTATAAACTGGATAACCGTCTGGTCTTTCACCAACTAGTATTTCGCCTTCTTTTGGTCCGTAATTAGGGTTTGAAGTTGGCGCTGTAAAATAATCACCAATGTTTCTACCTGCATCACCTAAAAACTCACCGAATCCGCGTGTATACTCTCGGTCTTCTGCGTCTACATACTCCTCTTTTTCTTCATTCCAAACATAAGGAACGCCATTGCGAACAATAGTATCATGAACACCGTATTCACCTTGGTCTTCTCCGACAGGCTTTGGTGGTGTCTGAACAACGGGAGGCACTGCTTGATTATTCGAAGCAATGACAGGCATATTATGAGCTTGTGAATGACCTGCTGCAGGCGCAGACACTACTGGATTTGTTGAAGTAGAAGGCTGACTGCTTCCAAACCAAGACCGAGGATCCCACCAAGAGCCACTACCACTAGCATAATACTGAGGTACTTGACCTCCGCTTGAGTAGTAGCTAGGTATCTTTCCACCACCTGATCTATATTTATAATTTTCCATTACTTGATCTGCAAACACATTACGTTTTCCATACGCTGTAGCTCCTGCTCTTTCAAATATATCTTGAAATATTTGAGAAGCTAGTTGCGGAGTATCTGCTCCTTTCCATTTTTTATTCTTTGTTAATTCTGCCCATTCAGGCTCTTGCATCATGAACTCAAGTTGTATTAAAGGATCACGCCATTCACGATCTTGACTTTCTGCAAATTCTTTTAAGTTAGCAAAACGATCGTAGACGTAAGCACCTTTATTGTCCACATTAGCTTTTGGATCCCAACGAAATTTAATTCCATTAACTATTTTCGTTGGACCTTCTTTAGGATGTTCGGCTCTTGACAAAGTCACTGAAGCACCGCCCCATTGAGCCGCACCTCTTCCCGGGCCACCCTTTTGAAATGTACCAAAGTCAATAGTATCTTTTATTGTATTCCCAGAGAAGGTTTTATTAGGTACATACGATCCTGTTTCGTGCGCAAAATTACCAACAATTCCAGCTGCTTGCTCGGGAGATAATCCTTTGCTTACAAGATACCCCATTAGATCATTTGTTTTCATTTCATAAGAGGGATGAGATAAATATCTTGGGATTTCGTTTGCACGATCTGTATTTGCATATGCGCTTAAAGGTACTGGTAATGCCATACTGCTATCAGACCTATCATCCATAACTACAGGTGGCTCTAACAAATCATAAACTGAAGAATCCTTTTCACCTGTAGGTATTCTTACATCTCCTTCAGGTAAAAGAGGTGGCATCTCAGGCGGTCTACGTACAGGCATAGGCTCCTCAATGACTCTAGAAGGACTGATAGGAGGTATTAGGGACTCCTCACTACCATCATGAATAGTTGTTGCAGGAACATTCTCCTGAACTGACCATGATGTTGGTGTTTCCGTTTTATGAACCGTCAGATTTACTTCGGGTCGTGGAGCTGCTTTAATCTTAGGAATTCTATACCCGTCTGAATGATAAGAAGGAACTTTAGCTCCTCCTGAATTCCAAGGAGTCCAATCTACATTTGAAAGATATTCAGGTATACCACCCACCGCATCTGTAGCTCCACCAGCCGCTTGCTTTAACGCTTCCCAAGAGAACATATCAGGCGATCTTTTTCGCATACCATGTGGTCGGTATGTACGTCCATCCCACCAAAAATCTTTTCCTTCTTGAGGTCGGCTACCGCCAGCTGCATATGTAGGAACAGGTCCACCACTAAACCGTTCAAGCGGCCTTATTGACTTACTATGTTCTATAGAATTTTCAATAGCTTCAGGAAGAGAATTAAAAATACCTGTAGGTTCTAATGAACCATCACGAATACCTTTTCTTAAATAATCTTCATTACGTTCAACTCCATTCTGAATAGAAGGTATATTATAAATTTGACCTAAACCTATTGGCATATCCATTATAGGAATTGATCTACCTCTTTCAGATACATATTTACCTTCGTCAGTGCGGAAAATAGGTCTCCCATATTGTGTATAATTACCAGTGTTTTTTCCAACCTGTTCATTATTTGATGCATATGTAGGGATAGGGCCACCTTGAGCTTCTTGCATCATGCGTCCTTCTTCATTCATGGCATCGATAACTGGCTGATACTTGCGCGAAGCTTCTGCATTGACTACATTCTCTCCCGGAGTAAGCCATGCTGGATGAGTGTCTGTACCACGAGGTTCCCCCGGATGATCCATCTGAGGTACTTCTGGAGTATCAAATTCGATCGAGAACATACCACCGTGGCGATCCTTTCTCGTCATCTTTTTAATATTCATTACTTACCTCCTGCTTGTATACTAGGTATCCTGCCGCCTTTTGAATGCATAGTTCCCCAATCTCCCCAATCGCCACCATGAACAGCAGCGTGATCGCTGGAACTACTACTAGTTGATTCGTCAGCAGCAGGGTCATCATTTACCGAGGCGCTAGTGCTAGTACTAGGTGTATGGTCTTGTCCAGTGTCATCCCAATGATTAGACCAACTATCAGTTGAACTACTACTAGGTGATTCGGTAGGCGGTGAACTCCAATTATCAACATACTCGTCCCCAGTGGCTACCTCTCTTGGTACATAATCATTTCCGTACGGATTATCAGTTCCTATTACTGAACCGGGGTCATATGGATTTGTTTGACCACCCATCACTACATTACCTTTACTATCAACAGTAAACCCAGGATCATAATCAACAGTAAAACCATCTTGAGTCTTAACCCCTTCTGGAGTGACCTGAAAATCTTGGAAGTAATCAGTTGATGGCATAATGCTATGTGTTGCATGAGCTAGGTTTATGTTAGAACCCTTTGATGTGACCCCTTTAGAAGGATCGTCAGGATCTACACGATTAAATAAATTTGTTTTTTCTTGAGTAACAGGATTTGTCCAACTAAATTTAGTTCCATCACTGCCTACTACAGAACCATCTTTAGCTATTATATATGGACGATCATTATTAGGATCAATGAATGCATCTCCGGGAGTATAACCTAATACCCCTGTCGGTTTATCAGTGAGTCCACCAATTGAATTTTTATTTATTCCAAGATGATCATAGGTTAACCTAGGGCTTGTTTCTACTAGATTGCCCGAGCCATCCATATGAGTTCCAAACATTCTTCCTATATCTTGAGTTCGTTGATCTGGTCTTGCCGCGCCCGGAGTACCATAACCGTATGTATTGTTATAGAGGGCTGCATATGTATTTCTAAGACCATAATTTTCTGTAGCTGGATTTATACCCTCCATTCTTTCAAGTCGAGGTACACCACCAATCTCAGTATACACTGAAGCTTCAGGCGATCCAAGTAGTCTATCAAGAAAAGGAAGTTGTTCAAATTCCTCAGTATCCTTATTATACCTCTGAACCTTATTCATCTTACTCCAGTTATTAGTTTCTGGATTAAGGAAAGTATCGTACACTGTTCCCAAGTCTTTAAAGCCTTTCGGAGCGCCTGTTATTGGATCATAAGATCTTTCATTTGTTGCAAAAATATTTCCATCAGGACCATACGTTCCCGGAAGTCCATACTTAGGATCTTCCATTTTAAACGGGGTTGGGTTAAGTGCATTTAGCATAGAAATCATTACATTGGGATCTTGCTGTTGATACCCAAAACTACCTGCAACATTTCGTTGTTGTCTGTCTGTTGTTCCGTAAGGGCCATACTGACTAGTGTTTTTATCATCACCGTCTGGAATAGCCATTGGAGGAACTTCTTCTACAGCTGGAGATTCATATCTATAGGGTGCATAGGTATAAGAACCTTGCTGAGCAAAAGGTAAATAAGATACAGCATTTCCTCTGAAGCCAGCACCAGAACGCATATACCTTTTATTTCCACTTAAAGGGTCGGATACAAAAGCTGTGTTCGTATCCATATTAAGTCTTATAGGGTTTACCATAATACTCTCCTACCTACCATAAGTAGTTTCTTTTACATTACCTTCGGCATCTTGTAATTTTAATTTTGAAATTGGACCTGCAAAAGAATTATCAGGACTGCTTCCTTGCATCATTTGTTGTCCTACAGGAGCCTTAGTTCCACCAGCGTATTTGTATCTGCTTTGTTCAATTTCATCTTTAATTTTGTCTTGCTCTTCTATATACTTATCCATAAAATAAGGCATTAATTGATCTTCTATTGATTCACCTTCAACTGCTTTACGGCCTCTTGAAGCATACAGTGGACCGACATGACCACCACTACTATACAATCCAAACAATTTTCCAGCTGCCATAGCTGCTAAAGCATATGGACCTGCTGCGCCCATAGCAGCGCCAAGACCTTGTCCTGCGGTTGCGCCTGATCCTAACCCTACAGTAAACGCTTCATCAATGCCTTTATTCAATGCAGTATCTACCACCATATTCCCGGCTTTTTTCTCCAAACTCTCTGGCGGTTTTACTGGCTCGGGTGCTGCAAGCGGAGCCATTGGTTGCATCATGTG
>Ga0315331_10001027_pt1 | contig 20708 bp, 10 predicted proteins | sample M160m34915metaG_FD_203456 | JGI IMG/M metagenome (GOLD analysis project Ga0315331, IMG submission 203456) | Ammonia-oxidizing marine archaeal communities from Monterey Bay, California, United States - M1 60m 34915 | ecosystem: Environmental > Aquatic > Marine > Intertidal zone | place: USA...
CAAAGAAAACTTTTATAACGGTATACCATTTGGCTATGGCTATATGGGTGATGTGCCTAGTATTGGTGCATTAGATATTGATAAAGTAAAGGAGTCTGATTATTTCTTCTGTTAAAAAAAATACCCCACAAGGTTTCCATATAGGATTCCCTGTGGGGTATTTTTATTTATGTTAGATTACGAGCAGCTAATAACGCTTCAATTGATGCCTTAGCATCTGATCGCAGCCTACCTGCTTTTGTTTTAGCAACATTAGGTTTATCGCCTCTTTGTCTAAACCCATCTACATTTTGCTTAAATACTCTATTTAGTATAGCATCATTTAACTGTGGCGTATAGGCTAGACTAGGATTTAGTTTAAAATGTTTAACATATTCCATGTCATCTATTTCTATCCCTTGCAATGCTTCTTTATTGTAGTTTATTTTCTTTTTCGGTTGCATTGTAATCTCCTCTAAGCCATTCCTTTCGGGTTCTTTGTAAATTCAGTTGCTATCATATTAGTTCTGTCTGCGATTGCTTTATTTTCTGTATTTGTTCTTTGCCTTATATTTAAATATTCATAACTAAACCTAATTACTTTTTTAATATCAGATGCAGTCATGTACACCCCTTCTTCTTTGGCATATTTTTCCATCCCATTTTTATGCCACAGATTTTTTAGCTGGCGTTTAGTTAGCTTACTAAGACCCGGAGGTGTTCTTCCAGCGCCTGTAGTAATATCTTCTTCTTTTTCATTTACCTTTTCTGATAATTTCATTAAGAAAGAATGCATACCTCTCCAACGCCTTGATTCTTGACTTACTAAAACAGTATTATCAGGTGGTTGATTAGATTTATAAGAATCAGATTTATTTACAGCTATTCCATCTAAAGATAATGCCAAATTATTTTCCATTTCTCTGATGCCTTCTACTAATGAATCATGCATAGCTTTAATTGGTTTGTACTGATGTTTTCCCGGAGTTAAAAATTTCCCATACAACTTATTATATGTTTCAATATAAGCTTTAGTTGATCTCACAGTTGTAATATAAGAGTCGTGAATATCCATAGCAAACAAAGGTCGCTCTAGACCTTCATTAACCGTATTATAAGTTAAAGCTATTAACCCACCATCAATTCCTTGAATAAATAAAACCGGGTATTGATTAACTACCTCTTGACCGAATGGAGATAGCTCCCCTTTTACAAACTTTAAAGAGTTTTGATCAAATACTTTAGGTATCTTTCGAGTTCTGTTAGTTCCTGTTGGTCCTGTAATAAACTTTTCTATCTCAACGGGTCCACGAGCAGTTGGAAATGATTTTGTTTCACCTGTTCCATAACGTTCTCGCGATCCCATATAGATATATTCACCTGTAATAGTGCGTACTCTAGCTGTTTCACCAAGTATAGCCCACATTTGACCAATGTCTTTCATTAAAGCTTGCTGCTCAAGTTTAAGCGATTGCGATAATGCATTTGCAATAATAGTAGTTAAACCATTTATTGCATCTTGTCTAGATATGTTTCCAGTCTCGATTAAATCCCTAAAGCCTTGACCAAACTCACCGTCAATAAAATCCATTGCAGTTTCTTGATGAAATTCTAAATACTTACCATAAGAAGTTTCCATCATAGGCGCTCTAGCAATTGCTTTACCCATTCCCTTTGCATTTTCTACATTACTAATAGTGCCTACTAACAACTCTTTAAATAAACCTATCATTTCATCGTTGTTTTGAAATGAAACTTCGACTGCTGGCATTAACTTATTAAGAAACAAGTCGCGTAAGTCACCTTCTGGCATAGTATTCATTTCGTCTCCGTACATAATGCCTGTTCTTGACATTATATCTGCGAAACCAAACAATGATCCAAAGATAGATAATCCACTTTGGATGCCGTCAAACTTGCCTCTAACTCTTGCTCTAAATACTGTGCTACGATTAGTTTTTACTATTGGTCCTTCTACTACCGTGTTACCCATTTCTTTAGCAAGATCAGCTTGTATTAATTGTGCTTGTTCTTGATCTCCGTCTGCAATAGCGCCTTCTAACATGTGCTGCAATTGTATTCCACGAGGAGATAATGCTTGCCCGTTCTCATTTACAGGCATTGAATTAACTATCTCAGGTGTTTTACGAATAACCACATCACCATATTTTTCTAATGCTCTTACGTCTTTATTCTGGAGAGCATCATTATAGTTTGCTAAGTCAATAAGCGCATCTGCTTTGAAACCCCACTCATCATGGTCGGTTAATCCCATTTGTTTTAATAGACCAGAATCCGCAAACTCTTTAATTCTTGCATCAAATACATCTAAACTTCCTGTATTTAAGAGACTACGTAATTTTTCGCCTAAAGCAACAAGCTGTTTATACTTAACTCCAAACACCCTTTCATTAGTTAATTTTAATGTTGCATTAAAGCCCATGTTTTCTACTGCCAATGGCTTGGTACGTCCATTTGGTAACGTGTAAGTGCCTAAGTCATCTGCATCTAATAAATGTCTGCCGATTAAATACTTCCACATTCGCATTGGCTCTGAGTTAGTAGTATTAACGTCTAAATAAGTAGCCTCTGCTTCATTTAAAAAGTTACGAACTAGCTTACTGTTTTGCGGATCTAATACATAGCTTCTATAATGGAAACGCATATTTGCTGATGCAAAAAATCTTCGTTGATAGAAAGGTCGTTTACTATACTGATTAGCGTAGTATACATTATTAATTCTCTGCCTAGCTTTCATAGACATGATAGCATTTGCTTGTTCTGAAGCTTCATATGGCTCCATGCCTTGTGTTTTCCTAGCATTTAAATAATGTCTTTCCCAGACCTGTTTAGTTAAACCTAGCATCTCAGCTAACGGATGTATAGAATATACTTTATCAGGCTCAGGCTTGTTTAATAAACCTTTTCTTGTTAGTACTGGTTTACCATTTTTAAAATAATATTCTATCACCGAATTAATTGCCATACCTGCAATATGCCCGGTATTAGGATCTACTATATGCGCTATATGACCCATATTAGACATTGCTTTTAATTCTTGATCAATGTTATCAGACAATTTATTTCCAATTGATGCCCAACCTTGTTTCGAGAATCCCTGCTCTCTTTCTTGTCCTAGAAAAGAACCTTCTATTGTAGGAACTAATGATGGCAACCCACTTTTTATGCCATAAAGATCATCCATCACTCCACGAGTACTGTTGTAATAATCTGCAGCGTCTTTACTTAGCTCCAACCATACTTTACCATTTGGCCCTTTTACCTCTACTAATAAACCAAGATCTTGTAATGTTTGATAAGTTAAATAATCTAAAAATTGTTTATTAATCGAAGAAGCATTTGCACTAGCCCCACCAAAACCTGTAGTAAGCCCTGCTGTTTGATTAGGATTAGGCATTGCCTTATCTAAAATAGCATTAGCTAAATTTGATCTCGACATATTAGGATCTAGTTTAGTCCCTTGCTCTGGAACATTTAATGGCTCATCGAAATCAATATCAAATGAATCAGCAAAGTCAACATCATCATTTGTTTTAAATGAGAGATCAGGGTTTTGATCGTTCATAAGCATCTGATCTTTCTTTACCATTTCATTTTGTAAAACTTCAATTAAACTAAATGCCGCAATGTTTTGAAATCGAGGAGATAAGTTACCTCCTTCATCTAATAAATTATTATCTGCTAACATTTGTCTGAAAGAAGCAGATTCTTCATCTACCCCGTTTAATACAGGGCTAAACACATCTCTAGCTTGGCTACCAATCATCTGGCCTAGCGTAACTATTTTGCCAAAGTCATCTGAATTTGCAGAAGGGCTTTGAAGTTGAGACATTAAACCTTCTTCGTTTACGTAACCGTAGTCAATGTCTTTCCTATCACGTATGTCTGCTTCCATTGCAAGTTCAGCTGAAATAGCATCTTCAATATCTGCACTTGTTGCTCTAGTAGCTAAGCCTTCTTCATCATACAACTGCATACCTTGCAGTGCTTGTACTAACGGGTCTCTTGTACCTTCGCTTTCAACTTCGGCAGCTACCCTACTTAATTCGGAGCCTTGCCCCGGTTGACCTGCTTCGATCGGAGCTGGAATATTTCCCTCTTCAACCGCATTAGGTAACTCCAAGGTACTTTGCGATTCCCCTGCTGCTATAGCTGCATCTGAAAGCGCTACATCTTGCCCTTGCGCTGCAGCTGGCATTAATGTTTGACTTTCGTTTGCTATCTGTCGTCGTTTAGCTGCTTCTCTTTGCAATTGTAGTTTAGCAGCTTGTTGTTCTTGTGCGATATTAGTTTGTATTGCCATTTAATTCTCCTAGAATGGGGAGGGCTTATGACCACTCCCCTGTAGAAATTTAGTTACCATAATCTTACTGTGACGTCTTCCAATGGGTTCTTTCCATGCATTATGTCTGCAGCTGCTCTGCGTCCACCTGTCCATGGCCCAATTGCGGGTGCTGCTTTTAGTACAGTATTAGCGGCTCGCTCGGTATCCCCTTCAATCGCTTGCCCTATTCCTCTAGCTACGTTTTGGATATTCCTAGCTGCTGGACCTGTTTCTCCTAATAGAGTAGACATAAATCTATCATCTCTATTTGGATATAAAGGATACAATACATCTACTACACGCTCGAATTGGCCTAACACCCCTGATGAATACAATGCACGTTGAGTGTATTTTGCTGCATCCATATAAGGGCTTGGTTGACCGAACTTAAGTAAGTCTTTTAAGTATTGAGAAGCACCTCCCATTGCTAACATTAAAACAATAACCGCAAAGGTATTATACTTTACTTGTGGATTACCTTTCCTTAGATATTGATTCCAAAGCTTTGGTAATACTGTTGCAGTGAAAGTACTTATAAAACCATTAAACTGTGTTAGTAAAATATACCTTGGATCTTGAAAGAATAAAGGTCTATTAGTAGACTGTGGACTCATTATTCTGTCATTAACAAAACGATATACTGCTGTTTCTAACTGTTCGTTAATAAAGTTTTCAATTTCATTTGCTTCTTCAATTATTGCTTTACCATATGCATCCATTCGCTCTTGAATATTACTATATTGTTTATTACCTAAATAATTTTCCAATCTAGTTTTTCTAATAGCTGAAAGTACTGCTTTTTGTTTATCAGAAGGTTCTACAAAATAACTATCATACGTTCTATCGTTTGCTTCGGGATCGTATTCCCAAATAATATCTCGATATAGTTCTTCTGCATTTAAAATATGCTCAAGTAATAGCTCTACTTCTAAACCAAGATCAGATAGTTGTGCATATGCTTCTAATTCAAATGCATTGAAGTTATCAAAGTCAAATCTAAGTGGTTCTGTTTTAGGATCGTACTTTGGGCTTCTCTCATACTGTATTCGCGGCGCTAATTCTAATATGCCAATATAATCCTTTACAAAATCGACAGCAAGCCCTGCTGCCATTCTTCTTTGTATTTGAGTAAAGTCCTTGATACCTATTATCTTAAAAAAGGCTTCATGAAATTTTACAAACGCAAGATCCCGTTCTCCAGTTGCATAACGTTCAATAATTGTATTATTATCATACCGTAATCCAGATCTCTTCATCATTGCTTCTGTTTTTTCTTTATGAGCTTTTGCAGCATCACTCCACATTTTACTGAATTGAGCTATTAACTGTTCATTTGCTTTCTTCCATTGCTCGTCATCTTGTAAGCCATAATAAATCATAGCTGTTTCTGGGATAGAAGATAAAGCTGACAAAGGTAAGCCTGAAAAGATAGCCCAACTAACTAGGAAACGATTTATCGCTGCCCAAGCAGGGGATTTGACTGTATTAAAGTTCCCATGCTCAGAGTCAATCATTGACTTAATATAGTAAGCAAATTGTTTAACTTCTTCTGGTGTTAAATGTTTTTCGATATCATCCTTATCACCAGAGCGTTCTCGTTTCGTTGCATTCTGCATCATTCTTGAAATTAAATAATGAAGCTGACTTCCTCCTTCCCCAAAATATTTTGTTGTTGAAGCGTACTTTGCCACCTCGCCTTGCGCTTTGCTTAAATTCTCAAACATATTTTTGCTTGCAAATTTATCAAAGCCTTTATGATCTATTAAAGCTTGGTATTGCGGATTTAAAAAGTTAGGGATCCAACCGCCTCCATCAATTAATGATTTACCCTCAGTAAAGTTTGCTTTATCTTTATAAGCAATGAACTGGTATAAATCGTCTGCTTGAGTATCCGAAAGCCCTGCTGATTTTGCCCATTTGATAAATTCAGCTTTATTATTTTTTACTTTCTTCCAATCAAATCCACGACTTCTCCACCAATGATTTTCAGGTAATACTTCAATTGGAGAAGTTGCATCATTTTCATATCGATGATTATTATATACAAGCATGAGATGATCCCACGCTGCTTTTACTTGAAGCGCGGCTTCGTATAATCCTTTAGCACGAGTTAGCATGTAAGGAACAGGTGTACCTTTTGGATTACCTTTCTTTTCATTATAAAAAGAAGCCCAATCTAAAGAAGGTATCATCTGCGACCCTTGCGCTTTAGCTTCCGCTTGCATTGCTTCTAATGTTTGTTGATACTCTTCGTAGATTTCAAATGCGCTCGGACCATCCTCATTGTTAGCAAATTCCCTTATCTCGTCAGAAATAATTTCAACATTTTTAGAATCAATGGTTTTATAGCCGAGGCTTTGTGCAATTTGAGTTTCGTTTATAAAACCTTTTAAGGAAGCTAATAGCTGATCATAGTATTGTCTAAATGCCATTCCAGCATGATAAACACCTTGCGTAAGCATACCTACTCTTGATAGGATATCAATTGCATCTGGATCTCTTAATATTTTAACAATATCTCCTGCTGATTTTTCAGCTGAACGATAAAGCCGACCAATGCCTCTGCCAATTGCACTTGCATAATCGCTTAAGTCATGGTTATTCTTAACAAAGTTTACCATGCCTCTAAAATTTTCGATATAATCATCTGCATACTCAGATAAGGTTCTTCGGAGCGGTTGTTTGCTTCCTTCTACTCCTGCAGCTTTTGCGGCTGCTCTAGCCTTATTATTTTTATCAATCCTTGCTTGTACGTTTACTCGTTCTTCTGCAGTATACGGTCGCTTGCCTTCTGCTCGTCGAGCAAGCTCACGTTCAGCTAACTCAGGATCTATCATAACAGATAACTGTTCTTCTAATTCTCTTTTTTCTTTAGGGTCTGTTTCAATTTCATACTGTGATTGTGTAGCATTCCATAAAATATAATCATCAACGCTAGCTCTTGTTAGCTCTGCATCTGACACTTGAGATAATGCTAAACGTTCAGCTTCTTCTGTTAAGTCTTCAAGTATAGTATCAGGCGTTAGCGCTTGCCCTTTACGCCACTCGTTAGACTCTTCCCTAACATTTCCGATATTCTCTTCAATCGTAGCTATTCTACCGTCTTCTTTAATTTTATCTATTTTTGCTTGAGTAACTGTTTGATACCGCTGTAAATCGCTTTTCATAAAGCCTTTGAGCTGTAGTTGTTCTTTACCTTGCGTGTAGATACTGCCTGCAGAAGATAACCCTCCTCCAAGTACTCCACCCGCAATAGTCGCATTTATTAAACGATGACCGAACTCTTCAGAGTCATATTTCTTATCAGAAAAACCTACGGCTGCACCATATTGTAAAGACTCTTGCGCTGCTTCAGTGCCTGCTTCTCGGAGCATACCTCTTCCAGCCGTCCTTCCTACTTCTCCTACAGAAAATCTCTTCCCATATCTTTGAAGCAATTCTGAAGCATCTAACTTTTCAAGTTGCATAAGCCCTTTAAGAAACTTAGCGTTTTCTGTCCTAGTAGCCTTCATAATCTGTTGCTTAGCCATTCCATGAGTAAGCCTGTTTGAGCTAAGTTTAACTGATTTGCCCATTCTAGTATCAAAACCAATTCCACCTTGATTTTTTAGTCTACTTCTTCTAACTAACTCATGCGCCATCTTATCGACACCTTCATTAGTCATAACCTTACTCGCTGGCATAAGCCCTTTTAAACCAAAACGATCAAGTATAGCCATTCCAACACCAGCAGTAGATGCTACTATGAATTGAGAAAGACCTTTTTCTCCTTCCATTTCATTCCAAGCATGACCGCCATATATCATACTATTAGGTATATATAAAGTTGCTCCCCCTAATGCTATACCTACACCCGGACCACCTACTGCAGTGCCTATCATTGTTGCAGGCACAGCTGCTGCCATTGAAGCAAAAGTAGTCACCATATAAGGCGCTGACATTGCTGCATTGTTTAAGATATAATTAAAACCTTTAGCAATACCATCAACCTCACGGTAATCTAAAACAACTTCAGGTGCCGTACGCATTTGTTCACGAGCGCGAAGAACACCTTGTTCTCCAATGCTCTCAATCATTTCACTGCCAGTAACACTACCGACAGCATCTAAATAACCATAAATGCCTTCCTTAACACCCATCCAGCCTTGGCCCCATGCGTCCGACACCTGATTGCGAGACATATTGCCTGTTTGTTCAAACCCACTAGACTCTAGAGTACGTCCGTGATCTCTGCTCATGACTCCTGTATGGTATCTAGGGTCATAATCTCTTTCATCATTGGCTAATGTTTTAAAAGCTATGCCATAATCTAAAGCATCTCTTACAGGCTGTGCAATATCATTATACTGCCCCGGATCTCCTGTAAGCTCTTCTCTTAATTTTCTATCAAATAAGTTTTGTAATGCGCTATCAGAAGTGTAGCGGTTAGGCGTAGCCATGCCCAACCCTACAACTACATCCGAAAGCTTTTGCCCTTGTGCATTGTATCTTTCAACTAATTCACGATCATACTTATCGTATTCGCCAGTATTATCTTTATAAATAAAACCACCGTCTTCAATCAATTGTTGGATACCATGCTCTTGTTCATAAGACCCTTTCATTGGGGCTTCAAAAGTTGGCTGACCATATTTGTCATATTGAATTCTAGCTACCTCATTAGTATTGAAACCTAATAAGCGTTCTTTCTTCCCATCAGCAAGGATTTCTGTATCCCCATCGATTAAACGGGAGTCAGGTCCGTAAGCATTCTTCAATCTAAAATCTACGGTCATTAGTTACTCCTTATTTGTTTTGATATGCTTTAAGTTTTCTTTGAAGTGCTTTCTTTTCTTTAGCATTTTTAGTTATAGATATTTTATGCTTTAAATAACCTTCCATGTTTTCATTTAATAATTTAACAGCAGCATTAGATTTTTGATCCTTATCATTTTTTGCTTGTTGTAAATTATGCAACCACCAAGAAAAATTATTATGCCCATAGAGTGCTTCATCAGAGTCTAAGCCTTCAAACTCCTTTTTGTCATATTTAAAGCCATGCATTTCTTTTTCATTTAACTTAGCATAGTTATAAACACCTTGCGCCATTTCAAAATACTCTTCAACTTGTTCATCAGTTCTTAAGCCTTGACCAGCTGCATTTTGAAAAAGACTTAGGGTAATTTGGGGATCTACTTTATCAAACGCAGTCTTATCAATACCCATTCGCATATCTATAATTTCATTGTGATAAAAAGCAGTTAACTTTTTAGCGGGATCGATGTCTGTATCTTCATCTTTAAAATCCTTCATTGCTTCTGCCCACTTTTTAGCAGCTGTACGCATCGCTGTTTTTAAACGATTAGTTTTATTAGGGTCGCTACCATATCTTCTTAAGTCATCAAAGTAAATATCCGACATAGTAGAAGCTACTTCAGGGTTATGTATAAAAGACACCTTATCTTCTGCGTCTGTAACGTTTTTATTTACTTGATCTTGAAGAATTTTCAATTCACTCAAAAAGTTTTGTTGAACTTTTCCGGGATCATGTAAATCAGGATTTACTTTAGTAGCTCCGAATAGAGTAGCATTGTGTAAATCGGGTTGGTACCGATCACCATCGCCGTCAGGGTCTCCGTAAATGTGTGGAACACCCTCAACATCTATACTAGTTGTAACCCCCATCGAAGGCACAAATAGATTATCTCCTACTTTTGTTTCTGGCCCCTTTGGAACAAGAACAGAAGAGTCTCTAGTTCGTATATAGTTAGCATAAGAAGAAGCTGTATAATTTTTAGCATTAGCTTTAATTAAAGCAAGCTCTTGCTCTCTTATTGACTCTTTATTATCAGCATAATCTTTCATTGCATAGTTAAGTGAGCCATCATGCCCATAACCTAATGCCCTAGATCCTACGTAACTAATTGCCATCCTTGCAATGTCGGTAGGAGAAAACATATCTTTAAAAGTATCTGTTAATAAATTAGTAGCTTCTTTAAAAAAGCCGGGGTTGTTTTTTCTTTCATCAAGACCTGCACGTTCAGCTGAACCATCTCTATTTGGTTTTGGTTCATCATCAGTGTTTGCAAGCATACTATTGAGCGCATCTTTTTCTGTTGCTTGAGTAAGTGTATCAGGCTTTTCCGTTGACATGCCTGCTTTTTCTAACTGTTCGTTAGCTCGTCTGTTAATAGATTGCTCTTGTTTTACTTTCTCTTGTTGATTAAGAAAGAAAGGACTAGTTTTATTAGCCTCAATATCTGCGGCTTTTGAAGCGTCTGCAGTCCCAGTTCTTTCGCTTACTTCGGCTTCTAATGCAGCTATTTGTGAATCTAATTTAGGTATTTCATCAGATAAATATGCGTCTACTCCCGGAATCCAGCCATACCATCTTTCAGCTTTTTTATCGTCTTGCATTTCTTCTAAATAACTTTGACGCTTTTCTTGAGCTTCTGCCAATTTCTTTTTCGCTATATTTAACATAACCGCATCATGGCCTCTTCGAACCGAGCTGCTACTAGCGCCAATGTAGTCTTCAGGCTTTAAATCAGGTGGTGTTTGATTTCCAAAATCAACCCCACGTATTTTTCCTACATAATCAAGTGTTTCTTGAGTTAAAGGATTCCAGCCTCCACGCTTAGCATCTTCTATCCTTCCCGGACCTGCGTTATACGCCATAAGCACATCGTCTTGTGACCACTCAGGGTAATACTTACTCATACCTATTAAGTACTGTCTTGTCTTTTCACGCTGCTCTGCTGCAGTTGCTGTGGCAGCGTCAAAAGGATCTACTCCAAATCCCGGATCTGCAGCACTCTTAGGCATCCATTGATATTTGCCTAACGCACCTGCATCGCTTTTAGTAAGCGTACCATCATCTTGGAAATGTTTGCCTCCTGATTCAACCATTGCAATACGATCTAAGAGATCATCTGTTACCCAATCCCAACGCCCTGCATCAGTCCCTTGCGATGCGTAAAGTGGAGGTACACCGCCTCCGTGTGATTGGTAGGTAGGAACAGGACCACCTTGCGCTACCTGCATCTGTCTACCTTGTTCATTCATCTGATCAATCACTTCTTGATTGCCCGGAATACGAGAAGCTTCTGCGTTAACTACGTTTTCGCCCGGAGTAAGCCATGCTGGTACTGTATCTGTACCTTTAGGTTTTCCCGGATGATTACCAGTATCTGCACCATTAAACCCGTTAGCCATCTCAGGGATCATCATTATCATAGGTACGCTTTGATCTTCAAACATTTCAAGAGAAAACATATTACCATGACGGTCTTTCTGAGTAATGCTTTTTATATTATGCATTATTTTCCTCCTGCTGGATTAATGTAACCGCCTCTACTAAAATGAACATTTGCATGATCTGACATACCACCACTATTTGTATGCCCCGGACCACTCGTATCTGAAACGCTATATGAGTCTTCAACATCCGAACCGCTATAACCTGGATAGCCCCCTGAAGGCGCATTATAACCTGCGTCATTATCATAATTACTACTATTATAATTCCCTGCTGCCGCTTCAGCAATTTCAGCTTGAATTTCTGCAATAGTATCTTGATATTCATCCCATGTATCTAAATTTGTGTATGAATGGTTTAATACTGGTGCATTGTAAATATCGCCAAAATCTGTTGCATATGCAGGTGTGTAACTAACTTCAGGTATACCTACAAAATCTTTTATATTATAATTAGCATAATCAGTCATGTCAATATTAGGCACTGTACCTAAATTAACACCATAAGACGGTGCTTGTTCTATTGCAGTAATTTCATTTGGAGTATACCCATAATCATCTCCATTATCATAAATTGTATTATAAAAATCATGGCTTATACGCGGATCTATTTTATCTAACTTTTGTTGCTTTGACATTCCCCCTGTCATGGAATCATATACCATTCCCCCTATAATTCCGGGAGCAAAGCTAGAAGAGCCTATTGCGTTACTTAATATTGTACCTAAAGCCGCTTTAGCTACTGTATCTTCTGGTCTTTTGTTTACTTCATCTACTTTTTGATCAATTTGTCCTTTAAGATAATCACTTGCTTTAGTGCCTATGTTATGAATACCCGATGCTAGCTGATTACTGGCTCTTCGATCTTCAAGTGTCATAGGCGTATTGATAAGATTGGTATCAAACATACTGTCAGAAGCCCACTGCCCCAATGTCCCTACTGTTTTATCTACTTCAGCAAGATCATCTGATATTTGGCCAGTGTTAATTCCTAAAGTATTAAGCAAATCACCAAAAAAGTTTTGTTCTTTTGCAAGCATAGCATCCATACTCGCTTTATTTTTAGCATTTGTTTGAGCTTGAATTCTATCTAGTTGTTCTCTTGAATAAGGATAAGGATCATTGGTAGCTATCATACCTTGATTAGCATACATAGGAGGGATTGTGCCGCCAGTGTTCCACCAGCTGCCGCCGTCAAATCCTCCATGACCCGGATGACCATTGCTTGATCCACCAGCACCTACATCGCCAACATTGTTGTCCGACCAGTCATCACTACCATTATTAGCATGTCCACCTACTGAACCGGGATCGTTAGGCTGTTGAACCACATGCTGATAGTCCGGAGGAGTTACATAAGGGTTATTCCAATCTGAGCCTATACCAATATCTACGGTCATCCAATCTGGAGGAGGTGGCCCATCGCCATCGCCCGGATCATAGCCCCCGCCACCGTCATCAGTATACACAGGCGCTGCAGGCGGTGGAGGAGGGACGTATGAAGGTACATAATTTGAGAGATCAGTATGGTTTATAACTTGAGGTCCACCTGCTATTGTTGGAAGGTTAAAGTAACTACTCATGTTTCTAAAACCCGTTCCGTCAGAAGTATTATAACTAGGATTTATCGAATTACGATTAGCAAAAGTAATAGGATTAAGAGATCTGAAACCCATACTAACCTCCCTGTTTTACTGTGCCACCATAGGACATTGTTACTGTTTCGCCATTGGCTGATTTAACTTGTAATTTAGATAATGGTCCAGCTATACCGCCACCGTATAAATTTTGTATTTTATCTTTATCATAGCCTTGATCAAAACCTTTTAAAGATCCTGCTTCGGGTATATATTTTTCACCTTTAGGTTTATATTTTTCTTTATTAGGATCATAAAAATGTTTACGACCTTTTGGCAGTTCTGGATCCGGAAAAACCATTGTTCCTTCGTCTGCATACAAAGGACCAACATGTCCACCTTCATTGAAAAAGCCTAACATTTTCATCGCTAAGAGACCACCAATAATAGGTGCTGCTGGACTAGCCATAGCTGCAGTTCCCATTGAGCCGAGGCTACCCATCATGCCTGTACCAACTCCTGCTCCTGTGCCTGCTGCTACTGATTGCTTTGCAATTGCATTAGAGATTAGTGGGTCTACTCCTGCTTCCATTAGAGGTGTAGCTACCGAAGACATAGTTGGTGCTGCACCTGTCCCCGTAAGAGAAGCCCAACCTTTTTTCATCAAGGGTGCGCCATATTTTTTGCCTAGGTCTACTGCACCTTTTGATAAAGTGCTTGCTCCCTCATCCATGGCTACCTTGCCAAATCTTTGTAAAGCAGTAGGATCATCTTTAGGCATGACACCTCTTGGCGCTTGGATTGGAGTGATTGGCATAGGTCGTAATCTTTTCATCATTTCTGAATCTAAACCTGTCAAAGCCATAGCTATTTACCTCCGGTTGTGGTAGTAGTTGTAGACTTTGGTGCTGCCCCTGTAACTCTTCCAAAGAACCTATCAAGCGCTGTATCTTGTGCGGATAGCTCTGCTTGTTTTTGTTGCTGTAGAGAGGAGCCTACATCTGCAAGTTGTTGCGCTCCTGAATCTGCAAAGGATTGTCTTTCTTTTTGATATTCACCAGCGCGACCCGCTAAAGCAGAAGCCATTGCTTTCTGACTACGGGCAGAGCCAAGATTACCTGCAGCACTCGCTGCGCCTAAGTTACTGCCTACTAATCCCATCAAAGAAGCTTGTTCAGCAGCTCGTGTGTCATAAATACCAGACCCTGTCATTTTGTCTTGTGCAAATTGTTGGCTTGCATTTAATGCTGCTGTTTGTTGAGGATTAAATTGAGCTACTACCTTGCTTGGATTTTGTAGCTGATCATCAAGTAAAGTTTTTGCTTGTCCTAAAGCATATTGTAAATCAGGTTTAAATTCTTCATCAATACCTGATACAGTAGTCGAGCTACCGCCGCCACCTCCACCCATATCTTTCTCCTATTTAACTTTTCCATGCACACCGTGAAAAGGTATTGCATTGTATTTTTTAATTAAAAACTGAATGTAATTATTTGCCTCAGTCCCTGCTCTAATTGTGTCGGCTCTCCAATAAGTGCCGCCCTGTTCTTTTACGTGTTCGATCATGTAATTAAATAATCTTGCAACTGTAAATGCATTATTATAATTACTATCAGTAATACAATCTTTAACATCCATAATCCAACCATGATTATAAAAATTTCTGAAAGCAGAAGCAAGCATAAACCCTCTAATTGAGTTATCGCTTGCATAATCTCCTATTGCAAGAAATAAAGCGTTGCCTTTATTTTGTTCTTCTACATGGTGTGCTATGTGTTGTAACCAACAACGTTCATTTCGTTCGTAAAGTTGATGATCTAATTCTTGCAAAGACGTATTCATAAGTTCTATACAAGAATAGATATCATTGTCCCCTATAAGTTTTATCATTCATCTACCTTTGTTTGTAAATCCGTAAAGCTAGTTGCAGTTCTTATATCATTAATTAACTTTAAATTCTTTTGCTCAAGGTTATTTATAAGCGTTATTAATTCTAAAAGCGTTAAATCTAAAGTTGGATTTTCAGTAATAGGGGGGTTTTGGATAGCCATTACTTGACACCCCCTTTATTGATTCCGATTTGAAAACCTGATACATTCCAAGCACTTGCATTTGTACCGGAATAGCTACTGCTTGTATCTGCATTTGCATCGTCTATTCTATAATTAAGAAAACGACCAGTTATTCTTACATCGGTTTTATAAGCACTAGAAACTACAAAATCATTAACTGTAAGCTTATTTGCTTTAGCATTTGATTGTGTATTGTCTTCAGCAACTGTTAAATGTGCTTCTTCTCCCGGACTATTAGTTCCTCTTGCACGCATTTGTAATGTTGCTCTATTTAATGCACCACCCACTGTTGTTCGCGTGCCACCATCAGCCCACAAAGAAATACTATTTAATGTTTCGGTATCAAAGTTAGGAGTTACTGACATTTGCTGTCGCTCAATATAAGATACATAAGCTGTACCTTCAAATGTGTAAGTTAAATCTGCTGCTCTTATCCGATTAAATAACGTTCCTGTTGTATATCCGCTTTGTGCAAACAAAGGAAAAGATTTATTTGGATTAATTTGACTTGTACTCCAAGGTCTTACCACATCAAATGTAGTACTAATACTTGTACCCGAGGTACTTTGAGAAGGCGCACTAGCTGCTACTGTAGTTCCAGCTGCAGCGGCTGTTAACGCACTTGTAGTAGGCGCTACACTTGCAGCAACTGTTTGTACATGAGGACTATAAGTAAGAACATATTGTGCTGCTGTACTAAATTGACTTGGCCCTATATCAATACTAGTTGGTGCAGATGTACTATCTGGCGTTACAACTAATGCATTATTAGTATTAATCGCACCTAACAAAGCTAGTAATCCGCTTTGCATAGTAGCTACTGTACCGTTAGGTTTATTTAACTCTGCTGTATTTTGAGTTGCATCAGGATTATAATAAGTTGCTAAATAAGTAGCGGTGTTAGATGGCACTACATCATCTTGCGCTGGTGTAAAACTAGGGTCTAAAACTCGACCCGGCCCTTCTCCATAGTGTTTATCAAATGCTACAACACTACCGCTACCCGTATTAAGTGTGAGAGTAATCCTAGTCATTTTAGCAAAGATAGGAGAAACCCCGTCTACTGTTACAATATCCCCTGCTACAGAATTAGTGATAAGAGGCGATACTAACGTACCTGTTCTTGTATCACCATTAACTACTGTATACGCGAAAGTACCAGATACATTTTTTCTATCAGCACTTGTAAATGTAAGCACTGCATTACTACGTGATACTGTAAAATAAGTAGTATCTGTCCACGCAGCTTCTAACGCAGTTGCTATTTGTATAGCTGTTACCTCTGCTGTGTTCTGAGTACCCGGATTATAAGCAGGATAAGCAACTGTATTATCAAAGTTTATTGTAATAGGATTACCTTCAGGCGGGGTAAGCGTTACACGATCAGTTGTTGTATGTGCCGCTACACCTGCTATTGTTTGAGCGCCTGTAAAAATACTATTACTAAAACCTGTTGGTAATGTTCCTGTACTTGTTACTGCCACGCTAAAGTTATTGCTTATAACACCCACTGCAGCTGCTGTAGCTGTAACTAAACCTGTGCCTGTTGTTGTACTCCATTGTAAATCAGCATTAATGATATTGCTAATTGCAGTTACTACTGTAGCTCTAGTCTGCGTTCCTGAAAGTGTTGTCCAGCTTGTACCGCCATTTGGAAATGTTACTGCAAGTACTGGTTGTGGAATACTATTGTTTACACCATGAGTATCAACTGTAACTGATTCTGATAAGTTACCACCAAAAGTAGTTTCAGTATAAGCAGTGCCACCATAGCTAGTTGCAAATGCAATACTTAAAGCACTGTGATTTCCCCCATTAACTGAAGTAAATCTTACATTATTGCCGTGAGCTGCAACGCTGTAAATAGCAGAAGGAGACCCATTAAAGACAGCAAGAGCAGACAGCTTAGTAATGATATCATCTCTAATCGCTGTTTGAGCCGTAAGACCCGTAGCAAGAGTAATCGTTTCATTAATTGCACCTTGTACACCGCCTACTGCTGGAGCTGTTATTGTCATTGATATCGCAGGACTAAGCGCCGCCGTAATACCGTACACACCTATGCCTGTAACTGTAGAGCTAGGGGTTATATTAGTCGTTGATCCGCTTCCTGAAACTGCAAAAGTACAAGTACTAAATACACGAGGACCGGGAACATCTGAAGTAAGTGTCAATACATTAGAGGAAGACGTAGCTGTGAAATCAGATAACGCACTGCCTGCATTGATATAATTCTTAACAGCAGTAACAAATTGCGTCATTGTAATAGTGTCGCCTTCATTATAGCTATTGCCTAAGACTGCCGATGCTGGAAAGCTAACATTACCAATAGTACTATCACCATTAATGACCGCACTCGCTCCACCGTCTAAGTGAGTTGATTTATCCTTATCGTAAGTGAATGTTGCAGACGAAGGATAAGTGATTGTACTCGCTGCATTTACTGTAACAGGCCCAGAGTTTCCTGTTACCCCAAGATCTACGACCCCAAGCACATCTGTAGTAAAGCTACTAAACGTACCCACTGCTACTGTTTTAGCAGCTTTAGTTCCTGTTGTTACTCTTGGAGTAGCTCCATTAATTGTTACTGCTTGTGTTTCTCTTTTTCCAACATTAGTATAGCCTGCATTTCCTGAATTACCAGTTGCAGTAATTGTAGCAGTAGGAATACCGCCACCTTTAATTGGCCCAATATCACCTGATGCTACTGCATTAAGTTCTCTAATTGTCCAAGTATTATCTCTGTAATTCCAAATAAGTGCTTCATCACATTCACCACCCGTAGAATTTAATGTTGGATAACATAACCATATTTCTGACTCTTGATGGTTTTGTATTATAAATAATTGTCTTTCATGAATTGGATTTAAGTTATTGTAAAAGTATTCTTTAACCCTTCCTTGTGCTAATGATTTAATATTTCCCGGATTTCCTGCGAAAACATAAATATCATTTGAACCGACAACAAAATGTTTACCATCATATTCTTTAACAGCGCCTGTAACTAAACAACCATATTCATCTGTTACTGGAGCAAAAGAAACAGGGGCTTTATTGTTCCCTGTAAGCCGCATTACGTGTACACTATCTGTACTGTAAATATACATATTACCTTGCAAAGATTTCATGTCTTGAATAACATTAGTTTCTGACAAAGTAAATTCGTCTGCTGTACTTACTCCTGTACTAAATGGATTCCAATTATTTGGAACAGATCCCGGAACCGCAATATCTGAGGTTCTAACGACTCCTGAAAGTCGTCTAATAATTGTATTTCCATCTTTCTCAGTAAGATCACCCGCTACTAGCAAATTACCAAAGGACTCAACTACACCAGCACGTACATTAACTGGGTTTCTAGATGAAATTGTTACTTTAACTTCATTACCTACACTCAATCCCCCAATAACAAGTACCGTTGTATTGGTAGCTGCATCTGTGTAAATTTGAAAATTATTACCTGTAACTGTAGGTGTAGTTCCCGGCAAAGCTCCCGGAACAAAGTTAGTTCCATTAACTGTACCTGACCCTGCTGGACTTCCTGCTTGTGCTGTTTTAGCATTAGTGCCTGTAACTACAATGCTGTTAACTGTAAAATCTACTTTTTGTCCTAGATCAAAAACATTACTATTACCTGTTGCAAAAGTGTCGTTGACAATTGTTTGATCTACATTATAACTATCCCATCCGGGAAGCTCAGCCAATACTAAATTGTTTATATTAGTATTACCTGCAGCGTCTAGTATGTAATGTGGTTTATCTATACCGTTATTAATAATAAAAGTAAAACCACCACTGAATAGTGTATGTTGCCAACCGTGACTAGTTGTTTGAAAACCGTTACCGCTGTTAAGGCTGGCTGGCGTTATGTCTCTTTTAGTTCCTGTATGATCTTGAATAAAAATCTGTTGGCCTACTACGACACCACTTGATACTTTATCGGCTACCCAAATATAGTAACATCCTGTTGGCTGTAAGTTTGGATTTTCCCATACTGCAAAATATCTTACTTGTCCTGTTACACCAGTTATATTGTTTAGCAACAATTCGCCTTCCATTTTGCGAACAGCACCATCTTTAAATCTTACATTTTTTACATCTGTAAATATATTTTGAGCTAAGGCAACGGGAGGAGTGTCAATGACAACTCCCTTCGATGCGATATCGACAACAGAAACTATTTCTTCTGCCATTTTACCCCTCCGTTATATAATCGTTAAGCGCACTCTTTTTGGCCAGTAAGCGGGTCGATAAAGCAAGCTTCAACCTTTCCCTCTTCTTCAACCATTTCCTGAGTTTCGCCAGATACCTTCTTTTCTTCTTCCACGGGCGCATTGAGGATACCGAAGCGTTTACCACTAAGTCTAAACGTTGTGCATCCTTTCGCCCCGCCTTTCCAGGCATCAACATAAACTTGTTTGAAACTTTCATACGTAACGTCATCTCCTACATTACAAGTCTTTGAACAAGCACTGTCAATATACTTTTGTGCAAGTAGTAGTACATCTAAATGTTCTTGCACACTAATATCATTTGCAGTGCGACCCTCTACTCCTTTAGAGTAAGCATAGTCTTTTACGCGTTCAACTTTTGGACCATCGAAAGTTTGTATTGTTCTATCATAATAGTGACTGAATACAGGTTCTATTCCTCCGCTAACGTTATCACCGACAAGACTAATCGTACCTGTGGGTGCAATACTTGTTAAATGTGAATTACGAATTCCGTTCTTTTTAATTAAAGCTTGAACATCTTTACTCAGCGTTTTGAAAAAACCGCCTTCCCAATATCTTTCATCGTATAACGGAAATGCACCTTTTTCATCAGCCAGTTCAGCCGAAGCTCTGTAACATTCATCTCTGAGTGTCTTGAAAATATTTTCCATCCAGTTAAGAAACTTATCTGTCCCATAAAGGTACCCGAGCATTTCTCCAGCGTTAGCCAGTCCTGTAACACCGAGTCCCATTCTTCTTTTGTCTCTCGCCTCATCCTCTTGTTCCTTAAGTGGGTAAATAGTTCTATCAACAACGTTATCCATTGCTCTAACAACGTGTTTAATGTCACTCTCAAACTTAGGATAATCAAAATAATTATAAGTACCGTCAAACTTATCTAATCCTACGTACTTAGTAAGATTAAAACTACCTAGCAGACAAGCACCATAAGGCGGTAGTGGTTGTTCACCACAAGGATTAGTAGCTTCTATTGTTTCGCAGTAATACAAGTTATTCATATCGTTAATACGATCAATGAATAATACTCCGGGTTCTGCCCAATCCCAAGTTGACTCCATTACTTCATCCCAAACCATTTGGGCTGATAAAGACCCACGCTCATGACCGTCAAAGTAAAGAGTGTAGTCGGAACTACTATTAAGAGCTTCCATAAAGGCATCTGTAATCCCAACGGAGATATTAAATCCGGTGAGTTTATCACTGTTACGTTTAGCCCGAATAAAGTCAAGAATATCAGGGTGGTCAATGCGTAGCACGCCCATTT
>Ga0315331_10001028_pt1 | contig 20705 bp, 22 predicted proteins | sample M160m34915metaG_FD_203456 | JGI IMG/M metagenome (GOLD analysis project Ga0315331, IMG submission 203456) | Ammonia-oxidizing marine archaeal communities from Monterey Bay, California, United States - M1 60m 34915 | ecosystem: Environmental > Aquatic > Marine > Intertidal zone | place: USA...
CTATCTGGTGACCTTTGCATAAGTCCCCATACTAAGGGGGGCTCTCCTGGCTGCGTTGCTTCAGGCTGCAATGAGACGTTTGCAGCCGATTGAGAGCCAAAATCAGTCTTTCAAGACAGGTTAGTCACCGTCTTGCCAGTTTTTGGGGACACCTATCCTGTCGGCATTGGGTCTGGAACGTCAAACCGCTAAAGGAACCTTGCCGCTTTCTGGACGTTGTGCGCGATCGCGGCCGTGCCGAAGAAGGAGAGATTTTTAGCACGGCCCAAAAAGCGGGTTCGCGCCAGACCATAATGGTGTTTGTAGGTTTCGAATGGTCGCTCGCCAGTGCTTCTGGTTACTGCGATCTTGGCGTTGAGGGCTTTATCATTCTCACTCAGCTGTCTCGTCACCGTGCAATTGGTATCCCGTTCCTGGCTGTCGTGAACATTGCTAGCACTGACTATTTGACGATGGATGAAGCCGTCTTCGTCGACACCTGTGTGAAGCGAAAACCCATATGCCGTGTTGTTGCGGCGTCGGCGGCATCCAAGACGTGAAAATTCGATGATCCAAATCGACCGCGGATACGAAAAGCGGCGGTTGCGTCGCAAATTCCTTTTTCATCACTGTTTTTTGGCCAAATTTAGCCAAAATGACGAGTTATGCAGCGGCCACATCTTCTTACCAAATTTAAAAACACCTACGCCGTTTAAGGGCAAGTGTTCCGTTTGATCAGAAAGGATTAATCCCATGCAAGCAGCCAATAATAATCATCGAGTTGTATTATTTTTGCGACGGGAATTACAGAGTCATCCGTTAAGATGTTAAAGATTAAAGGCGACCTAAGGATAAACAAGGTAGCGCATGCTCAGGGACCGAGCCGCATCAATTCGTCGTGACGCTCAACTCATGACGCGCCTGGCCGCAGGTGAAGCGAACGCAGCACGGGAAATTGTGCATAGCTATATGCGGCCAATAACCAAATTTGCTGCATATCTGTTGAAAGACGCGGTAGAGGCTGAAGATATCGCCAATGAAGCCATCATGCGGCTTTGGCGAACAGCGGATACGTGGCGACCAGATGGTATGATATCCGGATGGCTACGCCGCAGTGTTTATACGCAGTGCATTGATCGCATCCGTAAGTCTGGACGCATGATAGATGATGATAGTGCTACAGCACTCAACACGGCTGCTAATGGACCATCGCCCGAATCAGCCGCGTTCGGCGGAGAAATCGGTATCGCAATTGAAGCTGCGCTCGAAGTATTACCTGAGCGCCAAAGAGCGGCGGTTACGCTGGCTACAATTGATGGCCTGACAGGCCAAGAGATCGCAGATGTTCTCGATATCAGCGCGGTAGCGGTGGAATCACTATTGGCCCGGGGGCGGCGAACATTGCGTCAGGCACTGGAGCCGATTTATCGGGATGTGACGTCCGCCGCACAACCAAAGACAAGGAAGATGGCGACATGACCTTAAGCAAATCGCCCGTGAGGCTGCTGTCTATCTATGGCGCAGATTTCAGTCAGTGGCCCGAATCCAGGCTACGTGGCCGCCTGAACCTAGTCATGTCGCCTACATTTCGAGCCGCTTGGCGGCAAGAGCAGGCGCTTGATCGATCATTGGCCGGGTTTGGGAGGGATATGGCATCTCAGATTACATCCGACGGCCGCACAGAACGACGCCTGCTCGCCCATATGGGCTTTGAAGACAAGTCGCAGGTCATTGAACGCGAAGCATTTGGCAAACAGACATTTGGAGGGTTTGCCGCTGCCAGTCTCTTCATGGGTCTGGTCGTCGGTGGCCTATTTGGCGATGTCGGCATCAATGCAGACGTCTATGCGAGTGAGGACGTCACGATCTGGGACAGCGTGCTTGATGACGATGATGGGAGTAATGTCGGATGAAATGGCTGAATGCGCCAAGGCCTTGGATCCTGCTGGCATCCGTTTCTGTCAATCTATTCCTCGTTGGGTTGATTGTTGCTGCTATAGCATCCGGCCCGCATGGCCCTGGCTGGCATAAAGGACGGATACCGCCGCCTGCACGGCATATGATCCGTGCGCTCGGCGAAGAAGCAAGGCCTGCCGTTGCGAAAGTAATGAGCGTTCAGGAAGACACATTCCGGGCCGCGGGGAAGGCACATCGTGTGGCCAACAACGTGTACCGCGCGGCTTTGGTCGCTGAGCCATTTGATCGCCAGAGGCTAACTGATGCACTCGCCGCTCTGCGCCAAACTAGAACTGAAATGCGCCAATTGATGGATAACGCATTGGTTGCGATTGTCGCTGAGCTTGGGCCAGATGCGCGCAAGAAATTGGCAAAAATGCAACGCCGTGGACGTCCAAAGCGTGATCGGGAGCAAAGGCGGGACTAGGTTGGGCTTATCCTGAAAATCGGCAAGGCGCGGGCATAAATTTGCCTGCGATCAGGTCTGCGGCAAGCTTCCGTTTTAGAATTTTGCCGGATGCGGTCAGCGGAAACTTATCCATCACGATGAAATATTCTGGCATATCATAACGAGAAAGGCCGCCATCATTCAGGTGTTGTAGAACAATGGTGTCAGGCGGTGCGACAGCGCCTTCAGCTAAAATGATGGCAAGACACACTTTTTCCCCAAGCCGCTCGTCTGGTGCGGGGAAGGCGGCAGCTTTGGCGATTGCGGGGTGCGCCACGGCAATGTCCTCAATTCGGGTTGGATGAATATTGTGCCCGCCGCGGATGATGATGTCTTTCAAGCGGCCGGCGACTACTAAGTTGCCGCCTTTGTCTAACCGCCCCAGGTCTCCGGAAAGGAATTGCCCAGCCTTGTTAAACGAATTCTCCGTCGCTTCCTGATTGCCGAAATATCCGAGCATCAAACATGCCCCTTGGCCTGCAATTTGGCCAACCTCACCAGGTGCTACATGTTTGTCGGGGTCATCCTGGTCAACGATGCGAACGGTATATGCAGGGCCGCCGCGACCGCAGCTCCTTATGATCACGGAATCTGGGTCACTTGGGACCGTATATTGGTGGGATGAGTTCTCAGTCATGCCGTAAACATTCTGCGGCATCACGCCTTGCGCCCGGAAGCCTTCAGCAACAGCTGGCGGAATCGGCGCGCCTGCCATGTAGAATGTGCGGACTCCGCCTAATGAGTCGATGCCACGCATCCGCTGCTCTGCCAGGATATCCATGGCATGTGTTGGGACGCCCATAACATAAGTCGCGTTGGTTTCCAGCAGCCAATCGAGCGGTTTCATTCCAGCTGGCGGATCATTCAATGCCAGTTCACCGCCGCAAGCCATCACCTGGGACATCGCTACCCACGCGATATGATGGGTGAGGGGAGAGAGTGAGAGCAAAATGGTGGTTTCGTCATGCCCCCAGTCCCGCACCATATCTCGCGCATTTGCCAGCAGTGTGTTGGCAGAGTGCATAACGCCTTTGGGCCGACCTGTCGTACCTGACGTAAATGCCAGATAGCAGACAGCGTCCGGATCATCCTGTTTCTCTGGCACAGATACCGGCACGTCTAACGCTCCGGCGCTGGTGCGGCCTGCGGGTAGCTGAAAGACAGCGTTCATGCCTCGAAGGTCGATAGCTCTCTTTGAAAGGTCGACCGTCGCAGCGTCAACACCAACGCCGTCCTCAGTTAGGATAACGCGGGCGGAGAGCGCTTCGATTAGGCTAACAACTTCATCTGCGGTATAATTGTGATGCAGGGAAGGGTTTGCGACACAGCCTATTCGGCTAGCTGCCAGCAAGGCTGCGACGCATTCTACCCTGTTTGAGAGGCGGAGACCAATCCGATCGCCTATTCCCAGGCCTGACGCAGCCAGGTGCCCTGAAATACGCTCGACAAGGTCTTTAAATTCAGCCCAGGTCAGACGGCGTTCAGAATCGCGGATGGCAAAGGCATTCGGGCGTTCAGATGCGTGCTTCTCCAGGAGATCGCAGAACGTTTCGGGCCGCCAAAGTCCTGCCTCATAATATCGGCGGGCTGCAGCTGGATTATGCAGGGTAAGAAGCGGGCCAATGTTAGATGCCATCGCCTTTGCCTCCTATTGCCCGAAGGCGTCCGGGTCTGGCTTACGTTTCTCACGAAATGATGCGCCTAGCTCCGCGGATTCGTTGGTTTCCAAGAAGGGGCGCAGCAATAGGTCATGGGTTACGCGGGACAACCCGGCGACGCCACCGTGGCGGGCCAGGAAGGCATGCTTGATGGCCGCTAGCGCAAAGGGGCTGCGTTCTGCGACGTCCATGGCCATTTTGCGCGTTTCCTCGCGAAGGTCAGAATCTGGGACGACGCGATTAATCAGGCCAAGTTCCTTGGCTTCAGCAGCGGAGAGGCGGTCATTCAGCATCCACATTTCTTTAGCGTGCTTAGTGCCCACAAGGTCTTCCAGGCGCCAGGTACCGTATCCAGCGTCAAACGAGCCCATCATTGGCCCAACTTGGCGAAAAACCGCGCTTTCCTTAGAGATTGTCATGTCACAGACGACCTGAAGCACGTTGCCCCCGCCAACTGCATAGCCATTAACGCTTGCAATCACTGGCTTCTGCAGGCGCTCAATGCTCTCATAAATCTCAAGGGTTGGCAGGACGCCCGGATACAGCAGGGTATCTTCCATGCCAGATTTCTCACCGCCAATACAGAAGAACCGATCGCCAGAGCCCGTCAGTACGACCACACGCGTGCGCGTTTCCCGGCGGATATCGTTCATGCAATCCCTAAGCTCGTGGCACATGGTCTCGTTAAACATGTTACCGCCTTCTGGGCGATTCAGTGTTATCCAACCAATAGGGCCGTCTTCTTCGTAGAGGATGGTTTCAAAGGACATTTGTCTGTTCCGATACTGTGAACGTCGTTAGACGAAAATTGTAAGGGATAGGCGAGGATTGGCGAAAGGGCACGGCATTAACGATATGCGTATGGCTCAAGATTGCTAGATAGATCCGATAAGGTATATTATGGGAAATAAAAGAGCGAAAACCAGTGGCAAATATATACCTCATTCCTCAATCACCAATCCATCAAACGCAGGCTCAACACCATTTGGTAGCTCTGACATCAGTGTCGCATAGTCCATAGATGCATTCATATGGGTCAGATAAATATTCTCTGGCCCAATCACTTCCGCCCAGCGCAGCACCTGCTCCAACCCGGCGTGCACATGATGCGGCTCGCGTCTAAGGCAGCCGATAACCCAGGTCTTTACCCCTTTGAGCGCATTCAGAGCTTCTGCATCAAGCCGCACAACATCGGTAGAATATGCAATATCGCCAATCCGAATGCCGGTTGTTCGGCAAACGCCATGGTCTTGCTCGAAAATGCGCAATGCGGCATTGCCGATCCTGAGATCGCCGTTTTCAATTGGAATGGCACCCAGACTTGGCCTGAACCAGCCAACCTCCGGCCTTGGCGTTTTGAAAACGTAATCAAAGCGCCGCGCGACTTCTGTCAGGCACTCGTCATATCCATATGCGCGTATTTGCTTTTGTATCTGATGATTAACGGCACGAATATCATCAATGCCATGAATATGGTCAGCATGACCATGAGTGTAGATAATGCCGTCGATGGGCCCTGAACCAGCTCGCAAGAACTGTTCGCGAAAATCTGGCCCGGTATCGACCATGATACGCTCGCCGTCAATCTCAATCAGGACACTGGCCCGCGTCCGTCGATTGCGTGGATCACTTGGGTCGCATTGACCCCATTCGCCCGTGATGTACGGAACGCCTGATGACGATCCGCTGCCAAGAACCGTCAGCTTCATGCCTCGGAAAGCCCAGCAGCCTTGGTAAATAACCGAGCAAAGTTGGCTGTCGTTGCCTCGGCAATCTCTTGTTCAGATATGCCTTTAAGTTCGGCCAATTTCCGCGCTGTATGAATGACATAACCCGGCTCGTTAGGTTTGCCGCGCATGGGAATAGGTGCCAGGAACGGCGAATCTGTCTCGACCAGCAGCCGGTCTAACGGCATATCTGCCGCAATATCCTGTACATCCTTGGCATTCTTGAACGTGAGTATACCTGCGAGCGACACATACATGCCAAGCTCTAGCGCCTTCTCGGCCACATCCCTGCCTGATGAAAAGCAGTGGAGTACGCCCTTAAGCCCCTCGCCCGATGCCTCTTCCTTCAGGATGGTAATGGTGTCAGCGTCAGCATTGCGCGTGTGAACGATGAACGGCGTGGCGGTTTCATTCGACGCGCGAATATGGCGGCGGAAGCTTTCCTGCTGCTGATCACGCGCGCTATTGTCATAGAAGTAGTCGAGGCCAGTTTCTCCAAGGCCAGCAACGTCCGATCGGTTGCCCCAGGTTATGAGTTCGACTTCCTCTGGAACGCCATTGTCCCCAACCCGATGCGGATGCACGCCAACGGCTGCCATCACATGGGGGCTGTGTTCAGCAGCAATCGTAATCACAGCGTCTGCTACAGAGAGCCTGGTCGCAATCGTCAGCATGCCGCGCACACCAGCGCGAACGGCCCTGGATACGGCTTCGGCGCGGGCCTCAGGCTCCAGCATATCCAGGTGGCAGTGGCTATCGATGAGGCGGATCATGCGCCCTCTCCTTCCTCCTCGCCCTGGTAGCGTGGGAAAATCGGCTGTGGTTTGGGGAGTTCAGCGCCTGGTGTCAGCATAGCGGCTTCGTTTTTGATGTCGTCAAAGGTGCGCTTATTTTCAGGTGACGCAACGGCATCCAACATTTTGGCGGAGGCATCGGGCATAAACGGCTGGGTCATGATCGCCAGGCGGCGGATGGTTTCTGCCAGCACATAAAGCACGGTACCCATGCGCGGCGCATCCGTTTTCCGCAGAACCCACGGCGCTTGGCGATCCACGTAGACATTGGCGGCGCGAATAACGACCCAAATGCGTTCAAGCGCTTCATGGAAGGCCTGGGCGTCCATCAGTGGGCGCAGCGCTTCCGGTAATTCGCCCGCAGCATTCAACATCGCCTGATCGTCGTCCGTGAAGACACTCGGTTCGGGCGTGATGCCTTTCAGGTTCTTAGCGATCATCGACAGTGCGCGTTGCGCTAGATTGCCATAATCATTGGCAAGCTCGCTATTCATACGCGTGACCATGGACTGATGAGAGAAATCGCCATCATTGCCAAATGGCACTTCGCGCAGCAAGAAATACCTTGTCTGATCAAGACCGTAACGCTCGACGAGATCATGTGGCTTTATAACGTTGCCTGTGGTCTTGGAGATTTTTTGGCCATCATTTGTCCACCAGCCGTGTGCAAACACACGCTTTGGCGGATCAAGCTCTGCAGCCATTAAGAATGCTGGCCAATACACTGCATGGAAACGTAAAATATCCTTACCAACCATGTGGACATCGGCAGGCCAGAACTTTTTATACGAACCGCTTTCGGTATCTGGGAACCCCGCTGCGGTGATGTAGTTCGTCAGCGCGTCGAGCCAAACATACATGACATGATCAGCATCATCCGGCACCGGAACGCCCCATTTGAAGCTGACACGGGATACGGACAGGTCTTGCAATCCGCCTTTGACGAAGCTGGTAACCTCGTTTCGGCGGCTGTTGGGTGCAATAAAGTCAGGATGCTTTTCATAGAAATCCAGCAGACGGCCCTGCCAAGCGGAGAGCCGGAAGAAGTAGCTCGGCTCTTCCACCCATTCAACCGGCGCGCCCGTAGGTGCCAACTGTTCGCCGTCAGGGCATTTCGTTAGCTCACTTTCTGCATAAAATGCTTCATCACGGATAGCGTACCATCCTTCATATGCGCCCAGATAAATCTCTCCTCGATCAATAAGCCTCTTCCAGATTGCCTGTGCAGCGTCGATGTGGCGTACCTCGGTCGTGCGAATGAAGTCATCATGGGTGAAGCCCATGTCGCCTGCCAACTGACGAAAGCGCTCAGACACGCGATCTGTGAACGCCTGGGGATCAACACCAGCGTCGGCGGCAGCTTTTTCAACCTTCTGACCATGCTCATCAGTGCCGGTCAGGAAGTGTACATCGTATCCCTCCAGCCGCTTAAACCGTGCGAGAGCATCACAGGCAAGCGTGGTGTAGGCGTGACCGATATGAGGATCGTCATTGACGTAATAAATTGGCGTTGTGATGTAGTAAGACTGCTTAGCGGGCATTTCGCCTGCTCCTAAAAGTAGAAATACGAATGAAAAGTTCTAAGGCATCCTGTCACGTGCGGGCGAGCAGCGCCTGAATTCTGAGCAAGATATCTACCAGCACCTGAACGGGGTCAAGGTTTACAGCGCCGGTGCGCTCCATTCGGGTCATTGCATGCTCATAAAGGTCGAGCCATGGCTTAGGGCCAAGGCGGGCGGCGTGGCGGGCTCGCGTGGTCAAAGCGTCCGTAATGCCGGTGGCAGGTAAGGCATCCGCCGGGCGGGCGGCACCTGCGAGCCATGCTGTCAGCGCTTCACCGGCGATTGCGTAATGGAATGGGTCTTTTGCGACCAGCGCAGCAAATGCTTCAGCCTTTAACCCACCCTCGGCCCGCCTGCCTTCCAGTACTTCCGCCAGGGCGTCGACGATACCGGTGCCGCCGCCATCAAGCAGCGCTATACCGCGTCCTGGTGACCCGGCGGAGAGCCGAACGGCTTGCCCGATGGCGTCTGCATCAGCGTCTGGCCTGCGTGTGGTGAGAATTCGGGCTACATCCTGGTCTTCGATACCCGCAAACGGCAGTCGGAGGCAGCGGGAACGAATGGTTGGCAAAACGCCGCCCACCTGATGCGAGATGATGAAGAGTACGGTGCGTGGCGGTGGTTCTTCGATGAGCTTCAAAAGCGTGTTGGCGGAAGACCGGTTGAGATTATCCGTTGCGTCGATGATGACGACCCGCCAACCGCCATCAGCGATTGTCAGATGCGTAGAGTCGATCAGGCCTCGCACGTCATCAACGGCAATCGTGCCTAACCCTCGCGGCGTTTTCCGAGACGCCTCAAGCGCAAACAGATCAGGATGTGACCCTGCAATGATGAGGCGGACTGCTCTGTGATCAGGTGAAGCATCCAGGCTTTGCGGGGGGGCAGCATCGCCAAATAGGCTATCTGCAGCATAACTAGCTCCTTCAGCCGTCAAAAACCGCGCTGCACGATAGGCAAATGTCGCTTTCCCGATACCTTTAGCACCATGCAGCAGCCACGCGTGATGCATGCGGCTGGCATTGAAGGCGTCCAGAAACGTCTGCTCTTGGCTACGATGGCCCAAAAGTGAGGTTGCCAAGCGCGGATGGTCTGGATTGGACTCCTCGACCTTAGCTAATTTTGCCCGCCTTGCCATTATTTTGTTTCCAGACGTGCCTTAACGGCGCTTTGGATTAAAATTGCCACAATTTCCTGTGGCGCACTGGCGTCTATAACAACACAACGCTTTGGCTCACGGGTAGCAATGTCTCGGAATGCGGCTAAAACGGCTCTATGGAAATCTGTGGGGCGGCGCTCGAATACATCAAATGCCGTTTGACCAGCGGCACGCGCGCGCTCCTCTGTCCGAGCTGCACCGGCATCCGGCTCGATATCTAGCATCAGCGTCAAGTCTGGCTTGAAGCCATCCATTGCCCAATCGTCTAAGGCTTCAACAGCGGTCCGACCAACTGACCCAGCATAACCTTGGTATGCCATGGTGGAATCAGAAAATCGGTCTGTGATCACCCATGCGCCGTGGTTAAGCGCAGGCGCGATAATATCCGTTACGTGTTGGCGGCGCGCCGCGTTCAGAAGCAGGCATTCTGTATGTGCATCCCAGGCACCGTTTGATTCAGGGAGCTTCAGGAGCGTTTCGCGAATCCGCTCAGCAGCCAGGGATCCGCCGGGTTCACGGGTCTCTATGACTTCATGCCCAAGGCCACGCAGCCATTCTGCTAACAGGCGGGTCTGGGTGCTTTTGCCAGCGCCCTCACCGCCCTCAAGGCTGATGAAGTGTCCCCGCGACAAGAGTTATCGCCATGCGCCGCTAATAAGCGCGCCCAGGGTCTCGATGACACGACCAAAGGGTCCCTTACGGTCGACCGTCTCGCCGACGTAAAGCGGGCGCTCGATCGGATCGACGCCGGGTGCGGTGACAATAAGTCGACCGAGTTCCTCGCCTTTATAGACGGGTGCAGGAACGGGCCCTGGATAGCTGACGGCTACCTTTAGAGCAACACGGGAGGCGCGGGGCAACGTCACGGTAAGGTCCTGGTTAACGATCAATGCTGCGGTTTCTGCCTGGCCAAGCCAAAGCTCCGCTGTCTCAACCGTCTCGCCTGCATGGAGAAGCTTATAGGTCTCGAACGCATTGAAGGCCCAGTTCATCATACGCTGCGCTTCGACTGATCGGGCCCGGGACGTCTCCAGACCATTTATCACCATGATGAGCCGCCGTCCGCCCCTTGTCGCAGATCCAACGAGGCCGTACCCGGACCCGTCCGTATAGCCAGTTTTCAGCCCATCGGCGCCTTCGACTTCGCCCAGGATAGGGTTGCGGTTCTTCTGATTGATCTTGTTGAACCGAAAGCTTTTCTGCGAATAGAAGTGATAATATTCGGGGAAGTCCTCAATTATCCGCTGCGCGAGGGTCGCGAGGTCTCGAGCCGTCATATAATGGTCAGGGTGTGGCCACCCAGTTGCATTGGTGAAATGGCTGTCTTTTAAGCCAAGTTCTTTGGCTTTCGCGTTCATAATTTCCGCAAACGCTTCTTCGCTGCCGGCCAAGCCTTCCGCCAACACGATACAAGCGTCATTGCCGGATTGGATAACGATACCACGGATCAAGCTTTCAAGGCTTACACGTTGACCTTGCCGCAAAAACATCTTTGAGCCGCCCTTCGCCCAGGCCTTGCGGCTGACCGTAAACCGATCATCGGGGTTGAGCGCGCCGCTCTTCAACCGTTCAAAAATCAAATAAGCCGTCATGAGTTTACTCATGGAGGCTGGCGGCATCCGGGTGTCGGCGTTCTTGTTAAGAAGTATGGAATTGGTAGACAGATCGATAACAAATGCCTGCCTAGCACGGGTTTCCAACTTAGCAGCAATGGCTGGTGGCAAAACGCCAGCCATAAGGAGGAGCAGGATCACGCCAATGCGTATCATCATGGGCTTAACGCCTTCCTATTGGTTAACGGTGACATGGGCACTCGGCGCGCCCATATCGGCCAGATGTGGAATGGCTCGCTCGGCATCCTTGACGGTGCGATAAGGCCCCAGTTTGACGCGATAGATGCGACGCCCGTTAGAAAATGAAGGCTCGATTGATGCTTCGCTAATCTTGGCGGCCTTAGCGCGGAAGGCCTGGGCGTTCGAAATAGATGAAAACGCGGCAGCTTGGACAAATATAGTGCTTTGCGGCGCACCGGAGTTCAGTACGTTTGTTCCAACTGATGCGATGGCAACGCCACTATCAGCAGCTGCCACTTCGGCGCGGACTGATTCTAGTTCTGCAACGCTTGCCTTGCGTCCGGCCATACCGGCGACACGGCGGCTCGGCCCTTCAAGAACTTCAACACGCACGAGTGCTGTTCCCAAATGCTTGAAATCCAGTGCTTCCGCACCCGCTTCTGAAACATCAAGAATACGGCCGTCATGGTATGGGCCACGGTCATTCACACGCAGCACGACACGCCGTCCATTGCCTACATTCGTTACACGGATAATAGCGGGGAGCTGCAGCGTGCGATGCGCTGCCGTCATCGCCCTTTGGTCATAGCGTTCGCCGTTTGCAGTCTGGCGACCGTGGAAACCGGGACCGTACCATGACGCACGACCGCTTTCTGCAAAGTCAAACCGTTCTTCGGGTACATAACGCTTACCGGCAATCACGTAAGGACTACCGACTTTATAGCGTGGGCGGGCGTCATGACCGATATGCGGGCTGGGTTTGAGAACGGATGGAGCGAGGGTCTTTGCCGGTGTTGGCTTTACCGTTTCCTTAAAACTTGAGCACGCTGCCAGCGCTAATCCCACAGCTATGACGATTGGAACAAATGCCTGCATGCCAGTTATCGCACCCAAAGCGCGTCTGCCAATTCACCGGTGGTAACGGCGTAAAGATGCGCACAGTTATATCTAAGGATCGAGCGGTAGTTCTTGTAGACGAGGTAGGCAGAGCCTTTTTCGCCATCGGGCAGAACCATAGCTGCCGGTAGATTGCGGTTTGGCAGTGGCGATCCATCTGCCTTGGTGATGCCTTGGCGTGCCCATTCGGACAGGTTTTTATTCCGAGACATTTTCTTCATCGCACGGCAGCCGCGTTCTTTTCGATTAAAGGATTTGACCGCAGCGCGACGTACATTTGCCGGCGCGATAACCTTACGGCCCCATGTGAGATCATCGTTCCAACCATGCTCTGCCAGATAATTTGCAATTGAGGCAAAAACGTCCCCTTCGTTTGACCAGATATCGCGGCGACCATCGCCGTCAAAGTCCTGGGCATAGGCAATATAGCTAGAGGGCATGAATTGCGGCTGCCCCATGGCACCGGCCCAAGAGCCCTTCATTTCTGGCAAGCTGGTATAGCCGCGATGCAGCATCTTCAATGACGCAAACAGTTGCTGACGGAAATATTTGGAACGCCGTCTATCAAACGCTAATGTTGCAACCGCAGGAATAACCGGCATCGTTCCGGTAACTGCACCAAAGCGGGTCTCTATGCCCCAGATCGCCAGAATAAAGCGCGGTTGGACGCCGTAGCGTTTAGCGACCCGATTAAGAGTGTTGGAATAACGGTTCTGCTTGGCTAGGCCGACCCGAATATTGTGCGGGGTGATCACGCGCTTGCGATATTTGCTCAGCGTAATCGTGTATTCGGATTGCTTCCGATCACGCTCTAGAATGCGGGCGACGGGTTCAAGATTCGAAAGGGCGCTGGAGATGACACGTTCTGAAATGCCTTTGTCTAGCGCTTCGGCACGGACATCGACAAGCCAGTTTTGAAAACCCGCCTTAACCGCTGGTGTAATTTTAGGTGCTTTGCTTGAGCCGTCCTGGGCCAATGCCATTACAGGAGCAAGCGCAAAGCCAAGCAGCGCGCATAGAACAGATATCCGTCGAATTTGAACCATTTAGGCCTCACCACAAACCGAATGTGTTCTCGCGCCCCAGCATGCGAGAATTTACGCCGATAATAGCCGATCAACACCCTGCCCGAAACCGGCTTAGCGAAGATTTACGGTACGGCGCATCTGTCGGATGATAGAAGAGCCACCAGATCGCAGTATTGTAGTGCTCACGATGTAGATTCCTGAGCGCCACACCGCTGACTTCTTCTTGCCAGCGAACCGGAAATGACGGCGATCGCCCTTCTCCCACCCTTGTGTAGTAGACAGGATTGCCTTGCCGCTCGAACCAACGATATCAACACGCAATGTATCGCCAGCTGTATTGTTCCAGGCCAGCAACCAACCGAACGACGCATCGACGTTCCGATCGGTAAAGCTATTGAATTGGCCATTATTGACACCCGTTTCATTTGTGCGGTTGTCTGAAATACCAACTGCGACCATCTCCAACGGTGGATACTGAAGCGCTACAGCGGCTGCTGGATTCCAAAGAGAGCCTGAACTTTCTCACGCGCCCGGCTTCAAGCCGCCCGGCAGGAATGGATCATAAAGCTTGTTCTTATGGAGGACAGCGAGGTTTACATGCGTAAACTCAGCTTTATCGGACATCCCAATTGCGCCGAGTTTCTAGCCCGCCGCAGCGGTCTGGTCTTTTTGTACCACGACTAACCCACGGGCCATATGGCATAAATCGGTTCCCACCCGCAGCCATACTCTAAAATGAAGCCGTTGCCGCATTCTCGGCCTTTTGGGACGGCGTCGACGCCTTGGGTGAAAGCAATGCCTTCCGTCTCACCATCACGCAGACGGACAACGCGCCCTGCAGCCACTGCGAGCATAGGTACATTTCGGTGTATCTCGCTATCTATCGCTAAGCCGATGTCGACGCCTTTGTGAGTGTTATAAGAGCGGGAGCCACAGGCATAATCTTTGAAGCTTGGGCCTGAATCGTGGTCAAATTGTTGCAAGACCCAACAATCACGCCCGATGGTGCAGCCAACAGGAATGTTGAGGCTGCTTGGATAGGTCTATTGCGTCGCTTGTGTCTGCCTGACTGGATCTTGCGTTTTCTCCTGGCTCGATTAGGCGGCAGCGACAGCAGTACTAGAAACTGCAATGCGCCCTTCCCAACCCATCACCATGAAAAGGCCAGCGCCGCCTAGAACGACCACCCACATACAAATCCCAATGATAAGCCAGCGAGACTTAACTACAGTCTAGTTTTGTGTTGCACCGCGTGGGACTGTATCGTCAGTGGTTGAAGCAGGGAATTCATAAGAGTTTGCTCGCCTGTAACAACAGATACTTCTGCTGGTGAGCCGGCGTAAAATGTCAGGTCAGCAAGTGCTGGGTCGCCGGGCTTGAAGCCAATCAGGGCTTAATAATAGGTTACTATGCTCGGCTGATCGGTTAGTAGATTCGCTGAGACTGTCTCAACGACCCCGTTTGAACACCTGTGCTGATCGGCCAGGATAGGCCAACAGATGGACTTGAGATTCTAGGCCCGTACGGACGATATCAATGTCAACCGGACTTACCCTGGCTAGGACTTTAAACTCATCCCCATCTGGGACAATCTCCATTAACGTTATGCCAGGCCGCACAATTTTGCCAATTGTATAAGCCGTCAGGTTCACGACTTTGCCAGACACGGGGCGCTCGAATAACGGTTCGCTTCTGAACATCGTTCGCGGCAGACATACGCTGACGGATGCCAGCAATCTCAGATGTTAGCTGGCCCATCGCGTTATCACTTTTTGTCAGCCGTGTTTGTTTGAGTTCAGCAATCCGCAGCCGTGATTCGCTGATCGCCTGTCGGTTTCGGGCAATGCCAGCGACGGCGCGGGCTTTACGACCACTAATTTCAGTCGTTTGTCGCTGCAGGCCAAGCAGAACGCGGCGGATGCCGAGCTCCTTACTCACGAGGAAGCGCTGATCGGCGATCTCCAGCTCAATAATTTTGAGATGATCTTCATTCGAACGGATTTAATCCTCCAGGCCTTTGATTTCTTCCTCTAGCTGGCGCGCACGCGTTTGCCGGATGCCGCTTTGATCGCGGACAACATCTAAGGCGGCTCGGAGTGCCGTTTCCTCTGCCGTAAGAAGGCCGTTGACCTTTGGATCGGTTCTAGCTTGCTGGAGCCAGCTAGGAAAAGATATCCGTTACGCCAAGCACGTTTGGCTTCAAGGCGGGAGACCCTGGCAGACACATAGGCCAACCTACTTTGCAACATGGCCAAGAAGGCCTCCGCGTGGGTTGCATCCAATACAATAATCGTGTCGCTTTCGTGGACAGTATCGGCTTCGCGAACGAGGAGTTGGCTGACTATGCCCCCCTCTAGATGCTCAACTGCACGCCTATTGCTGCTGACAAAGAGTTGGCCAGGCGTAATTGCGGTTGAATCTAAAGGCGCAGTCGCTGCCCAAACGCCAAACCCGCCGAAGAATGCCAGCGCCTGTTAACAACCCACACAGAGTGTTCAGTTCCCGCAGGTAATTGGCGCCATTAAAGCCGCTTGCTCGCAGCTAATCATTCATGGCACGAGACAGCACAAGTCCGCTCAATTCACGATCAACCCCTGTGCCCAGCTTCACCATAATTCGGTTACGCATCATCTCCAACAGTGACATGGCGAGCAGAAGGTCGACTGCGCTAATCGAAAGCAAGACCAGTATATCGACCTTGCCGGATGCGAATATTCGGTCATACATCTGCATCATGTAAATTGGTGTCATCGGCATCAAAAGGTTGATCGCGAGGCTGCAAAGCCCGACTACGATGAACCCTTGCGACAGCCGGCCATAACGCGTTTTAGCGCAGCTTTTGGGTTCATTTAACTATCTTGACTAACACTCTGAGACCCCCCAGGCCCGCCTGATCCTTAAGCTGATAGGCCTAACACGTGATATCTGTAAGCTAGTTATCGCTTAGGGCAAGGATAGCGTTAATTTGAGCTTTTTGCACCCGGCTTGCACAATGGGTGCGATAAACGTCACACTTTTTCTAAACATAGTATTTGCAATGAGGAATTGGTGATGCGGTTAGAAAACAAAATTGCGATGGTTGTCGGCGCCGGCCAGGCACCCGGTGAAACCGTCGGCAATGGACGGGCGACAGCAATGGTGTTTGCGCGCCAAGGCGCTGTCGTCATTTGTGTTGACCGCTCGCTTGCTGCCGCGGAGGAAACGGCGGAGATCATCAAAGGCGAAGGTTCCCCGGCTATGGCGCTTGCTGCCGATGTCACTTCTGATGCGCAGTTGCAGAAAGCCGTATCGGATGCGCTGGCGGCGCATGGACGGATTGATGTGCTGCACAACAATGTCGGCCTCTCCATCGCTGGCGGTGATTCAGTGATTGAAACTTTCACAGAAGAAGCTTTCGAGACCGTCTTTGCGATCAATCTCCGCGGGATGATCATGACGTGTAAGCATGTTCTTCCAGCCATGCAAGCGCAGAAGTCCGGTGCTATCGTGAACATCTCATCGATGGCCGTAGTCGATATGTATCCCTATGTGGCGTACAAGGCATCAAAGGCTGGCGTTGTGGCGTTCACGGAACAGCTAGCATATCAAAACGCCGAATTTGGCATTCGGGCGAATGTCATCTTGCCGGGTCTTATGGATACGCCGATGGCGGTTGATACCCGGGCACGGGAGTGGAATCGCACACGCGAGGATGTTGCTGCGGAGCGGAATGCCAAGGTTATGCTGGGCCGCAAAATGGGAACGGGATGGGATGTCGCCAATGCCGCATTGTTCCTAGCGTCGGACGAAGCGAAGTTCATTACCGGCGTAACGTTGCCAGTTGATGGTGGTGCCAGCGTAAAACGGGGTTGAGGTGGACCCATTCCCTGGTAAGTTTAACGCCGTAACGGATGGGTGGCAGAGCAGTTGAATACACTGGTTTTAAAAACCTTTAATTTCATTGTAAGTCCTAGATATTTACAATATTAACAAAATTATTGACTATCCAAAAAACTGTCTTCATGAGAACGGCATAATCTAGACATCTAAAAATAGACATCCAGTTTTCGGACGAGGATACCCTGACACTTTGCAGGTGTTTAAGATGCCCGCGTCTAAGTTTTGGTATGGCGGGATGTATGTCCCTGCCCGCAGTCTTTTCGTTAAGAAATCGAAACAGTGTGAACGCCTTATGGATGCCAAGGCTTTTTCTGAGAGCTTGTATTAAGAACCTTCTCTAGAAATGTGAAATAAAGTGATCATTGAAGAGCAGTCATTCGCGGCATTTGTTCACTGATTTCAGACCAAACAGAAGAGACACATCTCTTGTGGCAAGTTGGTCGAGGAGATGTTCTAAAACGATAAATTCAAACTCAATAAAGACCTTTTATCCTACCTGGCGCACATCCTCGTCTCGAAGATAGATTATAACCTGATCAGTACCTTCATCGCAGAACTCCATGCTGAAAAGGGTCTGTCTCAATCTTCTTTGAAGAAATACGTTGGTCTGGTCCGCAACGCCCTCGAGGAGGTGGTAGGCGACGGTACCATTGATCACATCCCTACTCTCCCGACCATCAAACGCACCGAGAACCCGGGACCTTGGCTCAGTCCAGAGGAGTAAGAGGTTTTTCTAGAGACATGCAGGCCATTGCGGGACAATCCGCCGGAGAGGACCGAATTCGATTTCGGTGAACTCTATGACTTCATCGTGTTCATCGCTCACTCATTCCTGTGTCCCAGTGAATGGGAACTGCTGCAAAACAAGCATATTAGGGTCTTCAGTGATGACGGTATCGACCTACTGGTCATCTCCGTGCCCAATTCTAAGACCAAGAACGCCAAAGGAAGCATCGACTGCACGATCACTGAGGTTGCAGCAGATCTTTACCTTAGGAAGACTTTGCCGCGCCATGGTGGCAAGGACGACTACCTGTTCTTTAACGATATTCAGGATAGGACGTATGCCGGCGACAGGGTTTCGATGATGTTCAAGTACTTGGTAAGGGCGGCGGGTTTGGAGACTGATGCCTACGGACAGGCACACACCACCTACTCTCTCAGACATTCATCCTTGCGTTTTAAGATCCTAAAAACCAACGGAAACGACCTATTTCGATTGGCAAAGAATACGAGGACGAGCATTCTTATGCTGGAGAAGTTTTACCCCATTCACCTTTCACCGCAGATGCCTGAGTTTACCAGACTGTTGCGCACCAAGCGGTTCTGGAAACAGAATAAACTATTGTTAGAGTGAAATTTGAGTTTGCAACTGATTGCAGTCGTATTGAACGATCTGCTTTTCGTGTTGTTCGTATTCTATTTCATCGGGCGTGGATTACCAAACAATCTGATCCTCTGGATTTCTGCTACACTCTTTGTATTTTTTACGGACACATTTACAGGTGATGTCTATTTAGCTCCATACCGTTCTTGAACGAAGGGTCACTCGTTAGAGTGACCCTTCCATCATCAAAACTGATCCTAAACTTAGACCAAAACGCGTCACATCAACAGAAGCGAGTTCCGACGAGGCAACGATCCAGATCCATGTAGTCAAGAACCTTGTGACAATGAGACATTGGACCACCTCCTTTCAATTATTTACAATGCCCAGAGTATGAGCGTCCGTCTGAGTCGTTGCAATGAATTTCTATTAACAGGTCTTTGCTAAAATCCGGTCCTCAATCAAGCTAACAATATCTAGTCGTCCGTAATTTTCGGGATGTCGTTTTTACACGGCGACCAGGTTCTAATGGCGTTATTGATTTAGCGATGTCGTATTGAGGTTGAAATCAATTAGTAAGGCAAAAGCAGCCTGATCCATCGTGCCAGGAGGCATATATTATGCCCTGCGGCGTAGAGGATGGGGTTGATAGCGTCTCCTTCGGGGGCCGTCAGGTTGTTCAGTTCGAGGAGGTCGCCAGCCTTGAGATAGTCGATAACGGGTTTGATGGCGCTACGCCTGCGCGTCTTGCGGCGGATGGGTGGGGATTTGACGCCACGGGTTTGGCTGACGGTGATGTCGAAACCCTCGCGTTAGACTTTATGGCCAGGGTAGCCTCGATCCACATAGGCGCACTTCACGTTGACGCCGGTTAGGCGGGTTGCCTGGTCGATCTGGCCCACCAGAGCCTCGGCGCCAATGACGAACTGGCTACCTTTGGTTTTCTCATTGTTCGTAGTGATGGAGGTTTTATAGCGGATTTACAGCGTGGTAGCGTGTAATTAACGACCACAGGAGGTAACTCTAAAAAATAGACGCGCAGAAATGGGGATCACCGCTACCCCCTGAAAAAACACTAACTCAGTACCTTCCATCTTCGCAAAAAATCGCTATGTTCTGCGCTGCAGGAGAGGTGCCAGAGTGGTTGAATGGACCGGTCTTGAAAACCGGCGTACGTGCAAGCGTACCGTGGGTTCGAATCCCACCCTCTCCGCCAATTTTCTCCGACTATCAATAGCATGAGGGACTTCATCCATGGCGAATTTTGCTAGCAGTGTCCGGTTTCAGGTCAAGACTGGACAAGAGGATGCCTTTCTAGAGGCGGTCATGAAATTTGACGCTTCTCAACATCCTGGTTGCATATCCCACCAGGTTATTGATGCAGGAAACGGTCGTTTCCAATCGAATGTCGTTTGGGAAAATGAGGACGCTATTGCAGCGGCACGACCGAACCTTATTAAGTTCCTAGATACAATGCGTCCAACGCTTGCAGAAATTTCGCCAGAGTTAGGCGTTACCGACCCCATCTCCGGTACGATCGTCAAAAAATAAGGGTGTAAGTCCCGAAATTAAGTCATGTGTTAATTAGTCCAAAAAGTTTCAACTGACCAACATACTGACCAACAACGGTAATTAAATCATTTTAATCAATGGTTTAATACCCTAAGCACTGGTCTTGAAAACCGGCGTGCGTGCAAGCGTACCATGGGTTCGAATCCCCCTCTCCGCCATAAATGTATAGTAAATATATGATCTATAATTGTAATTTTAAAACACGAGGCGCGATTGGTACGTTTTTTGGTACACTTCTAGCTTAATTAAGTTTTGCCCATTTGTTGCCCATGGTTCCTCGGACGTCATCTCGATAGTTCGAGTCAGTTTGAGTCTGTTTTTTGGGCGCTCCGGACGAAGCCGATATGTTTTAACTGCGGCCACCGCTTTGCCGTGAGCCTGGTATTATTGCGCCGTTAGACATGAACCCATTGCCCTAGGCTGTGATTACCCTCTTTGTGAGCCCCTGGAACTCGGCAGTGTCCTTCGCGCTCCTGGTAGAGTTTTTGGGCAGCAAACCCTGCTTCCTGATCGCATCGGATCATGTGATGGATAACTGCCCTTCGGCAGGTCATCCTATTGATGCGGAAGGCTATTCCAGCCGATATCATACTATCCGTGCAAGCTGAATGTCAGCTGATGGACGATGACCTGCGTTGGCTGATCGCCTTACTATCAGATACAGGCATGGGTTTAGCTGAAGCTGTTGGCTTGCTTGTCACGGATATAAAGCTTGATACGGATGTACCTCATGTGGTGATCCAGCAGCATCAATGGCGTCCACTAAAAACAGCCCCAAGCGAACGCACGGTTCCGCTGGTTGGAATGTCTTTGTGGGCTGCACGACGGATCAAAGATACGGCAACAGGTCCATACGCATTCCCGCGTTACAACGACGGCAAGCGCGCTAACTCAAATCATGCGAGTGCCGCTTTGAATAAGTGGCT
>Ga0315331_10001029_pt1 | contig 20705 bp, 17 predicted proteins | sample M160m34915metaG_FD_203456 | JGI IMG/M metagenome (GOLD analysis project Ga0315331, IMG submission 203456) | Ammonia-oxidizing marine archaeal communities from Monterey Bay, California, United States - M1 60m 34915 | ecosystem: Environmental > Aquatic > Marine > Intertidal zone | place: USA...
CTGATTGGAGAACCAACGGCAGAAGCCATTAAGATCCAGATTGGATCTGCATTCGACATAGGTGAAGAGAGGGGAATGGATGTGAAGGGGAGGGACTTGGTCAGCGGAATACCCAAAACTGTCCATGTGAAATCTAATGAGATAAGAGATTGTTTACAGGAACCAATAGCGCAGGTTGTGGCTGCAGTTAGAAGAGCGCTAGAGATCACTCCTCCAGAGCTTGCAAGTGACATAGTGGATCGTGGCATAGTCATGACTGGAGGCGGCTCTCTAATCAGGGGTATGGACAGACTCTTGAGGCATGAAACCAGTCTACCTATACACTTGGACGAAGAGCCTTTGAGCTGTGTAGTGCGAGGCGCTGGCAGAATTCTTGATGATTTGGAAAAATATCGTACTGTTCTTACTAGTTAAAGTTGAGAATTCTGAGTCAAACCTGTAGTCCAATGCTTCCAAGGGTCTGGTGGTTAAGATGTATAGACCGATAAATAGAAGGAAAAAGCCGGACAGGAGTCAATTGTTTGCTTTCAGTATTGTATTTCTTTCTCTGGTACTGCTCTATCTGCCTCCGCAATTACAGGAAACCCCAGCTTACTTGGTTCGAGCTACAATGTTGAAGCCTTTCATATTGGCTCAAGAGTATTTAATAGAGAGGAAAGTGCATTCTATCCGAGTAGAAGTATTGCAGTCACGTGTAGATTCATTACTGATGGTTATAATTAATCAAGCTAACCTAAAGGAAGAAAACACCCGCATAAAGGAACTTCTTGGGGTGACTGACAAGATCCCACACCACCACATTTCCAGCAACATTATTCGCCCAGGAACTACTGGATCTGAAGGCTTGTTCCTTTTGAATGTGGGAGCAGACCAAGGTATATCTGTAAGTGACCCGGTAATTTTAGGAGAAGGGCTTCTTGGAATAGTGCAGGAAGTGCAGAGTTCGAGTGCCGTTGGGATGGACTGGACACACTTTCAGTTTAGAGCGAGCGCTATGACCCAAGATGGTGCGGTCTATGGCCTTGTGCGCGCAGATGCCGGGAGTTTTAGAGAGGCTGATAGATTGTTGATAGATGGTGTGCCTTTCCATCAAGAACTTGACCCGGGGGCTGTGCTTGTTACAAGTGGTTTGGGAGGAGTCTATCCAAGAGGAATTCCAATTGGAGAAATTTCTACAGAAGCCGAGAGTAGCTTAGGATGGAGAAGATCCTATTGGGTGACTCCATTCGTCTTGCCAGGGGAAGCCGTACACGCAGTGGTCGTTTCTCCCAACGCAGATCAATTCAATTATGAGGGATTATGGGGTTTTAGTTCTGGCACTGGCTCTCTGAGTAGGCCTGTCGAAGAAATTGTTAGGTCAGATTCATTGGCAAAGAACTGATGGGACTTAAGGTGGCCTCCAGGGTTCCCCAGCCGTTCTTACTTTTGATCATGTGTTTAGTGTTTATTCATTTGTTGCTACGCTTGACTTTGGGATTTGGGCATAGAACTCCGGACTTTTTTGTGGTTGCCCTGCTGATCGGAGCAAAGGGGTGGAATCAGGGCAAGAGTTCTGCCTTGGGATTTCTCCTGGGTACCTTGGAAGATGGGTTTTCAGCCGATTCTTTTGGGGCACACGCCTTTTCTTTATCAGTCCTAGGCTTGGTGTCTTCCAGAATTAGAGATATTTTTGTTGGAGACTCCCCTGTTTTCCTGTTCGCCTATTTTTTCCTGGGGAAATTCATGAGAGAAGTGCTCTATTGGATAGCGATTGGAAATAGCGCCAGAGATTCCTTCCTATATCTTTTTTTGCCTGATGCAGTCTTAGGTGCTGCGTATGTGAGCCTAGTGGGGGTTATTGTGACCAGCGCGAGTAATTTGAGATACGGGAATAAATGATGCGGATAGCACATCCAAAAAACCGCAGGAAAAAAGCTTTTTCGGCTTTCATCTTTGGATCACTTATGTTTTGTATATTGTTGGTGCAGGCCTTCCGAGTACAAATACTCAGTTCTGATGATTGGACGCTCCAAGCTGATTCAAACAGGCTTCGCCCCGTTACGGTATCTGCCCCTCGAGGAACAATTTTCGATAGAAATGGTCTTGTCATGGCTGACAATATTCCTGGTTATGTGGTCAACATCCTTCGTGATTCTCCACAAGAGACATTGGAATCCTTAGAAGGGTTAAAGCCATACCTAGAACTAACAACGGAAAGGATCGATGAACTTAAGGATAGGATTCGCCTGTACGAACCGCTTGTTGTGGATGTGGATGCTAGCCTCGAAGAGATTTCTACCATAGAAGAACGTAAAGGACAATTCCCAGGTGTTTTAATTGAGATGGTGCCTAAGAGAAGATATATGGCTGGTGAAGCCATTGCCCATGCTTTGGGGTATGTCGGAGAGATTAGCACGGAGGAACTAGAAAACCAGAGATATGCCAACTATGATGCGGGAGCTCTAGTAGGAAAAACAGGTGTTGAATTGCAGTATGAAGGTCTATTACAAGGCAGAGATGGTGTTCGCTATTTAGAAGTAGATGCGGCTGGCAGAATTGTAGGATCGATGGTAGGGATAGAAGAGGATATTGGTGATCCAGGGCAGGATATTCAATTGGCACTAGATTTGGATCTTATGCGCTGGATCCACAAGATCTTTCCTGACTCCTTGCCTGGCGCCGTGGTGGCTCTCGACCCAGAGGATGGAGGCGTCCTTGCTCTCTATTCCGCTCCCACTTTCGATCCTAACATTTTTGTGGGTGGTCTAAGTACATCAGACTGGCTAAGGATCCAGTCTGATCAAGGCAACCCGATGTTGAATCGAACCATTATGGGACTATATCCGCCAGCGTCGACTTGGAAATTGGCAGCAGCAGCGATTGCTCTAGACTTGGGAGTGGTTGGCCCCCATGAGGTCATGCCAATACCTTGCACGGGGAGTATGACGCATGGTGGCCTAGAAAGAGGCTGCTGGCTTTCCACTGGTCATGGTTTTCTGGACCTGGCAGGAGCGATTGCTCATTCTTGTAATGTTTATTTCTATCAGTTGGGTCTGAGGGTGGGCTTGGATCCTCTTTTGGAAGCGGGCAACAGGATAGGTTTCAGTCAACAATGTGGTATCGATCTTCCTGGTGAAAGGAATGGTATTTTCCCTGAGGGGCGCGCATTCTGGGAGCGCAGGTTCGGGTACAAACCACTGGATGGTGAAGTGCTTAGTTTGGCGATCGGTCAGGGCCCAAATTCACAGACCCCTATGAAGATGGCCCAATTTTATCTGGCTCTTGCTAGGGATGGAACTGCTCCTACTCCTCATATTTATAGAGACCGGGTATCATTAACGGATGATTGGAGCTTAGAACTTTCAAGAGAAAGTATAGAACAGGTCAGGGAAGGCTTGAGGGCTGTGACAGAACCAGGAGGTACTGCTCACCTTACAGGCTCTCTAGAACACTGGGAAGTGCTAGGAAAGACAGGAACAGGGCAAAATGCTTCCAGCAGGGGCCAGGACCATGCTTGGTTTGCAGGAATGATGGGTCCTTGGGGACAGGAACCTGAAATCGTAGTGGTGGTATTGGTTGAGTTTGGAGAAAGTGGCTCTTCAATAGCAGCACCGATTGCAGTGAAAACAGCTGACTATTACTTACGTAAGAAGTACGGGATGGTGGTTGATTCTATTCAAACATTAGCCGAACATCTCGAATCAGGGCGTGAGGCTCGTTGGGCTCGCTGGTAATTATCGGAATGAATCATGATTTCTAGAATGTGGAAGGGATTTACTTCGTGGGCGGTCGTTCCAGAACTTGTTATATCTGTTTCTTTGACGACTATATTCGGGATCCTCATGATCTACTCAGCGGGCATGTTAAATGTACCAAGTGTGGTCAGTCAAGACGCCTGGATTCGACAGGTAGTATGGTGGTGTCTGGCTCTTTTCGCCTTCACTTTCCTCCAAAAGATGCGTGTCCGTTGGTTGGAATGGTTCGCCTATCCTTTATATGGATTTAGTTGCGTGTTGTTACTAGTGACTTTGTTTTATGGGAGTGGCTCAGGAACAGCTGCAGGTGTCAGCAGTTTTCTCGACATAGGTTTTGTCAGATTTCAGCCAGCTGAATTAGCGAAGATTACCACAGTGTTAGCCCTAGCGAAATATATCTCTACATATTCTGAAGACTTGCAGAACTTACGTGATATTATTTCGCCTTCCGCTCTCGTGTTTATTCCACTGGTTCTAGTAATTCTGCAGCCCGATCTGGGGACTGCACTGTCATTCGTAGGAATTCTCTTTGCCATTCTTTTTTGGGCGGGTACACCAATATTCCACTTGATACTCCTGGCTAGTCCTGGACTGGCTTTGATATTGAGTTATGACGCTAGAATATGGGCTGCCTATTTCGTTTTGCTTATAGCTTTTTTGTATTGGTACCGTTCCAGATTGTTCTTGCTAGAATCGGTAACGGTGATGATGGCGAATTTGGTGGCTGGCACTATCTCCACACCTCTATGGAATTCTTTGGCAGATTATCAAAAAAATCGGATACTGGTGTTTTTGGATCCGACCGTGGATCCGAGGGGGGCGGGATACCATGTGATTCAGTCTATGGTGGCAATAGGAAGTGGGGGAATGACTGGGAAGGGTTTTATGGAAGGCACTCAGAAAATGTTTAATTTCCTTCCAGAACAACATACTGATTTCATTTTCTCTGTTATAGGCGAGGAACTAGGGTTCCTCGGAACCATATTTACACTGGCCCTATTTAGCTTCATTTTTCTTAGTTTGTTGAAGATGGCTGAAAAGGAGTCAGATATATTTGCTGGTCTGGTGATCTTTGGTATTTTGGGTGCCTGGATGGTTCATGTTTTTGTTAATATCGGTATGACGATCAATGTAGTTCCAGTGACGGGAATACCGTTACCTTTTGTTAGTTATGGAGGAAGTTTTTTGTTCATGTCTTGGGTAGCTATAGGTATAGCTACTAGGGTTGTCCAGGAGGACTAGAAGTGACTTGGTTTCGTAAAAATAAATCTCCTCTCACAAACAGAGATAAAAGGGATCTTCCTTCGGATGTGTTTGAACAGTGTAAAGGGTGTGACAAGATTATATACTCAGAAAAACTTGTTGAGACTCTGCGAGTTTGTCCGAATTGTAACCATCATTTTCGGATATCACCCGAGGAATATATAAGGCTGTTGGTTAACGAAGGGTCTTTTGATGAAATTGATGCGCATCTGAGGAGCCAAGATCCTCTAAAATTTACAGACTTGAAGCCATATACAGAGAGGTTGAAAGGAGCTCAGAAGAAGTTGGACACTAATAGTGTGGTGGTTTCTGGAATTGGTAGTATAGGACCACATGAAGTAGCACTGGCAGTAATGGATTTTAGATTCATTGGTGGCTCCATGGGTTCTTTAGTCGGAGAAAAGATTGCCAGGGCAGCAAGGGCTGCCTTGCAATTTAAAACACCACTCATCGTCGTCAGTGCGTCGGGAGGTGCTCGTATGCAGGAAGGCATATATTCCTTAATGCAACTAGCGAAGACATCTGCAGTGTTGGCTAGATTGCATACTGAAAGATTGCCGTATATTTCTGTCTTGACTGATCCTACAACGGGAGGTGTCACCGCATCTCATGCGATGTTGGGTGATGTAAACATATCTGAACCGGGCGCTTTGATTGGGTTCGCGGGCCCAAGAGTGATTAGCGATACTATCCGACAAGAGCTTCCAGCAGATTTTCAGACGGCTGAGTTTCTTCTTGCAAATGGAATGATTGATTGCGTTGTCGATCGCAAGGATCTCAAAGAAACTATAGAGACTTTGCTTGACCACATGGTTGGTTAATGGAGAAAACTGGTGGATCACCTGAAAGCCCAATCTTGGAAATGCCTCGATATGTGGAAAGTTTCTTAGAACGTTTTGTTCCCAGCATGGGAGGGAGCGTCCACTGGGGGCTCGAAAGAATCAGGAAGTTTTTAAAAAATACTGGCAACCCTCATGTCAATTATCCCGTAATCCATGTGGGTGGTACTAATGGCAAAGGATCAGTAGCAGCTAGTCTGGCCTCAGTGCTCGGTGTCAAAGGGCATTTGGTTGGCTTATACACCTCACCGCACCTCTGCTCTTTCAATGAACGTATACAGCTAGGGTCTAAATATGCCACAGATCAAAGCCTTAGAGATCTGATCAGAGATATGGGCCCAGAGATGGAAAGGTGTGGCCTAAGTTTTTTCGAAGCTGTGACTGGGTTAGCCTTCCATATGTTCGAACGTGAGGGGATAGATCTGGCTGTGGTTGAAGTTGGCCTGGGCGGCCGTCTAGATGCTACAAATGTCGTTCGTCCTATATCAACTGTCATTACAAATATTGAAATGGATCACAAGGACTATTTGGGTGAAACAAAAAAACAAATCGCTAAGGAAAAGTTGGGCATTGTTAAGGAAGGAATCCCACTATTCACTAGTGAAAGTGATGAAGGTGTGCTCGCAATATTTGAGGAAGTTTGTCGGCAGCGGAATGCTTCTTTTTTCAGTACTTTTAGTGATAATCCACTGTCGCAGGTTAAAATCAGCAGAGAGGGGACGTCATTCACATCTTCATTCCACAGTTGGGGTGAGGTAGAGGTGGTCACACCATTAATTGGAAAACACCAGGCTATTAATACTTGCCTTGCACTTTCCGTTCTGGATCGACTACCAGACGCTTTGAGGCCTGAATATGATGTTGTGGCTGAAGGTATTAGACTGGTCGATTGGCCTGGTCGAACTCAAGTGGAAAATAGAGGCGGTGTGACATGGGTCTTAGATATAGCACACAACAAGGCTGGGGCTGTAGCCTTAGTTGAAGCTCTAAAACACCTTCAACTAGAAAGTCCTAGCGTACTCTTGGTGAGTGTTCTGGATGATAAAGATTGGGAAGGAATATTCTCAGAGCTAGTGAATGAGGCGGAACATGTCATTTTGACTCAGTCATTATCTTCTCCAAGTGAACGCCGTTGGAATTTGAATAAAGTCTCTGCTATTTTAGATTTGGCCTCTGTTAAAGTGTGCCCAGATTTCAATGAGGCACTAATAATGGCTGATAGATTGGGATCGTCTGGAAGTGTCGTAGTAACAGGTTCGGCTCATACGGTAGGAGACGTGTTGAATAGGCTTGATTTTGAACCAAACTCTAGAACTAGGATGGTAGAAGTTGCCACCTGATATAGAGGGAACGTGAACTTAATTTCGTTGGGATAGCTTAATCATGGCAAAATCAAAATTTGAACGATTGCCCGGTTTCAGGGATTTCCCTCCAGAGGAACTTGCTGCTGTTAAGCATATCTTCGATGCATGGAGAGCAGTTTCAGATAGATACGGATTTACTGAATACGGTGCCCCCCCCCTGGAGTTGCTGGATCTCTATGTGGAGAAAAGTGGTCCAGAAATTGTAAATCAACTCTATAATTTTGCGGACAAAGGTCAAAGAGAAGTGTCCCTACGACCTGAAATGACTCCATCGTTGGCAAGGATATTGGCTGGGCGTCACAGAGCTATGTCTAAGCCTATTAGGTGGTTTTCGATACCTCAATTGTTTCGATATGAAAGGCAACAAAAGGGGCGATTGAGAGAGCATTTTCAATGGAATGTAGACATAGTGGGTGAGGAAGGAGTTAATGCAGATGCAGAAGTACTCGCTGTGGGTCTGGACGGGTTGAGAGAGTTGGGATTGACCCACAAAGATATTGTTGCCAGAGTGTCGGATCGAAAACTAATGGCGGAAATATTTCTTGTGGTAGGGGTTCTTCCTGAATTTATTTCTCAGGTTTTTTCCATCATTGATAAGATGGAACGTGCTAAAGTCGATCACTCCATGGACAGGCTGTGTAGCGAGGCAAATTTAACGAGAGAGATTGCTGAAAATATTTGGGAAATATGCCAAGAGAATGAACTTGAAAATTTCCAAAAAGAATTCAAAAATCACAAATCGGTCATAGAACGCTTGGAAAACTTAGATAGGTATATGGAAACTCTGAGGGCGATGGGTTTAGGTCCGTATGTGGAGTTTGATGCTAAGATTGTACGAGGGCTGGCTTACTACACTGGCATTGTTTTTGAAATATTTGACAGAGATGGTGCCCTAAGGGCTATCTGTGGAGGCGGTCGATATGATCGTTTGTTAGAGCTTGTTGGGGGGGATTCCATACCGGCAGTAGGTTTTGGCATGGGGGATGTCGTGATCGGTGAGCTCCTGTCAATGAAAAATCTAAATAGAACTGAATTAGATAAGGTGGATATTTTTATTGTCATACTCGAAGAAGAACAGAGATCTCTTGCACTTAAGATAGCTCATCAAAAAAGGGCAGAAGGGTTCAGAGTTCTTTACAGTCTTAAGTCAGACAGCCTGAGGAAACAGTTAGAAATGGCCTCGAAGGCGGGAGCGCATCAAGCTATCATTTTAGCCCCAAAAGAATTAGAACAAAATCTGGTCTTGGTGAAAGATCTGCAAAGTGGTACGCAACAGGAAGTCAGATTGGATGAGTTTGTTTAATGACTGATCGAAGCAGGGAAACCAAGTTGCGACAGGTGGTAAGCCGAGCAGCGTGGCGCCTAAATTTAATCGAAATTGTTGTCTTGGTTCTTGCAGCCATCCTATCGTTGATAGCAGGGGCTATAACTGCTTTGATGTTTACAGATTTAACGGGTATTCCCTACAGGAGTATTTGGATGGTTTCTTCTGTATTGTTTTTTGGCATTCCAGGTTTTTTTGTCATTTTCAGAAAAACTGAGCAGGGCTCGGGGATTGAGAACCCTAAAACAGAAATAAGAGAGTAGACAGAAAATGGGTAAAAACAAACAGCTTACATCAAGGTCAGAAGATTTTTCAGCGTGGTATAATGAGCTAATTTTCAGGGCTCAATTGGCGGACCATTCGCCGGTAAAAGGTAGCATGGTCATTAGGCCCTGGGGTTACGCTATCTGGGAAAACATGCAGCGTGCGCTGGACGACATGTTCAAAGAAACGGGGCACCAGAATGTCTATTTGCCCCTGTTAATTCCAATGAGTTTTATTGAGAAAGAAAAGGACCATGTAGAAGGTTTCAAGCCTGAATTGGTGGTGGTGACTCACGCAGGAGGAAAGGAATTAGAGGAGGCTCTTGTGGTCAGACCCACTTCAGAGACGGTAATGATGTCAATGATGGGTAAATGGATCCAAAGCTACAGAGACTTGCCAATGAAGTTAAATCAATGGGCAAACGTAATGAGGTGGGAGCTCAGGACAAGATTGTTTCTTCGCACTTCAGAATTTCTCTGGCAAGAAGGTCATACCATGCATGCAAAATCAGAGGAAGCCGAGGAACACACCCAGACCATGCTCGGTGTCTATCGGTGTTTCATGGAGGATTGGATGGCGATGCCTCCAGTCACCGGACTTAAGTCTGAATCTGAGAAATTTGCTGGCGCCATCAAGAGTTATTCTTGTGAAGCTATGATGCAGGACAACAAAGCTTTGCAGGCAGGAACCTCCCATTTTCTTGGCCAGAATTTCTCTCGGCAATTTGATGTCAGATTTCAATCTGCGAAGGGTAAGGAAGAGTATGGATGGAATACTTCGTGGGGTGTTTCGACCAGACTTATAGGAGGGCTTATAATGACTCATGGTGATGATATGGGATTAATACTTCCACCTAAAATCGCGCCAACTCAAGTCATCATCGTACCAGTCAAAGATAACGAAAGTGGATCGGTTCTAGGTAAGGCCAACTCGATATGTTCGGAGCTGAAATCCCGGGGAATCCGTGCTGAGGTAGATGATAGAGATTTTATTAATCCGGGAAGTAAGTTTTATGAATGGGAAAGAAAGGGTGTACCTATACGGTTAGAGATTGGACCTAGAGATATGGAATCCAGTCAGGTAGTTTTAGCTCAGCGAATAGATGGCGAGAAGAAGATACTGCCTGAGACAGAAGCATTAGCGACTATGGCTAGCAGGCTCGAACAGTTTCAAGATCTTTTGCTAGAAATGGCGATGAATCGACGGGAAAACAACTCTCATCGTGGTGTAACAGAAATAGGCGAGATCAAGGAAATAATGGAACAATCGGGTGGTTTTGTTTATACAGGATGGAGTGGAGATCCTGAAGTGGAACAGAACATAAAGGAATTGACCGGCGCTACTTTACGTTGTCTACCTAGTGAGGAATTCCAGTCTGCCAAGATTCCAACAGATTGTGTTGGGGGTAAGGGAAAATCGGAGGTAGAAGTGGTATGGGCAAAAGCGTATTGATGATGTTTCGGAGAAGAGGTTTGTTAAAGTATAGTGATGGGATCATTTAAATCCTGGTCTATTAGTGACTGTATCTCTCCCCACAAATCAGCCATGAAATCAACATCTTCCCCATGATAAGTAACAAAAGATTCAAGATCTTGTTGCGAAACACTTAAGCTGTCTAGTATGTGATCGCGGGTGTCTAAGTTTTCCATATCGGCAGTACTTAGGGCTACATAGGTGGAGATGAAAGTAGCTCTATCAATGCTGGGAGTGACCTTGTGGTTGTCGGTCTGGTTGCATGAAAGAATGACCAGGAGTGACAAAAGGAAGTAATGAAGTTTCTGGACGTTCTTGTTTTTGGGTATGTGCCGGGAGGGAAATTCTGTAAAGATTTGCAATGAGTTCGGGTTATTGTGCATTGTCTTGGTGCTCCACTAGTTCGGTCAGGATACCGTCAGTATCTTTGGGGTGTATAAAAGCAACTTGGTGGCCCCTAGCCCCATCTCGGGGTTGCTCATCTATAAGGTGAAAACCAAGTTCTGAAAGGGATTTGAGGGATGACCTGATGTCAGGTACCGTAAAGGCAATATGATGAAGGGATGACCCGTTTCTTTCGAGGTGTCTGCTAATCGGGCTGGTTGAGGTGCGAGGTTCGATGAGCTCAATTGAACCGATGAAGACTACATTTACTTCCATGTGGGGGATTTCTTCAATTCGTGGTAGAGGCAGTCCTGTAATACGACAGAAGATTGGAGCTGAAGTAGCTATGGAAGGCACAGCTATTCCCACGTGGTCTAGTTGATAGTTGTTCATTATACTGTGATTTTGTTTAGAGTGATATATCGTAAATGTTAGACTTAACTTAATTGAGTGACAAGGAGACCTAGCTAATGGCTGACAATGAACATCTTATGGAATTTACCGATGCAAACTTTGATGAAGTGATAAACGAGAGTGGTACGCTGAGTGTCGTGGATTTCTGGGCAACTTGGTGTGGGCCTTGTGTCACACTCGGACCAGTAGTTGAGGAATTGGCTGAGAAGTACTCAAAAGAAAAAGTGAATGTAGGGAAACTGAATGTAGATGAGAATCAGTCCACTACAGCTAGGTATGGTATAAGGAGTATACCGGCGATCTTATTTTTTAAGGACAGTGAATTGGTAGATACGGTGGTAGGAATAGTTCCAATCGAGGTATTAGAACAAAAAATAAAAGATCATCTCTAGAAGCATTCTGTAGTTTTAGGAGGATTTCAGGTATGGGCGAGTTCTATGTCGTAGCTACTCCTATTGGAAACTTGTCTGATTTTTCGCATAGAGCAACTGAAGTTTTACAATCTGTAGATCTGATTCTTGCAGAGGATACTCGCAGGACAGCGATACTCATGAACGCTTTTGATGTTAAGACTCCACTGAAGAGTCTTAACGCCCATAATGAAGACTCTAGAATTCCAGAGGTGTTAGGAAGGTTGGACGAAGGTGAAACTGTAGCACTTGTTTCCGACGCGGGAACACCCTTAATCTCAGATCCAGGAGATCGGCTTTTAAGCTCCGTAATTGGCTCGGGTCATCAATTATATCCAATCCCAGGCCCTTCAGCTATTTTGCCCGCTCTGGTGGCTAGTGGTTTCTCTTGCGTCCCCTTTTCTTTCTTTGGTTTTATCCCAAAGAAAGGAAGACAGAGGAAGCAAGTCCTATCGCGACTAATAAGTTCAACTGATACTATCGTGCTGTTCGAATCTCCCAATCGGCTCTTGGCTTTGGTGGAAGATCTTATGGCTTCGGGTCAGAGGGACAGGAATCTTGTGGTAGCAAGGGAAATGACCAAGATTCATGAAGAGTTTTTCCGAGGTACTGCATCCGAAACCCTGGAGTATTTCTCAGGGAAAAAGATCAAAGGAGAAATAACGGTGGTAGTGGCTCCAGTGAAAAAAGAAGACACAGGGATTTCCGAAGATAAACTGGTGGCCGCAGAGATTCTTTCAGAGGCGTATCTGAATAGGGATACCTCGCCCAGTGAAGTGGCTCGAAAAGTATCTACAATCCTAGGCGTTTCAAAAAATAGAATTTATCAAATGGTACAGCACCAACTGGAGCAATCGGAAGAGGAAGCCTCAAACTGATGAGGTCAGGCAAAACAGTTTTATTTGCGATCGGTATTTACTGGGTGACCTCGGTGACTGTGGTACAAGACGCGATTGCGGCTAGCGGAACAAGGCTTCTAGCGACAGAACTATCTATAACTCGTCTTCAATATGATGGTGGAGGAGATTGGTACGCAAACCCAAGTTCTTTGCCCAATTTATTAGCCAATATAGTTGAAAGAACTAGTTTGTCGATTTCTCAAGAGCTTAAAGTTGTTAAGTTGGCAGATCCTACTTTGGGTGACCATCCTTATCTTTATATGACCGGCCATGGAAACGTTAGCTTTTCGGATGAAGAGAGAGAAGCGCTACGGAATCATTTGGTTTCAGGAGGTTTTTTACATGCTGATGATAACTACGGAATGGACGAGTCTTTCCGTAGAGAAATGGAACTGGTGTTTCCAGAGAATGACTTAGTCGAGATTCCTAAAGAACATCCAGTGTTCCATACGATGTACGAATTTCCGGATGGATTGCCAAAAGTTCATGAACATGACGGAAATGCTCCACAGGCTTATGGGATCTTTCATGAGGACAGACTACTTGTGTTTTACAGTTTTGAGTCCGATTTGGGTGACGGATGGGAAAATGCAGAAGTTCATGATGACGCTCCTGAAATACGTGAATTAGCGATTCAGATGGGTGTGAATTTATACCTCTATGTATTAGGTCAATTAATTTCGTGATGAAGCCACATAGGGGAATACTAGAGCTGTTCGAGGAAATTCGTAGAACCATGGTCAGGAGTGTGGGTTTAGCGTTGGCGTTCTCAATTATCTCTTGCGTCATTGCAGGATTGATCTTGGCGTGGATCTGGGTTGGATCTGATGGATGGAGGCAGGGGGTCCTGCTCCCTTTGGCCATAGATGTATCAATAATTCTGTCGGTATTTGGAGCCATCTTGATCTATAGGATTCTGTCTGTGCGTGTAGGTGATGAGTTGGCAATTGTTGATTCAATGGAAGAAGGAATTGACCTCCCCTCTGGCCTTCTACTAGGGTCGTTGCAATTAGAAAGGAACATTCCTAGGGGGTCGTCTTCAATCTTGGCGGGTCACGCATCCGAAACAACTCTAAAGATTCTGCGGAATTCTCAAGCTAATTTGTATGGTTCAAGGGGCACCAAGATAGAGAAATGGAAAAGGTGTGCATCGATCAGTCTTGTAGTATTGGGACTAATTTTGTGTGTGTTAACATTGGTGGAACCCCAGAGATCACATAGAGCTTGGTCAGGTTTATTCACTCCATTAGAACTGTCAGCCAAGCCAAGTTTGCCATTATTGATAGTGTTTCCTGGTACTGCAGACTTCTTGAGAGGGTCTGACGTTATTGTGACTGTAAACGCTGCAGAAAGGGAAGGAGTGACTCTTTTTCGACAGACTGTAGGAGATGTTCTTATCGAAGAGAAATCTGCGGTACAAAATGCTCAGGCATTGTTTACACTGCGAGGCTTGAACGCAGCCACAGAATATTGGATCGTTGCATCGGATGGAAGTGAATCGGATAGGTTCGTATTAAACCCAACGGATCCGCTGTTGATTACTGATTTAAGGTTGACGATAGACTATCCAACTTACACTGGCAGATTCTCCGAAGAATACCGAGGTCAAATTCCTCATCTCATCATTCCTATTGGGAGTCAGATTGGTATTGATGGCATGGCGAGTGGTCTATTAGAAACGGCATCCTTGCTACTGGACGGAGAAGAAGAACTGAACTTAGATGTGGAATCCAATCTGTTTGAAGGAACGTTAGTACCTGCACGAAGCACCGTTTATTCGTGGTCGTTTTCAGGAACGAATGGTGATCCAGCTGTTTTGTTCCCCCAGCCCTTAGAAGTAACTGTTGTGCCTGATTTGATCCCAGATGTCCAAGTGCTGTTTCCAGGAAAGGATACTTTACTTGCTGTATCTCGTATGCAACCGTTGGTAGTGCAATCTAGTGATGACTATGGAATACAAAATCTAGAGATTGCAACATATAAAACTGACGTTTTCGGTGATTCAACTACCCCCGTTATTCAGTCCATTCCTATCGGTGGTACGAGAAGTGCATTGGTGCATCCTGTCCTGGATTTTACCAGCTGGGAATTACTACCTGGAGATACGATACACTACTTTGTTCGGGCTTTCGACAATGCGCCTAGTCGGAATATAGGAGTCACTAAAGAGTACCTTCTACTGCCGCGTACTAGGGCTGAAATAGAGAGAAACGCGGAGGAGTCACTCACAGCTGTAGCAGGAAAATTAGATGAACTGCAAGATCGGATCCAAGAAGAACTTCAAAACAATCAGGATTTGGAAACTGGTTCCACTAGCCAACGGTCAGAACAATTAACTGGGAATGAAGAGAAGGAAACACTTGCTTATGAAGATCAGCAAGAGTTTAGAGAAGCCCTGGAGAGCCAAAGGCAGTTACTGCAAACTATAGACTCACTGGAAAATGAGTTGGCCAATTTATCAGAAAATATCGATTTGTCGGATTTAGGGGATGTTAATCTCGAGGAAGATCTAGGTGAACTTGAAAATTTGATGAGTGAATTAGTTCCTCGAGATGCTTTAGAGCAATTGGAGGAATTCCTCGATAGTATGGCTGAGATGGAGGCAGATCGTGCCAAGGAAATGTTTAGGGACATAGTGGAAGACCAAGAATCCTTAAGCGAGAGATTGGAAAGTGTTCAAAATAGATTCCAAAAGGCTGCACTGGATCAAAATCTCAGGGCTACTGCCGCTAAAACGGAAGAATTGGCTGAACAACAAAACCTTTTAGCTGAAGCAATCACGGAATCTGCGGAAACTGATATTCGAGCTCAACAGCAGGAAGGCTTACAAGAAAGGATAGAGGATCTTGAGACATCCCTGAGAAATTTAGAAGAGCAATTACAGGAAAGGGGAGAGACTACTGCCTTAGATGCCATTTCAAAAGTTCAGGAGAGAAATGACAAGGCTAGACAAGCCATGAACGAAGCTGCTAGAGAATTGCGCCAAGGAAATGTTTCCACCGCCTCACCAAAAGCGCAGGAAGCAGGATCTGAATTGAGTCAAATGGCCTCCGAATTACAAAAAGCCCAAGAGGAAATGGCTGGCCAATCGATGCAGGTCAATATGGAAGCACTTCGTCAGACCGCAACGAATGCTCTTTCGATGGCAAGGGAGCAGACAGATTTGAGGGAAGAAATGAGGGAACAACAAAAGAAAACTGCTCAGGAATTTAGGGGGGATGAGTTAGCATTATTAATGGGATTACAAGCGATGGCAGATGGCCTGACTCAAACAATCCCTTACGGAACTGAACAAAGTAGGATGTTGTCGACGCAAATAGGAAGAGCAATGATGGCCTTGGAGGAAACACTCGAGAGTTTGGATTCGCAAAGGGGTGTGCCTAACGGTTCTCCACCTGCTGCAGATCAAGTCATCGATGCACTGAACCAACTTGCAATGGTTGCATTAGCAGCAGGACAGCAAGCTGGTCAAAACGGCCAGGAAGGATCGGGCCAAGAAACAATGGAAGAATTGCAGCAGTTAGCTGATCAGCAAGGATCTGTGAATAGCCAAACAGGTCAATTGAAGCCCATGCAGATTGGGAAACAAACAATGGGAAACCAGTTGCAAGAGTTGGCTGAGGCCCAAGAGGAGATAGCAGACCAGCTTTCCGACCTGGCTGACTCCTCTGAAGATGGAAGTGCTTTGGGGGATTTGGATGAAATGGCTTTAGAGGCTATGAGGTTGACGGAAATGCTCACGAACAACCGCTTGAGTCCAGAAACTCTGCGGAGACAAGAACGGTTATTCCAAAGACTCCTAGATGCAGGACGCAGCCTAGAACAGGACGAGCTTTCTGAAGAAAGGGAATCAGAGATACCTGGGGACTTTGAGAGGGATGAGGTGAGAGCATTAAATGACGGTGACATGGGCTTACTGACTTTTAGAATACCTGGTCCGGATGTTATGAATAGACTGTCACCTGCCCTTAGATTGATGGTGCTAGAATATTTCGATCGAATTAATAAATCAGCGGTTAAGCCAGGTGGAAACTTTGACTAGAACGAGTGTATTCCAATTATTTATGGTAGCTCTCCTTTTTCTAGTTATAGAGCTATTCGATCCCATGGGAGTTTCAGCCCAACGGTACAATCCAAGTCTGGAACGTCAATTGATCCGCGAAGCAGCCGGCTATCAAGGTCGGGGTGATCTGGCCGAGGCGGAGCGAGTTCTCAGGGTTGTGTTGTCGGCCAATCCAACTTCGGACGTTGGGTTGCTAGCAATGGAAAGAGTGTTTGGCGAGCAGGGCTCTTTGGAAAAGATACTGCCACTTATCGATAATTATTTGAAAAGCGATCCAAAGGCGACTGTCGCCAGAGGTCTAGAGCTAGAGGTTTATCAGAGTCTTGATGAATTGGGAAGATTACAGGAATCAGCCGAAGAATGGCTTGCCATTGCTGGAAACAGTGCGGAGCCATATCGAAGAGTAAGCCAGGCCTTTTTGGAAGTTTATGGACGACAGGAAGCCTTGGAGGTCTTGCGCAGGGGTGAAGAAGCCATGGGTGGATCTGCTGAATTTTCCCTTGGGATAGGGGATCTTTTAATAGAACTAGAAGAATATGATTCAGCAGCGATAGCTTGGGCCAAAGGCATAGGAGATGATGGATCTCAGACTTCGGCGGTGATTAGGAGGGTGGTAGCTTTGGGTGTTGAAGGCCGGGGATCGGTTAGGGTACTATTGGATCAATTAAGAGAGGAGCCGACAACCACAGCAAGGGTGCGGGGAGCGACTAGGATTGCTTTAGAAGTAGGAATGGTAGAACGGGCACTAGAGTTGGCAATCCTCGCACTAGAGAACTTGGAAGGTCAGGGGCGAAGGGGTTTCTTGACTGTGCTAGCCAGGGAAGCAGAGGAAGTGCAGGGTGGGGAAAAGGTTGCATTGTGGGCTTATGAAGCCATCCGAGAACAGGCTTTAGACCTTGCTGAGATTAAGGCTCTTAACTACAGAATTGCTTCAACTGCTCTGGAGATGGGAGACACTTTAACGTCTTTGAATGCTCAATACGCGATAGCGGACGCTCTCCCCGAGGGAAATCCTGAAAGGAGAAGAGCCTTGGCATCAGGATTACGTATGACTGTAGCAAGAGGTACTGGAGATCATATAAAAGCACTGGATGACTTCAAAGATGAGTTTCCAGATGCTGTTGAAATTGACGAACTTAGTGTCTTAATAGCTGTAGGACTGGATTTGGCCGGCGATGAAATTCTGGCGAGAACCATGCTAGAAGGAATCGAAGGTCCAAGAAGTGATCTGGAGAGGGGTTATCTCCACCTACTCAACAACGAGATTGATCTGGGAACGAACAGTCTGATGGCTTCGGCGTCTGGACTTCCCCCCCATCAGGCAACAGATGTCCTTACTTTGCTTGATTATATCGGAAGGTTACAGGGACATCCACTCGAAAGTGTTGCAAGGGCTGCTGTTTTTGAACACAGAGGTCAGTTTGATGAGTCTTTATTAGTAATTGAAGCAGAGCTCAAAGGACCTCCTTCTCAGGAGAGACCCGTTCTTCTAGCTTTTTCTGCTCGAATAGCGGAAAAAGCAGGTATGGTAGATAGAGCGGCAAACTTTAGGAAAGATATTGTTACGGACTATCCAGGATCTCTGGAGTATCCTCGAGCTGCTTTGGAACTTGCTAGATTTATGGGTATATCAGACCAACATCGTCAGCAGGCGATAACATTGTTGGAGGACCTGATAGTTTCCCGACCTAATAGTGCAATAGCTCCATTGGCTCGAAGGGAACTGCGACGACTCGGGGGAGATTGACATGGTCAGAAAAATAATTGGATGTGTAAAGCTAGTATTGGTTCTCAGCGCGGGGTTTGCTGATGGCCAATCCCTATTAATACCTATGGATAGCGAACAGACGAATCACCTCAAAGCCTATGGATTAGCCTATTGGACACTTGAGCAATATTCTGGTGCGGAATGGCTGCTAAATTATCGCGGAGGGTCATTTCTTCTGGCTGACACTGAGGGAGTTCGAAGGCAAGCTGCTTTGAGGGGTGTGACCATCTTACCGGTAACAGGGGCCACGACAGCTCTCATTCGATCTGAGATTGCAAATTCCAATATGGAGACAGTTGTTCTGGAGAAGGCTCCCAGGATTGCTATTTATACACCGCCCAACAGTGCTCCTTGGGACGATGCGGTCACTATGGCCTTAGAGTATTCTGATATTCCATATGAGACCGTTTGGGACCCGGAAGTCATTGGTGGAAAACTCTCGGAGTTTGAATGGTTGCATTTGCACCACGAAGATTTCACAGGTCAATATTCGAAGTTTTATATTACCTATTCAGGAGCTTCATGGCTTCAAGAAGAGGTAGCCAGAAATAAGGAAGTAGCAGAGCAATTAGGGTTTTCCAATGTTCCAGATCTAAAAAAAGCAGTTGCTAGAGAGATACGAAACTACGTGGGAGACGGTGGATTTCTTTTAGCGATGTGTTCAGCGACTGAGACTCTCGAGTTGGCATTGGGCTCAGAGCATGTTGATATTGCCGCGACATTTTCTGACGGAAGTCCACTTGATCCTGATGCAACCGACAAAATGAATTGGGATTCAGCGATGGCTTTTTCGGATGCAATTGTACAAACAGGATCATCGGTTAATTCTTTTAGTGACATCGATGGTCACCAGGTGAATACACCTTGGAGGTTGCAGCTAGGAGCTTTCTCTCTCTTCGACTTTTCCGCTAAGTTTGATCCAGTACCCACGATGTTGACCCAAAACCACACTTCCGTGATTCCAGATTTTTATGGTCTAACAACATCATTCAGGTTGGATCGTCTCAAGTCTGGTACATTGGTCTTGGCACAAGAGGGTAGTATTGCAAAGTATATTCACGGGAATTTCGGAGAGGGAACTTGGACTTACTTTGGAGGGCATGACCCTGAGGATGCTGAACATCAAATAGGGGATCCACAAACCGATCTGGATCTTCACCGCGATTCGCCAGGATATCGTTTAATACTCAACAACGTACTTTTCCCAGCGGCAAAAAAGAAAAGACTAAAGACTTGAATTCAGCATTGTTCTTTTCCCTGGACCTGGCTTCCAGGGAGTTTATTGAGTTAAGTGTCGGGAAAGCGAAGGACCAGCGAGTAGGGTTTTTGCTGGAAATGGATATTAAGTCTGGGATCCTGAGTGAATCCAAAGAAGTGGCGAGGTCGAATTATGAGGCCATGGTAGAAGTGGCCAGAGAATGTTCAGGGAATGCTGTTCTCCTTCTCAGTCAGAAAAATGGACATATCGGTGTTTCCGTTTCCCATCATGAGATAGCCTTGGGAAGACGCATAGAGGAGCAAGGAATTGGATTCGGGATTGTATCCCGTGACGGGCAACGGGTAAAAATTCTCAACCTACCTCGGTATATAGCACAAAATAAAAGTTTGAACATCGACGAACTTGAGGGTTTGATTGCTCCTTCTGGGAGCTTACAAAAATTATTTGAAGGGTATGAAGATCGAAAAGCACAAAGAAAAATGTTACGCCTTGTTGCAGAAAAATACAACAAAGGGGGTTCGACTCTGGTGGAGGCTGGGACAGGGGTCGGAAAATCTTTGGCTTACCTGATTCCTGCGGCTTCTTGGGGAGCACTCAACGGTGAAGTGAGTGTCGTGTCAACTAGCACTATTAATTTGCAGCAGCAAATAGTAACCAAAGAGATTCCGTTGGTGGAGCAGTTGATTGGATCAAAAATCAAATGGGCTTTGGTGAAAGGTCGTAACAATTACTTTTCCATTCGCAGATTGCAATTGGCCAGGTCGCAGCAGGATCAGCTTTTTGATAATGACCGTTCTGAGCAATTGGGAAGGATTGCTGGTTGGGCGGCAGAAACTAGGGATGGTTCTCTTTCAGATATGGATTTCGTGCCCCATCAAGATGTTTGGGATGAAATCAAAAGTGACTCCGACGTTTGTTTAGGTTCAGGGTGTCCATCCTTCCAAATCTGTCATTATCAAAATTCACGCAGGGATATATCAAAAGCAAACCTCCTGGTGGTTAATCATCATCTTCTTCTATCTGATTCTCGGGCGAAAAACTCAGAAGCCGCTAATACACAGAGACCTGTTCTTCCGCACTACAAACGCTTAGTCATAGACGAGGCGCACAACCTTGAAGATGTTGCTACGACCCAATTTGGAACAAAGATAGATACCGATGGTATTTCAAGAATTTTAGAGCGTTTTAGTTTCAAAGGATCAGGATTGCTCGTGGCTATAAGCAGTTCATTAGAAAAACAACCAGAGAATTTTGAGTTGGTTAAGATCAAAAACTCCTTAGATGAAA
>Ga0315331_10001030_pt1 | contig 20700 bp, 17 predicted proteins | sample M160m34915metaG_FD_203456 | JGI IMG/M metagenome (GOLD analysis project Ga0315331, IMG submission 203456) | Ammonia-oxidizing marine archaeal communities from Monterey Bay, California, United States - M1 60m 34915 | ecosystem: Environmental > Aquatic > Marine > Intertidal zone | place: USA...
TCTGGCGATGTATATCCAGGGCGTCGAGAACGTCTACGATCTGGACTTCAACGGTGCGGGTGTCTCCTATGGCGACGTGTTCCTGCGCGCTGAAAAGGAATTCTCGGCCTATAATTTCGAACACGCCAATACGGATCTGTTGTTCCAGCAATTCGCCTTTGCCGAACAGGAATGCCACGCGCTTCTGGGCCAGGGTCTGGCGCTGCCGGCTTATGACCAGTGCATCAAGGCAAGCCACGTGTTCAACCTGCTCGATGCGCGCAGCGCGATCAGTGTCACCGAGCGCGCGTCCTATATCGGCCGGGTCCGCGCGCTGGCCAAGGGAAGCTGCGAAGCCTGGCTCGGGATATACAATGTGGCAGAGGCGGCGGAATGATGTTTGTGGACGACGGCATGCAAGCTTCCGGCACCCCCTCCCTAACTCTCCCACTAATGAGAGAGGGGACCCCTTTGTGCCGTTTGACCCAGCTCGAATCCCCTCTCCCTTCCGGGGGGAGGGTTAGGGAGGGGGGCGATTGCCCAGACCACGGCGGTTCCCATGCCTGAACTCCTCTTCGAACTGTTTTCTGAAGAAATTCCCGCCCGTATGCAGGCGCGCGCCGCCGCCGACCTCAAACGTCTGGTGACCGTCGGCCTGAATGATGCCGGGCTGGAGCATGGCGATATCCGCGCTTTTGTCACACCGCGTCGTCTGACCCTGGTGGTCGATGGCCTGCCGGAAAAACAGCCCGACCTGCGCGAAGAAAAACGCGGCCCCAAGGCGGATGCACCGGAAAAAGCTATCGAAGGCTTTCTCAAAGGTAATGGCCTAACCCGCGACCAGTGCGAGGAACGCGAACTCGACAAGGGGACGTTCCTGTTTGCCGTTGTCGAGAAATCCGGCGAAGAGACAAAATCCGTGCTGCCTGATCTGCTGGTGAAAGCAGTGGCCGATCTTCCCTGGCCGAAATCCATGCGCTGGGGCTATGGCGACATGCGCTGGGTGCGCTCGCTGGAGCGTGTGCTGTGCCTGTTCGGTGGCGACGTGTTGACCCTGGCGCTTCGCAACGACATGGCCTGTGGCAACACGACATCGGGCCACCGGTTTCTGGATCCCGATGCATTCGACGTCACGGATTTCGACGATTACGCGGCCAAGGTACGCGGCGCCCACGTCATCCTTGACCGGGACGAACGCAAGGCGATCATTGCTGAGGGCGCCGATAAAGCGGCAAAGGCCGAGGATCTCGTCCTGCGTGACGACCCGGGCCTGCTGGACGAAGTGACGGGGCTGGTCGAATGGCCGGTGGTGATGTCCGGCAAAATCGACGACGCCTTTATGGAAGTGCCGGATGAAGTGCTGATTACATCGATGCGGGCACATCAGAAATATTTCTCCTTGCTTAACGCCGATGGCAGCCTCGCGCCGCGGTTTGTCGTTGTTGCCAATACCGAGGCCAAAGACGGCGGCAAACAGATCGTCGCTGGCAATGAACGCGTGCTGCGCGCCCGTCTGTCCGATGCCAAATTCTTCTGGGACCAGGACGGGAAGAAGAAGCTCGAAGACGGTGTCCACAAACTCGCCGATAGCGTGTTCCACGCCAAGCTCGGTACCATGGCGCAGAAGGTCGAACGCATCACCGCGCTGGCCGGCGAACTGGCCCCGTTTATTCCCGGCTGTGATGCGGGCGATGCCATGCGGGCCGCACGCTTGGCCAAGGCCGACCTGGTGACGGAAATGGTCTACGAATTTCCCGAACTGCAGGGCACCATGGGTCGGTACTACGCGGCCAAGGACGGCGAAGACGCTGCGATCGCCGATGCCATCGCCGAACATTATTCCCCCGCCGGACCGGGCGACGACTGCCCCACCGCGCCGGTCTCGGTTGCCGTGGCCCTCGCCGACAAGCTGGACACATTGGTTGGGTTCTTCGCCGTCGATGAAAAACCGACCGGATCGCGCGACCCCTATGCGCTGCGGCGTGCGGCTTTGGGTATCATCCGGCTGGTGCTGGAAAACGGCCTGCGGCTTCCGCTGCGCGAAGCCTTCATGAAAGCCTATTGGGGCTATAACGAAACCGTGCCGGCGTTCGAAAAGACCCTCGACGGCGGCCACAAGCCGAAAATCCTAGGACAGGACCTGCTCGATTTCTTCGCCGACCGGCTGAAGGTGCATCTGCGTGACCGCGGTGTGCGTCACGATCATGTGGAAGCCGTGTTTGTGCTTGGCAACGAAGACGACCTAGTGCGTTTGATCGCCCGTGTCGATGCATTGTCGGGTTTTCTGGTAACCGACGACGGCGAAAACCTCGTTGCCGCCTACAAGCGCGCGTCCAATATTGTCGCCATCGAGGAAAAAAAGGACGGCGCATCCTTCGACGGAGACGTCGCGTCCGACCGGCTCGCGCAGGACGAGGAGCGCGCATTGGTCGAAGGTCTGACGGCATCTTCAGCCAGCGCGAATGCGGCCATTGGCGAAGAACGCTATGTCGATGCGATGGAAGCGATGTCGAGCCTACGCATACCGGTCGATCTGTTTTTCGACAAAGTGACCGTCAATGCCGAAGACGCCGATATCCGTGCCAACCGCTTGCGGCTCCTGTCGCAATTCCGCTCAACCCTTGGCCAGATAGCTGATTTCTCCCGAATTGAAGGCTAAACGATGACCGATGCACATTGGGTTTACCGCTTCGGTGGAGGTAGTGCCGAAGGCGCCGCCGATATGAAAAACTTGCTCGGCGGCAAGGGCGCCAATCTTGCCGAGATGTCGTCGCTGGGCCTGCCGGTCCCGCCCGGATTTACGATCTCGACCGAGCTGTGTACGGCTTATTACGACAACGATGAGAATTATCCGGGCGATCTGGCCGATCAGGTCGATGCGGCGCTCGCGTTCATTGAAGACACTGTCGGTACGAAATTCGGAGATACTGAAAACCCATTGCTGGTTTCAGTACGGTCCGGTGCACGGGTTTCCATGCCCGGCATGATGGATACAGTGCTCAATCTCGGACTGAATGACGTGACGGTTGTCGGCCTTGCGGAAAAGAGCGGCGATGCGCGCTTTGCGTGGGATTCCTACCGCCGTTTCATCCAGATGTACGGCGACGTCGTGCTCGGCGTCGATCACGACAATTTCGAGGAAATCATCGACACCCAGAAGATGATGAACGGTTTCGCACTGGATACCGATCTTGGGGCCGCAGACTGGCAGGCCGTTGCCCAGGGCTTTCTCGAGCGGGTCGAAGACGAAACCGGCAAGCCGTTCCCGCAGGATCCGCGCGACCAGCTTTGGGGTGCGATCACGGCGGTGTTCGGATCATGGCAGAATGACCGCGCTAATACCTATCGACGGCTGCACGGTATTTCCGATAGCTGGGGCACGGCGGTAAACGTGCAGGCGATGGTGTTCGGTAATATGGGTGAAGACTGTGCCACCGGCGTTGCGTTCACGCGCGATCCGTCTACCGGCGAAGACATGTTTTACGGTGAATACCTGGTCAACGCCCAGGGCGAGGACGTGGTCGCCGGAATTCGCACGCCCCAGCATCTGACGGTGGCGGGCAAGGACGCCCAGGGCTCCGACCTGCCGGCGATGGAAGAGGTGATGCCGAAAGTGTATGGCCAGCTCGATGAAGTGCGGCTAAACCTCGAAAAGCACTACCGCGACATGCAGGACATCGAATTCACGGTCCAGCAGAACAAGCTCTGGATGCTGCAGACCCGGTCGGGCAAGCGGACGGCCAAGGCGGCGCTTAAAATTGCCTGCGATATGGTTGCCGAAGGCCTTATCACCAAGGAAGAAGCGGTTTCCCGCGTCGAACCTGAATCCCTTGATCAGTTGCTCCACCCGACGCTCGATCCCGATGCGCCGCGTGACCTGCTGACACGCGGGCTGCCGGCGTCGCCGGGTGCTGCGTCGGGCAAGGTGGTGTTTTCCGCCGATGAGGCTGAATCCATGGCCGCGGAGGGCATTGCGGTCATCCTGGTGCGGATCGAGACCAGCCCGGAAGATATCCACGGCATGCATGCTGCAAAGGGCATCCTGACCAGCCGTGGTGGGATGACAAGCCATGCGGCGGTCGTTGCGCGTGGCATGGGGCGTCCCTGTGTTTCCGGCGCCGGTGATCTTCGGATCGATTATGCGACGCAGAAACTAACCGTCCTTGGGCGTGAAATTTCGGCAGGCGATATCATGACCATCGACGGTGCATCCGGCGAAGTTATGTCCGGCGAAGTTCCGACCCTGCAACCGGAATTGTCCGGCGATTTCGGCGTTCTGATGGGCTGGGTCGATGAAATCCGGACAATGAAGGTCCGGACCAATGCGGAAACGCCGCTGGATGCCAAGACCGCGATCGATTTCGGCGCCGAAGGCATCGGGCTGTGCCGCACCGAACACATGTTCTTCGATGCCGAGCGCATTATCGCGGTCCGTGAAATGATCCTCGCCGGCGATGAAGCCGGGCGCCGGGCGGCCCTGGAAAAGATCCTGCCGATGCAGCGCCAGGACTTTATCGAATTGTTCCGCATCATGGCGGGCAAGCCGGTTACGATCCGTCTGCTCGACCCGCCACTGCATGAATTCCTGCCCCAAACGGCGGAGGAAATGCAACAGGTTGCGGAAGCCTCCGGTGTGTCCGCCGAAGATCTGCGCATACGCGCCGCGGAACTGGCAGAGGTTAATCCGATGCTGGGTCATCGTGGCTGCCGGCTCGGTATTTCCTATCCTGAGATTTCGGAAATGCAGGCCCGCGCAATATTCGAGGCCGCCATCGCAGTATCGAAAGATGCCGATGCCCCAGTCGAACCCGAAGTGATGATTCCGCTGGTTTCCAACAAGATGGAATTCGACCTGCTGCGTGAACGCATCGATGCGGTCGCTGCCGAAGTCTTCGAAGAAGCCGGCAGCGACGTGCCTTATCTGGTCGGCACTATGATTGAATTGCCGCGCGCCGCATTGCGGGCCGGCGATATTGCCGAAGGCGCCGAATTCTTTTCCTTCGGTACGAACGACCTGACCCAGACGACGTTCGGTCTGTCGCGCGATGACACCGCGGGCCTGCTCAAGGAATACGAGCGCCGTGGGATTTTTGAGGTCGATCCCTTCGTGTCGATCGACCGGGACGGTGTCGGCGAGTTGGTCGAAATCGGCGTCGAACGGGGCCGCGAAACCCGCTCCGGTATCAAGCTCGGCATCTGCGGCGAACACGGCGGCGACCCAGCCTCGATTCACTTCTGCGCCGAGCTCGGTCTGGATTATGTGTCCTGTTCGCCGTACCGCGTGCCAATTGCGCGGCTGGCAGCTGCACAGGCGGCAATGAAGGCGAAAGCCTGATTCAGTCGCCTAGATTTTAGCCCAGTCTGGTTTTTCGGGGGTGATGGCGGCGCCGTCGGCCATCAATCCGCCTTTTTCTGCAAGATCGAGCCGCAACAGGGCGATGCCACGGCCATTGATTACCGAACGTATTTCGCCAGCATCGACTTCGTCGGACTTTACAATAGCGCCGGCCGTAACGTCGCCGTCGATTGCTACCGGAAACAGACGCTTCTTGACGAGGTTCCGGTGTTTCATCCGGGCGGTAACTTCCTGGCCGACATAGCAGCCTTTTTCGAAATCGACCCCATGCAGTTCGTCGAAACCCGATTCGAGCGGCATTGATTTGTCCGCGATCAGGTCTCTGCCGGTATCGGGAATGCCGAGGGCGATCCGGACCGCTTCGTAATCGGCCCGGTTTTTGTCCTGCTGGGCGATGTCGGTGGGGAAGGTGTCGTCTTCGTCGACCAGGCGGATGGTGCGTTCGCCCAGTCCGGCATGCCGTGGATCGACGTAGGATACGCCATCGAAGCGCGTCTTCGCCGTGCCGGGCGCATCCATTTCGCCCACGGGTAGCACAGCGCCCGCGTCCCATTTATCCGATTCATCGGCGATATCGACCTTCGAGCGCATACGGTACATGGTCAGGCGCTTGATGAGGTCCGGCATCCGCTCGGCATCGCAATCGAGCAGGAAACGGTCTTTGTGTTCAACGATAAAGAAGTCATGCAGGAATTTGCCTTGCGGGGTGAGCAAAGCGGCGTATATCGCGCGGTCGGGTGACACCTTGTGGACATCGTTGGTGATAAGACCCTGCAGAAAATCCCGGGCGGGTTCCCCGGAAATCGCAAGAATGCCGCGTTCGGCCAACGGTATGTGTATTTTGATGCTCATGGTCGGAAATTCCTTCTCCCTGCTAATTAGAGCTTTGACGTGGATTTATCCAGTCTTACGGCTATAACTCCGCGCATGACTGCAGAAGCCCAAAGTCCGGCGGAATGCGTGCTGTCCGCCGTGATTTCGATCCGTAATGAAGAAGCCCAGCTTGCCGATTGTCTCGAGCGCCTGAGCTTTGCGGACGAGATCGTGGTGTTGCTCGATAAATGTACCGACGGATCGCGCGACATCGCGGCGAAATTTACCGACCGGCTGATCGACGGCGACTGGGCGGTAGAGGGAGATCGCCGCAATGCCGGGATCGAGGCCTGCCGCGGCAAGTGGATCTTCGAGATCGACGCGGATGAACGCGTGCCTGAGGCACTCGGCGGGGAAATCAGGGCAACCATCGCGACCACTACCAGCGACTGGCACGGCATCAAGGTGGATAATTACATCGGTGACAGACTTGTACGGTACGGGTGGGGCGCGTCCTACGGCAAGAACCAGTATCCCGGCCTTTATCGCAAGGGCGCAAAGGTGTGGGGCCGTCAGCGCGTCCACCCGGCCCTGACTTTCACAGGCACCGAAGGGGCGCCGCTGCAGCATCGGATAGACCATTATGTCGATCGGAATATCTCCGATATGATACGGAGACTGGATTCCTATACGACGGCCCGCGCTCGCGACATTCGCGAGAACGGCGACGGCGGCAGCTATGCCCGGAACCTGCGGCGGATCTTCTCGCGATCCTGGAAGTGCTACGTGTCCCGCAAGGGGTATCGCGAAGGGAAATACGGTGTGCTGATTGCCCTGTTTGCCGGGCTGTATCCCATATTGTCGTATCTGAAGGCGACGCTGGAGGACGAATAGTGGCCGTCATCCTGATGGCAGACGACGGGATCGCCTTTGACGGCGATTCATTGGTGGTTGGCCCGCTAGGCGGCGCGGAAACGGCTTTTATCTCTCTGGCCGAAGGCCTCGCCGCCCGCGGTCATGACGTTACGATCCATAACCGGTGCGGTGCGCCGATGACGCGGAACGGTGTCGACTGGAAATCCATCGACCAGGGCCTGCCGGACGACGCCGATCTCTATATTGCCAATCGCGGCGACAAGCTGATGCCGCTGGTTGGGGCCGCGCGGTCCAGGGTGTTTTGGATCCACAATCCGGCGGGTTATCTAAAAAAATGGCGCTATCTGTCCAAGCTGTGGCGCTGGAAGCCCGCCATCGTGTTTTCGTCGGATTTCCACGCCGGCTCCTTTCCCGGCTGGGCACCGTCGGGCGAACGGGCAACCATCCCGTATGGTATTTCGCGGGCGTTCCTCGAGGCAGAGTCCCCGAAAGATGTGCCCGCACCGCGCGTCGCATTCACGTCGAGCCCGCTGCGTTCGCTGGACTGGTTGCTCGATCTCTGGGCGGCGGAAATTCACCCCCATGTCCCGGCGGCCGAGCTGCACATATTTTCCAGCCCCAAGACCTATGGCGACCACGGCGACGCAAGAGCGGCACAGATGAACGCGATCCTCGATCAGGCAGCAGCACTGGCAGACAAGGGTGTGGTGCTGCGCGATCCGCTGCCGAAGGCCGAACTCGCGGCGGAGCTCGCCGGGTTCCGTGCGCTGCTCTATCGCGGCGATCCGGGAGAGACCTATTGTCTTGCTGTCGGCGAAGCTCAGGCGGTCGGCGTGCCGTGCGTGGTGCAGAATATCGGCTGTGTGGCCGAACGTGTGATTGACGGCAAGACGGGGTTCGTCGCCGCGGAGGATACGGCCTTTGCGGTACACGCCCGGGCCCTGCTACAGGATGACGATCTGTGGCGCCGTCAGCAGGCTGCGGCGCTGGACAACCAACGCGGCTGGAGCTGGGATAATGCCGCCGCGGCGTTCGAACGGTTCGTGCCCGCATGAAACTGATGCAAACCATGGCCGGCGGCGCCGTTGGAGGTGCCGAGGAATTTTTCGTCCGCCTTGCGACAGCGTTTCATCGTATCGATATAGACCAGACGATTGTCGTGCGCCCCAACGACGCCCGCGGCCCAAGGCTGTCGGAAGCCGGGATCGCGGCGGTTGAGCTGCCCTTCGGCGGTATGCTCGACCGACGTACGGTGCCGGCCCTTGCTGCCGAAATCGACCGGGTGCAGCCCGATATCATCCTGTCCTGGATGAATCGCGGCGCGTCCATGACGGGCAAGGCGGTTCGCAAGGCATCCGCAAAGCCGGTCCTGATCGGGCGTCTCGGCGGGTATTACGATCTGAAATACTACGCCGCCTGCGATCACCTGATCGGGAATACGCCGGATATCGTGCGTTATCTGGTCAAAAAAGGCTGGCCTGAGGCCCGCGCGCATTTCGTGCCGAATTTCGTCTCCACTGTGTCGGGTAAAGCGCTGCCGCGTACGGATTTCGGATTGCCCGATGGGGTGCCGGTCATGCTGGCGGCGGGCCGGCTGCATAGAAACAAAGCCTTCGACATCCTGCTTCAGGCGATGAAGCACACCAACGACGTCCACCTCCTGCTTGCAGGGGACGGGGGCGACGCGCGCGAGCTGGAATCGCTGGCGCACAAGCTCGGTGTTGCCGGGCGGGTACGGTTTCTCGGCTGGCGTACCGATATCCCCGATCTGATGGCGACGGCCGATATGTTGGTCTGTCCGTCGCGGATCGAACCGTTGGGGAACGTTGTCATCGAAGCCTGGGCGCGGAACCTGCCCGTAATCGCCGCCGCGGCGGATGGTCCGGCCTGGCTTATCGAGGACGGCGTCGACGGTCTGCTGGCACCGGTCGAGAATGCCGACCTGCTGGGGGAGGCGATCAACCGTCTAGCGACCGACTCGGAACCGCCGCCCCGGCTTGTCGCCGCCGGCCGGAAAAGGTTTGAAGCGGATTTCACCGAAACTGCAGTCGTCGCCAAGTTTCGCGACCTCTTTGAACGGGTGCGCGGCTGATGTGCGGCATAGCTGGAATCATGATGATCGACGACGCCGCGCCCGATGCCGCCGCACTGGATGCGATGAAGGGCGCACTCGCCCATCGCGGCCCCGATGGCAATGCCGTCTGGACGTCCGGCGATACCAGTCTGGTCCATACGCGGCTTGCGATCATCGATCTGGAGACCGGGGACCAGCCGCTGTTCGGCCCCGGCGGGGCAGCGCTCGTCGCCAATGGTGAGATCTACAACTATATCGAGCTCCGCGACGAGTTGGCGGATGCCGACTTTGCGACCCAATCGGATTGCGAACCGGTACTGCACTACTACCGGAACCATGGGCTCGAATTCGCGGAATGGCTGCGCGGTATGTATGCGCTGGCGCTATATGATCCGCAGGAACGCCGGCTGGTGCTGTCGCGCGACCCGTTCGGGATCAAGCCGCTGTACTATGCTGTATTGGAACAGGGCTTCGCCTTTGCGTCGGAACCGCAGGCGCTGCTGGCCGCCGGGTTTGGCGCGCGCTCCCTGCGCGACCGCCCGGTGAGCGAGTTACTTCAGCTTCAGTTCACGACCGGCGCGCATGCGCCTTTCGAGGGGATCGAAAGGGTCCTGCCCGGTGAGACGATTGTCGTGGCCGGTGGCCGAATTGTCGATCGTCGCCGCCGCGCCGCCTTGCCCACCTGCGCGCCGCAGCGTATCGGCGAAACCCAGGCGCTCGACAGGTTGGAGACCGCGCTGATAGACAGCGTGGATGTGCATCAGCGATCCGATATGCCCTACGCGATGTTCCTGTCCGGCGGGATCGATTCCTCCGCCGTGCTGGCGCTGATGGCCCGGTTGAACGATACACCGGTACGCGCCTATACCGCCGGGTTTCCCGGCACCGATGCCGCCGACGAACGCGGACAGGCACGCGCGATGACCGAATCCGTTGGCGCGGAACATGTCGAGGTTACGTTCGACGCCGCCGATTTCTGGTCCCTGCTGCCGGCGATCGCCGCGGCGATGGACGAGCCGGTCGCGGATTACGCCATCCTGCCGACCTGGAAGCTGGCGCAGGAAGCCTCCGGTGAACACAAGGTGATCCTGTCGGGCGAGGGCGGCGACGAGATATTCGGAGGTTATGGTCGTTACCGCAGTCTGATACGCCCGTGGTGGCGTGGCGGGCAGAGTATGCGCCGCCGCGGCACGATGGATGGGCTGGGGATTCTGCTCAACGCCGACCCCGGCTGGCGCGATGGCATTGCCGGGGCGGAAGCCGTCGCCCGGACCGACGGCCGAACGCGCCTACAAGTGGCGCAGGCGGTGGACTGCGCGGACTGGTTGCCCAACGACTTGCTGACCAAGCTCGACCGCTGCCTGATGGCGCATGGTGTCGAAGGGCGGACACCGTTCCTCGACCCGGCGGTCGCCAATGCGGCGTTCTGCCTGCCGGATTCGCTGAAAGTAAAAGGCGGGCTCGGAAAATGGATTTTGCGCAAATGGCTCGACGGTGCGGCCCCCGCGGCCCGGGCCTTTGCGAAAAAGAAAGGCTTCACCGTGCCGGTGGGTGAGTGGATTGCCGCCGAAGGCGCACGGATCGGTCCGCTTGTGGCGGCGCAGGCAGGTGTCGCCGAACGATGCCACCCCGATGCGGTCGCGGCGCTGTTCACCGCGTCCGGTAAGCGCGAACGCTTCGCGGCGTGGACGCTGCTATTCTTCGCGCTATGGCATCAGCATCATATAATGGGGATATCAACCGAAGGCGATGCGTTCGACGCGCTTGGGTAGGAAGCTATCCCCACAGCCTCTCGCTCGCGATCTTTGCGCCGTCGGATATTGCCTGGAACTTGGCCCACACGATGGTCGGGTGCACCTCCGGCGTTGCACTTGCCTGAGTGCCGAATCCGCAATCGGCACCGGCGATGACGTTTTCCCGCCCGACGACGCTGGCGAAGCGTTCGATCCGCTGGGCAACCAGCTCAGGGTGTTCGACCAACACCGAGGAATTGGTGACCACGCCGGGGATGATCGATTTACCCTCGGGCAGATTCACGGTTTCCCACAATTTCCATTCGTGTTCGTGGCGCGGGTTGGCGGCTTCGAAGGAATAGGCGCCGGCTTTGATCTTGAGCACGATGTCGAGATAGTCCTTCATCTCCATATCGTGGACGCGCGGGCCCATGTTGATGCCGTAGCATGTGTGATAGCGCACACGGTCTTCCGGAATGCCTGCCAGCGCATGGTTGATGGCCTCTATCTGGTGTTCGGCCCAGGTCCGGCAGTCCTGCACGCTCAGTCGCGGGCTTTTGACGTAGTAATTGATCAGCCGCGGGTCGTCGATCTGGAGATCGAACCCGGCATCGACGATGGCGCGGTATTCGACATTCAGCGCATCGGCGACCGCGTACAGGAATTCGTCCTCGGTCGCGTAGAATTCGTTCACCTGGTTGCCGACCACGTCACAGGGTGAAATCGCCGGCATGAAACCGCCCACGCCATGGGCATCGCAGGCGGCGCGCAGATTGTGGATATCGCGCGCCAGTTTGGTTTGACCCTTGTAGGAGATCGGCCCGGTGCAGGACATCTGCATGGTGCTTTGCGTCGGTTTGCGGTCTTTCGCGGCCTGTTCCGGTGCGTAGAATTCGGGAAAGGCTTCGGATTCGCGGGATGCGGCCCATGGAGACGGGCGGGATAAGCCGGTTTCTTCGAGCCCGGTAAGGCGTTCATGGGCATAAACCGCAAAGCCGCGCTTGGAAAATTCGCCGTCGCTGACGGTGTCGATCCCGAGATCTTTCTGCCGCGCGACCACGTCGCTGACCGCCTCGGTCAGCGCGATCTCACACGCCGCTTCGTCGAATGCTTCGCCTTTGTCTTCCGCGATCATGAAATCGACCAGGCTGTCGGGGCGCGGGATACTACCTACGTGGGTCGCCAGAATTCTGTCGGTGCTGCGTCTCATAACGGTTCGTCCGCTTTCTGTGTTTTGGTTGGTCCCAAGATATGCCCGCCTGTGAAGGTGAACAAGATGTGCACAGACCCGGTATTTTATGGTTAACCGATATTAACCTTAACGAAAATTAACCACGAAAATTCTGCGCCGCGCCGTCGTTCTTTAACCCGGGATTAAGCGGGTTTCACGATACTCGGGTTCCTAGATTTATTGAGGATCGCCGGATGTTCGGAAAACCCGCTCGTATTGCCGCCGTGTTCGCCGCGCTTTTCGTTGTTGCCGGTTGCGAACATGCGATGCTCGAAGACACGATCTTCGACAAGGAATACGTGTCCTGTCATTTGCTCAATGAAGAAAAGGTGTTGAGCGCGACGACGTTCAAGCCGCGTCCCACCGGTGTGGTGCAGACCTATTGCTACAGCAGCATCGGCGAGGTCGAATGCTATGCGATGCCGCAGAAGGGCGAACGCTACCGACTGAACGGCTATTACGGCCCCGCACCGGAATAATCTCGCCCCGGTACAAACGCAGACATGCGCCGTTTAATGACGATTCGGTGACCGGGCAGTGGCCTTCTTCGGTCAGCAATCATCGTTTGGCGCGTCCATGCCTCGCTTCATTGCCGCCGCCCTCATCTGTATTCTTGGCGTCTCCGTACAAAGTCCGGTGCGTGCTCAGTCCGCGAATTTCGGCGACGCTATGGCGTGGTACGAACGTGAGGCGGAAAAGGGCTCCGCAAAGGCGCGGTTCCTGCTCGGTCTGCTTTCCGAACGCGGCGCCGGCAAGTGCAAAAAATATACATCGCAGCGGCATTTAAATGGTTTCTGAAGGCGGCGGAGCAGGGGCATCCCGAGGCGCAGTTAAAAATTGCCATCGCCTATCATTTTAGGACGGGCGTAGCCGCCAATCCTGAATTGGCGTTGGCCTGGTATCGTCATGCGGCCGTACAAGGCGTCGCGGGTGCCCAGCACAATTTGGCCCATATGCTAAACGGCAAAGGTGCTGCGCGCTCTCCGGTGGAGGCGGTGCGCTGGTACAGCGAAAACGCGCGCCACGGGTTCGGCCCGTCGCAACTGGCGCTGGGGTATCTCTATTTTCGGGGCACCGGGGTAAAGACCGATATGGTCGAGGCCTGGGCATGGTTCCGGGCGGCTGAATCCCGCGGCGTCGATGGTGCGGCAAAAGCCCGCGCCGAGGCGGAAAAACGATTGAGCCCGGAGGACCTGAAACGCGCGGACGCCTTGGCGAAACCCCGACTTCGTAAATAGCTGTTACCCGATCTGATCGGACCGTTGGCGACGTATAACTCATTGGACAAGAACGGTGTCGTCCCGCATGATCGGCGCCTGAAAAATCCTTCTGACCCCATAGAGTGCCGAGCCATGGATACGATTGACCGCGCCGACATAGAGACCACGCCTGACGAGCTTGTGGCGCGCGCTGCAGCGTTGAAGCCCGTGCTGCGCGAACGCCAGCGGGAGACCGAGCGTAACCGCCGGGTGCTGGACGAAACAGTGGCGGATCTGAAAGCTGCCGGGCTCTACAAAGTGCAGCAGCCCGCGCGCTATGGCGGCTACCAGTTCGATGTCGGCACCTTCGTGCGCTGTGCTAGTGAGATCGGTGCCGGGTGCGGCTCGACCGGCTGGGTCTATTCGACCGCCGCCCAGCACCAGTGGCAGATCGGCATGTACGATGTCGCCGCGCAGGACGAAGTCTGGGGCGACGATCCATATCAGATCTCCGCGTCGTCCTATTCGCCCGGCGGCACCGCGGTCGAAGTCGATGGCGGGTACCGGATTACCGGTAAGTGGCTGTATTGTTCCGGCGTGCTCAACGCTGACTGGATGATCCTCGGCGCGCGTATCGCAAAGGATGCGAATTCCGATCCCTACACCCAAGGCTATATCCTGGTACCGAAAGCGCAATATTCGGTCGAAGACAACTGGGATGTGATGGGCCTGATCGGCACCGGCAGTAACGATGTCATCATCGAAGACCTGTTCGTGCCCGCCCACCGCATGCTGACCCTCGAACAGGCCCTGTCCGGCAACCCGCCGGGGGCCGCCGTGAACGATCATGCGCTGTGGAATATCCCGTTCTTCGCGGCCATTTCGCTATGCCTGTGTGGCGCGGCGATGGGCATGGCGCAGGGCGCACTTGAAACCTATATCGACCAGATTTCCGTGCGTAAAACCCGCGGCGCCGCCCTGAGCCAGCCCCAGAGCATGGCCGATTTTCCGACGATTCAGGCCCGTGTCGCGGAAGCGGCGGCGGCCATCGATGCCGCCCAGCACCTGGTTGCGCGCGATTGCGACGACATTATGCGCGTCATGCGCGAAGGTCGTCCGCTGACGACGGAGGAACGCGCGCGCAACAAGGGTGATCTCAGCTTCGCCGTCAAAATGGCGCGCCGGGCGACAGATCTGTTGTTCGAGAGCGTCGGCGGGGCCGGGTTGTCGAATGACAGCAAGACCCAGCGTTTCTGGCGCGACCTGCATTCGGCGTCCAAGCATATCAGTCTGAACTGGGACATGTGCTCCACGCTCTACGGCCGTGTCTCGCTCGGCCTGCCGTCGGGGACCGCGCAGTTTTAAATGTTCTCCGCCGCGTTGCTTGATCCGTATCAATTTTCATAGGGGACGAGCGCGCTAAGACATTTCCATGTCCATGGACGCCCCCCGATCCAACAGGCGCGCTCAGCCACGCGCTCGACGCCTGTGCGACGGCGAAAATCGTTGAACGCGTCGCCACTGCCGGTGTGGCCAAGGCGACGCTGCTCCTCGTGCCATTGTTCACAGTGGGGCTACCACCGGATGTCTCCGGGATCCCGGGAAATCTCCTTGCGGTGACGGCGGGCAATATCTTCGGACGGGCCGGGTTTGTCGGCGTCGTCTACTGGATAATCTACCGGCGTGACGCGCGCTGAAGCGTACCCAGTATCAGGCCGCTTGCCCGGCGGCAAAGCCGCTCGACCATGCCCACTGAAAATTATAGCCACCGAGCCATCCGGTGACATCGACGGCCTCACCGATGGCATATAGACCGGGCACGTCCCGCGCTTTCATGGTTTGCGACGACAGACCGGATGTATCGATTCCGCCGACGGTCACTTCGGCCTTGGCATAGTCTTCGCTGCCTGCGGGCGTCAGGCGCCAGCCGTTGATCAGGGTACCGAGTGCCGTCAGAGACTTGTCCCGCATTTCCCCCAGCGGCCGGGGCGGCAGGTGGATCTCCGCGAGGGCAGTGGCAAGCCGCGCCGGCAGAAATTCGGACAGGACCGTTCTGGCCTCTGCCTTCGGGCGGTCGCGCTTTCCGTCCAGAAGGACCGCCGCGGCATGGACCTCAGGCGCCATGTTGAGCTCGATCTCCATGCCGTCCCGCCAATAGGAAGATATTTGCAGGATGGCCGGGCCCGACAGGCCGCGATGGGTAAACAGCATGGCCTCACCGAACGCCGCATTTCCAGTCGCTGCTGTGCAGTCCAGCGAGACGCCGCTCAGTGGCCGCATCAGGTCGAGATCGGTCCCGGAAAATGTCAAAGGCACCAGCGCGGGGCGGATTTCCGATAATTTTAGGCCGAATTTCCGCGCGACATCATGGGCGAACCCGGTAGCGCCCATCTTGGGAATCGACAGCCCGCCGCTCGCTAGCACCACGGACTCCGCGGAGAAACCGTCCTGTTGCGTCGTGACGTGGAACCGGTCGGCACGACTGATATTGGTAATCCGGTGATTGAGACGCAGATCGACCCCGGCGGCCGCGCATTCGGCGAGGAGCATGGCGACGACGGCCTTCGCCGAGCCGTCGCAGAACAACTGACCGATGGTTTTTTCGTGCCACGGGATACCGTGTTTGTCGATCAGGGCAATGAAGTCGTGCTGGGTATAGCGGGCGAGAGCCGATTTGCAGAAATGTGGATTGCCCGAGATGAAGTTCTCCGGATCGGCGTAGAGATTGGTGAAATTGCACCGCCCGCCGCCCGAAATCAGAATCTTCTTGCCGGCCTCGTCCGCATGATCGAGCAGCAGCACGCGGCGACCGCGCGCTCCAGCCGTCATCGCGCACATCAGCCCGGCGGCACCGGCGCCGATCACAATGACGTCGAAAGCGGTTTCGCGAGCGGCGCTCATGCGGAGGCGATCTGCGGCAGGGCGGGAGGATAGTCGGACATGCCGCGGCAGTGTAGCGCATCGTCGGGCCGGATGAGAGCTTGATCCTGCCTGCCGGCAGGCCTAAACACCCGCCGAGTTTCATCGCCACTTCAGCAAAGCCTCTTCCCATGGACAACGCCTATATCCTCACCACCGCCTGCCCCGACAAGCAGGGCATCGTCGCCGCGATCTCCGGATTCCTTGCCGATTCCGGCTGTTCGGTCGATGATGCGGCGTTTTTCTCCGATCGCAAATCTGCGCGTTTCTATGGCCGATCGGTGTTCCGCATCGATCGCGAAGACGTCACGGCGGAAATGATCGGTTCATGGTTCGGCCAGGTCGCCCATAAATTCGATATGGAATGGGAAATCTTCGATACCGCGGCACCGCTGAAGGTGATGATCATGGTCTCCAAATTCGACCATTGCCTGAACGATCTGCTCTACCGCTACCGGATCGGCGCGCTGCCGATGGAAGTGACGGCCATCGTGTCGAACCACCCGGACGCACAGCCGCTGGCCGACGCGGCGGGCATTCCCTATCACCATATTCCGGTGACCAAAGACATCAAGCCCGAGGCCGAAGCAGCGCTGTTCAAACTTGTCGAGGAGACCGGCGCCGATCTGGTCGTGCTTGCGCGCTATATGCAAGTTCTGTCCGATGATCTGTGCCGCAAGCTGGGCGGCCGCGTGATCAATATCCACCATTCGTTCCTGCCGGGCTTCAAGGGTGCCAAGCCCTATCACCAGGCGTTTGCGCGCGGGGTGAAACTGATTGGCGCGACGGCGCATTTCGTCACCGCCGATCTCGACGAAGGCCCGATCATCGAACAGGAAGTCGAACGGGTCGATCACAGCACCATGCCCGACGAGATGGTCGCTATCGGCCGCGATCTCGAAAGCGTGGCGCTTGCCCGCGCCGTACGCTACGTGCTCGAACGCCGGGTTCTGCTGAATGGCTCGAAGACGGTGGTGTTTCGGTAGGGAAGGGTTACTGCGCCGTCCAGCCACCGTCGATGGTCAGGCTGCTGCCGGTGATCAGCCCGGAGGCGGGCGAGGCGAGAAAAACAATCGCGCCCATGATCTCGTTGAGCTGGCCGATGCGGCCCATGGGGATGCGGCTGAGCGCATCGGCGTGGAATTCCGGGTTTGCTAAATTGGGCGCGGTCATCGCGGTTTCGATATAGGTCGGCCCCACGGCATTGACGCGGATATTGTGCGGTGCAAGTTCGACCGCCATCGCCTTGTTCAGGCCCTCGATGGCGTGCTTGGACGTGCAATAGATCGTTCGCGTCGGCGAGCCGACATGGCCCATCTGCGACGACATGTGAATGATCGACCCGCCGGTTCCCTGCTCGATCATCTTGCGCACGACGGCCTGCGCCACGAACACCGCAGATTTGACGTTCAGGTCCATGACCTTGTCGTAATTTTCTTCCGTGACGTCGACCAGCATCTGCGGCGCGTTGGTGCCCGCGTTGTTGACCAGGATATCGATGCGGTCGAGGCCGCCGATCCGGTCATTGATCTGCGCGAGGTCGCTGACGTCGCAGACGAGGGTGCGCGCCGTGCCGCCCGCCGCCCGGATTTCCGCGGCGACGGCATTCAGATCGCTTTCGGTCCGGCTGACCAGTACGGTATCCGCCCCGGCGCCGGCGACGGCGCAGGCACATGCCCGGCCGAGGCCGCGTCCTGCGCCGGTGACCACGGCGACCTTGCCGTCGAGGCGCATTTCCGGCGTTTTCAGGGGGGCTTCGGGGGCGGCGGCGTCGGTCATTTTTTCGGTCTCCTGTGTCGGGTCATCTCTTGAGGCATTTTTAGGGGTGTAGATTGACATTATAGGCGCCGTTCGGCCAAATTGGTGATACTGCTGAGCAGTTGATAAATAGAGCGCCAGCTTACGGACCGCGCCGGTTCGCGCTAAAGTGGCGGTGGCAAAACACGCAAAGATAGGGATGAAAACCGATGGTCCACAAGAATACCGAGGGCAAACTCGACATGGGCATTCTCCGCGAAACCGCGGAGAAGTGCAAAAACTGGGGCAAATGGGGCCCGGAAGATGAAGCTGGCACACTGAATTATATCGGCGCCGACGAAATTATCGCCGCCGCCGGTTTGATCAAGAAGGGGAAGACCTTCTCGCTCGGCCTCAATTTCGACAATCAGGGGCCGCAAGCCGGCCTCTGGGGCAACCGCTTCAATCCGATCCACACCATGCTGGCCACCGGCACCGATGCGCTGTCCGGCAACCAGGACGAAGGTGGCATCCGCTACGCCGACGATATGGTCTCGCTGCCGCTGCAATGCGGCACCCAGTGGGATGCGCTCGGCCACATCTTCTACGACGACAAGATGTGGAACGGCTATGACGCGGCGCTCGTCGATTCCACCGGCGCCAAGAAGAACGGTATCGAAAAGGTGAAGGACAAAATGGTCGGTCGCGGCGTGCTGCTCGACATCGCCAAGCATATCGGCGTCGATGCGCTGAGCGAGGGCGATGCGATCTCCAAGACTGATCTCGACGCCTGCGCCGAGGCTCAGGGCGTTGAAATACGCAAGGGCGATTTCCTGCTGGTCCGCACCGGCATGATGGAAGAACGCCTGAAGAACGGCTGGGGCGGATATGCCGGCGGAGACGCGCCCGGCCTGTCTTTCGATACCGCCGAATGGCTGCACGAAAAAGAGGTCGCCGCGATCTGCTGCGATACCTGGGGCTGCGAAGTGCGTCCGAACGAGACCACGGACGCACAACAGCCCTGGCACTGGGTCGTGATCCCGATGATCGGCATCACCATGGGCGAAATTTTCGTCATGGGTGAGCTGTCGGATGATTGCGAAAAGGACGGCGTGTGGGAATTCTTCTTCTGCGCCCCGCCCTTGCCGGTCACCGGTGGTGTCGGCTCGCCGATCAACCCGATCGCGATCAAGTAGCTTCTTCCGTATACCCTCTCTCACTAACCCTCTCCCGAGGGGGAGAGGGGACACGGAACAATCTATCAAATATTCTGCCCCCTCTTCCTCGTGGGAGAGGGCCGGGGAGAGGGTGAGGTAGTTAACCTATGGCCATACATCTGAAAGAACGTACCGGCGAAGCGGAGATCCGCGAATACGACGTCAATGTCCGCCACACGGTCGAAGACATCCTCGCCGACATCGAAACCCGCGGCGACGCGGCGGTGCGTGAATTGTCCGAGAAATTCGACAAATGGTCGCCGGAAAGTTTCCGCCTGTCGGACGACGAGATCGCCGATCTGGTGGCCAACGTGCCGCAGGAAACCATCGACGATATCAAGTTCGCCCAGGCGCAGGTGCGGAACTTCGCGCAGATCCAGCGCGGCGCGATCAAGGATGTCGAGGTCGAGACCATCCCCGGTGTCATCCTCGGCCATAAGAATATCCCGGTGACTTCGGTCGGCTGTTACGTGCCGGGCGGACGCTATCCGATGGTGGCGTCGGCGCATATGAGCGTGGTGACGGCCAAGGTCGCGGGCGTGAAACGGGTGATCGCCTGTACACCGCCGACCGACGGCAAGCCGCACGCTGAAACCATCGCCGCCATGCATCTTGGCGGGGCGGATGAAATCTACGTGATGGGTGGTATTCAGGCGGTTGGCGCGATGGCGCTCGGCACCGAAACCATCGGCGGTGTCGATATGCTGGTGGGGCCCGGCAATGCGTTCGTTGCCGAGGCCAAGCGCCAGCTTTACGGTCGGGTTGGCATCGATCTGTTTGCCGGCCCGACCGAAATTCTCGTTGTCGCGGACGAGACGTCCGATGTCGAGATCATCGCGACAGATCTGCTGGGCCAGGCCGAGCATGGCCCGACATCTCCGGCAATCCTGATCACGACGTCGCAGAAACTCGCCGACGACCTTCAGGCAGAAATCGACGACCAGCTTACCCGGTTGCCGACCGCGTATGTCGCCAGTACCGCATGGCGCGATTACGGCGAGATTATCCTTGTCGACAGCCTCGAAGAAGCCGTGGTGGAGGCGGACAAACAGGCCGCCGAGCATGTCGAAATTCTCACCGAAAACCCGCGCTATTTCCTGGAACACATGACCAATTACGGCGCGCTGTTCCTCGGGCCGGAAACCAATGTATCCTACGGCGACAAGGTCATCGGCACCAATCACACGCTGCCGACCAAGGGTGCGGCGCGCTATACCGGCGGTCTGTGGGTCGGCAAATTTCTGAAGACCTGCACCTATCAGGAATGTACCGAGGAGGCGAGCGTGGTGGTCGGTGACTACTGTTCGCGGCTCTGCGCCATCGAGAAATTCTGGGGCCACAAGGAACAGGCCGATCTGCGTCTCCGCCGTTATGGCGGGCGAAATATCGGCCTAGGCGCCGACGCGGCGGAATAGCAGCTGCGCGCGGAAATGTTCGGTGGTTTCGGCCGCGCCCTCTCCAGCCCGCATTACCGGCTTTACGCCTGTGGTCACATCGCCAATGTCTTCGGTTGGTGGGGCAACAGGCTCGGCATTGGCTGGCTGACCTGGGAACTGACCGGATCGG
>Ga0315331_10001033_pt1 | contig 20681 bp, 11 predicted proteins | sample M160m34915metaG_FD_203456 | JGI IMG/M metagenome (GOLD analysis project Ga0315331, IMG submission 203456) | Ammonia-oxidizing marine archaeal communities from Monterey Bay, California, United States - M1 60m 34915 | ecosystem: Environmental > Aquatic > Marine > Intertidal zone | place: USA...
GCTTGATCACAACCGACACTTCAGCACCGTAGTATGCCGACTCTGTCACCTGCACCTCGCCCGGCCCAAATACAACGGTTCGCGCTTCAGCTGGTAGCGGTATCTGCCACGGATGGAGTGAGAACACTTCGCCATCGGCTTGCTCACCATCAACGAGCGTGGGCACAACATCCTCTCCTGTAACAGCGTTACTAGCAGCCACAGTAAGCGACTCGATCACACCCCCAGTTGGCCGCACCACGTAATTGTAAGTCAGCGGTGCAGGCTCCAATAGATGGGTGCCACTGTTCAATTTGTAGGTCAGCGGTTGTGGGCACTCACGCAGTCCAGGAAGCAGCAGCTCATCCAAATCAAAGCGCACACGACCGCCAACGACGGTCGCCTGTGCAATTGGCTGCTCACCGGCATCCACCTTGCCATTGCCATTACGATCGCGGATCAGCGCCACAGACGCTGCAGTAGCACCAACCTCGAGCGCGTTGAAATACTGCCCAACAAGCCCAGTTGATCGCAGCATCAACACCGCATCGCCAGCAGCTGGCAACGACATGGCCATCGTCAAATTGCTATCAGCAAGACGCTGCGTCAACCACTTGTGTCGATTCGTATAGCCACGGCGCAGCCAGCGGAGTTCTTCATCGTACTGATCATCGTCGAAGAACACAGAATGCACAGCGCCGAGGCGCAACTGACTACGGCCACGATGATCTCGCCAATCACGGAAGCCATCAGCATTGAGTGCTTGCTCGACTGTAGCTTCACCTTCATCGATGCGCTTGATCATGCGCTCTGGCGGGACAGCCTTGACCAGAGACAACAACTGGCGCTGAATCGCCAATTCAAACTCCGGATGCTGCCGAATCCGTTCGAGCAGTTGGTTCAACGTCTGGTCGAGGCCATTGCAGCGGGCACCAAGCATCCAAAACGCAAAGTCCCACTCGATTGGCTCAAAGCGCCCCTTGTAGGGATCGAAATACAACTTGTGGTTGTGGCAGTAATCGTGGTGCTGGCCGCCAAGCAAGCGGTCGAGTGCCACGAACTTCGCATACGCCTCAATGTCGATATACTCGTTGGCGTAGGCATAAAAGCCCAAGGCATCAGTACCAGTCACCGCGGCGAGCAAGCTATCGATATCGCTGCGATCCGCACTCTGTTCCGAATTACGTGCTCCCCGCTTCTCCCAGCGCTCGTTAATCGAGAACAACTGCGCAACACCATCTTTGCCCGGTGGCGCACCATCACCGCTGTAAATACTGCCGGGCATGCGCCGGTAACGGCGCAACAAAGACTCGTCGGCAATGTCCCACCACAGGTAAAGCCCAGAGTAGATGCCATTAACGAACATCTTGACCGGACGCACATCCGGCGAGATCAGACCAATCTCAGCAGCCAACTCATTGGCGATGATGTCCTCCATCGCAGCCACGGTCGGAGGATTCTTTAAGTTGAATGCTGCTCGATCACGAATGGGCTCGCCGGCCTTCGTTTTGACTCGCCATGACTTCTGCGGAAACAGCCAGTGCCACTGGTTATCTCCCATGTAGCGCACCTTCACGCGCTTCGTCTTGCCATCCACTCTCAATGTGGCGGGATACGTTTTCGCACGGCCACTAGTCGGCAGATCTCGGTTTAGCTCACCTAAGTGCCCCCCCTTAATCTCCATGTAAACCGACTCCAACCGGTCACCCTCAAGGTTTCCGGCAGTTGTCCGGTGCCAACTGCGCGCAAGCTCCTTCTGGGTGAAGTAGCGCCAGCGCTCCAGGTTAAATGCCGGCGTTTCTTTGACCCCGGTGCTCCGAGCCACAAACTCCTCATTGCGTCGATACTGGGCTAAGCCACTGTGGGCGACCCAAACCATGATCAACTGGAGCGGCAGCGCCAGCCAAACGGCGTATCGCAGCGGGATCCGCCAGAGACGAGAAAGGGAATTGTTCATGAATCCGGTGCCAGAAGACTATATCGACGCGCCCTCCATGGCGGAACAAGTCGCATCTTCTCGAAATGACACTACGACGACAACATGCTGCGATCCCTATCACCGATGTGACCGCAACCTGAAACCAATGTAGATCCCAGCACTGAACGCTCCTCTTATCGACAATAGATGGCTAATCTTAGCCGCGCAATTTGCATGATAAGATTCATCAGTAGCTCGCATGACTTTCATTGATCAATCACCGCAAGGCGGCGTCCCGGCAACAGTCGAAACTCCGGCCACGGGCTTAGCGGCCCTGTTCGGCAGTTCGGCTCCGGAGTTCACCGTTCCGTTCTCAATCTGGGACATCAGCCTCGTCCTAGCCCTCTCCTTTGGTCTAGCGCTAATCATCGGCAAGACGTATCAGATGACCCACAAGGGCATCTCTTACTCTCAGGGCAACGTCCAAACGTACGTCCTGATGGCCGTGATCATCTCGCTGATCATGCTGATCATCGGCAGCAACATCGCGCGCGCCTTCTCACTCGTCGGAGCGCTGTCCATTGTGCGCTTCCGAAACGCGGTAAAGGAAAGTCGCGATGTCGGGTTTGTGTTTTGGGCGATGGCGATCGGCATGGCATGCGGCACACGCTTCTACGCACAAGCGGTTCTAGCCACTGTGACCATCGCTGTGTTTGTGTTCATCATGCACTACTTCAACTTCTTCGCACGAACTGTGCGCGAGCGCATCCTGCTCGTGGAAGTAACGCCGGACAGCGATGCGGAGGCTCTCTTCGGAGAGCTCTTCACCAACACATTCCACGAGCACTACCTGATCAGCATGGAAACGATGCCTGGTTCTGGAAACCTGCAACTCGCTTACAGCACAACCATCCACGGCAAATTTGATTCGGGCGACTTCCTGAAGTCGGTACGCAAACTAAACGATGATCACAAGGTGAGCCTGATCGAAGGGCAGCAACAGATCGATCTGTAGACCCGACTGCGATGCGCATCCGCTCTCCCTCACTCGGCTTGATCTATCTGACCGTAGCGGTCAGTGTGTTCATCGCATTTCTCGTCTACATCCGGATGCCCATGTGGTGGGATCTGGAAAACGGACAAGAGCGCGACCTAGCCGAAGCTCGCTACCTAATAGACATCGCCGCAACAGGCAAACCGGGGCAACAAACGGCTTGGCTAAGCGATGCGATGAAACTCGCGAGCAAACATGCTGAATGGCAACTCGCAGGGACCATCCTGACGCAGTCAATTGAGAACAAGGTCAAACTCGATGCCACCATCGTGGCAGAAGTCGTTCCGGGCAAATGCTGGATCGCTAGCAGCACGCGACAAGCACAAACCGTAGGCAAACTGCCCAGTGCGTTCTTCTGCCGCAACGAGGGCGCACAGCCATGGACGCTGCAAACGCAGTGGAGCGCTTCGCGTGATGGCGCAGTAGAAACTCGCGAGCGCGGTCAAGCGTGGCAGTCACACGCAATCAAGACTGCCAACAACACCCTTGTCGAATGGGTAGTCCCAACGGGCAATCTCACATATTGGGAAGTGCGGACCAATGCCGCGATGTACACCGACAAAGACAAGCCGAACGGCTCGTTCCAAGGCGTCGAACTCATGGGGTTCAAGGCGAAGTCATGATCAAGCGCTTCAATCGCTACGAGATCAAATACTCAGTCCCCGTCGCATCGCTCCGTCATCTCAAGCCGGATCTGGAACGCTTTCTTGGCCGTGACAAACACGGCAACTCGTCAGGCTTCTACTCAATTGCGTCGCTCTACTTCGACACCCCAGACCTGGCCTGCTACACCAACAAACTCGACGGGCTACTGTTCCGCCGCAAACTCCGCATCCGAGTCTACCCAGACCGCAAAGACGACATCGCGTTCGTCGAGATCAAACAGCGCGTCAACCGCACGGTGCAGAAGCGCCGCTTGGCCCTAACACTAAAGGATGCCTACGCGCTTTGCTCCGGCAACCAGACCTTCAAGCTCAGCGATGCCGACGATCAAGAAGTCGCGGACGAGGTTCACTTCCTGGTCACTTCGCTTCGCCTGCGCCCGAAGAACGTCATCGCCTACACACGACAAGCATTTGAGGGCCACGTAGTCGATCCAGGATTACGCCTGACGTTTGACACCCTGATCCGCACCCGCCGCGCCGACTTCGACCTAGAAGTTCCTCACCGCACGCAGATCGCCTTCCCAGCTCACTTAGCGATCATGGAAGTGAAGGCCAACGAACGCGTTCCACACTGGCTGACGAGCTTGCTGGCGCGCCACCAATGCAATCTCACACGCGTAAGCAAATACTGCCACGGCATCGCCACCATCGCCAATCGCAACCTGTCACAGCGAACAACCTTGCCTGGCAGTACCAACAGTCCGCCACGCGATTAGCGCGGCCCTAAAGACCGCCACTCTGTCGAGACTGCCAATTCGCAACTCCTCGGACAGCTCACAGGAAAGCAACGCTCACCGCGCTACTCACCAATTGGCCGGGTATCACTCCTGTCCTGGCGCTCAACCACCAACGTTGCGGAGCGCGGTCGGCCATGCTCATTCTTCGGCCATGTGCTCAGCGGATTGTTGGGATCACTCGGCGTGTCGTCAGGACGCTCACCCGGATGCTGGATGTTAACAAACATCGTTCGAGCATCCGGCGTCTGCGTAATCCCGGTCACCTCGCAACCGCGTGGACCAACCAGGAAACGGCGCACCTCCTTAGTGCTGGGATCGACCGCCATGATCTGGTTGTTACCCATGCCGCGATAGGCTCCTGAATTGATCGTCGACGAGGAAACGTCGGTCTGCACCCACAAGACCCCACGAGCATCTAGGAACACGCCGTCGGGCGAGCCGAAATCGTGCCGGGGCTCAACAACCGGGACATCACCTCGGTGCTCGACCTCGGGATGAGTCTGATTGCCACCCTTCAAGAACACATCCCATGAGAACTTGGTGCCAGTCGCATCGCCGTCATCTTCACGCCAACGAAGAATATGGCCCCAGAGATTGTTAGCGCGCGGGTTGGCCGCATTCTCGTCCTCGGTACGACGCTTATTGTTATTGCTTAGACTGCAATAAATGTCACCAAGAGGTTTCCCGATGCCCTGGTGCAACGGCACGGCCACCCACTCGGGACGATCCATCTTAGTCGCTCCCACCAACGTTGCCGCGACACGTGCGAAGATCGTGATTGCGCCTTGATCATCACCGAAATGCTCGCGCAGCACCGGCACATCGGGCGTCAACGGCAACCATTCGGCGCGTCCCCTACCCGAAGCCTGCAACTCATCATCAAACTTCGCGACGTATAGCGTCCCTTCGTCGAGCAAACCCCAGTTGGCCTCAGGGTCCTCGGGGTTCCAACGGTTCTTCGAGACGAACTTGTAGATGTATTGAAAACGCTCGTCATCGCCCATGTAGACAACGACTCGGCCATCCTTCGCAATCACGACACCGGCATTCTCATGACGGAAGCGACCGAGAGCTGACCGCTTAACCGGGCGCTTCTCGGGGTTGCGAGGGTCGATCTCAACGACCCAGCCATACCGATTGAAGTTGTTCCGCGCGTCTTCGCGGTCGATGTCATAACGCTTGTCATGCTGGTCCCAGCCATAGCGAGTGTGCCAGCCATCTGGGATGCCATATCGATTGGGCAAGCCATACGCCTTCTCACCTTCTGACTGGTTCGATTCAGCGCGCTTAAAGAAGTCCTGAATGTTCTCTTCGCACGTGAGATAGGTTCCCCACGGCGTCCAGCCACTGGAGCAGTTAGCAAACGTGCCGTGCGTCGCAGTGCCATCGTGTTCTTCCTTACAGAACAGTTCACCCGGCGTGCGCATCGCTGCATGCCCTCTCGCCGGCCCACCGATATCAATCAACGTAGCGCCATCGACTTTAAAACCGCCCTCACGACGCCACTGGCGCCCCTCATCACGACGAAGGTTCACGATCGACACACCAACCGCAGCCTGCGCCTTTGCCGTCAACTCCTTCGAATGCTCCGTAATGCCCTTCTCATAAAGAAGGCCGAGATCGATGTATTCATGGTTCAGGGCGAGCTTGCCAGAATCAGATCTCACTCGGCCATCGGCAGTTCGGTCCGCAAAGAAATACATGCCGTCGTGATGCATGCCCGCCTGCAGCCGCTGCTGCTCGGCGGTGTTGTTCGGATGCCAAGCAGGCCCCTTCTTCTCGTCCAATGGATCGCCCCAAGCCATCAACACTTGCGCGTCGTAACCACTAGCAATGTGGACTGCATCGTCTGCCGACGACGGCAATGGATCGAAGCCAAGTAACCCCTTAGGCCAAGGCGTCGTTGCCGCGGTAGCAGCCGGCAAGCGAACCAAGCCAATGGCGAGCGCGCCTAACGAAGCCGAAAAAACTTGCCGGCGAGTCACACCACGCGATTTATCGGTGGGATCGGGCGTCACGTTGCTGTGTTCAAAAGTCATAAGAGGGATCCGCCACGAGAACTCACAGCACCTTGGAGAAGAAGGTGCCCAACATACAATTCGCCGCCAACAGCGAGTCGCGAGGGGACTGCTCCACGGGTCGTCTATTGGGTCATCGTATACCGATGGTCAATCGAGAAAAGCCTGACCAGACCAAGGACAACAGGTAATCCCTTGCCACTTGCGAGCACAAGGTCGCGCCATGGGCTGCGGCTCAGCGCAAGCGACCCCTGATCGCAGAGCAGAGATCACGCCAGTAGCGGCCGAACTACGTTGCCATGCACGTCAGTCAACCGGAACCGCCGGCCTTGATAGCGGTAGTTCAATCGTTCGTGATCGAGCCCAAGTTGGTGCAAAATCGTCGCCTGCAGGTCGTGAACGTGAACAGGGTCACTTACGACGTTGTAGCCATACTCACAGGTCTCCCCGTGCGCATAGCCAGGCTTCATGCCTCCGCCAGCCATCCACATCGTAAAGCAACGAGGATGATGATCGCGGCCGTAATTATTCTTGGTCAGCTTGCCTTGCGAATAGTTCGTCCGGCCAAACTCACCCCCCCAAACCACCAGCGTATCATCGAGTAATCCGCGCGCCTGCAGGTCGAGCACCAACGCAGCGCTGGCTTTATCTGTCTCTCGACACTGCCCCTTGATAGCCCCGACAAGACCTCCGTGCTGGTCCCAACCCTGATGATAAAGTTGCACACATCGAACGCCACGCTCTAACAAGCGCCGCGCCATCAAACAGTTGGCTGCATACGTGCCAGGGTCTCGCGCATCTTGACCATATAGATCGAACACATGATCCGGCTCGTTAGAAACATCACTGACTTCGGGCACCGACATCTGCATGCGGTAGGCCATCTCATATTGCGCAACGCGTGCGCGAATCGCAGGGTCTAACTCCCGCTCATATGCGGCTTCATGCAAGTCGCGCAAACTGTCCAGCATCTTGCGGCGCGTTGCCTTGTCGACACCGTCTGGATCAGCGAGATACAAGACACGGTCCTTGCCCGGCCGAAACTGCACACCCTGGTGGGTAGACGGCAAAAATCCATTGCCCCACAAGCGCGCGTATAACGGTTGGCCACCCTTATTCTTGCTGACCAACACACTGAACGCCGGCAAGTCTTGGTTGGCGCTACCTAGGCCATAACTCAGCCACGCACCGAGAGAGGGACGCCCCGCCAACTGGGAGCCAGTCTGAAGAAACGTGATCGCGGGATCATGGTTGATCGCCTCCGTGTGCATCGAATGCACAAACGTGAGCTTGTCAACAATCCGCGCTGTATGGGGCAGAAGATCGCTAACCCAACGCCGGCTCTCGCCATGCTGTTCGAATTTGAATTGTGTTCCGGCTAACGGAAACGATGACTGGTTACCAGACATGCCGGTCAGCCGCTGACCAGCCCGAACACTCGCTGGCAACTCCGCCCCGTTTTGCTTCTGCAACAGTGGCTTGTAGTCAAACAAGTCGAGCTGCGATGGCCCCCCACTCTGGAACAAATAGACAATGCGCTTCGCACGCGGTGCAAAATGCGGCTTCCGCTGCCCATCTTCGCCCGCGAATAGATGCGACATCGCAACGGCCCCGAGGCCAGTCGCCCCGCGCGCAAACAAATGACGCCTGGTGATCATATTGCTCATCGCATCCTCACTACTTCGTCGAAGTTCATCAGCATGCTAATCACCATGGTCCAAGCTGCGACATCCACAACATCGACATCCACTGCGGGCTTGTGGTCACCAATCGTCGCCGTCTGCTGGGCACGATCAGGATCTCTCCGATAAGACTGACGCTGCTCTTGCAACGCCACCATCAAGATCTTCAATTCCGCGGCCGTCGCGGCGCGGCTCGTCAAGCGACGGAACACAGCAGCCAGCTGTTCTTGATCGTTGCCTGGAGCGGCGACCAAACGTTCCGCCCAAACCCTTGCCGGCTCAACAAACTGCGGATCGTTAAGCATCAACAGCGCCTGCAGCGGCGTCGACGTGCTCTGTCGCCGCATCACACAAACGTCGCGTTGACTCGCATCAAGCAGCATCATCGCCGGCGGCGGCGACGTACGCTTCCAGTATGTGTAGAGGCTACGGCGATACAGGCCTTCGCCCTTCGCGCGATGGTAGACACTGCCGGACTTCTCCTGCCAAAGTCCCGGTGGCTGGTATGGCTTAACCGGCCGACCACCGATCCGCTCGACCAACAAGCCCGAAGCCCAAAGAGCTTGATCGCGCAGAACTTCGGCAGACAACTGATAGCGAGGTCCACGCCCAAGCAAACGGTTCTCTGGATCGCGCTCACGCAACTCTGTCGCGGCCGATGAACTCTGAGCATAAGTCGCCGATGTCGCGATCAAGCGATGCAACGCCTTCATATCCCAACCAGAATCGATGAACCATCGGGCAAGCCAATCCAACAATTTCGGGTGCGACGGCGGCGTGCCCTGGCTACCAAAGTCTTCAGAGGTGCCGACCAACCCAGCACCAAAATGCATCTGCCAAATGCGATTGACGGCGACGCGAGCCGCCAACGGATGCGCTGGATCCGTCAACCATCGTGCGAGCGCAAGCCGATCCTTCGCTTCGCTCTGAGGCAAGAACGCGGGCGTCTTACGATCCACTCGTTCGCCTTGCGCCAAATAAGAACCTCGCGGGCGAACATAGGTCGCGCGACGCGTCTCCATCTCACGCATGACCATGATCTCTGCCTGCCCGTCACGAGCACGACCTAGTCGAAGACGCGCCAGCCGCAAGGCCTCAAGCTTCTGTCGATATCCTGGGTGGACTGCCCGATAGTAAAACTGCAACTCTTCATCCTGAGTCGCAGCAGCACCGCGCCCGGACAAGCGTGCTGCCTCACCGCGTGTCAACTCGCGCCGATACACCAGCAACTCGTCGATCGCGCCACCTTTGAAGCCTTTGTCGCGAAAGCGTTCCGCCAACGTCAGCGCATCAGCTCCGCCACCCTGGATCGTCCGGGTCAGGCAATCGCGGATCACACGCGTCTCGGCGACTTCACCATCGACGAACATCGTCATGCCATCCGCGCGACTACTACCGTCGTAGACCAGAGTCACATGAGTCCACGTGTCACTCACTAACTTCTGGTTGGCTCGGATACGTATCGCATTGCCCGGCCAAAAGTGCACCAACGCAAAGCTCAACTCACCATCTTCGATCAAGAGTTCGTAGCCGCGGCTACCCGCATCAGTCCACGACTTCGAACGATGCATGACCACAGAGCGATCATATTGCTCGGGCACGCGCAGCCAGAAGGCCAACGAGAATGGTTGATGACGATCAAAGTCGCCAACCTTTGGAAACTTCGCCCAGTTCTCGCCCTTGAACTGAATGGCTTTACCGACCACTCCGTCGACCAAGGTTGGACTCTCACCAATGCGGCCAGGCAACGCAGCATCGGTTGCATTAACCAAGACACCCTTAGTAAGTGACTCGAATGCAAACGTCCCAGCATGGCCGTGTTCGCTATTGCGATCTGCTCCCTCACGGTGCGCAGCAGCTGCCAGTAGAGCCTCCGCACGCGAGGTGGATGCATATTGCTCAAGCTCTATCTCTAGCTCGGCGACCTTGGCAGCAGCTTCGGCTTCTTCGGTGGACTGCTGGTCCGTAACCAATGATAAGGCCGGCGTCGGCGTTGCCCGTGTAAAGTGCGAGTAAAGACCTGACTCATCAATGTTGTCGAAGAACGCCGATAGCTCGTAGTACTCACGCTGTGTCACCGGATCAAATTTGTGATCGTGACACCGCGCGCACCCGACCGTCAGTCCCAAGAAAGCTGTAGCGAACGTCTCGGTGCGATCTGCGACATACTCAAGCCGCATCTCGGCCTCGACACTGCCACCCTCGTTTGTCTGACGATGCAATCGCTGGAAAGCCGTCGCCAGCTGCTGTTCGCGGGTCGCATCAGGCAACAAGTCGCCAGCGATCTGCCATGTCGCGAACTCATCGTAGGGCAAGTTCGCGTTGAACGACTCGATCACCCAATCACGCCACGGCCACACCGGTCGTTCCACATCGGACTGGTAGCCAAACGTGTCCGCGTAGCGCGCAATATCGAGCCATTCGCTCGCCATACGTTCGCCATACCGGTTCGAGTGCAGCAACTCATCGACAGCTCGAATCACATCGCCGTCAGCGATGAAGCTATCGAGTTGTTCGAACGACGGGGGCAAACCATTGATCGCCAAACTCACGCGACGCAGGTAGGCAGCAGGGCTAGAGGGAGGCGAGGGCGCAATTCCCTCACGTTCCAGACGTGCCAACACAAAGGCGTCAATACCGTTCTGCACCCAATTGGACTGGCGCACTTTTGGCAATTGGATAACAGCAGGCAAGGGCTCAAACGACCAGTGCAACGTGTAGGCCGCACCTTCGTCGATCCATCGACGAAGCACTTCGACCTCCGATGGACTGACGCTCAGCTTGCTTGCCGCCGGCGGCATGCGTTGGTCGAGATCGTGCACGGTCAATCGACGCACTAGCTCACTCTGTGACGAATCGCCAGGGACGATGGCCGCGTGGCCGCTCGCGAGTTTTTTTATCGCAGCGTCGCGCAGATCGAGTCGTAAACCAGCTTCCCGCTTAGCGGCATCCGGTCCGTGACAAGCAAAGCAGCGATCAGACAGGATAGGCCGAACGTCGCGGGCAAACTCAATCGGTGCCTGTGCCGTCAGGGAAGCCCCCAACATGCTCGCGACGCCTAGCGGCACACAGAACCCTGCCATGAAACGAAATGGTCTCTGGAGCACGATTCGCATGGCAGACATCCTCGTCCATTGTCGCCACCAACCTCAGAATCGCAATGAACTGCGTGTTGCGGAACGAAATCCGACTCTAGTTCCGCTCAGAGGGCACACTGTTCAACGAATACAAGTGCACGCACGACCGCTCTCCGGCGAACCCAAATTGCAGCGGGAAGCGAAGACAGCCAATCCCCGTCAACAATCTAGCCTTGCTCCAACTGACCGCTGTCAAAGTGGTACGCCCGGCAGGATTCGAACCTGCGACCTTCGCTTTAGGAAAGCGGTGCTCTATCCAGCTGAGCTACGGGCGCTCCCAGAGAGCCGAAATTTGTAACCGGAGCCCGACGATGAAACCATCGGAGATACAGACGTGTTTACAGGTCACGGCAACTCCCCCAACAGGCTGTGCGCATCATGCTCTCACATCAACGCACGCCTGCATGACTCCCAAAGTGTCGACCAACCGTCTCAGCTTCTGAAGACAAGAGATCGCCGAGAGCGCAGGAGCAGCTTCCGCTCTTCACCTGACAACGGGTTCTTACGCGACATCTGCGAGTGGCTTTCCTAGTCCAGAATGCAAACCATTCACCAGTCGACGACTCATCGCTAAGCAGGCCAACACTACCGCGGCACTGATCGCTGCTAGCCTCGATTCGCCCAGCAGATCACTTGGCTTGAGTAGCCAAGTCATTCGCTTCGCGAATGGCACCTCCACAATGAAGACTGATCACGCATTCGACACATAACGCAATCAGCAGGTTCGCTTCCGTTCGTGGGCCGACAATGAAACGCCAGATCACGACCACGAGAGAGGCCCCCCAATGCCGTCGAACCTCGAAACCACCGCTCCGCCGCACGAGCCCGGACCCGAGCAACCCCGACGAAGAAGTGCTGAGCATGGTGAATCAGGCGTCATGCTCACGATCCTTCCATTGCAACTCGTCCCCGCCTGCATACCTGGGTGCACCATCCAATCGCGCGAACGGTCCCCGGCCAACCTTGGGCCAAGACAGACGAGTTCGCCAACTCTCCCGCAGGCGAACGGCCTCATATGGCCCAACTACGCATCCGGCCCAAAAGACCTCAACTACTCGTCAACACATTGCCGATAAGCAACTTACAGGCCAATTTCGGATGGAACTCAAGCACTGTTACCTACTGGTTGCGTGCTTCGGCCCCCGATCACGGGGCTAAGAAGTAGCTTTCGGACCTGGCACTCCCCCCAATTTATCCACAACCAATGCCGACACTCGCTCGATTTAGCCGCACTCTTCCATCAATTGCCGCCCTAGCCGCCCTGCTCGCACCCTTAGCGATCACCGGGTCGATGACCGCGCAAGCAACCGAGAAGCGCGCAGTAACTCATGACGACTACGATAGTTGGACGTCCTTGAGTGGCAGCACCTACAGCCGTAACGGCAAGTGGATGGCCTACACCATCCGGCCTCGCGTCGGGGACTCGACGCTCTACATCCGCGAAGTGGACGGCGATCGCGTCTTCAAGTTTGCACGTGGCAGCAGCGTGTCGTTCTCCAACGACAACAAACTCGCGTTCTACAAGATCGGCAAGTCGTACGAAGAGGAGCGCAAGAAGAAGATCGAGACGCTCTACGCCAAGAAGAAGGAGGCCGAGCAAAGCGGAGAGCCCGAAGAGCAAGAGGGCTTGCCACCAGACGTCAAGGAAGCGCTCGGTGAGCGCGGCATGACCGAAGCGATGGTCTTGCGAATGATCGAAGAACGCGGCAGGACCATTCAGGAAGTGCGCGGGTTCCTTGGCTTGCCCGAGCCCGAAAAGTCCAAAAAGCCGACGGCGAATCCAAAGAAGTCGGAGAAGGAAAGCAGCGACAAAAAGGCCGAGGAGGCAGCCAAGGCGCTAAGCAAGCGCGTGCATGTTCTCGACCTGAGCACTGGCGAAATCGCCAAGCTCGAAAACGTCAAGAGCCACCGCAATATCGGCGACAGCGACCTGCTCGCGATTCACTTCAACAAGCCGGCAGCAAAGAAGAAGCCAAAGAAAGAAGAAGCGGAAACGAGCGGTAAGGAAGTTTCAGCGGCTGAGACCAAGCCCTCCAAGAAGAAGGAAGGCGGCAAGAAAGCCGAACCGACAAAGGCTGCCGTAGCCAAGGAAGAGAAGGCCAAGAAAGAGAAGGCCAAGAAGAAGACGGACCCAAACGAAGCGAAGCGCAGTGACGGCACCAAGCTGGTGCTTCGCAACCTAGCCACGGGCAAGGACGACACCATTCAGCACGTGCGCGCCTTCGGCACGCTCGCCGACAGCAAGTGGCTCTGGTACACCGTGGGAACCAAGAAAAAGACCGAGGGCATTGAGCACGGTCTGTTCGCACGAGATTTATCGTCGGGCGTCACCGTCAACGTGCTTGCCGGCTACAGCAACGTGTCGGGCATGACCACGGACAGCGCCGATAAGGTTCTAGCTTTCACCAGCGATATCCGCACGTTCGGCAAGAAGAAGACTGCCACAGAGATCTACCTGTGGGACTTCTCTGACAAGCCCGCGCGTCGAGTTGTCGACGCCAATACCCCCGGCATCCCCGACGATCATAAACTGCGCTCGAGCGGCTTGAGCTTCTCGCGTGACGCTTCGGTCCTGATGATGAGCATCAGCCAGCCGAAGCCAGAGAAACTGCCGAAGATCCTCTCCGAGGACGAGATCAAACTCGACCTGTGGCACTTCGAAGACGGCATGCTGCAACCGATGCAAGCCAAGCGGTCGAACCCGGCAACGGCATCGCTGACAGTCGCCTATCACATGGATGTGGATCGCGCTGTAGTGCTCGGCACACCAACAAACCCGCGCGTTTCTCTACTGACCGATGATGGTTCGCGCGCGCTGCTAACCGACGCAACACCTTACGAGAAGGAAATCACTTGGGACGGCCGCTACAGCGACGTCTACATCGTCAACACAATCGACGGTAGCCGCGAGAAGATCATCACTGGTCTGCGTGGGCGCTCCAGCCGCTCAACCGGCGGCCGCTACGTGATCTGGTTCGATCACCGCGATTACGACTGGCACACCTACGACGTTCAAAACGGCACGACCCGCAACCTAACGTCGAGTATCCCAGTCGCCTTCGATCGCGAGAAAGACGACCGACCCGAACCCCACAATGCACACGGCACAGCCGGCTGGACCGAGCACGACGCCGAGGTCCTTATCAATGACGAGTACGACATATGGGCCGTCAGCCCCGAAACCGGGAAGTTCCGATGCATCACCGACGGCCTAGGCCGCGCCAGTGGCATCGCATTCCGTGTTGGAGGACCCGATCTGCGCCCCGATGCGGAACGTAACGACAACGAGAAGCTGCGCTGGATGCGCAACGACCTAGTACTGCGTGCGACCAACACCAATACCTACGCGACTGGTATCTACACCGATTCGGTGATGGGTACTGCAAAGCCGCGCAAGGTTGTCATGAAGAACGCAGCCCTCGGTCGCGCGACACGCCCACAAGACGCCGACCGCCTATTTGTGACGTTCAGCCGTTACGACCAATACCCAGATGTCTGGACAACCGACCTCGCATTTGGCAATGCGCGCAGGCTGACCGATGCCTGCCCGATTCGCCGCGAAGTTCGCTGGGGTTCGGCCGAACTCGTCAACTGGCGTTCGGATGACGGCACCGAATTGAAGGGCTACCTCGTCAAGCCAGATGGTTTCGACCCAACGAAGAAGTATCCCATGATGGTCTACTTCTACGAGCGCAGTTCAAACCGCATCCACAGCTGCCCATCACCAAGCATTGGCACGTCGCCCAACGCGGCCTACTACGTCTCGAATGGCTACCTGTGGTTCGTACCGGACATCGTCTACCGCGATGGATATCCTGGTGAATCGTGTGAAAAGTGCGTCGTCTCCGGCGTCCAGCACTTGCTGACCAAGGGGTTCGTCGACAAGGACCGCATCGGTGCGGCTGGTCACTCATGGGGCGGTTACCAAACGGCCCACCTGATCACTCGAACGGACATTTTCGCCGCGGTCGAGTCCGGTGCACCGGTCGTCAACATGTTCAGCGCTTACGGCGGCATCCGGTGGGGCTCTGGCATGTCGCGTCAATTCCAATACGAGAAGACGCAGTCACGCATTGGTGGCACGATTTGGGAAGCGCCGATGCTCTACTGGGAGAACTCACCGCTATTCCACCTCGACAAGGTGCGCACGCCGGTGCTGATCCTACACAACGACAAGGACGGTGCCGTCCCGTGGTATCAAGGCATTGAGTTCTTCACGGCGATGCGTCGCCTCGGCAAGGAAGCCTACCTCTTCAACTACAACGGCGAAGACCACGGCCTGCGCAAGCGCCAGAACCAACGTGACTGGACACGCCGCATGCAAGAGTACTTCGATCACCATTTGAAAGGTGAGGCAGCACCTGAGTGGATGCGCCGGGGCGTCCCTTACCACGAACGTTCCTCGGAGAAGATCCCGCATGCGCCAAGCTACCGCGAAGGCATGCGGGCGGGCTTAATTCAAAGCACCGAGAACAAGCAGAAGAAAGCTTCGACGACAGAATCGGCTGCTGGCAGCCGCGAAAAGAAGTAGCTCCAACGACTGCTTTCGGCATCGAGCGAAGTTCCTGGCAGGCTAAGCCGGACTTCGCTCGCTACATACGCTGTAGCCCAACTCCGCCAGGTGGCGTCGAGCGGCAACGTGAATCGTAGTGCCCGTTTAAAACTGAGTGACAGAAGTACTCAGCCGACACACGACAGTATCTGCGAGGCGCAGTCCGCATCGGTGGCAGTGAACCCTGTCCTCAAATCGATGCTACTGGTAAACGTGCAATTCCTGGAACTGCACTATGCCCTCATTCGAACTGATCGCTGCGCCACACACGCCATTCTTCGCGAACGGTGATCTAGCACTCAACGTTGTCGCACAGCAGGCAGCCTATCTACGAGACAAGGGCGTGCACGGTGTGCTCATCGCCGGCAGCACCGGTGAGGGGTCCTCGCTTTCCGGCAGTGAGCGACGCGATCTCGCTGCAAGCTGGGCCGAGGCTGCCGATGGCCTTGAGGTCTGGATCCACGTTGGCCACAACAGCCCTCGCGAGGCAGCAGCACTTGCAGCGCACGCTGCGGAGATTGGCGCGCATGGCGTCTGCGCCGCTCCACCAAGTTGGTTCCCTCTGGGTTCTATCGATCGCCTAGTCGATACGTGCGCCGAGATAGCCGCGGGCGCACCCAGCTTGCCATTTCTTTACTACCACATCCCAGTGCTATCTCACGTCCAGTTGCCGATGGTGAAGTTCGCGGAGTCAGCGCGCGCTCGCATCCCGAACTTTCGCGGCATCAAATACACGCATTTAGACGCACTCGACTTCCAGGCATGCGTTCGCGATCACGGTGATGCGATCAAGCTCTACTGGGGGTGCGACGAACTACTAGCCACTGGACTAGCACTCGGTGCACATGGCGCCGTAGGCAGCACCTACAACTTCGCGACTCCTCTATACCACCGCCTAATTGCAGCGCACGCCGCGGGCGCAACCAACGAACTACGCACTCTACAATCGAAGGCAGCTCAACTCGTCGAACTACTTGCTAGCCACAACTACATGGCTGCAGCGAAAGCGACCATGAAGTATCTCGGCGTGGATGTCGGTACGGTGCGCTGCCCAATGCCTCCGCTGGCACAAGGCGGAGAAGCCAAGGTGTTCGCAGACCTCGAACGATTCAACTTAAAGAGCCTACTCGAATGAGGTCGCGCCCCCTTATCCAACTACTCCTCACGCTGACCGTCACCGGTAGCGTTGTCGCGCAAGAACGGTTGTCCTGGCAAAACCTGCCAGAACTACCAAACACACCTGGCTTCGGTGGATCATTCATCGGATCGCATCGAGGTCGACTGATCGTTGCAGGCGGAGCCAACTTCCCTGAAGCCCCGCCGTGGCAAGGCGGCAAGAAAGTCTGGTATGACCAAGTACTAGCACTCGATCCAGGCGCGACCGAATGGCGAAATGCGGGCAAGCTCGATTCGCCGCGGGCCTACGGTGCCGCAATCAGCACGACCAACGGGATCGCATTACTAGGCGGCAGTGATGCACAGCGTCACTACGCAACCTGCCAGCTACTGGTCATCGACAAGCAGACATTTCGTGCGCGCTTCGAAGATCTACCTCCCCTACCAAAGCCCACTGCGTTTCCGGCAGCCGCAATTAACGGCTCAACCATCTACGTCGCGGCTGGCAGTGATGGCAGTGATGCGACCGCAATAACGCATGCCTTTTGGTCGCTCGACTTATCGGACAATTCACAGGCGTGGCGAGAACTACCAACATGGCCTGGTCCAGCCCGCCACAAGGCCGTCGGCTTCTGCCAAAGCAATGGCGTCGACAACTGCTTCTACCTATTTAGCGGTGAGATCCCACAGCGCACCACCGAGGGCCAACTGTCTTATGACTATCGCACCGACGGGTACTGCTACGACATCAGACTCGGCACTTGGCAACAACTTCACCAGCTACCGACACCAATAGCCGCAGCATGCTCGATGCCGATCGGCCAGTCGCATGCACTGGTGTTCAGTGGGTCTACTGGCAAACACGTCACAGCCCCTGATCCAAGGCCAGAGTTCCCACGACTCGCGCGTAGCTACCACACAATAACCGACACTTGGACAGACGCAGGGACGATGCCAAGCGGCCTGGTGACGACTGGCGCGGTAATGCATGCAGGCCAGATCGTGATTGCCACAGGTGAAGTCAGCCCGGGAGTCAGAACCCCAGCTGTTCGCAGTGTGTCAACAGTCGCTCAAGACGCTGGCTTCGGTATCGTCAACACAATCGTACTCGGGCTGTACCTGATCGCGCTCGTGTGGATTGGGTTACGATTCTCAAAGCGCGGCGGCGATTCGAACGACTTCTTCTTGGCAGGCCGCCGGATCCCTTGGTGGGCCGCCGGCATTTCGATCTTCGCAACACAACTGTCGGCAATCACATTCGTGTCGACACCAGCGCTCGCCTACGCAAGCGATTGGCTCGTTCTGCCGGGCAAAGCAATGATCTTGCTGATGGCACCGATCGTCGTGCTGCTCTACCTACCATTCTTTCGACGCCTCGACATCACCACCGCCTACGAGTACCTCGAACGAAGATTCAGCCTGCAAGTACGCTTATTCGGCAGCGCTTCATTCATTGCGTTCCAGCTACTACGCATGGCGATCGTCGTGTTCCTACCAGCGCTAGCGCTGTCAACGATCACGGGTATCAACGTCTATGCCTGCATCCTAATCATGGGTGTACTATCGACGCTCTACACCACGCTCGGCGGCATGGAGGCTGTCATCTGGACGGACGTACTGCAAACCGCCGTGCTACTTGGCGGCATGATCATCGCCATCATCACCGTAGCGATGGACGTTGGCGGCTTCGGCGTAGTCTTCGACACCGCGAACGCGGCTGATAAGACCCGCATGTGGGACTGGTCAATGACTACGACTGACCTGGCAACGTGGTCGATCTTACTGGGCACGCTAGCGCTACAATTCGGCCCCTACACCACCGACCAGTCAGTGGTGCAACGCTACCTAACGACAAAAGATGAACGCTCGGCCGGGCGCGGTATCTGGCTCAATGGCCTAATGGCCATACCAGTCGGGATGCTCTTCATGCTGCTCGGCACATGCCTATACGTCTTCTTCCAACACCGACCAGAACTGCTGCACCTTGGCATGAAAAATGACGAGGTGTTCCCACTATTCGTCTCAAGCCAGCTACCAGCAGGCTTGTCCGGCCTAGTGATTGCGGGCGTCTTTGCCGCCTCAATGTCGAGCCTCGACTCAAGCATGCATTCGATCGCGACGGCATGCACCGTCGACTGGCACCAGCGACTATCTCCCAATGCAACCGACCGCAGCAGCCTTCGCTTGGCACGTCGGCTAACCATTGCGCTAGGTGTGATCGCGGTAGTCACAGCAAGCGTGCTGGTCACCTTCGACATCCAGAGCTTGTGGTTCTTCTTCCAAAAATGCCTCGGCCTGCTCTCGAGCGGTCTCGTAGGCATATTTGCACTTGGTATCTTCACCAAACGAGCGAGTTCTCGCGGGGTGTTGCTAGGTGCATTCACCAGCATCGCAGTGCTCACCTACATGACGTGGTTCAGCTCGCTGCACTTCTACCTCTACGCTGTGATTGGCATCACTACGAGCCTCGTGATTGGCTACCTCGCAAGCATCGCACTTCCCGATAATAACCGGGACCTCACTGGGCTCACCCGCAACAGTTGACCCGTGTCATGGAACTCAAACGTATCGATCAACTGATTGCCGTCTACCGCGACGGCCTACTCAAGGACACGCTGCCGTTTTGGTTACGCCACGCAATTGACAATGAGCATGGTGGCTTCATGTTCTCTGTCGATCGCGATGGCACGCGTCTCGACACGGACAAGGGCATGTGGCAACACGGTCGCTTCACCTGGTTGCTCTCGACGCTTGATCGCAATCTGCATGACACCGAGCACTGGCAACCGACCTGGCTAGAAACCGCGAAGCACGGCATCGACTTTATGCGTGCACACGGCTTCGATGACGACGGCAGGATGTTTTTTCAGGTCACACGCGACGGCAAGCCACTGCGTAAACGCCGATATGTTTTCACCGAGGCATTCGGTGCGATCGCGTTCGCGGCCTACGCGCGCGCCTCCGGCGACCAACGCGCAGCCGACGAAGCTCGCGCGCTATTCCGGTTGATGATCGAGTTCAACACATCGCCGGGACTCATCCCGCCGAAAGTCAATCCCGACACACGGCCAAGCAAGGGGCTTTCGGGACCTATGATCACCCTGGTCACTGCACAGATACTGCGCGACACGTTGGACGACGAATACGCCAAAGAATGGATCGATCGCTCCATCGATGAACTACGCGAGTTCGTCAAACCGGATCTCGCAGCAGTGCTGGAGATGGTTGCACCCGACGGGTCCGTAATTGATCACTTCGACGGACGCACGCTCAATCCCGGTCACGCACTCGAAGCCGCATGGTTCATTCTCGACGAAGCGCATCGACGCGGCGGCGATACCGAACTCACGAAACTTGGCACCGACATCGTGGACTACATGTGGCAACGTGGCTGGGACCAAGAGCACGGCGGCATCTATTACTTCCGCGACCTAAACAATGGGCCGGTACAAGAGTATTGGCACGACATGAAGTTCTGGTGGCCGCACAACGAAGCCATTCTCGCGACTCTGTTTGCGTATCGCGCAACAGGTGACACGAAATACGCAGAGTGGCACCGCATGGTACACGAGTGGTCATACCAACACTTCGCCGATCAGGAACACGGCGAGTGGTTCGGCTACCTACATCGCGACGGCCGCATCTCAGTGCCACTAAAAGGCAACTTGTGGAAGGGGCCGTTCCACTTGCCACGCATGCAATACGTCTGCTGGCAGATGCTCGAGAGCATGCGCAAAGAGATGGGAAAAGCTGAGTAGTCGCGAGCGCACGTCAGCAATACGGCCACGCTGCCAAGACCATTACGATCGGCTCACAGACCTAG
>Ga0315331_10001035_pt1 | contig 20670 bp, 26 predicted proteins | sample M160m34915metaG_FD_203456 | JGI IMG/M metagenome (GOLD analysis project Ga0315331, IMG submission 203456) | Ammonia-oxidizing marine archaeal communities from Monterey Bay, California, United States - M1 60m 34915 | ecosystem: Environmental > Aquatic > Marine > Intertidal zone | place: USA...
TAGCAGTCCATCCCGTCTCATTTGTAGTAAAACATTGAACATTATCAACTAATGCCTCAAATGTACCAGCACTCATCTCATTGGTAGTATTGATATCAACTGTAGCAATACCAGCAACTAATGCAGTTTTACCACGATAGATAAGATCTGCCTTTGGACTCTCTATGCAACTGTGAGCAAGACGATTAGTTCCACCCTTTACTGGGTGTACAATATCAAATAACTTACTCGTAGCAACAATAGATCCAGACCATGAGGCATATCCACCAATGGTCATATCACCACCAGTAGTAACATCACCCTCAAGATGACTAGTACCATCAACATGTAGATTAGACATTAAATCTGTATCATTACAGACATATAATTCTTTCTCTACCTGTAGTTCTTGTACTGTAGTAATACCAGGTCTGACTAATACATTTCCAGTGTAAACTCTAATATCACCATTAGTAATCTCTATATTAGTAGGACGGGATGGTATACCCTGTACATCAATAAATCCTGCAAATATACTAGGATCTTCCCAGTAATTAGTCTGATCACCAATTTTATATGGTTTGTTTGCTATATCTTCCTTAGCAGAACAATTGAATGAATTTGGATTAGATTCTGCCATAATTTACCTAAGTTTAAATTTAGAAGCAACATTCTTAAGTTCACCAACAATCTCTTCACCCTTAAGTAATCGCTTCTCTAGGTCTACATCCACTGCTTCACCAACCTTCTTAAGTACATTAGGTGTATTAGCAGCAGTAAGAAGATCTTGTTTCAAATCATCCATGTACATAGCAGTAGAATTAGAAAGATTCTTAATCTTCTGTTCTACTGACACATCTGGATGAGTAGGAATTGGACCTTTAGTAGGTAATGAAGCCAAGGCATCATTCGTAAAGTTACCAATAGTAGCAGCAGCACCTTTAGCAACACTTCCACTACCAATAACACTCTTAAGACCAGTAAGAGCAGTTCCACCTGGTTTGACACCTAATGCTGACGCAGCAGAAGATGTTAATGAATTTACACTACCAGTCAATACTTTATTACCCGTTCCACGAATGACATCCATAGCACCACCAACTCCAGGTAATTGACCACCCAAAAACTTAGCACCAGCACTAGCAATAGATGTAGAACCAGGAATTTTATCCAATCCACTAAGACCTAATGCAGTACCAACTGGATTATCTAATGCTTTTAAACCACCTTTAACTTGCCCTACTAGATCACCTGCACCAGAAGATTCTAACACTTTACCAAGTGGATCATCTAGTTTTCCCTTCAATAGATTAGATGCTTTTTGAAGTGGATCAATCAATCCTTCACTAGCTTCAACAACTGCTTTTTCAATAGATTCAATACCACCAGTTTGATCACTTATCCCCAAATCTTCAAGAGTAAATCCATATCCTTTTAATGCTCCACCAGGCACTCCATCAAAACTACCAGGAGCAGCACCTAATGCTGTAACTTGTGATTTAGGATCAAAAAGTTTTTCCTGTAAATCTTTAGGAACAAAACTATTCTTAAGAATTTTTTTACCCCAAGTTTCAGGACATAAATTACCCCTCTTAGCATGAACTTGAGCACTATTTCCTTTAATAAGAGTACGACCAGAACCTGATTTAAGATTAAGATTTCTATCCGCACTTATATCAATATCACGAGTAGCATGGAACATCATATCCTTTGCTTCAACCCTAACTCTTCCTCTAGGAGCAACTATAACAATATCACCTGTAGCTGCACATATTCTAATATCAATACTATTAGGATTATTCTTATCACCAGCATTTATCTCAATAGATTTATCACATGCTATCCTACCCAATCCTTGACCATGACCATGAGCAATTAAAAATACTTCACCATTATCATTATGTGAAACTATTTTAGTAGGTTCAGGACCATCTCTTCCCTGTTTTGGGCTGCCTGTTTCAATACGGAAATGTCCTCCCCGTGTATCTACCGTTCTTCTTGCCCAATTCTCAGCGTTTGCCATTTAATTACCTATACAATCTATTACAGTAAGAAGTTCTTGTTGAGCTTCTTCTGGTACATCACCAAATACAGGTCTAAGTACTGCACCTTGACCAGTTGAACTAAGAATTTTAAGTACGGGTGGAGTCTCAAATCTAAGGATATTTAGAACCCTAACAGCATTTACACCACCAGTTACAGGATCAACTACCAATTCAAAAATTGGTTTATCACTAACATTTTGTAATTGAACTTTTTGTGTGTCAGGTACAAGTTTTGTATATGGATCAGGAACTAAAGTTGGATCAACTGGAGCATCCTGAACATCACCACCACCTGTAGGAGATGGAAGTCCTGTTGGGAATACAAATACACTCTCATCCATTAAATCTCCTGGTGTATATCCAGAACCAGGATTTTCAACAAACACAGTGGTCAATCCAACATTTTGTGGAGGATCTTCTATAACTGGATAACCTTCACCCACACTATCCATAACAACAGCACCTATTGTACCATCCTCATTAAGTACAGCATGTCCATGAGCACCATGACCAATACCACACTTATCAGCAAAACTAATAGCAGGAGGAGATTTATAATTTCTACCAGGAACTTTTAAATTAACTCCCATTATACCAGCAGTTCTGCTAACAGAATCAGCAAGAGTGCTCAATCCTTTTGTATTATCAATAAATTTACCCATAACAACCTGACCTATAGCACCTAATCCACCTCCACCAAATATTTGAACAGTTGGATTACCACAATTCTGCTTACCACCTGTGCAGGATCCACCACCACTCAATTCATCAATTAAACCAGATACCCTACCAGCAGCACCAAGAGTCTTACTGACTCCAGGTGGAACAAGATTGCCAAATTTACTCTTAAGTTTACCAGTCAATCCACCTGTAAGACTATCTGCTAATCCACTAACTAAATTTCCACTAGAAAGACTTTGAGCAGTATCAATAATACCACCTAATCCACTTGCTATACCACCAATACCACTTGATGCACCCTGCATCTGACCTAACACATAATTAAATGGATCTGCACCCTTCTCTAAAGGACCACCAGCAATCTCAAATTTCTTAACTGGAGGACACTTATCCTTATTAGTTTGTCCACAGTCAAGGAAACCAGAAAAATCTTCCAATACAAATGCAGAACTTTTTAAGAAATCTGCAATATTAAGACCAGTATCTAAAAGATTATCCAATCCACTCAACGGACCTTTCATACCATCCGCAATTCCATTAACAATCTTATTAAGAAAACTTCCAACAAAATTTGCACCAACACAACCAGCAAGACCAAGACCAGAAGCAAGTAAATCCTTCAACATATCAGATACAGTGCCTCTCATTCCTTCCACAATTTTATTAGCAACACATGCTAAACCATTCTCTGCACTTTTTATATTAGAAACCTCTCCAACCTGAGAAGCAACCCCTGATGCATGAGCAGCAGCATATGACTGAGGGGAATTTCCCATCTGAGCAAATACTTTTCCAAAAGTCTCATTATATACTTTATCCAATCCAGATTGTAACTGTGGTTCCATCCACTCGTATGTTGCATCCATCATACGACCAACAAAACCATTAGCCATGGTCTCAACCTGATCTGCAACGGCATCAATTTCTGCCTCTAATGCCATTCCAGTCAAAGAAAGTTCCTCTACCCTCCTAGACATCTCTTCAACAGCTTGAGCCATCCTAGAGATACTATTAGGAGTACATGTATCAGGAGCAATTACTTTAGTACCAGCACCAGATTGATCTACATGTTGACCAGTTGTAGCACTAGAATTAGTTTCTTGTGAATCAGAATTTTGCTCACCTGATTGATCAGGAACACCAGTCTTCTCATCTTTAATTGTTTTTGGATTTATCTTAATTTCATCAGTAAATCCTGAAAATGGTGTAAATGGTTCTTTAAATTCTGCATCATCATCTACATGTCTTGGTCTTGCAAAATGCCCAAGAATAGCAGGTGTTTGTGCATCATCTCCATCCAAAAAGAACCCAAATACAACATCTCCCTGTTGCAATTGAGTAGATTTAAAATAATTACCAGCACCACTACCTTCAGTATTGGGTAATAAAGCAATTGCCCAAGGGAGATCTTCATTAGGGAGATCATCTGTAAATGGATGATATCCCATAATACGAACTTTATATCTATTACCCCATCCTTTACCCTCATCTGTCTGGTCAGCTTGATCTTTCCTAGGTGCAACTTGACCGATCCACCAACGGAATCCATCTCTACCTAAAAAATGCGATTTACCTAAAATAGCTTCTTCTAAACTCATTAGTCGTCGTATACTCTACATTCGAGTGAATCTGGATGATTATCACAATATACTTCAAGATTTTGATCTTGATGTCTGGTATGCCAATCATTAATCTTAGCATCACCTAGATTCTCTTCATTCTCTTCATGAGCATGAAAAGCATCATTGTGCATTTCTAAATCTTTTTCACTATATTCAATCATACCATGATTGACATGTTCTTTATGATCCTTAGGATCAATATAAACCTCGTGGTCGAGGTCATGATTAGGGACTTTAGTAGTCATAGTTTTTTCCTATTTAAGACCTGAAGTATCACGAATGACCTTCATGGCAGAGTAAGATCTATTACCAGAGACATAGTGACTTATCTCTTTGATAATATATAGACCACTTTGGGAATCGTCAACTGCATCTTCAGTACTGACTTGTGGGAACAAACACTTAACAATATCACCAGCACATAATGCAACATTAATCGGAACTGTCATAGTAATAATTTGAGTAAATATGGAAGTAAATCTAGATATAGTTTGAGATACATCTTCAGTCTGATCCATATTAATAGCTGTTGCTGCAACACCAACTGCTGATGGTTCTAAAGTACCAACAGAATAAACTCCCGAAACGATCCTGTGGCTCATTTCTGGGCTGGGAATTTTTTTCGGGTCTACTATCTCAGGAGGTTTGTTTTCCTCTGTACCTAATGTTGCTTGAGGTTTATCAGAAGCATTAAAAATAGATTCATTAGGCATTGTAAATTTCAAAGTGTTTGGATTAAAATAAATCCTATAAGTTGAATACTCACCTCTTGTTTGAGCACCAGTTATATTATTATTGTTCTCAACACCATATTCTAATATTTTAGAAAAAGAACTTTCAGGATTTTCTACACCTTCATTCTTTCTATCAAAAGCATATTCTTGTGCAAATTCTTCAGTTTGAGTAAGAGTTTCTACAGATCTAAACCTCATTCCCTTTCTAGTTTGCCATAAGAAAAATCCAGCACTTTTCTTATTAGCTCCTTCAGGGATTCCTCTAACACCTAACATAGGTGCTAAAGTAAAAGGTTTTCTCATATTACCTACAAAACTGTAAGTATTAATAGTCTTTTCAAGTTCCCCGTCTATCTCTTCACACTCAACTATATCTAAAAAATCTTTAATAATCTCATCAATTCGTTTTGCAGTATATTTTTTAATAATTCTCTTATTAAAATTAATAAGACCTTCTTTAGATATTAAATTAAGGATAAATGTTTCATCCTGCTTTTCTTGAACATAATCTTGTACACTATTAACATATAATGTAATTTCAAAAACACCTGGTGTTTCTTCTTTGTGTATTTCAAAAGGAGTAGTTAAATGTATCTCAACTTTCTCTCCACCTCTAATAGGAAGACCATTATACACACCCCTACCATTAATAGTCTGACCTGTATTAACTACTCTCATTGTAGCAGTTAAAGCAGGTGAATATAAATTCTCAAAATATTGAAATGCAGCAACACCCTGTTTCAAATCAACAGTCTTGCTACCATCCGCAGATGTAATTGTTATTTTTTCAAATCTTGATCCTTGGGTTGGTACTGCTGGAGCCGTCATGTATATGAACGATTGATTTGTTTAACTATTGACATAATATTTACCCCTGCAGTGTTTTGAGATACTTCCATAGGAGAAGCAACTATAATAGGAGCAATATTAGCAGCTTTAGCAATCTTATTTATTGGCATAGGAACAGAGATAATCTCACCCTCACTTGGATCTCTATTAATCATATCAGCAGTTTGTCTACCTAAAGACATTGATTGCATCCATTCAGTATTACCTTTCTTCAACCAATGCCTATTATCTGGATTGCCTCCCATGTAATCAAAGTGAACTGGATCAACATCCCCACGCCATCTCCACTTATACTTTGAACCATTTCTAATCATCCATTCCCACTCAGGAGTATCAGCAGCAATATCAATAGCCCAACCTTGAACATGAGGTGATTGATCTACTGGTGCTGGCATAAAGACATTAGGATCATTCGCATTTGCTATCAATCTTCTTTGATCATCAGGAGTCCTATAAGATGAAGTTACCATTGAAGCAAGATCAACACCATCTGCGGCTGCTGCTTTTGATACATCTTTAAAACCTGCTGCTGCATCAGGATTAAGAACAATTTTCTTACCATAATAATCTTCCCCTAAACCTGAAACCAATTTACCACCAGGAGTATTTCTCATAGATCCATCACCTGCTCCAGGTTTAGGATTTAATCTTTTGAATGTGGCAAATGCATTTTCTGCCTGAACTTGATTGATTGTAATCTTTTGATTTTCCGCATCATCCTTAGTGATAAGATCTGAAATTACAGGAACTGATGGAAACATCTTGTTAATAATACCACTAGCTTGTGTTGGTTTATCCCTAATCATACTAGGAGTAACACCAGCATCTTCTAACAACACTGCCAATATAGCATCCTGATTCTTTGAACTGAAAGGATCATCCATACTTAACCCAAGAATTTGTGCTCCTTTCTCTATTTGTTCTTTAGTCAATCCATATCTACCATATTCACCTTTCTCACCCAGTAATCCTTCAGTCTCTATCGCCTCTTTAAGAGGCATTGTTTGTAAATTTACATTAACATCACTCTGTCCAACACTATCATATCCACCACCTCTGCTATCACCCTGTGCAGTTCCAATCATATCTAAAATAGGATTCCAATTCACCTTTTCTGTTTGACCACCTGTTGCTGTTGGTTCAATAGGTTCTTGTGAACCCATCATTTGAGCACCAAATCTTCTTATAACTTCATCTTGAACTTTTTGTCTAGTAGAATCATCACCTGCATAATCCTTAACAGCCTTAATTACACCCTGTATACTCTCACCAAATATCTCTGCTTGACTACCAATAGTACCAGCAAGATCATTCCATTTATCCCTTACCTCACCATCAGAATCTAACCAATCCCCATCCCTCATTGCTTGAACAACTTCTCCAGCAAGTGCTCCTACATCTTCACCTATCGCTATAAGTCCCGTCAAAAGATCACTAACTGTTTTAAAGACAGCCTTAACCACTGGCATCAATTGTTCAATAAATGTAACGATCTTAGGAAAATGAGTAAGAAACCATCCAGTAAAAATAGATGCGAGAACAGTCATTATTCTCTGAAGGAATCCACCTTGAGATTTCTTAACTGCTGATTTAGGATCAGTACTATCTGCTTTTCTTCCACCCAACTCAAGGAATTTTTCTTTCGATAACTTTTTATTATCAGCTGCTAGTCTTTTATCAGCAATCTTTTTATCAATTACCTTCTTCTGAGCATCTGTTGCCATACTCTCAAGGGATTTTTGAAGACCCTTAGTAGTATCTTGAATTGCTAACAATCCAAAAGAAAATACATCAAGAGCCTCACTAATCGGAATTAACTTTTTCTTATTTACTTTATCGCTCATTAGTCTACTATTGCCTTAACTATAGATTGATTAGGATCCTTAACATTAGAAGTTACTAACTCTGGAATTTGAGAAGAATCTTCTCCACTAGAACCCTGTTGATCAGATTTCACTCCACCATTATCAGGCTCAAATGGAACAATAACAATCTTTACATTTTTCTCAGAATTAGCAAAAACAGTACTATTATCACCATTATTTGATGAAACAGTACTAATATTTCCAGTCACAGTACCACTACCTGAACTATTTTGACTAAATGGTAGGTCAGGCTTTACAAGGAAACTGTCTTTCTCTAAATCATGCTTATGTCTAAACTTCAATTTCTCATTAAATAATGGACCTTGCCACCCTGAACTATTCAATATGGGGTCACCACCTGGCCAATTCGTAGTTCGCATTGATTCTAACAACTTATACATTTCACCCCTAACACCATTAATTCTTGCTTCTTCCCGTTCATCTTCTGGTAGATTCTCTACACTTGCATCTTTCATCACACTTATAATCGTTTTTATTTCAGGAATAGCATGTTCTTCCATTGCTGCTATTTCATCTCCTCGTCTAGTTAAAACTAACTGTAATCCACTAATCTTCTTTTGAATTTCTATTTTTTGCTCAGGTTTAGCACTCTCTAATTGTGTTTGAAGACCTTCAATCTGTGCTTGTATTTGACTATACCTACCCCATAATTGATTTAAATCATTTAAATATCTTACATTCTGTTCACTGGGCTCGAATGCCGACAGAGCATAAAATATTGCCAACTCTTGAGTAGACAAATTCTCCAATCTATCCTTATGTAATCTTTTGTCTCTCCTATCTACTTCTCCAGCTTCTGTCATATTAATCCCCCATTGCATCCACCAAGGTCTTTCATAATTCATTTTTTGGAATGTTAAATTTTGCTCTTCAACTAATTTTTCAGATGCAGTTAATTCTGGTAACCCCTTTAGCTTTCTATCTAATTCAGATCTTCTCAATTCTTCATTTATTTCTTTTTTCTTTCCTTGATGCCAGAAGTAAGTTCCAACAGCAGCAATAATAGCACCAAATGCTAACCAAGTTATTGGATTACCTAAAGCAGCAATGACCATAGGAATATTAAACATTATACTAGTCACTAAACTAGTCAGAGCACCAGTAATAGCAGATATACCAATCTGTTGAGCAAGGAATAATCCTCCAATTACCATCAACCCTTTAGTCACATTCTCTTTAATCTCTTCTAACTTATCTAAATCTCCTGCTTTCCATGCTTCCATAGCATCGCCAAGTTTATCAATCAACCATCCACCAAATATAGCAGTTAATCCCTCAAACAATCTTTGGAAAATACCTTTTGCTTTCTTCTCTACACCCATTACTGGTTTGAGAATAGCATCCTCGGTTTGTCCAAGGAACTTACCCATATCTAATTTCTTATCCGCATCATTATCTCTTGCATCTGCTAAATTTTGATCAGCAAGGGCATCTGCTTGAATATCATTAAGAACCTCAAAAGCAGTAGTAATTGCTCTTAAGTTAGAATCAATGGTATTCAGTGATTTAGCAATACCCTTAAAAAGACCTTCAGATATACCATCTAACTTATCTACTCTCTTCTCTAATTTAATTAATCTTTCTAATGTTTTTCTCTGGAGACCAAAAGACTTCGACAGCTTACTATGAGTTGCAAACTTATCGACACCCGAATCCTTCTCACCAGGAGGTTTGGGCAAATTGTCTTTCATGTCAGCCATGTTTTCTTTGCTCTGCTTTTAAATTCTCCTCTTCGATATACTGTTTCAATAAACTAAGATAAATCTCCCGTTCCCACGGAATCATATTTTCAATATCACTTAAGCTATATTTATGATGCTGCATGAGAGCGAAGTTGATCTTGTAATAGGAAACAAGATCCTCATGCAACATCGCTAGTTGAAAAAAGCTGCTAATCCCTCCAAAGGTATTACATTTTCAACTTTAGTCTTTGGATTAACTACTTTTACTTCATGGTACAACTTAGGCATAGTTGCAAAGAATTTTTCAATTTCTTTAAACTGTGCTGATCCTAAACCTTCTAAGAATTCTTTCAATTCCTTCTTAGTACAATCCTTCTGAGTCCAAGTCTCTTCATCATTAAATATACATTCCACACAACTAACAATCAAATCAAATGATTGATCAAATGATTTATCAGTTACATTAAAATTCTCTTGTATAAACTGATCCAATGAAGGATATGTCATCCTCAATGATAGAGTTTCATCCAATTTAATATCCTTACTATGTTCAGGATTCTCTTTAATCTGAATCTCATCTAAATTGACTGTAGTTTCTACAACCGTTTCTTTATCATCAGGACAGGTTACCTTAATATCTACAGACTCACCGACTGATTTACCCCTAACATTAAGAAAAAGGTATTCAATATCAAATGTAGATAATTTATCAATCTTAGTTCCTCTAGTAAGAATACAATTACTTAAGACTTGTTTAACTGCTGTAGCAATCTCTTTAAGATCATTACTTTCCATCGCAATAACAAGAATTTTCTCTTCTTTTACAAGAAATGGTCTGTATTTAACTTTTCTTTTAGACGAAGGAATCACCAACTCATAAGTCGGTGCATTAATCTTTGGTAGTGGCATCAGTTTTTCCTTTAATTATACCACATATGTAAGCCATAGTGGATTTGAATGCATTGCCGTCTAACTCTTCAAACATAAACATATTCAAACGAAATGCATAGTTTGCCTCAGAGATGATAGCAGAGACCTGTGATTCAGTCACTGGCAGTGTATTTAGTGTAGCACGATAGTTATTTTTAAACTCCTTCTTATTCTCTATATCAGGAAATTCATAGAAGTCTAGACCACCATCATTTAACTTAAGAGCGTTTTGAGCAATATTTCTAAGGATCTGACCCCCAGAGAGATCACCCAGATATCTAGTATAATGATGACCCACAAGAAGTTCAGTCTGGTCATGTGCTACTTCACGGATACGATTAACATACTGTTGACATGCTTCAGTAGGATAGATTGTCTTTGCCCAATTATCACCATAGAAGTACTCACAGTCTTTTGCTAAATTACCATGCCGATAAAGTTCCTTGATGTTCAATGGTCCTACAATAGGATCATCTTTCAATCTTAGAACTTCCACTTCCATAGCATGATATATGAAATAGTAATTGGCAACAAGTTGCCTATACTTTTCTTTATTCACTACTCCACGAAGAAATGAGGATACAAATTTTGTATTCTCTGCTGCGGAATGAGACTGTTTAGTCCCTTCCTTCAATTGTTGTGCTAATCCCATTATGCAGTATTTGCGTTAATTTCTGAAAGTTCAGATTGTGTTCCTGCACCTATATTAGGGTAAACTTTACTTTCTGTCAAGTTGTTTGCTGTCTCCACTTTACCATCTTGTGCAGCAGTTACTGCAGGGAATAATGTTGGTGCAATACCATCAGGTTTTCTACGATCCATAGATGTAATCTTACCAAAGTAATATCTATCAAAAGCAAATGTTACCTGACATTCAAGAACACTATTACCATCATATTGAACAGGCATAGAAGAGACATTAACTGGCCAAGCATTAAGGAATGTATATTCTACATTTCTAAAATGATCTTTATTAAATTTCTGTATTCTTATAGTATCTACTTTATAGTTGTCTGGATATTTCATTCTATGGAAATATGCAAGATCAGACCTATCCCCACCATACCCTGAAGCAATATACTCATGCCATAACTCAAAAAATTGTAAAGTTCTATAATCACTATCAACATAGAATGTCATAGTAGTATCAGTAAATACTCTAGAATGAGCAAACTTTTCAACTACACCCATCCTATTACCTTCAATCTGTGCTGTAGCAAAAGAAGTTGCAGGAAGTTCAGCACTATTACACAATAAACCAAGATCTCTACTAATAAAGAAATTACTTACCAATGGTGCATTAGAAGTGATGTATTTTCTCAATCCTTGCATCATCCCAAAACCATTAAAAAATACTTCATAATGATTGGTAGTAGCAACCTTCTGAAATAGACTTAATATTTGAGATGTTCTTTTAACTCTTGGGTAACTTGGCACAATAAATACCTAAAGGGATCTTTACGACATATGGCTCGATCAGGAAGATTTATACCTTCTAATATAAAAAAGTATAGAGGGGACTATCGTAACATTATTTATCGCAGTTCCTGGGAAAGAGTGTTTATGAAGTATTGTGATAAGAATGACAACATAATTGAGTGGGGTAGTGAAGAGGTTATTATTCCTTACAGATCACCACTTGACGGTGGATTACATAGATATTTTCCTGACTTTTATATAAAAGTAAAAGATAAATCAGGAGTACCTAAGAAGTATATTATTGAAATTAAACCTAAAAGACAATGCACTGAACCAAAAATTCAGAAGACTAAAAGTAGAAAGTATGTAAGAGAAGTGATGGAGTATGCTAAGAACCAAGCAAAATGGGGTGCAGCAAGAAACTGGTGTTCTGACAGAATGATGGAGTTTAAAATACTAACGGAGGATAATCTAGGTGTCTAGACTGCAGCCAATTGTAGATGACTTTATTGGGACTGAACAACCCGATGATACAATGCTGGAAATATTAGATGCTCTACAAGATACTAAAGTTATTCTACCAGAAGAAGGTGGGTTCTATACTTTTGTATATCTACCAAAGACTCCTATGATTGAATATGATGAATTTCCTCTAATAGCATGTATGGAATTAAAACAATGGGGTATTAGGGGATTTAGTTATCACTGGAATAAAATGAGAAATTATACATGGCAAGAAGTAATTGGAGAATTCCATGAACTATCAGTTGCTGAATTAAATCATGCTAGAGAACTGTCATATGCCAAATTCAAGCTAAATACATAAAAAGTAATCAATAAATGGCAATCTCAGCTATAACAGATCTTGCTAGTAAAGCAAATCCAAAAAGATCGGAAAAAAGTGCTGGTAAGAGTAAGGGTGGAATGATGAGATATCCAATGGATATCATCGATTCTGCTACAGATTATTTTCAAATTGATATTTTAAAGTACGAACAAACTGGTAATAACCCTAATGCTGGTGTTTTTGGAACTGAAGTTGAGACTTTTAATGGACCATTCGCAAATCTAGACGATGCAATTACTACAACTACTGAAGGAGGAATTAAAGGTCTTTTTGATGGTGGTATTGATAAAGGTAATGTTAGACAAGTAAGTAATGTCCTTAAAGGTAAACCTTCTTCTGAAACAATTATATTACCAATACCATCAAATATAGAAGATAATAATGGAGTTAAATGGGGTGAAGATCAATTGAATGATCTTGCTGCATGGGGACTAGCAAAAATTGGAGGAGCAATTAATGCTAAAACTCCAACTGATATGTTAAAGCAAGGACAGGAGGCTTTAACAGAAGCATTTAATGCACCTGGATCCGCAAGAGGAACACAGGCAATTAATTATCTAAAAACAACTGCAGCAGCTACAGCAGCAAATGCTTTAAATGCCAATGTAACTACTGCAGGACTACTTGCAAGGACTACTGGTCAAATAGTAAACCAGAATGTAGAACTCCTTTTTAATGGAGTACAACTTAGAACATTTAATTTTACTTGGGATTTAGTACCAAGACATAGTAAAGAAGCAGATGTAATAAAAGATATACTTAAAACATTAAAAGTCAGAATGTCACCCAAATTATCAGGTGGTAAAACTGGATTTTTAAACTCTCCTGATTTATTCAGAATAGCATATAAAACAGGTGGAACGGATCACAAATTCCTTAATAGTTTTAAAACATGTGCTCTAAAAAGCATGAATGTTAACTATACAGGAAGTGGAACATATGCAACATATGAAGATGGAACTCCTGTTCATATGCAACTAACTCTCCAATTTACAGAGTTAAACCCAATTTACTCTGAAGATCACAAAGATACACCAGGAGTAGGATACTAATGTCATACTATTTCAGAAATGTACCTAATCTTAGGTATAAAAATCCACTAGAATCTAGTAATACTAGAGATAACTTTGTTCTTACCAAAAATCTTTTTCTAAGAACTAAACTTAGAAATGATGTTCAAGCAAGTATAACTTTCCTACAATCATATACAATTGATGATGGAGAAAGACCACAAGATACTGCTGAAACATTATACAATGATCCAACATATGACTGGATAGTATTAACAGTAGCTAATATTATTAATGTTAGAGATGAATGGCCTTTAGGTGGAAAAAATTTATATAAGTATGCACTATCCAAATATGGTAATGATAATATGAATGCTACAGCATTCTATGAAACTACAGAAGTAAAAGATGTACAAGGTAGATTAGTTCTTCCTGCAGGATTACAAGTAGATTCTACTTTTACTATTCCTCATCCAGATAATGTTGCAATTACACTTAATCCAGTTATAGGAATAAGTAATTACCTAGCAGAAACTAGAAAAAATGAAAGAAAAAGACAGATTAAAGTAATGAGACCAGATTATCTAACTACATTCCTAATGGATATGAGAAAGGAATTATCATACACCAAATCATCTCAATATGAATCTCGTGGTGTAAAGAAAGCACATAATCCTAGCGTAACTTAGGTCCACTTGCCCATCCAACTAAAACTAACCTCTCACCAGAGGTGACAGGTTCTGCTTTATGAGGGCATCTAGAATCAAAAACAATAGATGCTCCTTTTGCTTTAGGTACTTCACATTGCCTATTAACATAATCAACAATAATTAACTCTCCACCTTCATAATCCTTTGGATCAGAAAGTTGAACGCTTAAGCTTAATTTTCTCCAAACTTGCTTATTTGGAGCAATTCCATAATCACAATGCCAATTAAAATTTCCACCTACCCCATATCTAAGAATTTGAAATTCAAATAACTCTATATCAAATTCATATTTTTTATTAATAGTTTCAAATATACTTCCACCTATTGATCCTATAACACTATCAGCACAAGGACAGTGAATATCACATAATCTAAAATTTTTCTGATCTTTATAATCAGTCTGGTGAGTTTGCCACTGATCATCAGTCAAATTGGAAAGATAATCCTCTATCTCAGTAAGTGCTTCATCACTTAAACCAATAATATAAAAAGGATCCTCTTGAGAATAATTAAAATCGTCACTCATTAAATCAATGCTTCAAGTTGCGATACAGCAGTTGCGTTAGTAATTGTTGAATATGGTACTGCAGGATTTGATTTAAGGGATGCAGATGCCCCCTTCATATCTGCTATTGATTGTATGTCCACATTCTCTTTCTTTATGGAAAGATATCTTGTTTCTAAAATTTCTGTGGTAATGGTCTTAGCATCTGCTAATTCCGCAATAACATTTTTGCTTCCATGATAATACTTCCATGCAGATCTAAATGCCGTATTAGGCAATTCAGAAGCATCGATTACTGAATATTCTGATGCAGAAATGTCCTTTGAGATGATAGCATCGTCTGATAGAGTGCAATCCACTGTGGGAATTACAACTCTACACTTACCATCTGCTCCATTAAAGACAATAACTTTGTCTCTTGCCATTACTCGTCACCACGAGTAGCAGATAAGTTCTGAGCCCATGAATAAGCAATTAGAACCTTTGCTTTAGCATCTGCTTCATCCTTTGCATATACATCGGCAGTGAAGTCACCATTACTGGCATCTTCATAAGTGACGACATAATGATCTCCTTTGTACGCAGCCATTTTAATAAATTTAAGATCTATGTTTTATTTATGCTTGTAAAGCAACTTCGGTTAACCCCATAGATCCAGTATACCATCCTGTAGCAATATACTTATCACTCATAGGAGGATTGCCTCTATGTAAATGGGTATAAGAACCTGGCCAAATAACCACAGTTCCCTTTTTTGGTTTAATCTTATATTGTTGATATAAAAACTCAGTTTCTCCACCCTCTTCTACATCATTCAAGTATACCATCCAAGCAATTGCTCTAGAATTACAATTCCAATTGATATTCTCTTCATGGAATGTATGATATCCCTGCTTAGGTTCCGTTTTTTGGAGTAGAGTAAGTGAACTTATATACCTATGTTCTTGAAGATATGGATATTCGTCAACATATTTTTTAAGACATTCATTAACGAATCCATTCAATGCTTGTGCTTCTCCTGGTGAGAAAGCATCCATACAAATTTGGGTATCCTTAACATGTTTATAATTTCTAGGAACCACCTGTGGTGACCTATTAATAAACTGAACTACCCAATCACAAAGATCGGGGTCTACAGCATTTCTGTAAACCCCGATAAATTCATGTATCATTCTTCCGCTAACTGTTGGAAGTATTTTAATGCATCATCATCTGCTGAAGGTGCTGCTGCAACTGGTGCAGGTTCACGATCAACATCTTCTTCCTCTTCAACTACCTGACGAGCAGGTGCAGCACTAGTAAGTTTTAGAACTGACTCAAGACGCTTCTTAAGTTCATCATAAGACTTAAACTTATCAGCAGCGACAAGTTCTGCAAGAGAGTATTCTTTCTTCCAGACTGCCTCTAGAGCATCATCATCATCTAAAAGTGGTTCAACCTTACCGAACTCTGAACTATCATAGTTCCAGTATCCTGCAACTTTTTTGATTTTGATTTTGAAGTTTGCACCTGCCCAGAAATCAAATGGGTTGATTGCTTCTTCATCTTCAAACTCAGGTTGCATAGCACCCATGATCTTATCAAAAATCTTCTTACCGAACTTATAAAGGAATACTTGTCCTTCATTATCAGGATTAGTAGGATCCTTTACAACATAGATATTTGCAAAGTAAGAAAGCTTACGCTTTTGTTTGCGAGCAATTTCCTTATCAGAATCAACTCCACTATTCCAAAGACCAGTGTTAAATTCTGAAACTGGATCTTTCTGATTAAGAGTTGTGAGACTGTTCTCAATATACCATCCACCACCACCTTGGAAGGCGTGTGAATACATTTTTACCCAAGGAAGATCTTCTCCATTAGGTGCTGGAAGAAAACGAATAACTGCGTATCCGTTACCTGCTTTATCTACTTCAGGTTTCCAGAGACGCTCATCTCCTTTATTTGCTGAATTGGTTTTTTCAACCTCTTTAACGAGTTTGGCAGTAAGACTACCAAGGGAAGATTGCTTTTTAAGTTTTGCAAACGACATAGATTTGGCCTGTGTTAATTGGATTTGGCTTTTGTACGAGTCTATTATAAGCCGCTCATAGTGCTTTGTCAATCCCCTTGCGAACCTTATCGAGAGTCTCTCTCATGTTAGCAAAAAGGACATTACAATCAATGTTCTTGGGGAATCCCATTACTATAGCAGATTGCCGAACATTATCAGCAATTTCTTTAGCACGGGGATCATCAGACAGTTTCATGCGAGTATAAAGGACTTGCTGTTTATCTAACAGATCATCCAACATCTCTAGATGCTCAACCTGCTCTTCCAATGGAAGTGTAGGAAAATCAAAGACCTTACCATAGATCTCTTCTTGCATCTCGTTAATTGTTTCCATCTCGTCTTGAACGATATCGGAGTCAAAAAAACCTGACATAAACCCCTCTCTGAACACCACTATTTATGTGTATTATACCATAGTTGCAACTAAAATCACCCTACGGTTTTCCGCAGGACTTTGCATATAGTGCTCTCCTGTAAAGACAATAACATCGTCTTCCTCAGGGGAATATTCCTCACCTTCTACAAAGGTAGACCCACCAGAATCATCCAAATATATTACTATATTACCATGAGGAAATTGATGATCCAAATGCGGTATAGAAGATTTTATCTCTTTCTCTGGATGAACAGCATTGACAGATATACGAACAAAATTATTCATCAATACTTCATTACAATCAAGAATATTCTTTAAAATCTGAACAACACCATGTACTTCCTCAGAATTATGAACTCTAGAATAAAAATCAGATTCTGGTCTTCCTAAAAATGTATGTGTATAAAAGGGTAAATCAGTATGAGTAGAATTTTTTATATCAGGGGTTGATGCTCCATTATAATGCCATGCAAATTCAGGACTTAAAACCCACCGTTTAAAATCACAATAATCTTTAGTTTTTGGGTTGTGTAAGAGTTTTATCATAATCCAAATTTTATATTAAAACTAATACTAATTCTTTCATTATCAGTTTTATTAGTTTCTGTATTATGCTGAAGTATAGATGGCCATAATGCTATTATACCATTCTCTAAAGGAAGTCCTGCATAAGATCTTGATATTTGAGAGAATATAAAATTACAAGCATATTGCTTCTGAGGATTTGGGAACATCAAATGACCATCCTTACCATTAGTATTAAGATAATATACACCAGATATATCATACCATCCATGATCATGTAGATGTGCATATTTTCCTTTTTTAGTCTTAGTAAACCAAGAATTAGCAATTACATATGACCTTTTCTCTGTACAACCAATCTCATTTAAATAAGTTATTACATTCTTATCAATAAACTTCAAGAATTTATCTGCACCATTTTCCGATAAAATATCATCATCAAAGAAACTACCACTTTTACCCAGACTTAAATCATGAGTATCAGATGTCCAATTTGGATTTTGTGTAAAATCTAAATTATCACAAATATCACCTAATTCTTTTTGAATAGTATCAAACTCTTCTCCTTCTGCTTTATTAATATAAACAGGAATTGGGAACCAAGGATGAGTGGTCATAATGGCAATTTAGCACGAGTAGTCTTCTTCATAAAGTTTAACTGTTGTGCATCACACTTTAATTTCTCTTTAAGAGGTTTAGATATCAGTTTAGTAATAGAATCAATCTCAATACTATTCTCTTCACAAAAAAGAACAATAGCATCAATATAATTAAGTTTTTCATTCTTAACTAATTTTTCTATTTCTACCGCAAATTTTGCGGGATTCATAAACTTTTTATTTAAAGCTGATGTGAATTCATTTTCCATGTAATTGCAGGTGATAATCTAAGAATGTTTTAATGTAAGTAACGAGTAATCTCATATATTTTAACTTATCTCGTTCTTCATAAACAACACACTCACCATCCTCACATGCCATAATAATGACCAGTTTTTTAACAGGAGTGCCTGTTAGTTCATAGTACATACACGCATATGCTGCTGCTTGAACAAAATATCCATCAATCCACTCTCGTGGTTTAGGTGCTTTAGAAGTCTTAAAGTCAATGACTGCTAATTCTCCTTCATACTCTGCTATACAGTCTACTGTACCTGCAACACCCAACTCTTTACTATAAAGAGATCCCTCTAACGAATGAATATTGTCAATTTTGTTAAGGGTAGGTTTCGCAATTTTATAGAGATAATCTGATAATGGCTGAACTTTAGGAAGATTGTCATTTAACAAATAATGCTCTACTAAAGTATGCATATCAGTTCCACGAGAAGTTGCCTTACGAGTAATCTCATTAGCTTTCTTCTCACCAATCTTCTTACGCCATTTAGCGAATTTTTCTCTATTGTAGTGACTAGTTACCGAAGTAATAGATACTAATTTTAATAATTCTTCCCCATTGGGAACTTTATAGTATCTGACACCATCAACAGTTTCTCTCTCCAATGGAGGGAGTACTACTGGTACATGATTAAACATTACATAGACATTGCGTGTTTGGTAGTTAGATACTCTTTACATAAACCTGAACGGACTATATCTTCAAGACCGAATTCGATACATGAAAATGATTTCATCTGTTGCAAGATTCTCATAAAGTCAATGATACCATTTCTCTCTCTATCTCTGGTAAGGTCACTTTGAGTAGCATCACCACAGAACATGATTTTGGTATCTTCTCCAACTCTTGTTATTATACTATCTAACTCGTGAAAATTCAAGTTTTGGCATTCATCTACTATTACAATAGAACTATCAAGTGTAGTTCCCCTTATAAAAGAAGTACTCCAAAAGGAAATGGTCTCCTGCATTTTAAGGTTTCCATACAACATCTCAAAATCTGCATCAGTATTCATCTCGAACATGTATTTCACCATGTTCTTATAAGGAATCTGATATAGTGCAGACTTATCTTCATGGTCACCAGGTAGGAAACCAATCTCACGAGTGCTTACAAGAGACCTAACCATGTAGATCTTCTGATAGGGTGTCGTATGATCTAATACCTCTTTAAGAGCATTGTAGAGTGCTATAAAGGTCTTTCCTGTACCAGCACAACCATATGCAAAAAGATGTTTACCTGCTTTATAATCATCAAAAAATCTTTTCTGATTATCTGTTAATGGTTGAATATCATTTAAGAAATCACTACTAATAGGTTTCTTTCTCTTCATTTGCTTGGCAGTTAATCCAATACCAGTAACAGCATTAGCAGTTTTTCTTTTCCGTGGCATATTAGTCTAAAGTAAGTTTTTGGCGATTTTGACCTGTTTTCTGAGCTCTTCCTAAGATCTCATTCCATCCAGGTTTAGATTTTCTAAGTTTATCTTTCCACTCACCAACTTCTCCTACACCAGGCATTGTTGATGGATCAGACCAATCTCTAGTCCAATCGGGATTATCTTCAGTCCATTTACTCCATTCATGTACGCTCATTGCGACTTCTTTTTGTTCGCCAGTCTCTTTGTGAATTACAGGATAGGTAGCCATAAAACTTTACAAGGTAGTGTTATTTAGAGTGGTACTAAATTGTCTTCTTTAGTAGTTCCACTATTAGCAGGATTGCTAAGAACTATATCAAAAGCAATAGTAATCCTAGGAACATCATCTTCATGAATAGTACAATCATGAATAACCCAACTAGGGAACATAGTCATTCTACCATCAATATTATCACTAGTATATACATCATGATTAAAAGGATGGTAATAATTTGTAGAAGTATCATATGATTGAACTACAAAATTACCACTTAAATAGG
>Ga0315331_10001038_pt1 | contig 20661 bp, 17 predicted proteins | sample M160m34915metaG_FD_203456 | JGI IMG/M metagenome (GOLD analysis project Ga0315331, IMG submission 203456) | Ammonia-oxidizing marine archaeal communities from Monterey Bay, California, United States - M1 60m 34915 | ecosystem: Environmental > Aquatic > Marine > Intertidal zone | place: USA...
TTTCGACCAGGACGGACGCATGCCCGATCTCGATCGTCGCGATTTCCTGAAGCTTGTTGGTCTCGGCGCCGGTGGCGCCGCAGCCGCTGGTTGCTCGGATCCCATCGAAAACCTCGTGCCCTACGTGGTACAGCCTGAACAGGTCACGCCGGGCATCGCCACGGTGTACGCGTCGACCTGCGGTGAGTGCGAAGCAAGCTGCGGCCTGCACGTCACGACCCGCGAGGCGCGCCCGATCAAGCTAGAGGGCAACCCCGACCACCCCATCAACGAGGGCCGGTTGTGTGCCCGTGGGCAGGTCTCGATCGGGCGGACCTATCATCCCGACCGACTCGAGGGGCCGCTCGCCGACGGCGAGGCGGCGTCCTGGGATGACGCGCAGGCGACCCTGGTCGCCGCGATCCAGGCCAACCCGGGTGGCGCGTGGGTCCTCGGCGGAAGCCGCGGCCCGACGATCGACGCGATCATCGACGCCGCCGTGTCCCGTTCCGGGATGGGCGGTCGTCTCGTCTACTCGGCCTTCGACGGCACCGCGCTGCGAGCCGCGACCCAGTCCGTCTTTGGCGTCGAGGCGACGCCGGAGTTCGACCTCTCCAACGCCGACCTGATCCTGGATTTCGGCTCGGACTTCCTTGATACCGGGATCTCGCCGGTCGAGCACGCCCGGCAGCTTGCGGACGCACGCGACATCAAGAAGCACCCTGACGGTGGGGCGCGGCTGGTGACGTTCGGCCCTCGCCTCAACATGTCCGGGAGTAGCGCTGAGACGTGGATCCCGTCTACGGCAGGCAGTGAGGCGGCGCTCGCGCTGGCCCTCGCGCGCGCCGTCGCCCGGAAGACCGGCGCGGTCGATGCCTCTGTCGACACCGCCCTTGCGAACGCGCCGTCGATCGCCGCCGCGGCTGCTGTCGCCGACGTCGACGCCGCGTCCTTGGACGCGCTGGTCGATCGGATCGCCCACGGGCATGCGGTCGTCGCGCTGCCGCCCAACGCAGCGGCGGGCGGGACGAATGCGGTCGCCGCGAGCGCGGCGGTGTTGTTGCTCAACGCGGTCGTCGGTGCCGTCGGGTCGCGGGTCAAGATTCCGGCTGAGCCAGACGCGCACGCCCCGGCTTCGTACGCCGAGGTCCAGAAATTGATCGACGCGATGAACGCGGGCCGCGTGTCCGTGCTGATCGTGCACGACGCGAACCCGGTCTACTCGCTTCCGGCGGGGAGCGGCTTTACGGAAGCTCTCGCCAAGGTGGGGACGGTGGTGGCTCTGGCGCCCCTGGCAGATGAGACCACGGAACGGGCGAACCTGGTCCTCCCCGACCACACGCCGCTCGAGTCCTGGGGTGACGCGAAGCCGCGCTCGGGTGTCCGCTCGGTCGTGCAGCCAACCGTTCGGTTGTTGAAAGACACGCGGGGGATCGGTGATCAGTTCCTCGAGCTCGGACGTGCGCTCGGCGCCGTGATGCCCGAGGGGACCACTCGTGACGTCCTGGCTCGTAACTGGGGGGGCGACGCGAGACTCCGCGCGGCACTGCCCCTCGGTGGCGTGTTTACGGCCGGTACTGCGGGCACCGCAGCGGTCCTGCCTACAGCAGCCGCGGCGGGTGCCGCGTCGGAGCTACGGGGCAGCGGAGGGCACACCTTCGTTGCGTACCCGCACAGCTATCTGGGCGATGGACGGGGCGCAGCGCTGCCCTGGAACCAGGAGATGCCGCACCCCGTGACGAAGACGTCGTGGCGGTCGTGGGCCGAGATCAGCAACGCCACGGCGAAGCAGCTCGATGTCATCTTCGGAGACGTCATCAAGATCGATACGGGCGAAGCGTCCATCGACGTCCCGGTCTACCCCCGCGGTGGCATTCGTGACGACGTGGTCGCCGTCGCGACGGGACAGGGTCACACGGTCGGCTTCTACGCCTCGATGGAGATGGAGGAGTCCCCGGGCGTCGCGCGCGGCGCGAACGTAAACGCGGTGCTTCCGGCGACGGCGGACGAGGCCGGCGGGCGCGCCTGGCTCGCGACCCGGACGCAGTTGAGCAAGACGGGCGCCTTCCAGCGGATCGCGCTCAGTCAGTGGACCGACAATCAGCACGAGCGCGGTCTGGCCAAAGAGGTCTCGCTGCTGGCCCTGGCGGGAGGCCACGATGATCACCACGACGGGCCGCACGTCCTCGAGATCCCGTATGACCGGGCGAACGACGCAGACCCGGAGGACCCCTACCGCTGGGGCATGACGATCGACAACGATCGCTGCACGGGCTGCAGTGCTTGCATCGCCGCTTGTTACATCGAGAACAACATCCCGGTGGTCGGTGAAGCGAACGTCATCAAGCACCGCGAGATGAACTGGATCCGGATCGAGCGCTACATCGGCGACGGCGACCGGGAGGGTGGCGAGGAACGTCGTCCGCACCCGCACCGCGAGGTGCTCGGTGAGACGAACGTTCGGTACGCGCCGATGCTCTGCCAGCAGTGCGGGGCGGCGCCGTGCGAGTCGGTGTGTCCGGTGATCGCGACCTACCACACGCCCGACGGTCTGAACGGCATGGTCTACAACCGCTGCGTCGGTACGCGCTACTGCGCGAACAACTGTGTCTACAAGGTTCGACGGTTCAACTACTTCGACTATGGCTACGACAACTGGCCGGGGCTGCTGCGGCTGATGTTGAACCCCGACGTGACCGTACGCGGGCAGGGCGTCATGGAGAAGTGCTCGTTCTGCGTCCAGCGGATCCAGACTGCCAAGCAGCCGGCGAAGGACGTCGATCGAGAGATCATCGACGGCGAGGTCGTGACGGCCTGCCAGCAGTCGTGCCCGACCGACGCGATCACTTTCGGCAACACGCGGGATAGCAAGGCCGCCGTCAACACCTCGGTGGATGACCGGCGCTCATACCACTCGTTGCACATGCTCAATACCAGGCCGGCGATTACATACCTCGCGCAGATCGCGCGTGACTCCGAGGATTCGCACTCATGACGCCTCCGCCTCCCGCGACGGCCGTCGCCGACTTGGGTCGGCCGACATCAGTCGTTCAGGACTCGAAGATCAATCGGGATATTCTCAACCCGACTCGGTACGTCTCGTGGCAGTGGGGTGCGATGCTCCTGCTGGCCGTGATCGGGGTGGTTCAGGGTTTCGCCACCTTGGCTTACCAGACCTACGTCGGGCTCGGCGTTGCCGGCTACCAGGCGCCTGTTTTCTGGGGCGTCTACATCATCACCTTCGTTTTCTGGATCGGTATCGGGCACGCCGGAACCCTCATCTCCGCGATTCTGTTCCTGTTCCGCGCCAAATGGCGAAACGCGATCAACCGCGGCGCGGAGGCGATGACGATCTTCGCCGTTCTCACGGCGGCGCTCTTCCCGCTCATCCACATCGGGCGGCTCTGGAAGTTCTACTTCCTCATCCCCTACCCGAATCAGCGCGGCCTCTGGGTCAACTTCAAGAGCCCGCTGCTCTGGGACGTCTTCGCGGTCAACACCTACCTGACGGTCTCGCTCATCTTCTTCTTTGTCGGGCTGATCCCGGACATCGCGATCGCGCGTGACCGATCAACCGGCGTCAAGAAGTTCGTGTACTCGTTGCTCTCCCTCGGTTGGCAGGGGAGCTCGGGGCAGTGGAAGGCGCACAACCGAACTGTGCTCCACCTCTCGGGGCTCGCGACGCCGCTGGTCCTCTCGGTCCACTCGGTCGTTTCCTGGGACTTTGCGATGTCCATCATCCCTGGTTGGCACGCAACGATCTTCGCACCGTACTTCGTGGCCGGCGCCATCTTCGGCGGCTTCGCCATGGTGCTGACGGTCATGATCCCGGTCCGCCGCATCTTCGGCCTCGAGGCCTACATCACCGACTATCACTTCGAGAACATGTCCAGGTTCATCCTGTTCACCTCGTGGATCGTCGGTTACGCGTACGCGATCGAGTACTTCATCGCCTGGTACAGCGGGGTCGAGGCAGAGCAGACGAGCTTCTGGCTCCGCGCGTTCGGTCCTTACTGGATCTCTACATGGATCATGATCTTCTGTAACTGCATCGCGCCCCAAGTGCTGTGGTTCCAGAAGTTACGAACACACATCCCAACACTCTTCGTGTTGTCTGTGCTGATTAACATCGGGATGTGGTTTGAGCGCTACGTGATCATCATCACGTCGCTCTCACGTGACTTCATCCCGGGTGCCTGGGGTCTCTACATCCCAAGCCCCGTCGAGCTGTCAGTGCTGGTCTTCAGCTTCTGTTGGTTCTCGATGTTCTTCCTGCTCTTCATCAAGTTCTTCCCGATCATTGCGATCGCCGAGATCAAGGAATTGGCGATCCATGAGAAGGCGCACGGAGAGGGCCACTGATGCCGACTCTGGTGAGCATATTCGACAGGCCGCAAGACGTAGTCTCCGCGGTCAAGAAACTCAAAGGCCGCGGCTTCGACCGGGTTGAGACCTATTCGCCGGCTCCCTTCGAGGAGATCGACGAGGCGGTCGACCCCAAGCCGAGCCGCGTGAGACTCTTTACGCTGATCGGGGGCCTGACCGGCGTCTTCACCGGCTTCTTCATCCAGATCTGGATGTCGCTCGACTGGCCGGTCAAGATCGCGGGCAAGCCCTTCGCGTCGATCCCCCCGTACGTGATTATCGGCTTCGAGTTGACGATCCTGTTCGGCGGTATCTTGACCTTCTTGGGTCTGCTGATCGTCGGCAAGCTCTATCCGCGGTTCGAGCTCGACCCTGCGTACAGCCCGCGCTTCTCGGGAGAAGAGTTCGGTGTTGTAGTGACCTGTCGTGATCGAGACGTGTCGGAAGTGGACGCCTTGCTGCGCTCCAACTCGGCGAAGGAGGTGTCCCTTGTCGATGCGTAGCGGAGCGCTGCTCGTCGGTATCCTGGTGATGCTGACCGGGTCCGGCTGCTGGGAGCAGATCGATGGCGGGAAGTGGTTCCCCCAAATGAAGCGCCAGCTGGCTGTGCAGGCCTTCGAAGAGGTCCTGCCGCCGGTTCACCCGCAGGGCTTTACGCCGCCCGAAGGCACGCTGCCCGTGACGTGGGCTGGCGTCCCGGACCTGCGGAGCATGGACATGCGGTCGCAGGACGCCGTCCAAAACCCCGTGCAGCCGACGCTCGCGTCGCTCAAACGGGGGGAGCAACTCTTCCTTCGGTACTGCGCGACGTGCCATGGCCCGACTGGAACTGGAAATGGACCCGTCGCGGGGCCGCCGTGGGGCTCGGGCCCGTTCGGGATGGTTCTCCCGATCGGGGGACCGACGAGCCTCGCGAAGGCGCTGACCGATGGGCACATCTATACGACGATCTCCTTGGGGCGCGGACGGATGCCGAACTACGCGCGAATCGAGCCCCAAGACCGGTGGAACGTCGTGAACTACTTGCGTGAGATGAACGGAGGTCGCCCGTGAGTTCTGGGAATGGTCTCGTCGAGAAGGCCAACCCCCGTGGTCTACCCCAGCCCTTGGCGTCCGTGTGCGCCTTGGCAGCGGTGGTGGGCATCGGGGCCTTCGTGTACGGGCTTCGAGCAGAGCCGGAAATTACCTGGCTCTCCTTCCAGTCCAACTTCATCTTCTTCGCGCTGCTGGCTCAGGCAGGGGTCATCCTCTCCTGCATCTTTACGATCGTGAACGCGCGATGGCCCGGCCCGCTTCGGCGCTTCGCGGAAGGCCTCGGTGCCTGGGTGCCGGTGACCTTCGTACTCTTCTGCGTCTCTTGGGCGCTGGGCTCCGGCGACTATCTCTTCGAGTGGCAGCGCGATGGCGCGATGCATGGCAAGGAGGCCTGGCTGAACCCGACGCGGGTCTGGTGGACCGACTTTGCCATCTTGCTCGTGCTCACGCTGTTGAGTCTCGCGTTCTTGCGGGCCTCGATCCGGCCCACGCTCGGCAACGTGGCGGCTTCGGGTTCTGGGATCGCCCGGACGCTCTCCGAGCGCTTGACGGCCGGTTGGCGCGGTGACGCGGAGGAGATCGAAGCCTCCGAGGCGCGAAAGCGTGCGCTCGCCCCGATCACCTGCCTGTTGTTCGCGATGGGTTACAGCCTGTTGGTCTTCGATCAGGTGATGTCGATGGAGCAAGCCTGGTATTCGAACTTGTTCGGCGCCTTTGTGACCTGGGGTGGGATCCTCTCCGCGGTCGCAGCGATCGCGCTCTTGTCCGTGCTGCACCGGAACTCCCCCGGTCTGGAAGGGCAGATCACTGAGGGTCGGCGCCATGACATCGGCAAGATGCTCTTCGCGTTCTCGATCTTCTGGATGTACTTGTTCTTCTCCCAGTATCTGGTGATTTGGTACGGGAACCTGCCCGAGGAGACCTTCTACTTCGTGGATCGGCTCGGCCCGCAGTTCGTGATCGACAAGGGCTTCAGCGAAGCCGCCTGGGCGCGCGCATGGTCGGGTTTCGACTTCGACATCGAGCGATTGAGCCAGGCGTACGGCTGGACGGCGATGATTGTTTGGACCTGCTGCTGGATCGTGCCCTTCTGGGTCTTGCTGGGCCAGTACCCGAAGAAGAACCCCTACATCCTCGGGACGGTCGCGACGATCGTGCTGCTCGGGGTATGGGTCGAGCGAAACTTGCTGATCTGGCCGTCCGTGATCAAGAACGGCGGGTTCATCTGGTTCGGCGGGCTCCAACTCGCGATCGCGTTGGGCTTCTTGGGGGCCTTCTGCCTGGTCTTCCTGCTCTACACCCGGGTGTTCCCGGCGTTGGCGGTCGCTGAGAGCGAGTGACAGGGGCCGCGCGCGCTCCCCGCGCGCGGTGGTTCGGTCGCAGGAGGGGCAGCCTCTGCTGCTAGGATCGGCATGTGAAGACACGGGGTCGCCGCTCGCCTGCTCCCTTTGAGTTGGCTCTGCGCGAAGGGGATGAGCTGTTCGAGCTCAACCGCTTCGGGCATTTTCTCTTGGTTTCCGAGACGGGTGTTCATCTCGGTCGCTCTCGGCGGGCGAACGAGTCCACTTTTATCTCGCATGAATCCATCACGCACGTGGCGCATCACAGGCGCACGCTTTCGCTCGCGACCCGGCAGGGGCTCCACGTCGTGGTGCGTGGCCGCAGGCGGCCGGTGGCTTTTGGCGAGGTGCACGACGCGATTGAGCGGCGGATCGCACGACTCCCCGGAGGTCTCCAGCAGCTCTCTCGTTTTCGCGAGCTGGACCAACGCCAACAGCAGGCGGGTTTGCCTTGGGTGACCTCGACCGTCGTGGGGATCTGCCTCGTGCTGCACCTGCTGCAGGTGTCGGATCCGTTCGTCTCCGAGGTCGGTGCCTTCGTCCGGGAGCTCGTGGGGCAGGGCGAGTATTGGCGTCTCGTCACCGCGCACTTCCTGCACGACGCCACTTGGAGTTTTTCGGCGACGGAGATGGACGCCGCGGTACCGCTGCTCTTTCGGCTTCCCTTTCACATCGTGCTCAACTGCCTCCTCGCGTCTTTGCTCGGGTGGCTCGTCGAACCGGCCTTGGGTCGGCTCCGGACGGTCTGGGTGTTGGGGATGGCCGCGTTCGGCGCAAATCTCTTGTGCGCGCTCTTTCAGACGCCGCCCATGCTGGGAGCCTCGGGGTTGGTGCTCGGCCTCGCAGGGGCGCTCCTGGCGCTCGAGGTGAGCGTTCCAGAGCGGCTCCCCGCGACCTGGCGTGTGCCTCGTCGGACGCTGCTTCTGGCGCTCGCGCTCCAGGCGGTCGGGGACTGGTTTCTGCCGTTCATCGCGTGGGCCGCCCACCTGGGGGGCTTCCTGGGGGGCTACACGGCCGGTCGCCTCGTGGCGAAGCCGGCCGCGCGACGCGACCGCGCCCCGAGTTGGCTTCGCGGCGCCGTCGCGGCGCTCGCCGGGGTGTTCGTGCTTGGGGTCGCGGGGATGGCGCCGCTCGTGATGCGTATGGGGTGGGCCTTCAACGACCACGCGAGGCACGTCTTGGCGCTCCCGGATCCGACGTCCTTCACGCTGAATAACCTGGCATGGCGCATGGCGACGGAGACGGATGTCCTCGGGGTAGCGCCAGCTCCAGCGCTTGCGCTCGCTCAGCGAGCGGTGGGGGAGTCTGGTCGTTCGAACCCGGACTATCTCGACACGCTCGCCGAGATTCAGTTTGGGGCCGGAGACGCGGCCTCGGCTGTGGAGACCATCGAGGAGGCGATTGAGCTCGCCCCGGGTGACGCCTATTTTGCGGCGCAGCGGGATCGCTTTACCGGGCGACGGGCCGCAGGCGATCGGCCGGCGTCGCCTCCGCTCCCCTGGTTCTTGCGCGGGCCCGCGGGGCCGCCGCGCTGGGTCGAGGACGACGGGCTCGACATTTGAGTCCGGGGGCTAGGGCCAGATCGACTCGCCATCCTCGGGGAGGCTCACGGTCCCGTCGTAGTTTCGCGCGACGATCGACTTGAACCGGAAGTTGTAGAGCGGCGGTGGTCGCAGCCGGATCAGCGCGAGCTCACCGACCGCCGCCTTCTGGGCCATCGCGCCGATGTCGTTGATCGAGACGTAGAGCGGCCGCTCTCGGTCGAGCTTCGCGATGTCGAGTTCGAGCTCTGCGTTCGCGGCGTCCTCCTCGGTCGGGATGAAGACGGCTTCATGGACGAGGAGGTCGGCTCCCTTGGAAAACCGGATGATCTCTTCGGGGTCCCAGCTGGAGCCCGCGATCACGAGTTTCCGCGCCGCGTCCTCGAACCCCCAGACGAGCGCTGGTGTGGGCCCGCCCTGGAGGACGCTCGCTCGCGCCGTCCACCCCCCGATCGACTCGCTGAACGTTCCGTCCACCTCGAGCGCCTCGATGCGCGCGCCTTCCGGTGACAGGGCGAGCTGCTGCGCGAGCGCGTCCGCGACCTCCTTGTACGCTTGTTCGAGCGCGCTGGCGAAGGCCTGTGTCCCCGGTGGCCCGATCACCCGGAGAGGCTGGGTTCTCCCTTGGCGGAACCCGAGCATCAGCAGGTCATCGAGCCCGACGGTGTTGACCGGCAAGAGGCTGGTGAGGAAGACCGTGCCGGGCTGACTGACGGGGATCGCGGCGGCGCGGAGCCCCTCGGCGACACCGCGTCCGGCGTCGACCAACCAAACGACCTCGCCATCCCCCAGCGCGACGCTGGGGCCCCTCCGCTCTGGATTTTCGTACGCGCTGCCGGTCCCGACCGTGATCACCTCGAGCGCGCTGAAGTCCCGCGTCGCGAGCGGCATCACGTCTTCTCCACGCTCGGCAGCCCGCCACAATACGAACGAGGCGCACCAACTCATCAGCATGGCACCCGCTGCGACGGCAAAGAGCACGATTCTTCCGTTCACGAGAAGATGACCGTCCGGTTGCCGCAGACGAGAACGCGATCGTCCAAGTGCCAGCGGACAGCCTGGGCGAGCACGCTTCGCTCGACATCTCGCCCCTTCCGTACCAGGTCCTTCGTGGTGTCGGCGTGTGAGCAGCGGATGACATCTTGTTCGATGATGGGGCCCTCGTCGAGGTCCGTCGTCGCGTAGTGAGCGGTCGCCCCAATTCGTTTCACACCGCGTTCGTAAGCCCGGTGATACGGGCGGCTCCCCATGAACGCAGGCAGGAATGAGTGGTGGATATTGATGATGCGACCGGGAAAGTGGTCGATGAAGTCCCCGGTCAAGATCTGCATGTATCGCGCGAGCACGACCAGGTCGATCTGCATCTCGTCGAGGAGCGCGACCTCATCCTCTTCTTGGGCCTGCTTGTTCTCGCGGTTCATGGGGAAGACCCGGTAATCGATCTCAAACTGTTGGGCGATGGGCTCGAGGTCCGGGTGGTTGCTGATGATGAGGGGAATCTCGCAGTTCAGCTCTCCGGCGCGGTGGCGCAATAACAAGTCCCACAGGCAATGGTCGTACTTGGACACGAAGATCGCGACGCGCTTTCGTTTCGACCCAAGCTGGAGCCGCCAGGTCATCTCGAAGCGTTCGGCCACCTCCTTGATTGCGCGTTCGAGGCCGAGCTGATCGACGTGCATCTGCGCTCGATCGAAGTGGATCCGCTGGAAGAACATCCCCGCTTCGCGATCCGTGTGTTGATCGGCGTCGAGAATGTTCGCGCCGTGCCCGTAGAGCAGCTGCGCGAGCGCTGCGACAAGCCCTGGCCGATCTTTACAGGAAACCAGCAGGACCGCGGTCGTGTCGAGATTCTCTTCTTGTTCCGCGGACATGGGGCCGTGAGGGTAGCAGCCCCTGCCGATTTGGTACGTGTTCAACGCTATGGACCGGCCGGCGACCGTCCGATACTTTTGAGGTAAGGAGGTTTCACTCACCTCCGAGTCCCGCTGGTGGCGCCGGAGTGGCGCTTCGAGCGAGGCGGCCCGAGGGGGCGGGAACGGCGCCCACCCTAAATCGGGAACCAGCCACGGGCACTGGGCTCTGTGGTTTTCGCTGCGATGCCGAGACGAGGAGGAAACTAAATTGCATCAACCTAGTACTACGGCGAGTGAGGTGGCGGCGTCCTGACGCCGAACATTGTCGTTTTCGATCGATCTCGGTGATGCGGGGACGCAGGTTCCCAGCGCCACCGCCCTCGGGAGCGCGGATGTCGTAGCCGCTTCGGGGTCCCTCGGGGCCCGCTCCCGAGGCGTTTTGCGCCTCTTCAGGCTTGGCCTTTTCCCTCAGCCCGATTCCTATCCCTGCTTTTGTTCGATCTCGATGAGCGCCTGCTCGACCGCTTGGACGTCGGCGGGGACGTCGACCGGGACGCTGTGCCAGTCGTGGACGATCGCGGCCTGGATCCATCGGCCGTGCCCGAGCGCGCGTAGCTGCTCGAGGCCCTCTGCCTCCTCCCGCGCCGTTCGCTCGAGCCGGACGAACTCCAATAAGAACGATCGGCGGTAGGCGTACAGGCCTGCGTGCTGCCAGTCGTAGCCCGGCTCGGTGGCCTCACGCGTAAAGTCGAGCGCGCGCCCCGCGGGATCGAGGCGTGCTTTGACCCGGTTTCTGTCCTCGACCGCGTTCGCGGCGAGCGGGTGCACCACTGTAGACATGGCCGCGCGGGGTTCCGACACGAGCGCGTCGATCAGGGCCTCGAGGACGCGGGCCTGGATCAGCGGCTCATCTCCTTGGATGTTGACCACGATGTCGTCTTCGAGGCTCTCGGCGACCTCTGCGAGCCGGTCCGTTCCGGTAGGATGCCCCGTGCGGGTGAGCGCTACGCTGGCGCCGAAGGCGCGCGCGGCCTGTAGGATCCTGGAGTCGTCGGTCGCGATGATGACGTCACGGAGTTTCTGCGAGCGCGCCGCGCCTTGCCAGGTCCGTTGGATCATGGGGAGCCCGGCGATCGGCACGAGGGGCTTGCCGGGGAAGCGGGTCGAAGCCCAGCGCGCGGGGATGATGCCGACTGCTTGCATGGCTGCGATCCTAACGGAAGGGGTATCTTGCCGCTGGCCTCGAAGCCTCGGTGAGTTGGCCGCTTCGGGCTGCGGCATGGACGGATGATTTCAGTTCAGGTGCGACCCCTGAGCTTCGTATTGGAATGTGAGCGGGCAGGGTGGGGGACGGAAGCCGTCGAGTGCCTTGGGTCGAGTAGAGGAGGGACGAATGGCTGCTCTCGGAACGGTCGGTGTGCTCGTAGGCGGCGGGCCCGCACCGGGCATCAACGGTGTGATCGGCGCGGCGACTCTGGCTGCGCACGGGCGAGGCGCGCGGGTCATCGGGATCTTTGAGGGGTTCCGGCACCTGATGCGAGGCTCCGCGGAGATTCAGGATCACGTCCGGGTGCTCGGCCGCGAGGATGTCGTCGCTATCCATATGCAAGGCGGCTCGATCCTGAAGACGTCGCGTGCGAACCCGACCCAGAAGCCGGGAGATCTCGAGCGCTGCGTCGAGGCGCTGGACGCGCTGGGAATCGAGAAGTTGGTGACGATCGGGGGAGACGACACGGCGTTTTCAGCGGTCGCTGTCAGCCAGGCGGGGGGTGGGCGTCTGCCGGTCGTCCACGTCCCGAAGACAATCGACAACGATCTACCGTTGCCCGACGGGGTCCCGACGTTCGGTTACGAGACTGCCCGTGAGCACGCGTCGAATCTCGTCGCCGGTCTTCATGAGGACGGTCGGACGATGAACCGCTGGTTCTTTGCGGAGTTGATGGGGAGGCAAGCGGGCTTTCTCAGCTTAGGAACAGGGGCCGCAGCGGGCGCCACACTCACCCTGATCGCGGAGGAGTTCCCGGAGGGGCTGATTCGCCTGAGCGACGTGGTGCGAGTCGTCGAGGGGGCCGTCGTCAAGCGGTTGGCGCTCGGAAAGTCACACGGCTGCGCGGTGATCGCCGAAGGGATCGCCGAGCGATTGGATCCTGACGACCTCGCCGAGATGGCCGATGTCGCACGCGATGAGCACGGTCACATCAAGTTGTCGGAAATCCCCCTGGCGAGCACCATCGCCCGCCTGGTCAAGAAGTCCCTGGCTGACCGTGGGGTGTCGTTGACGGTGAATGCCAAGGAGATTGGTTACGAGCTGCGTTGTTTGCCGCCCTGTGCGTTCGACCGCGAATACACGCGTGACCTGGGGGTGGGCGCGATCGAGTTGCTGAGCCGCGGCGAGACCGGCGTGCTCGTGTCACGGCAGGGCGGGCGGTGCGTTCCGATCCGCTTCTCCGACTTGATCGATCCCGAGACCGAGCGGACGAGGGTCCGCTACGTCGACGTGAACAGTGATACCTTCCTTCATGCTCGCTCGCTGCAAACCCGCGTCGAGGAATCGGACCTCGCGGACGATTCGATGGTTGACCGACTGGCGCAGGCATCCGGACTCGCTCCAGCGGCAGTGCGCGAGCGATACGCGCGAGTCGGCTGACTGGGGCGGAGGAATCCATGAACGCAAACTTTCTCTTCTGGTGTGGTGCACTCCTGAACATGGCGCTCATGTTGGGGTTGATGCTCAAGGGCGTACGTGAGGTGAGGCGGGGAGACGTCACGGCGCACCAGCGCTCGATGACCACCGCGACGCTGCTCGTCGCAGGCTTTTTGATCGCTTACCTCTTCAAGGCAGCGGTGCTGGGGAAGGAAGATTTTTCGCTCTGGAGCTCGACCGCGATCTGGACGCTGCGAATCCATGAGACCTGCGTCCTCGTCATGTTGATCGCCGGTCTTGTTGCCTTGTTTCGATCGCGCGCCTTGCGCGCGACGCGCAACGTCACGAAGTGCCCCGAAGACCCTGTGGCCGCGGCGGATGTGCTCCGCGCGCACAAGCGAGGCGGCAAGGTGGCGGTGGTCTCCGCGGGGCTCGGCTTGCTGACCGCGGCGGCGGTGCTCGCCGGGATGTACGGCCGCCTCTGAGCACCCGAGGCGCTCGTTGATTCGCGGAATCAACCGCTTGCGGGAGCTCGGGGCGGGGCTCTCTTTCTGGACTGAGCGTTGGGTCCCCGACGCCTGGGTCATCTGCATGGCGCTCACGACGTTCGCTTTGGGCCTGGCAGTGTTGGGGGCTGGGGTCGGTCCCGAAGAAGCGGTGCTGGCCTGGGGGAGTGGCCTTTGGAGCCTCCTGACGCTGGCAATGCAGTTCACGGTTGCCATGGTCGCGGCGCATGCCTGCGTGACCTCGCGGCCGGTGTTCGCGTTGCTCGATCGCCTGGCCTCGCTCCCCGACCCCGAGCGTCCGGTGCAAGCGGTCCTCCTCGCGGGCCTCTTCTCGCTTCTGACGGGGTATCTCAACTGGGCGCTCTGTGTCGTGGCGTGTGCGCTCTTCGTGCCCTTCCTGTGCCGGCGGAACCCGAACACGGACGTTCGTGTCTTGATCGCGGCGGCCTACCTCGGTCTTGGCACTGTTTGGCACGGTGGTCTCTCGGGCTCGGCGCCGCTCATCCTCGCGACCCCGGGGAACCCCTTGCTCGAGCCCGCGAGCGGCGCGCCGGTCGTCGCGAGGCTCTATCCGGTGACGGAGACGCTCTTTCACCCGTTCAATCTGATGATGATCGCGGTGTTGGGCAGCGTGGCGCTAGCGACCGTGGCCTTGCTGCACCCGAGGCGGGCTGTTCGCACGTTCTCGGAAGAACAGTTGGAGGCGATCCTGCCAAGTCCGCCTCCTGTGGAGGCCCGGCGCGCCGGGGTCGCTGGGGCGTTGGATCACTTCCGGGGGTGGACCTTGCTGGCGATCGCCTTGCTGGCGTACCCGTTGGGGCGCGCGATCGTGCTCGACGGTTTCGGGGGGAGTTGGACGATCAATGCCTACAACACGCTCTTCCTGTCACTGGCTCTGCTGCTTCACGGGCGACCGCTTTCGTTCCTGAGGGCGTGCCGCGAGGGCGTCGACGCGGCGTGGGGGATCATCGTTCAGTTTCCGTTCTACGCGGGGATCTTCGGGCTCATGCAGGCGACCGCGCTCGGGCACTGGCTGGGGTCGCAGTTCGCTGCGCTCGCGAGCACGGAGACGTACCCCTTCATCGTGTATTTCTATTCGGGTTTCATGAACTTGTTCGTGCCGTCGGCCGGTTCCAAGTGGCTGATCGAGGCGCCGTTCCTCATCCCCGCAGGTGCCGAGCTGGGCGTCTCGCCGGTGACCGTATTGCTGGCCTACGCCTATGGTGACTCGACGACCAACCTGATCCAGCCGTTCTTCGCCATCCCGATCCTCGCGGTCACGCGGGTGCGTTTCGGCGAGATTGTCGGATACACCTTCCTCGTGGCGCTCGTGTGTCTGGCCGTTTGTACGCTGGCGATGTTCTTGATCCCACCCCGGCTCTGAGACCAACCGGGTTAGCTCGTCTCGATCGCGTGCAGTTCAGGGAGCACGCCGTCGCGCGCGATCTCAATGGCTTCCTGTGGGTCCGAGAGCACCGAGAGGATCATGTGGCGGCTCCCCGAGCGGGCGAACTGCTGCATCTGCTCGAGGCAGTCCTCGGGTCGCCCCAGGAGACAGTACTTCGCGGCCGCCTCGCGAAACGGCACGCGGTAGATGCGCTCGAGTAGGGCCGTGGCCCGGTCGAGCGCCGCCTCGTAGGTCTCGTCGAAGACCGTGAACAGGAAGCTCATCGGCTCGAACGGGACGGGTCCCCGGCCGGCATCCCTCGCGTGCTCGCGGATCGTTTCCATGTTCTTCGCGAATTGATCCGCCGAACACATGTGCGAGACGTACCCGTCCCCGAGCTGCCCCGCGCGCCGGAAGGTGGCACCGCGTCGGCCGCCAACGATGATCGGTGGCCCGCCGGGCTGCAGCGGTTTGGGGGCGAGTGAGACCGGCCCCAGGGAGAAGTGGCGGCCGCTGTGCTCTGCGCCCTCGTCCTGCCAGAGGCGTCGCAAGACCGCGATCGCCTCGTCGGCGCGTGCGCCCCGTTCGCTCACCGGGACACCGACGGCCTCGAACTCTGGGGGAAACTCGCCGCCGACGCCCACGCCGAGCGTGAGCCGCCCATTGGACAGCACGTCGAGTGTCGCGCTGACCTTGGCGGTCGTCGTCGGGTGGCGGAGCGGGAGCAAGTACACCGCGGTCCCCAGCCGGATCTTCTCCGTCACCGCTGCCGCGAAGCTGAGCAGCGTGAGCGATTCGAGGATGGGGATGTGGAACGCGATGTGATCTCCCACCCACGCCGAGTCGAAGCCGGCTGCCTCAAGGGCGGGTGCCCGCTCGAGGATCTCCGCACGGTCTCCGCCCGCGAGGACCATGCCGCAGCGCACCGAGGTCGGGAGCTCGAGCGGGTGGGTCGGCATCGTTACAACCGGATCCGGGGACCGGAGCGGCGGCCAGTGGATCGGTTCCAGAGCATGCCGAGCAACATGCCAACGCAGAGCACCCCGGCGCCGGTGATCCACTCCGGCCAACGCTGTCCGCCTTTGAGGCGCTCGTTCTCACGGTCGAGCTCAGTAATCTGGCTGGCTTGGAGGTCGTCCACCTCCTCGAGGCGGGCGTTCGTTTGAGCCAGTCGTTCCCGCTCGGCCGTGACGGTTTCGAGCTGGCCGCGCAGCTCGGTCACCTGCGCCTCCAACTGAGTGAGTCGTATCGTGGGCGGCGCTTTGGACTGGAGGTATCCCGCTGGGATCCAGCCCTCCTTGCGGTCGCTGGCGCGGACCTTCGTCCAGCCTTCCGCGCGTTGGAGAAGCGTGATTTCGTCGCCGGTCTGGAGCGTGGCCAGGATGCGGTAGCTGCTGCCAGGGCCGGTACGGAGGTTGAGCCGCACCTCCGCCCGGATCCACGCTTGCTCAGCGCCGGCGGCCGTCACGGTGCCGAGGTGCAAGGCTGCTACTGCCAAACTGAGTAAGAGCCAGCCCCACGGTGATCTGGCGAGATCGTTCCGCATCATCACCCCCTCTGATGTAATGCTCGTCCCGCACAGTATCGCAGGCTGACGAGCGTCCGGGCTATTCCCGAACCTCGACGGGGCGGTCGTCTCGCGCGCGGGCGAGTTTCTCGAAGATCGCCGAGGTGAGCGGGGGGCCCTGCGCTTCTGTGTCTGTCAGCAGGAAGTCGAGGTGGGTAGGCTCGCCGCTGTCCCGGCGTCGTTGGAGCCACCTGCGGGTCACCCGCTCGGCGCTCTCTGTGAGGGACGAGGGGGAACCGACCCAGTCGTAGGTGATGTCCTCATAGCCCGGGATTGCGAGGAGGGAGCGCTTCGCGTGGTAACGGACGGCGGGGTAAGGGTCTTTGAGCGTCTGTGCGAGGAGCGGGGGGGCCCAGGACTCGGCGTTCGAGACGGCGACTGCCGGTCCCCAGCCAAGGGCTGAGGCGGCGAGGGCACGTAGTGCCGCGTCGCCGCTGAGCAGGTCGACCGCAGCAGCGGGGACGCCGCTCTCGAGGGCCGTGAGGTCGGGCGCATCGTGTCCGTACCACGCGGTGAGTGCGCCGGCGACCCACCCGATCGACTTGTCGAGGTGGCAGCCGTTGCAGGCGTTGGGTCGCCCGGTCGCCTGGTCGGTCTTGACGTTGGGGCTGCTGATCGTGTGGCTGCGGATCGCTTTGCGAAGGCCGAGGTTCGTGAAGGGCATATGGCAATTTTGACACGCGCTCCCCGGGCTCCCGCTCGGGTGGTGTGTATGGGCCACGATCGCCTCGGGATTTGAAAGTGAGTCGTGGCACTGCAGGCAGGCGAGGTCGCCGTCCATCCCCGGGGCGAGTTGGTCATTGCGCCATTCGGCGAGGGAGGCTTCGTCTGTCGGGGCGTGCATGCTGTGGCAGGACATGCAGCTGAACTGACCGTCGGCGTAGCAGGGGGAGTCGATCAGCCCGTTGTATTCACGTCCGGAAGGCTTCACCTCGCCGTCCGGCCAGAAACTCCCTGGGTCATTGGCATGGCCCTGGATGACGACGATCTTGCTGTCTGACAGCGATTCTCCGGGCTCGAAGTCGATCCCGTCGCGTAGGTAGTCGGCGAACGCCTCGTTCGACGCGTGCCGCCAGACGCTGTGACAGCGACCGCAGACCTCGGAACTCGTGGCGGTGTCCATCCGCGCCGGATTGGCGATGCCAGGCACGCGCGCGTCCTGGAGGTGGTGTTCGTAGCGGTCGCGTGGGTCGCGCATCTGCTCGACATGGTCCTTGGCGGGGCCGTGGCATGCCTCACAGGCGATCCCGAACTCGCTGGCTTCGGTCATGGCGTGAGGTGGGCCGAGCCATTTGGGCCGCGCGTCGGTGACGTGGCAGGAGATGCAGCCCTGGTTCCAGTTGCCGACCGAGGCGGCGAGTTCGGCGCCTTCGGGGAGGGGCGGCTTGATGAAGTTGGCGTCTGCTGGGAACCAGCGTTCGTCGGACACGTCCCAGGCAAAAGGGAGGTCGGCGAGGACCCGCGTCTTGCCTGTCTCGTACCAATAGATTTGCAGGTGGTGGCGGCCCGTCACGAGCACGACCTCGTGCTCTTCCGGCGCGGCAGGCGCCCCGTTGCTCGTGCCCTGGCCTGGAAGTTGAGCGAAGAAGCGGTCTCCACGGCGTGCGAGAACGATCTCGGTCCCGCCCCAGGGGAGGCCGACGTCATCGAAGTCCCCGAGTACCGTTGCTGGGGTCGCTGGCTGCGTCATCGTTCGGTGGTATGAGCTGTGCCAGCTCGCGTATTCGCCCGGATGGCACGACCGACAGGTGTCCGACGTGCTGTAGCCCTCTCCGGGCGTTTCCAGGGGGCGATTGCCGTTGGCCGCCTTCGCCGTCGGGTCTGGTGAGCAGGAAATCTCCCCGATGGCGAGCACGACGAAGCCGGTCACCGCGATTGCTGACCGCATCCGCAGCATAATTTCTACCCTAGCGCACTGGGGTGCGATCCCTCCGCTTTCTGCGGGGTGGCGTCGCGAACCGAACCTGAGTGAGGTGGCTCCCCGGGTAGGACTTGAACCTACGACCCAGCGGTTAACAGCCGCTTGCTCTGCCAACTGAGCTACCGGGGAACAACTGGCGGCGCGAGTTTAGACGCACCGCTCCATAAAATCGAGTCAGGGCTACTCGTAGCGGATTTCGAGGATCTCGAATTCGCGTGTCCCCTTCGGGACCCGGACCATTACTTCGTCGTCCACTCTCTTTCCCATCATCGCCCGCGCGACGGGTGAGGTCACTGAGATGCGACCCGAGGTCGCATCCGCCTCATCCTCGCCGACGATCGTGTATGTGACCTCTTCATCGGTCGCCACGTCCGCGAGCATGACCGTTGCGCCGAAGAAGATTTGATCGCCTGGCTGCGCGGAAGGGTCGATCACCTGCGCGCGAGCGATCTTGTCGTCCAGGAGGGTCATCTGCGCCTCCAGCTGCCCCTGGCGCTCCTTGGCCGCGTGATATTCGGCGTTCTCTGAGAGGTCTCCGTGAGCGAGCGCCTCTTCGATGTCTTTGATGTTCTTCGGTCGCTCGACAGACTTGAGCCTCTGGAGTTCTTTCTTGAGCGCTTCGAATCCCGCTCGGGTCATCGGAACTCGGTCCATTTTCAGTTTCCCTTTGAGATGTCCGGTTCAGTTTTTGGGGCCGCCGTCGCGCGCCAGATCGCTCTTCGTTCGAGCGCGAGAGCCGGTTTCCCGAAAGTTGGACGACGGTGCTCCCCCATGGGAACGCCGCCTACGCCCCAAACCTATCGACCTCTCTGGTTGGGGTCAACGCGTGCCCCGGCGTTGGCGGATACGGCGTGCCTTCTTTGGCATCTTCTTCGCATGGCTCGTGCGGGGGGACTCTTTGCGGAGTTCAGGTCGTTGCGCCACCGGGTCTCGTAGAAGAGCTGCGGGAGCTTCCTAGTGCTGCTCGGGCCTCAGTCGCTCTTCGAGCACTTTGAGCAGGTATCCGATCAGGATTAGGTTCGGGAGTTGCTCCCGGACTGGTTCTCGGATCCCCTGGTCCGACGCGAACTCGCTCGCGTACTTGGCTGCGAATTCCAACGTCTCGTAGGGGACGTTCTTGGCCAGCATCTGGTTGATCTGCTCGTTGTCGAGGTTCTCGAAGACGTCGACAAATTCCCAGGCCATCTCTTGGAAGGTCACGGTGGACTCCCCCCTTCCCGTACGATTCTTGTTATTTGGGGGGGTGAATCTGGTAATTCACCAGCTGCCCCGCAACTTCAAAGTGCTGTGTCTTCTTTTTGATGTCAATTGCGAAGGGGAAATAATCTTTTCCTTACAAGGAAGTAAAGGCGCAGCTTGGGTTTCGGTTAGTAGGTCTTTCTGTTTTTTTACGAAGTTAGTTGTCGAGGCTTTTGCACATTTCTTTCCTGTCTGACATTTTTTCGCATAAAGGGCGACGGGCTCCCTTCCTGTGAAGCAATTTGCGTACTTCTTGGGTCGAGGGGGCGCAGGCGCAGGTCGCGGGAGGACGGGAGCAGGTCGCGGGAGGACGGGAGCAGGTCGCGGGAGGACGGGAGCAGGTCGCGGGAGGACGGGAGCAAGTCGGGGAGGAAGGGAGCCGCCTCCCGCAGCGGCCCTCTTGAGAGCCGCTGCGGGAGGCGTCAATGGTCGGGGCGACTGGATTCGAACCAGCGACCTCTTCGTCCCGAACGAAGCGCGCTACCAGGCTGCGCCACGCCCCGAGCCGCAGGAGTATGCCTGCTCCTGCGGCGTGAGCAACCGTAGGATGCGATCCTGATGGACTTCGATACGGTTTTCGACCTCGTTCATGGCCCGATCCACCGTGGCTCCGTACAGGAACCGGGGGCTGGGGGGGGCGGAGGCTTGAGGGATGGAGGGCAGCGGGGGTGGGCGAGTTTTCCTCGGTCGACGTAGAGCTGCCGGTTCTCAGCCTCGCCGGGCTGCTTTTCCTCTTGCTGGCGCTGGCCTTCCGGTTCTACCGGGTGATCTCCGCACGGCCGGGCCCCATGCTGGTGGCTCTCGGTGCCGTTTCGGGGGCGGCGATGGCGGCCTTGGTCCAACTCGATCCGCCCGGCCTCCGTTTGGATGTGGACCCATCGACGGGCCCCTTGCTGCCCCGCGGCGACCCGGCGCAGGTCCGTCATGAGCAGGCGACGCTGCTCTTTGGTGATGACCAGGTGTACGTGGTCGCTCTGGGCTGCGATTCCGTCTTCGCGCCAGCCTGTTTGCGCGAGTTGGAGGAGGTGGCCGCCGAGATCGCTCGCCTGGATGGGGTGCGTGAGGTCACCACCCTGCACTCGGCGACCTCGTTCGACTACGTGCAGGAGGAGGACTGGATCGAGGTTCGCCCTTTCATCGACAAGGTGCCGGCTAGCGCTGGGGCGCTCGAGGCGCTGAAGCGGCGCGCGCTCTCCGACCCGGTGTACCGACGGACCCTGGTCTCTTCCGACGCGCGCGTGGCGGCGATTGATGTTCGATTGCAGGAGATGACCGACGCCGAGC
>Ga0315331_10001040_pt1 | contig 20646 bp, 16 predicted proteins | sample M160m34915metaG_FD_203456 | JGI IMG/M metagenome (GOLD analysis project Ga0315331, IMG submission 203456) | Ammonia-oxidizing marine archaeal communities from Monterey Bay, California, United States - M1 60m 34915 | ecosystem: Environmental > Aquatic > Marine > Intertidal zone | place: USA...
AAAAAATAGCATATCATGGCATCATGGAAAAAAGTCCTCGTTGAGGATGCTAACATAACAGTAGGAACGGTAACCGCAAGTTTAGGCGCGGGAACTGACGTCTCCGCAGCTGGAACGGTAAACGTCGTGGTCTCTGCTACCGATGGTGCCTCAGAAGGGGCGTTGACGGTCTCTGAGATTGCATTTGGATCCAACGCATTTAACTCAACCGCGTTTCTGACAGAGGTTCCTAATAACACTTATCAGATTGAGGCTCAGACGGCTGCGGGAACTGGCATCATTCAATTAGCTCTTACAGGAAACACGGCGGACGATGCTGTATCGTTCGAGTCAGCAACTAACTCTCCAGTCGTTATTACCCGTGCTTCGGATGCTATTAAATTCGACATTCCAGACGCAACCAGTGCAGTTACAGGTGTAATTGCAGGGAAGCTTGCTCACATCGGCTCCATGAAGGTTCTTGGTAATGTCACAGGCGCCACGGCTGCTGTTGCTCAGGTAGCAATCCTTGACCAAGACAGCCTCTCTTCGAATTCAGACACAGCCCTTGCCACTCAGCAATCGATTAAGGCTTACGTCGATGCGCAGGTTCTGGCTTCTGGTTCTGGTACAGTAACTAATGTTATTGGCGGAACCAACATTAGTGTATCGGACGGAACTAGTACTCCAACGGTTAACCTAGACGCTACTATCTCCCTCACTAAGGTTGGTGGTAACTCCCAAGCAGCAGGAGCAACCGACGGAGCGGGATCAAACATCGCTATTGTTGGTGGTGCTGGTACTGGTACTGGAGCTGGTGGTGACATTGTATTCCAAACCGCAACACCAGCAGGTTCATCTGGCACATCCGTAAACACCTTTGTAACCGCGATGACAATTTCAGACGATCAGTCTGTAACCATTGCAGGTGACCTTACTGTAAACGGAACTACAACCACAGTAAACTCGGAAAATGTCCTTCTTGAGGACCACTTTATTGCGCTAAACAACAACTCTGGCACCCCAGCTAACGCTGACTCAGGAATTGTTTTCCAAAGAGCTTCCGCAGCCGCAGCTTTGGGTTGGGACAACTCTGCTGCTCGATTCGCTCTCGACTTTACGGGCGCTACCCAAGACCAAACTGCGATTGCCTCTGACGCATTTATTGCAGCTGTTGTTACTTCAAATGACGCAAACTACCAGAAGAACGGTAACATCAAGATTGATTCTTCCGAAATTTATATTTACGTAGAGTAATGAGTTTGTTGGGTAAGGGCAAGAATGTTGGTGGCATTACCACTGACACCTTGACCCAGCAAGAGCTTACGTATATTTTAAAGACGCTACATGATTGTAGTTTCGATGGAAAAGACGTACTTTTGTTGGCAGACGTAGTGAATAAACTTCAGAATCAACTGAAAGCTAAATAATTTCAAACCTTTAATTAAATTCAAATGAAATTAGACATCACAGAAGTATACTTCCTGAGCGAAGTGACAAAGCAGGCAAACATCAAAGCCTCAGACGCTGAAACTATTGTTTCTCTTATGGGGAAATTAGAAAAGGAGTTCGAGCGTCTTCAAAAACTTCAACAGAAAGAAGATCCTAAACTTCAAAAAGCATAAGCATAGGTGGCTAGCTGGAAGAAAATATTAACGTCTGGCTCTGTAAAAGCTGCTGACATAGACTCTGAGAGCTCTACCGACGGTTATGTCTTAGCTTCGGATGGGGCTGGAGGTGCTGCTTGGGAGGCGGCTTCAGGGTCTAGTGATTACAACGTGTTTGCTGATGTCACTGCAAGAAACGGTGTAGCCGTTGCAAGCAGAAAAGAAGGGTATCTAGCGTACACTAAAAGCAATAATGAGCTTCGTGTTTACAAATCTACAGGCACGGGCAATACATCGTGGACAACGGGATCTAACTGGCTTTTAATTCCTCACAATACGGATGAGTACGGGGTTATAACTCCTGCGCTGTTGGTTTCTGCTGCTGATGATAAGTTTTTTTTTCAGCTTTACGATGCAGACGGCGATACGTACAAGAAGCTTTCCCAGAACGATTTCTTTGGTTGGTTCACAACCGCCTTCGCTCAGCTCTTAATAGATCAAGGCTTAGGGACCATTGATACTTATTCGGCAGCTGGATCAAATATCTTGGGAGACCTAAATGGTGACGGTCAGGTAACTACCGCAGACCTTATGGAATTTTTGGGTATGTTTGGTGTTGAGTCATCCTTTGCTATAGACTGGACGGCAGACTTTCAAGGCGACGGGTCTGTCGTGAACTTTACTGGGGCAAGTGATTATGGAACGTACAAAACCATAACATTTGAATCTAGCGACCTTTCTGGGGGTCTTAGTTCCACTGGAATTAATAATGGATTTAACGACGCTAATGACTACCTAACCCTATCGGACGGAAGTAACTTTACTTTGTCCTCTAACTTTTTAGGTATTGGGCAAACCCCTTCCATCGCTCAAGTCACTATTAAGTTGAATGTGCTTAAAACCGTTCCAGCTTTTTCGCATGTTTCGCCACGCCTTAAAATTGAATTCGTTAATAATAGTTCTGTTGCTGTAACTACTTACCATCAATTCCCTGCTATCGAAAACGAAGATCAATCGTCAGCGACGTGGGAGTATTCACAAACAGAAAGCATTATTGACGTTTTGAATTCATTTTATCCACCCACTTACGACGAAATAAGACTCACTATAGAGGCCGCAACTCTTTCTGACGACTTTGTAAACCTTAAGGCGGGAACTAAAATTGAGTTTGTAGCAAACAACTGATTATGGCAAAGGTAATAATTAGCAAAACAAACAACCTGGTAACCGTACAGACTACGAATAGGTTTGTTAATTACGAAACAGGCGTTCTTCAAGCGTCAGCAGGGACAAGTGGGGGTAGGATAATTTTGACCGACACTGACACCAGTCAGAAGGTTTTGAATAATTTTGATATTACTCAACTCGTTGATTCCACCGACACAGTTTTTGGCGCCACCGTTAGCGCCACCGTTACAGCTTTAAACGCTGTGGTAAACGCAGCTCCAGACACGCTAATTAAGAGTACAGATAAAGTAACTGCATTGGACGGGGTTACAGCATCTGACTTTACTGGAAAATCTGGATTCGCGGTAATCGTTGACGGGACTGATTTAAACCTTTCTACTAGCGGAAAGTTGCTGTTTAATAATCACAACGAGCTAAAGCTAGGTGCTGATTTAGACCTATCTACAAATAAGATCTACACCACAGCAACGAACGGTGATATAGAGTTAGACCCTAATGGAACTGGAGATGTAAAGTTGGGTAACTATACCTTAGATGGTGATCAGTCTGTGGGTTCGGGTCAAGACAACTATGTACTGACATACGACCACTCTTCTACTAAGATAAGCTTAGAGGAAGCTTCGTCGGGCGGTACAACCATTAACAATAACGCCGACAACAGGCTTATTACGGGATCTGGAACTGCCAACACACTAGAGGGTGAGGCCAACCTGACATATGACGGAACTAATTTGGCTATTACTTCTGGAACAATTCAGCTTGATAACAATCAGGCTTTTTCTGCTCAGAACACGAGCGGTAGCAATAGAGTATTAGCTAAAGCAGACACCAACAATGTAGCTGTATTTAACGCGGGATTTACCCAGACACTTATTGGAGGGGCAAGCGGAATCACGCTAAGCGGACCTGTTACCGCAAACGAAATAGTTCACGTAGGTTCTGGAATTAGCAGTGCGGGCAATATAGGGAGAGGGGCCGAAACGACGGTATTCGGCGGGTCTGGAGGAACCAGTTCTTTTGCTGGGAGATCTTATTACTATACAGGGGCAGCCTGGGCTGTAGCTACTCAATCGTTGGAGGCTGCAAATAAAGGCATGCTGGGTATTGCCTTAGGGAGTAACACGGGGGTAGGTATGTGCCTGAAGGGATTCATTAAAACCGATGTAACTAACCTAACCCCAGGTAGTCCCGCTTACATGAATACCAACGCTACCATTACTACTACTGTTCCAAGTACTTCGGGGAACTTCAGTAGAATTATAGGGTATGCTGTTACAAGCGACACTATATTCTTCAATCCTTCCCAAGACTGGGTTAAAATTAGTTGATCATGGCAGAAATTTCAGGAATTTCAACAGCGGACATAGATAACATAGACGGGTTCTTCACCACGCAAAGTGGCGGAGGGACGACTACAACCACGCCAACAATAAGCGCAAACGTATCCACTTTCGGTTCAGGTACTTTGACAATCACCAACGCGTCGTCGTACACTCATCCATCGTACAAAGTGGAAATTGAGGCGGGTGGCTCCACCATCATAGCGAACGCAGCAATCGCAAAAAACCGCACCCAAAACGTCGAAAACGGAACCATTACATGGGGTGACTCCAGCTCCGTCGGCGGGACAAGAACCATTCGGGTACGCGCTCAGGATTTTGGAGATAATATCCAATCGTCAGAAGTGACCACCACGTACACGAAGGGAACGATTAACAACCGATACATCCGTATTCGTGGAGTGAATTCAAACGGGACAAACTCATCCGCACGATTGGGAATTGGTGACATCGAGTTTTGGACGGGAACGGCACAAACGGGAACATTGTATCCGACAACTCATTTGACGAGTGCCACTTCTGAAACAGGAATCGAAGTCAGCCAGGGCCACACGTACAGCAGTACTTATGCCAATTTCAAGGCATGTGACTCAAGCACAAGCACATTCGCTTGGTTACTGGGAACTAATTCGACTAACAACTGGTGGCAAATAGAATTCCAGTCTGGCACGTATTCAACGCCGCCAACCATTGCAAGCATAAAATTTGGAGCAAGGAATCAATCAGCTGATTACATCAGCATAAAGGGCAGCGATACAGGCGCATTCGCAGGGGAGGAAACTGACTATGGCGTTTACTACACGCCTGGAACTAACACCACATACAATCTAGGGTGAAGTATACTAAAGAGCAAATTATCGCGGCTGTTGATGCAACATCGCCAATGTGTTTCATAGAGCACGTCAACGGACATGAATACTGCGAAGCCGTTTACATTGCCATGCAATTATCGCACGACCAAAATGGTAGTTTATCGGCAGCAGATTTGGAAACTATTACGGCTCTGATGCCTTAAAAACGCCCTATCCTATTTTTATTACCTTTGCTTTATGGGTATGACTAAAAGCGAAAAATCAAAGCTAAAGCGTTTCGGTCTTTCTGGTTTAAACAAACCCAAAAGATCGTCAAGCGGGAATAAATCACACGTCGTTGCCGTAAGGATAAACGGTAAGATTAGGATAATTCGATTTGGAGAAAGAGGTGCAAGCACAGCTGGTAAGCCTAAGGCTGGTGAGTCAGACAAGATGAAGGCTAAGCGAAAGTCATTCAAAGCTAGGCATAGAAAAAACATTGCTAAAGGCCCTAGCAGTGCTGCTTACTGGGCCAATAAAGTTAAGTGGTAATGAATGCAGTTAGATATAACAAAGGAGGGAAACTAAAGGTCAGCTCAGCTACTAAAGCCGTTCCAGCGCCTGATGGGTTTCACTGGATGGAAGAGCGTGGTAGATACTTTCTTATGAAGGGGGACTACAAACCTCACCCTGGGGCTGTAAAAGAAGCCAAGTTCAAAATCGTTAATCATGGCTAAGGTTGTAAAAAAAGACGCATGCTACAACAAGGTCAAGTCTAGATACAGAGTATGGCCCTCTGCTTATGCTTCTGGAGCTTTGGTTAAGTGTAGAAAAGTAGGCGCCAAGAACTGGGGTAACAAATCCAAAAAGAAGTAATGGCTAAGGAGGGTTTACGTAAATGGTTTAACCGAAACAACGGAAAAGGTTGGGTAGACTGTAAGGCTTCAAAGGCTTCTGGAAAAGCTGTTCCTTGTGGAAGGAAGAGTGCTGGATCTAAACGAGGAACAGGGTACCCAGCTTGTAGACCCACTCTTAGCGCATGCACCAGCGTAGGTATGAAAAGAAAGAAGAGCTCTAAAAGAGTTTCTTGGCGTTCTTAATGCAAACCAAATAAAGCATATATTTGCGATTAAATTCAATTTAAATGGAGGATAATAATCAAACCATTGAGCAAGCCGTGTCTGAACAAGACGAATCAATTCGATTTATCAGCGATGAAGAGGTAGCTCAAGCTATGTCTCAACCTGAGCCGCAAGCCGAGGTCGCACCCGAACCTCAGCCCGAGACCGAACAGCCTACACCAGAAGCTGTTACGGAGCCTCAAGTTGAAACACAAACAACAGAAGAAATTATTGAAGAGCCTCAGCTTGATCAGCAGCAGGCTCAACAAGAATATGCCCCTGAAGAGATCGAAAACGCGGTGTTCGGATTCCTTAGCGAAAAGCTTGGGAGAAACATCAACTCTATCGATGACCTTCAGGAGCAGAAGCAGGAGCAAAGAGAGCTCGACGAACGCATATCTGCTATTGCAGAATTCGTAGAAAATACTGGTCGTGATCCGCGTGATTGGTTTGTTTATCAGTCTTTAAATCCGTCCGAAATGGACGACTTGACTGCTATCCAAGTACAAATGACGTCTGATTACCCCAACCTTTCTCAGGACGAAGTTGCGACGTTGGTCTCTAGCAAGTATAAGCTCGATCCAGATCTTAACTCAGAAGACGAGGTGAAGCTTTCGCGACTGCAAATGAAGATTGACGCAACCAATGCGCGTAAAGGAATAGAAGATCTGCGATTGCAGTATCAGGCTCCAGAGCGCAAAGAGGTTACCGAAGAGCCATCTTCATTAATTAATGACGAATGGGTTTCAAACATGAAATCGGAGTTGGACTCTATGGAAGGGATTGAATTCAATCTCGGAAATGACAAGACCTTCACCTTTGGCATGGATGACAACTACAAGAGTCAGTTGGCTGAGAAGAACACTCGGCTTGACGATTTTTTTAATCCTTACGTGCGTGAGGATGGTAGCTGGGATTACGATATGTTGAATATGCACAGAGCTGTAATTGACAACGTGGAGACTATTGTTCAGTCTGTTTACAGGCAGGGTATGTCCGACGGTCAACGAGGTATCGTGCAGAACGCAGCCAACGCAACCCCTACATCACCAAATCAAGCGAACGCACAACCCGCGAGCGACCCTCTGGCTCAGCAATTGAGACAAATTCTCAATATTAACACATGAGGGACTTAACATAAAAATAAGAAAATATGGCATCTGTAACAGACGCAGCTCAGGGTTTAGGGCAAAGAGATTACTCTACCTCCCCTGACAAATACACCTCGTTAGACAACTTGGTGGACGGAACAAGAGAAGACGTAAGAGATATCTACGCCGCTATTTACGGCGACCAAGGTCTCTCTGGTCTTGTTGAAGTAATTGGCGCAAAGAAGAGCGCTGGTACCGCAGACGAAACTGTATGGTACGAAGAAGGTAGACTCGGTCGCACATTCACGACTGGAGCTTCTGCTGGGGTAATCGCAAAGGTAGATGGTGTGGCTAACACCGCACTTGAGACCGATATCGTAAGAGTGAATGACGTTGTCTTGAACGAAGACAATAAGCGTTTCTTGATTACCTCTGTAGCATCTGACGCTATTAAGGGTAAGGACCTTTCTACGACTAACGCAGCTGAAGCTGCCTTGACAGCGGCAAAGACGTACAGCGTAATTGGTAATGCTTATGCTCAGGGAACTGATCAGCCACAATCTCCATTCGCGCCACGCTTGACTAGACGACGCAATCCTTTCAATATCGTTAAGGAGAGCTTCCACGTAACTGGTTCACAAGCTTCTAACGTAGGCTATGTAAACGTAGGTGGTCAGAACATGTGGTACCTGAAGGGTGAGCTCGATGCTCGTCGAAAGTTCATCAATATGCGTGAAGCTATGTTGGTATTCTCTCAGAATAACTTCTCATCGGGTCAGGGCTTCCAGACCGACGGAATTGGAGGTCCAACTGACGCTACCGTTGGTACCGCTGTACCTACCTCTGAAGGTTTCTTCGACGCTATCGAGGATAGAGGTACTATTGGTACTGGGGTGTTCGGCGTTGATATGGACGGTACTGGCGGATTTGACGAAGTCATCATTGCTATTGACAAGCAGGGAGCTCCCCTTGAGAACGCTCTCTACTTGAACAAGGCCTCAATGGTATCATTGGACAACTTGCTCGGAGCGGCTGGTATTACAACTGGAGGTATTGGAGCGATGAACGCTTTCGGTGCATTCAACAACGACAAAGAAATGGCTATCCAGATGGGCTTCCAGTCCTTCACTAAGGGTGGTTACACTTTCCACAAGCACGATTGGAAGCTTTTGAACGACCCAGCAATGGGTGGTGTTTCTAGCTACAAGGGTGGATTGATTCCTTTGTCTCAGATTGTTGATATGAAAACTGGTAACCGTCACCACTCTTTGGAGATGAACTACAAAGCTGCTGGCAACTACTCTCGTGAGTTGGAGCACTGGGTAGAAGGTGGTGGAGTCCTAGGATTCAACACTGGAGGTGAGGACTTGGCTAAGTTCAACTACCGTTCTGAGTGCAACTTGTGTGTTCGCGGTGCGAACCAATTCGTTGCGTTCAAGTAATAGTATAGTACGATTGATGTATAACCAGGGAGGGAATCGCTCTCCTTGGTTATATACTTCTTAATTTAATTCATACATAATGGCAACTGCAAAAAAACCAGCGGGCAGACCCCGCAAACAACAGCCTGAACAGGCAACCGAAATCCAAGCACCCGTCGAGACTAAAAATTTCCGTTCGGAGTTTGAAGAGGATATATATCAAAAAGTACCAAGGGAGTACGAGACCATCAGCGGAGGAGGTATTCTATACCTTATGGGTAAAAGCGAATACAGCACCTACGACAAGGACAAAGGAAGTGTGATGAGCATCAGGTACTGCGAAGGAGAGAACAGTATCTACAAGGAAGATCAGAGCGAAGCATCTGTTATGTCTCCTGTGGTGTTTGAAAATAAGCGTCTCTTCGTCCCACCCACTAAACCTAATCTAGCTAAATTTTTAGATAAGCACCCCTTCAACGAAGCGAATGGAGGATCTATTTTTAGGTTTGTAAATTATCAGAAGAACGCAAAAGATACTATTGAAAAAGAGTTTGAAGTGGTTGATGCGCTCGTCTTAGTTAGAACGAAGCCAGCCGACGAACTATTGTCCGTCGCAACCTCCTTGGGTATTAATACGGATCGATTGATGGACGAAGTCAAGCACGACTTAACTATCTACGCCAAACGAAATCCCAAGGTATTTGTTTCTATGTTTGATAACCCCGCAACCAAGGTGAAGTCAGACGTTAAGAATGCTATCTCTTTTGGAATCCTTAGCACCAATGGCGGGTACGTTAGATGGAAAGACACCAACAATCATATCATAGCGATTCCCGAAGGCAAGGATGCTGTTGATGTTTTTGTTAGGTACTGCCTCACCGAGACTGGATCCGTTGTTTACGACGAGATAAAAAGACAGCTTTGATAGCGACACCATATGCACAGAAAGGCCTCCAATAGGGGGCCTTTTCTTTTTCGTATATTTGTATCATGGCACAAGCAAAAGGAGCTAGCATATCTTTAGTCCACGACACGCTTCAGGACCTGGCTAATAAAGACCAGCAAGGATTCGTGTCTCCCGCCGAGTTTAACAACTTTGCGCAGATTGCTCAGCTAAACATATACAATCGACTCTTCGATGAAATCAAAGACGCAAAGCGTTTATCACGAGCTGGATTCAATCCGACACGAGACAAGTCACGCATCAAACGAATTGAAGAAGACCTATCTTACTTTTCAGAAAAGTCGGTAATCCCTAAGAGCGATGGATTGTTTAATAAACCATCTGACCTTTCTAGGATTATATCAATCAGCACTAAGGGTAACATTATGCTGGATCAGTCCAGTAAAAAACCTATTGAGATTTGCTATGATGAGGAGAAAATCGAAAGAATTCTTTTGAGCAATCTAAGCTCCCCTAGTGAAGATTTTCCAGTAGCTCTGGTTTCTGATGATATATACATATTTCCTACTTCGATCAAGAATATCGAGGTTAGGTACTATAAGATTCCTCAGGGCAGGTTAAGCACGGGAGAACGAAGCGGGTCTCAACCCACCTACTTTGACGGAACATCCTCCGACGTAGACTTTGAGCTGCCAGAGCACTATACCAGTGACCTGATTTACGAGATTGCTCGGATGGTAGGGATTAACCTTAGAGATGCGGATGTGTCTAATTACGCTAGCCAGGAGATTGCAGCGAATAAACAAGCAGAAACATACTAATGGCTAGAAATACAGTACCACTTGATCAAATCATAAATGACTTCATCATCACGATGGAGAACGATGATTACGCTGGGAATGCCTCGGACACCCAGATAAGAACTCATGCCCTTAGGGGCATAAGAGAGATGGGCTTTGATGTTTCAAAGAAGATCAAATCTCTAAAGCTTTCTGTAAACACTTCTAATAATACGGTAGAGCTTCCAGACGATTTCGTTGACTGGAGTAAGGTAGGAATGGTAGGAGCGGATGGTATCGTTTATGTGCTTGGTGAAAACAAAAACATCAATTACTCTCAGGCTTACTCTAACATTAACGGGGTTGGGACTGGGTTTTCTTCGGAAGCTATTGACACTGATAACGACGGGGTTTATAATAGAGTTGACTCTAAGTCAGCTAGCGGAGGGGGAACACCTGGGGGCGCAGACGATCTGAGTCAAGGATTGAACTCCCATGTGTTTAGGAATCTCGCTTACGGTGGTGCTAGCGCTATATATGGCGTTGGAGGGGGCCAGTACTTTGGTCAGTTCAGAATGAACTTGGATCAAAATAGGATTGAGCTTTCAACCGAGAGTGGCGTTAGCAGCATAGTAATCGAGTATGTGGCTGACGAAGCTAGAGCTAAGAATCCATCCATTCATGTTTATGCTGAAGAGGCGCTTATGTCTTACATGTACTACAGGATTATTGAGCGAAAAGCATCCGTACCTGCAAATGAGAAAGCGCGAGCTAGATCGGAATATTATAACGAAAGGAGGAAAGCGAACTCTCGAATTAAATCCTTCACTAAAGAAGAAGCTCTTAAGACTATTAGAAAGAACTATAAGCAATCACCTAAGTTCTGATGCCTATTGATAAAATTATACCGCGTTTCCTTGTCAGCGATAAGGATCAGCGACTGCTACAAGAGGGGTCTATGACCGACGCCCTCAACGTCACTATTAATGAAGATGGTGATGGCACGGAAGGTGTTATAAAAAATATTAAAGGCAATTCGGAAATATCTAGCGGCCTTACTCTTGGTCTTGGGACGGACACCGTAAAGGTTATTGGAGAGCTTTCTGATTCGCAAACAGGGTACATATATTTTTTCGTAGCAACTGTTGGGAGCGGGCATGATCATGACGCTATATACAGGTTAAAGGTTAGCAATAATACCGTAGAAACTGTATTTAAAAACACCTGGCTAGACTTCAGCGAAACAGCATTTGTGAAGTCTGATTTGCTTGTAGGAGATTTCCAACAGACTGGTGTCTTGCAAAGCATTCTTTACTTTACTGATGGTGAAAACGCCCCAAGAAAGATAAACGTCGAAAGATCTATTGCTGGCGACTACGACTCCTTAAGCAATCTTGATTACGCCTTATACAGCATTAAGGGAGCTCCAACCGTCCCAGTTTCTGTTGACTTCCTTACAGACACTTCCCTTTCTATAAATAATTTTGAGGGACTTGCCTTTCAATTTGCGTTGCAAAATATTTACAACGACGGAGAAGAGTCAGCTATAGGCCCATACTCTAAGATATCTTTCTCAGATGCTGTTCCCGCAGCTGGGTTGGAGGGAGACGAAAGCGGGCAGCTTTACTTTACCGACAATGTGTGTGAAATAGATTTAAACCTAGTTCATACTGACGACGTTTCTAAGGTTAGGCTCTTAGCGAGAAAGAACAACGATTTATCTTTCTTCATCGTAGATGAGTTTAATCCTAACTCAGATTTATTCAGGAATACATTTGGAACCAACTTAAAGGTATACGATTCAGGAAGCGGTAAGTATAAGTTTTTTAACGAGCAACGATCTTCTGCCGTACCGAATACGTTAATTGATAAGCTGTTTGATAACGTGCCATTAAAAGCTTCTGGTCAAGCTCTAGCTGGTAACAGGCTTTTCTACTCTGACTACACTGAGGGGTTTGAGAACAAAAAAATAGTATCTACGATTAACGTAAACTATGATGACCTCTCAAGCGAGGGAACTGGGTCTGTAATATTTAACGATAGCGAAACAGCATTTTTAGTCGAGGACTGCGTTTCTGCTTCATCACCTGGGTCAAACACCTACAGAATTAAGCTTGATTTTAATGGACCTTCTTTCTTCGCCGACGGAGCCTCCACTGTTCCTGGCGGGTCATTACTAAAATTTTCTTTTGACTTTCGGCCCAAGCTTAAACTAGCTGCAAGCGGCGTTGGCGCGGGTCTTGAAGAGATATTTATTGGATCAGCCAGCACCCCAGGGGCAAACGGTTTGAATTCAGGGTCATACACTATGAAGGTTGGATTGCCTAATTCGGCTAACACTAGGATACCCTTAGACACCACGGAGATTAAATCAAAAAACTTCTCTGTTTCTTACGCTAATCCAGAATCAAAAGCATTGTCCTTGTTCGTTACTGACTTTAAAGTCTTCTTAGAGCAACAGATAGAGAATGAACTTGAGGGATATGAAATAGTCTACAATCTAACAACTGGAGACGGCCTCAAGGCTAAGCTAACATCAGCTACCACTGGGTCCTTGACGGGCAATGAATACGCTGTGTCTGGCTCTGTGACAGCTAAATGGGGTTTTGACGTTTCAGCGGGATCAGATAACACGGAGCTTTTAATAACTCCATACGTGAAGACCCTCACTCAAAACCTTTCTATGAATGCCGCTACTAGCTCAGTTGAGGGGCAGATTACAGGTAACTTTGGTTTAGATAATTGGAGCTCAGGGCTTCAATCCAACTCAACCATAACGTCTCTAGGAACAGCCTCACCCAATCTTAACCCAAGTATATACGGAACCCCTTCCGACGCAGACGCTACAGAGTCTTGTTCGTGGAGGACCTTTACAGCCAGTAAAACCTTTAAGGCTGGTTGCTCTCATGACATTGGTGTGGTCTATTACGACGAGTTCAATAGAAATGGGTTCGTAAATAAGGCGGGAAGTTTTTACGTTGACTCTTTGGGTGAACGATCAGCGGCTTCGAGTTCTTCTTTAGGTGCGGCTAGTATCGATGTGCAACTCACGAATGATCCACCTTCATGGGCCAAGGGCTGGCAGTTGGTTTACGGAGGCATGTCTAGTTTTTCCGATTACACTCAATACACTACTGGGGAGGCGTTCCCAGCTAGAGATACAGACGGAGATCTTCTTCCTGAAAGAAAACAATTATTCGTTTCACTCGACACAATAAAAAACTTCAAGACAGAGAAAAACGGAGATAAGTTTTATTCGTTCACGGAGGGAGACAAGCTTCGGGTTGTTAAGTACGCTAATGATAACAGTACAATTTCGTGGAACTACCCTCTTGCTAACGACTCATCCTCTTTTATAGAGTTTAATGTTGTTGGGTTTGAAATACTGGGTGATGACAATAACCCGATTGCTGGTGAGGAAAGAGCGTTAGAGGAGGATTACATCGTTCAGGGTGGTTTTAGTGCTTCGGGTTTAGAACAGATAGACGCTATCGCATCTGATTCCGTTACGGTTACCAGAGGGGGAACCAACATAACATCTAGTGTCAACGTTCCTTCTTTTAAGAATATAAAAATTCAGAACGCAAACACAGTTCTTGAGGCTCAGGTGAGGCACGGAGGAGGGAAGCTTAGGTCTGGGGATGTATTGACAGTGAACTTGCCCGATTATGGGTCGATAACAAGTCCAAGCTTTACCATAACTCTAACCAAAGGTGTTCTTGGCGGCGTTAGTGACGAACACAAAGGAGAGTTTATTGTTATAGATGCGCCTCAGGTTTCGGCTGGAATAATGAGCGCGGATGATTCGAATGAGCTAAAGTATAACGGGTTTGATTGGTTCTCGGTAACGGGAGAAAATCACCCAGACGCAACGGCACCTTCTACATCTAGTCTTTGGGGTCACCTATCTGTTGTGGAAATACTAACACCCAAGGTGGTAGAGTCTGAGATCTATTACGAGATAGGTGAAAGGCAAAGGATTGGGGCGTGGAAGGATACATCTATAACTAACACTCATGGCCCAGCTTTATTTGTTAGATCTGGTGACTCTTACGCAAGAACGACAGCATGCAATGGTCCTAAGTATATCTCTGGAAGTTGGAATACAGAACACCCAGACGAATGGGGCTACACAAACATAGAGATAGAGTCGCTTTCCTATTCCGATTACTTTAGCTCAAAGGCGTGGGACAAAGGAAGGGCTCACACAGTTTTTGAAAAAGCTGCGGAGATAAAAAGATTAAACGGAATAACGTATAGCGACCCCTACGCAGAAGATGTTGCTAACCTTTCGTTATCTTCCTTCAATCCTTCTCAAGCAAACTTTGATAGTCTTGAGGGGAACTTTGGAACGATAAACTATCTGGGAAACTATAACGACGATTTAGTCGCCATACAGGAAAACAAACTTTGCCTAATTCCCGTAAACAAAAACATCATTGAGTACTCAAGCGGAAGCGCTGACGTATCGGTATCTACCAATGTCTTGGGCGCCAGAAGGTACTCTACTGGAGATTACGGATGTAGCAACCACCCAGAGGCTGTCCTTATAAGGGATAATACTGTTTACTTTATTGATGAGTCTAGGCAAGCTGTTTGCGCTTTATCTGGGGGTCAACTAGTCCCCATATCTGAAAAGGGAATGTCTTCCTACTTCGAGGATTTCTTTGCTACTGGGGCGGACAAGTATGTCAGTGGATACGACCCAAGAAACAGTACGTTTTATCTGACTAGACGTGGGACCAATGAAGCCACAGTAGGTTACGACGTTGGCAGAGGTGTTTGGCAAAGCAAGTACAGCTTTATTCCAGACACATACTCTTCTCAAGACAACATGATGTACACCGCTAAATACACAGACGGAAATAATATTTTCTGGGAGCACAACGATACGCTTAACCACAATAGATTTTATGGAGTCAAGTATGCATCAAAGGTTGAGGTGGTTTCTAAAATGTTTCCATCAAGGGTAAAGGTCTTCAATGCGATATCTTACGAGGGGGATTCTGATCGATGGGAAATGTCAACTAAAGCGACTACGAGTTTGGGACAGACATCTGGTGTTATTTACGGATCAACTTCATCAAGTTCACCCAGGTTCATAGAGAAGGAAGGGTCTTACTACGCCGCAATGCCCAAGGATGAAAGCGTTAAGTATGTTTATGCGGGGAAGTTTGTAAGTGCGGATTCGAATGTAGCTACCGTTACAGAAATGGCTAGGCTAGACAGGGCTCCTTTCTTGCTTTCGCAAACACCTCTTTACTACTTAGATTCTGACGGTTCATATAAAAGAGTTTCTGGTTCAGTTGACGCCCAATCAGCCGTTTCCTCGTTTGACTTAAGTGCAAGCACCATTACTACCTTTTCTAGTATCGCAGGGCCAGAAGCTTCAGAAAAACTTTACTTCAAGGTGACTACCGATGGTGACGACATGCGCGGACACTTTATGACGTTGAATCTTACCTTGAGTACCGCTCAGTCTACTCAGCAAGAGCTCTACTGTATTAACGTACACATAACCGAATCTAAGTCTCACCACCCATTAGGCCGATAATAACTATATTTGCAGGAACATGACTGACTTTATAAAAGAATTATTTTTTCTTGATTACCCAGGGCTTTCCTTGGCTATTGATCCTATAACGCTGATAACAACACTAGGTCCCATGGCCGCTGAGTATTTTGGCGGTCGCAAGGTTGCAAAAACAGAGACTGATCTAGCTGAAGGTCGTAAGCTAGAGGCTGAGAAGCAGTACCAGAGCTTACTAAAAAACATGCCTTCGTTTGGTGTTTCTGACAGTTTTCGTCAGTTCTTAGCGACGTCAAAGCAAGACCCAGCGGCTGACATGAGCCGCCAGATTTCAGCTGAGCAAGAGGCATCTACTGTAGACGCTTTGAAAACGGCTGGATCTAAAGCCTTGCTTGGTGGATTGAGTGGTGCTCAGAGGGAGTCTGCTCGACGACGCATGGATATTGAATCCAAGTCGTTCAATCAAATGCAAGACGCCCTAAAGACATTTGCTGGTGTAGAGCAAAGAGCTTCTGATCTTCAGACTAATTTTGACCAAAACTTAGCGAGCAGTCAGATGGACGCAGCTCAACTCGCCGCTCAATCCAATCAGAATGTCATTGACCAAATGAGAAGAAACAAGCAGTCAGCTAACATTCAGGCGATATCGTCACTTCTTGGAAACGCAGACACTATAGCTAACGCCTTTAAGAGTACAGGCGGAGGCGGAGGTACTGGAGCTGGTGGTGGATTTGGCGGCGGCGGCGGCGGAATGGCTGGGAGCAATTACAGTGCAGACATGAAGGCTAAGCTGTTTGCTGGGCTGCCTGGATATGACGCTAATGGAAATCCTATTGAGGGGGAAGAAGGCATGATTACTCCAGGGCAATTTTCTCACGACAAAAATCCTATTGACCTAGTGCAGGAGGGAGTTAAGATTGCTGAGATGACGGGCGGTGAAGCTATTCTAAATCCAGAGCAGCAAGAAAAAGTTTCTAAGCAGTCCCCTTACTTTCGCAAACTAATGATTGAGTTCGCAATGAAAGCACAAGCATGAGAAGCGCAAAAATACAATACAGCACGTCATTACCATCTAACCCCTTTAAAGGGTTTCAAGATCAGCTGAGTTCGTTTGAAAAAGACAGGGCCGATAGGGAAGCTAGGGCTTCAGAGATGGCGGCTCTTATAGAGAATGCGGATAGGTCTAGTATGTTTGGGAGGGATTACTCATATGCTAGTCAGTGGGCAAATCATTTGAGCGAGAACTTAGATAATTTTGCTGGGTCTAACGAAGGCGTGGTAAAGTTTAAGCAGGCGACACAACAGCTTAAGGATTTCATAAACGCTAGAGAGACATACAAGACTGAAAATTTTGGCAGTTCTAAGGATGACCCTAAGATGGGTACGTTCATGGGTGGATACAAGCGAGAGGCCATGGGAGGGGCGTTTAAATTTGAGGATGACTTTATCGATGAGAAATATGGAACCAAGGAGAACGCTATTAACTTAGCTGAGTTGGAATCTCCAGTAGGCCCATTGTCTTTCAATGAATCTGCTGTACCTAATGGATACGAGGATTACCTTCAGTCTCAACCGTTAGATCCTTTTATGCCTAGATTAACTCCAGGTAAGATTTTACGAGGGTTTGATTTCTACGATTCAAAGGGTCCAAATGACAAGCACAGTAGCGAGAAAGAAGCTTCTGAGTGGGCCATGCAAGAAGTGCTTACCGACGAGAGTCTAAAGAGGGAGGCGGCTAGAGACTACGTGAGGAAATATAAAGAGTCTAATCCATTCAGCGAGTTAGATCCAAACTTTGTTTTGCGAAATGAAACTCATAGGGAAGCGGCCTTTGATTCGTGGGCGAAAGACGCTGGAAATGCTTGGTTAGATCAAAACAAACCTACAGCCTACAAGCCCACTCAGAGTGATAAATCCAGGGCTATAAAAAGAGAAGCTCTAAAGGAAAGTACTTATATACCTCAATTCGCCATTGACGTTAGGGCTACTCAGCGTGTGTCAGACCCAATGAACGTAGAGGCTACTTCGTTTCCTTCTATTCATCTCACTGGACAGTCTGTTCCAAAGCTTGACGTTACTGATTTAATTCCATTGCAGTATAGGCAGAAGGAGGGAGAGCTTGACCTCCAGGGCCAGGCCACAACTACTCCATTTGCAGTACAGGCAAACCCAAAAGCTATCGCAGTTGTAAAAGATGGGGCTGGTAATATTTATATAGAACTTTCTGGTCTTTACAACGACATTGAAAGGAAGGAAATACCCAACGTATACCTTGACCTCAAAGATCCAGAGCACCAGGCTAAGATTAAGGAGTTAAATGCTATCCTTAGGTCAACGTATGCAGACTGGTCCCCAGGTCAGCCCACCACTGTCGAGGCTATGATCGATTCCGCTTTGGGTAAAAGTCCCGCAAGAGGAACTACCGCCAAAAAGTTTAACGGATAAGAATTATGGACGATAAGTATCAAGAGTTATATGGATACATGAGTTCTCAGAACATGACTGACCTAGATGCTCAGGGTTTTTTTGACGCATACTCTAGGCCAGAAAAATTCGAGAGTCTATGGCGTTACGTCGTGGAACAAGATTTGACTGATTTAAGCAAGGATATGTTCTATGATTCTTATTTCGGTAGCGTAAAAAAAAAACCAAATTCACAGCAAGAATCTCTTTTGGAGGAGAATTCTACGGGGTCTACCTCGGATACAAATCAAGTCGAGCCGAAAGGACTTGGAGATTCGGATTATGGTGTAGCAAAACCTAAAGAACAACAGTTCCTGAAGGGTGATGCGGGAAACTTTATAAACGCAATCCCTGTTATCGGTGATTTTGCTGATGATATGGCTAGGGCTATCTCTAGAGGGTCATCCAGAAATAAGACGATTGATGAGACCTACCAAATTATGGCTGATCAATCTAATATTGACTTAGAAAATGTATCTAAATACGTTCAGTCGATTAATGATTACAACGAAGAAGTAGCTTCGATAGGTCAAAGCGACGAGATGATGAGTTACTCCAATAGTCTTGAGGGGTACAAAGAAAAGTATGGGGATTGGTTCGGGACGTTCGCCGCAATGGGCAACAACCTTAGCGTACTTCCAGAGGTCATGGTTGAATCCATGGCTGGAATGCTAAATGAAAGATCTTTAAAAGAGGCGTCAAAGGTGGTTGGTCTTGGCGTTGGAACTGGCGCGGGACTTGGGTCGTTTGCTGGTGGAATTGGCGCAGCACCAGGCGCCTTAGCTGGTGGGGCTAGGTCGCTTCCTTTTGCCATGGCTGCCGCTGGATACGAGGTCGAAGCGCTTAGCTCTTTTACAGAATTCCTGAAAGAAGAACTAGGGGACAGGGAGTTTAGCCCAGAGAATGTCTTGGCCGTTCTTTCAGACGACGAAGCTTACAAAAGAATTAGGAACCGATCTGTAAAAAGAGGAAAGACTATATCTGCGATTGACGCCATAGGAGGCGCGGTACTCGCACGCTCATTCAGGGCCGTAAAAGCCACAACAAAACTAGCTAATTTAGGAGTAGTGGCTGGAGAGGCTGCTGGAGAGGCTGTACTGGGGGGTGTTGGTGAGTCAGCCGCTCGTGTTGCCGCTGATCAGCCTCAATCTGCTGAGGAGATAATTATGGAGGGTGCCGCAGGGCTCGGTGGGTTACCCGCCACGCTTCTTTCAACTTACTTGGGCAAGAAGAAGACCAAGGATGTAGAGGGAACCAGCAAGCCCATAAGAAAATCCACAAGCTCAGCTAATAAGCCTGTTTATTCTGTGAATGGTGACGAGGTAGACGCTGAGACCTTGATGGACTTTGTTGACACGGCGACTCCTGATGAGCTGAAATCGGCCAACATAAGCATTGACAATGATCAAGCCACTTCTGATAAGGTGTCATCTAGGATGAAAAGATCATTGATTGAAGATGTACTTCCAGATGGTATTGAAGAGTCTGACAAGTCAAGGCTTGTTGAGCTTGAGGAGGAAAGAAAGAGACTTGCATCTTCCGACACTCAGTCAGCAAAGCGTAGGCTGTCAAAAGTTGACGAGGAAATTGAAACAATAAACTCCAGATACGATGAGCCAATAGCCCCATCTGAAGAAGGTCCAACAACCCCGATGGTAAGCGAACAGCTTAACCGAATAGTGGTCATGGAAGACGGCACCAAGGGTGAGCTAAGAAGGGATACTGAGTACGGAGATAGGGTGGTCATCGAGACCGACGACAAGATCATAGACCTCGGAAACGCCGCTGAAGTAATGGACAGTCCCATGTCTGATCTAAAACTAACTGAGGATAAATCTCAGATTGAAATAACTCCAGACGGAAATATTGTTTACGACGGTAATGAGTTTGGAATACAGAGGGATCTTCCTACTCGCGGTATAGATTACGACGAAAACGGAGAAGTGTCTAGGGTTTCACTGAAGGACTCTGAGGGGAAAACTACCATGCTTGAAGGTCAGGAAGCTCAGGATGCTGCATATCAAATACTTCTTGATCAAGCTCAAAGCCCAGATCAAGAGCAAAGGGTAAACGAAATATTAGAACAGGATGAAGAATTCCAAAGAGAACACGACGATTACGTCAGAAGAAAACAAGAAGACCTCGCGGGCGGGGCTGAAGCAGTTATTGATGATGCCGAGGTCAAGGCGGATGAAGTACCTGGCGAAGCACCTGGGACAACAACCTTCGAGTTAATACAGGAAGATACTCCTTCCACTGAAACGGACGTGCCTGGTGTTGACGATCAAGCTAGACAAGAGATGTCTGACAGGAAAAACCAGGAGGATCTGTACGTTAAGACACCCGCACTTGAAAAGCTTTTAAACTCACCGAAGAGATTCTTTGCTGATATACTCACGGGACGAACTGGATTTCAAAGGAGATACTTTTCC
>Ga0315331_10001041_pt1 | contig 20645 bp, 15 predicted proteins | sample M160m34915metaG_FD_203456 | JGI IMG/M metagenome (GOLD analysis project Ga0315331, IMG submission 203456) | Ammonia-oxidizing marine archaeal communities from Monterey Bay, California, United States - M1 60m 34915 | ecosystem: Environmental > Aquatic > Marine > Intertidal zone | place: USA...
GTTATCTTATTTCTGTTAGTATCGCTACTGCTCTTTGGTCTTCTAGAGAATTTTTTAGACCATTTGATCAACCCCCAATACTACTCAAAGCGTAGGAGTTAGAAATGCAGACGAACCAAAACCCGATCTGGTCCATGGTAGAGACTAAGCGCGAGGCCTTCATTGAACTTTCGGATCGTATCTTTGATATGCCCGAGATCGCGTACACCGAAACTCGTTCATGCGCCGAACACACACAAATGCTCAGAGCGGAGGGTTTCCGCGTAAAACAGAATGCTGCGGGTATTCCAACTGCCGTGATTGGCGAAGCGGGCAGAGGCGGACCTGTGATAGCAATATTGGGTGAGTATGATGCGCTTCCCGGACTTTCGCAGGAACCTGGACTGGCAGAGCCTAAGATGGTTGATACGTCGGGTTTTGGTCATGGCTGTGGCCACAATCTGCTTGGTTCTGCTGCTATGCTGGCTGCCACAGCAATTAAAGACTGGGTTGATGCGGAGGGAATTGAGGCGCGAGTTCGCTACTATGGCTGCCCTGCCGAAGAGGGCGGTGCCGCCAAGACGTATATGGTCCGCGAAGGTCTGTTCGATGATGTCGACCTTGCAATCACCTGGCATCCGGCAAGCTTCAATGGCGTGGATGACGCGCATTCACTTGCCAACACCCGGATCGATTTCACGTTCACGGGCAAGGCAGCACATGCCGCCAGTGCGCCGGAACTTGGTCGCTCTGCTCTTGATGCAGTGGAGTTGATGAACATCGGTGTAAACTATATGCGCGAACACATGCCCGATGATGCACGTGTGCACTACGCCTATCTAGACGCAGGTGGTATCGCACCGAACGTCGTACCTGCCAAGGCGACTGTCCGCCATCTGGTCCGTTCCCGAAACCTTCCAGGACTTGCGGACCTTGTGGCGCGAGTGCACGCCATTTCAGAAGGTGCAGCGTTGATGTCCGGAGTTCGGGTGGACTCTAAGGTCTTCTCTGCAGTTTCGAACCTGTTGGGAAACCGTCCTCTAGAAGAAGCCATGCAGGCAGAATTCGACGCCCTTGGTCCCGTTCCATTTGATGCCAACGATGAGAAATTCGCCGCTGAAATTCGTGCCACTCTCACAAAGGACGACATCGCTGATACTTTCCGTCTTCTTAATATGAAACCGGATTACGATATGGCGCTTTGCGATTTTGTGGCTCCTCTGGACCGGTTATTCGTCGGTGGCATAGGATCTACCGACGTAGGTGACGTCAGTTGGGCGGTGCCAACCGTACAGGCTAATGTCGCCACCTGCGCGATGGGTACCCCGTTTCATACCTGGCAACTTACGGCACAGGGTAAGGAGCCTTTTGCCCACAAGGGTATGATCCACGCTGCGAAAATCATGGCAGCGACAGCGCGGGCCATGATCCTGAACGATGAATTACGCTTATCGGCAAAAAAAGCGCACGCTAAGCATCTCGCAGTATTTCCTTACGAATGTCCGATTCCAGCGGATGTTCATCCGCCAGTTATAGACTTTAAGTAATTGATAAATATAGGTATTTTAAAATACTTTAAATAGTCACACACCACGCCTGCGTCTGCGCTCTTTCATTTTTTCATGTGCTTCTGGCGTACCATCATGGAAAGATCCGAACCATTTGTCCAACGGAACAATGCCGTCGGCGTAATTCACTTCGAAATATTTGTGATGGAGATAATGTGCGTAAGAAGACGCATCAACAGATGTTTCCTGGCCAGTCACAAGCCGGTCGAATCCCGTATGCCCCTCTGCCGGAGCAATCCCAAGCCTAGATATGAGATTGATCATATGCACGGGGTGTGCAGGTATAACAAAGAAGATTAAGACAGAAGAAAAATAGATCACATGTTCGATTGGGTGCATTGATAGTCCAGACCAAGGTCCTGGATTTGTATTTCGATGATGAACTTGGTGTGCAATTCGGTAGAGTGGTGGCCAATGTAGTAAACGGTGCGCAAAATAAAATCCTACTTCATGTACGAACGGCACAAGAAAGAAAATTAAAGTGAATGCCAGTGTGTTCTCGACTGGATTGATCATCGTCACATAGCCATTTGAATAAGCCCAAAGCAATAGCACCTCATAGCATGTCCAGATGGGGACCCCACTTACCAGAGTCCAGAACATGTTGTCATAGGTCTGATTATTAAAGGTAAAGCGCTTTGAATTTCCGTCAGGCCATTTTCTATTATATTTAAAGCTTGTACCCTGTTTTCGAAATACATAGAGCCATAAATGGCAAGCACCATAAACAATCAGCGTCAGAACAAGATTGCGTACCAGAAGCACCCCATACCAAAATACCGAAAGTGTCTGGAAATGATCCAGTGACGGGGTCATAATGAACCAGATACAGATTGCAAGAATAGCGTACGGTATATTCCAGGGGAACAGGTATCCAGGAATTCCAAAGAACCAGGTCGCAAGGGCTCTAGGTTTTGGAGGCCAAGCAAAGGCAGGGCCATAGCTAATGGGCCTGTCTGGTGACCAGTCGCCTCGCGTATCCTCGCGGCCAAAGTTGGATTCCCCCATCAAAATCTCCTTGAGAAGGCAATTTATCAGATTTTCGAAACAGTAAAAATCTTAATTGCCAGCCTGTCAAGTGAAAACAAACTTCACGTAATTTCAAATCTATCCTGTCTCAATGTTGATATTTAGATAAATTTATGACTGTCCTAAAAGCTGATATACTATACTGTGACAACCCACCAAACTATCCCCCATACTATTCGCGGTAAGGATGTTGAGTTCCAAAAATTAGTTCAATTAGCCATTATCGGCTATTATGTGCAGTATAGAGATGTATCGTGCTATGCTGTGGGCCAATACCTTAACAACTTGATTAAGAATACTCAATTCAAGTAAAAAGTGGCCTAGTCATTTTCGCAACCTCTGGCACTTTCTATTGAGCCGCTTTGGAAATAGCATAATGATCGGTGGTGTTGAAATCGGAGAAAAGAACAAGGTTTGATGAAAAAAAATATCGATCTCTTTCCTTATATGCTCCTTCTCCCGGCGCTCTTTATCACGTTGTTGATTGTTGCTTGGCCGCTTGCAGAAACGGTTCGTCTTTCACTTACAGACGCATCTTTGAAGCCTGAGGAAAACTATATCGGCTTTGCAAATTACGAGAAAATTCTGTCTCGTCGGTTTCCTGAAGTCATTGGGCGAACCTTCTTGTGGATGACCTTGGCCGTAACACTCAAGCTCTTAATCGGGTTGCTGGGAGCATTGCTACTCAACGCGGCTGTGCCAGGGAGAACACTGTTCCGTATTCTTACGATGCCACCGTGGATTATTCCAATTGCGATTGGTATGTTCATCTGGGGTTGGTTGTACAATGGCCAATTCGGCATGATTTCGGGGCTTCTCCAACGTATAGGTCTTTCAGACGGGCCAATTGAGTTTCTGGCAACCAAAAATGCAGCTTTTCTGTCCACAGTGATCGCGGACGTATGGATCGGCGTTCCTATGGTTGCAGTTTACTTGCTGGCATCGATGCAGTCGATTTCTAACGAGATGTACGAGGCAGCATGGGTTGATGGTGCTGGGCGACTGTATAGAATCCGCCGGATTACACTGCCTCTTATCATCAAGCCGTTGATTACGATTGGCATCCTATCGGCAATCTGGACGTTCAACGCTTTCGACGCGATCTGGATCCTGACCGAGGGCGGGCCTCGGAACGGCACGACAACCATGATCATCGACACCTATAAGACAGCAATTGATCGGTTCCGTTATGGTGAAGGTGCCGCGCGAGCAGTCTTGATCGTCTTGATCATGATGGGTTTTTCAACAGCTTACTACCTGGTTCTTCGTAAGATTAGAAAATCGGAATTGATGTGATGATTAACAGATATAAATGGTGGGAATACATCGCGATTTACGCCGGTATCGCGCTCTTCCTGAGCTTTATTTTGGCACCCTTCGTTGAGGCCTTTGTTGTATCACTGCGCCCCTTGGATAGCGTTTTTTCCATCCCATATCGTTTCATTTCTGAGGACATGTCATTCGAAGCCTACTTCAGCATGTGGGAGAGTGTGCCTCTGCTATGGCTGTACATCTTTAACTCATTCTTCATTGCAAGCTCTGTGACTTTACTCAGTTTGGTTGCGATTATTCCTGCGGCTTATGCGTTCGCACGCTTTGAGTTCAAGGGTGATAACATCATATTAGGTTCTTTTCTTGCAATCAATATGGTGTCGGGAGCGGTTTTGATCATTCCGCTTTATCGCGTGATGATGCAGCTTGGCGTCCTGAACACCTATCTGGCTATGATTGTTCCTGGCACGGCCTTTGTTATACCAACTGGTATTTGGCTACTTCGTTCTTACATGATGAGGATTCCTCGAGAGCTAGAAGAAGCTGCTTGGGTTGATGGTGCGAGTCGTCTTTACACTTTGCGTCGTGTGATCCTACCGATCGCTATGCCAGGCATCATCGTCGTGTCGATTACCAGTTTTATTACGGCCTATGCGCAGCAGTTCCTGTTCGCATTGACATTCAACCGCAAAATTGAATTGAACCCGCTTCCAACTGGTCTTTATCAGTATTTTGGCCGCAATGAAGTGATCTGGACTGAGCTGATGGCTGCCTCGCTCATAGGCATCCTGCCGGTCATAATCCTCTACCTCCTGCTTCAGCGATACATCATTGCAGGGCTAACGGCTGGTGCGATCAAACAATAGGAGAAATAATTACAACCATACATCAAAAAGGAGAAAAAAGATGTTTAAACACACAACCATACTAACTACTTTGGTCATCGGGCTATCGGCGCTTGCTGCCATGGCAGACGACCAACGCGTTCACTTCACAATTTGTGGCGGCCCAGACTGGGCTGGTGATGTTACCGCAAAATATATTGCAGAATGGGAAGCTAGCAACCCAGGTTACTCAGTCGATCCCGAATACATCCCTTGGGGGCAATGCCAAGAGAAAGCGACGACCTTGGCTGCCGCAGGCAACGCACCTGCGTTGTCCTATCTTGGTTCCCGAACATTGGCACAGCTCTCCGAAGCTGGCCTGATCAAAAGCTTTGACTTAACTGACGAAGAGAAGGCAAGCTACGCAGGTCCAGTTATTGGCACCGCAACCTATAAGGGGAAGATTTGGGGTGTACCACGAGCGTTCTCTGCCCGTGCTATGTACTACAACCGTAGTTTGTTCGCAGAAGCCGGCCTCGACCCGAATTCTCCACCGGAGACCTGGGAAGAAATGCTAGCGGCTGCCAAAGCGATTTCTGAAAAAACGGACGCCCATGGTGTCGGTATCCCTGGCAATAGTACTGATACGACGATGCAGATTTTTCTAGGTATGAATTACTCAAACGGAGGTGCGGTTTTAGATGATGAAGGTAATGTCGTCCTGGACAGCCCGGAAACACTGGCCACGATGAAAATGTGGATCGAAGCTGCAAAATATGCGCAACCTGGCATTGCGGCATACGGTGCAAAACAACTCATTCCTTTGTTTGCCGAAGGCAAGCTAGGCATGATTTTTGATGGACCGTGGATCCGTAAAAAATTCAAGGATGTTGACTATACAACGGCGTTCTTCCCGCACGGACCTTCTGGCACTCATAGCTCTTTTCTTGTAACTGATAGCTACGCAGTGTTTAAAGGTACTGGGCTTGAAAAGCAGGCGGAAAGCCTCGCCAAGTTACTGACCGCTCCTAAAGCACAGCTAGAATTTGATTTAGGCACAGGCCTTGTGCCACTGCGTAACATCGCTGGTGTTGAGAAACTCATCGAGAATGACGTTACTTGGGCACCGTTTATTAACGTGATCCCAACTGGTGGTCCTGAGCCTGTGATTCCTGATCACGGAGGTCTGAGAGACATTATGGTTGATGCTATCCAAGGTGCTCTACTAGGTGAAATTAGTGCAGAAGATGCGATTTCTGAAGCTGCAGAACTGATCAAGGAACTAAACTAAACTAAACTAAACTAAAGGCTGGATTGGCACTGTCAATCCAGCCATAATGAATACTAGAATAACCAAATTAAATTAAAGGCTGGATTGGCGCTGTCGGTCCTGCCATAATGAAAACCACTGATAAGTAGGATGCAAATGGCTCAACTACAACTCAAGAACGTCACCAAGTCTTTTGGTAAACTTAACGTCATCAAAGACGTCAACTTTCACTGTAAGAATGGCGAGTTTATTGTATTTGTTGGGCCCTCAGGCTGCGGCAAATCAACCATGCTTAAGATGATTGCTGGGCTTGAAAGCACGACTTCTGGCGACATCCTGATTGGCAACAAAAACGTCAACAATTTGGCACCGTCTGATCGTGGTATCGCTATGGTGTTTCAGTCCTACGCGCTTTATCCACATATGACTGTGTTTGAGAATATTGCCTTTCCGTTACGCGTTCAGAAGTTGGCGAACGAACAGGTTAAAAAACGCGTTCAGGAAGCCGCAGCTATTTTGAAACTTGAAGACAGACTACATTATAAACCAGGTGAGCTTTCTGGTGGACAACGTCAGCGCGTGGCAATTGGTCGAGCAATTGTCCGAAAACCTGAAATCTTTTTGTTTGACGAACCCCTATCAAACCTTGACGCAGCATTGCGAGCGGAAATGCGCGTGGAGCTGTCCGCTTTGCACTCACAGCTTGGCGCGACGATGGTCTATGTAACTCATGATCAGGTTGAAGCCATGACGATGGCGGAACGTATTCTTGTTCTGGATGAGGGCACAATCAGCCAGATGGGGTCTCCCCTTGAACTTTATCACAAACCACAGAACAAATTCGTCGGTGCATTTATCGGTAACCCAAAAATGAATATGATCGAGGTTACAGGCGGAGGTCGCAACGAAGGTGGTGCGCAGGTCATTTTGCCAAATGGTGAGGTTGTGACGGTTGCCGTCGAATGCATACAAGACATTCAGGGTAAAAAACTGACATTAGGCATTCGTCCGGAACATGTGCGTCTGGAAGGCGAAGGTGCACGGATGAAAATGACGCCTTTCTTGGCAGAGCATCTTGGCATTCACACAGTGTCCTATGCAGATGTGGATGGCTGTGAAGAACGATTTTGCACTGTGTTACCAGGTCGGCCAATTCAAGAGAATATTGAAATTAACATCGTGATCGATGGTGCAAATTGTCATTTGTTCGATGAGAATGGTATTGCTTTCGAGCGTGTTGTGAATATGGTTGATCTTGATCCAACCTATCTGAATCTAAAGGCAAAAACGGCAGACGCAATATGATCACCGGCTATTCTGACCGCCTGTCCGCAAGACCACACGAAACCATTCGATTTATGGTGAGCACTGATACTAACTCTGTTGAATTGGTTTTGGTGCAATTGCATCGTGGCCCGCCTGATTTACTTGAAACAACCTTGGGCGGGAACACAATGGCAACCATCCCCGGACGCGAACAGCCTCTCTGTCTGGGATCCTACGGTCTGGTTGAGAATTGGACTTTTTCCGGTGGCGAAGATAGCCATTTCACGATCGGTATTTGGGCTTTTCCGACTCTTCTCAAGCCTGAACCGCAATCTATTCTGGCTACAAAAGACGGTCTGGAACTTGGCTTTGTTGATCATGGGGTTTTGTATTTGAGGGTTGGGAACACTGAACTCAGGTTACTAGAGAGCTTGCCAACGCATCGGTGGTATCACATCACCGTACGCTATAACGAAAGTGGGCTGCAGCTCCGGGTGCGGACCCATGCCACGGACTTAAGCGGCATTGATCTCGAGGTTCGGATGGAGGCGAAGGTCTCTTTGAAGAGCCAGAAAACAGCTTTGGTATTTGCGAGCTGCGGGGATCAGAAAAACCACTTCAACGGTAAACTCAGCGACCCCTGTATTTATTATCGCTGGTTAGACGATAGTGACTGTGAAGATTTGGCAAGCGATGTCTCCGGAGACAAAATTCTGAAATTTGCCTCTGCGGCCTGGGATTTCAGCAAGGATCGATCTGGGAAGATGCTGGTTAGCATTGGCACGGGTTCCGAAGATGGCATCCTTGTGCAACTCCCAGTGTGCAATGTGACAGGTCCGCATTGGCGTGGCCAATGCAATAATCCGTCAGAGCAACCACGTCTTTATGCGGCGATACATTTTCACGAAGACAGTCTTTCGGACGCCGGTTGGGAGCCGAGCTTTGAATGGACCGTACCTGATAATCTTTCCTCCGGCATATATGCTGCAAAGTTGATTGCTGGAGACGAAATAGATTATCTACCCTTTGCAGTGTTGCCACCGAAGGGAACCACCACGGCCGAGGTTGCAATTTTAATGCCCACGTTCACATATCAAGCCTACGCAAATGAATTGTGGGACTTAAAGGGGCTAAACTGCCTGTATGACCATTATACAGATGGCTCTAGCGTACCTCTAGCGTCACATTTACTTCCCATGCTGAACCTTCTACCCGGAGAAAGTATGTACCGGAATACAAACGGTGAAGCTTTCAGCCGTAATTTGAGCGCCGATTTGTCCTTGTTGTATTGGCTGACAAGAATGAATGTTGCGTTTGACGTGTTGTCGGACCACCACCTTCACAACGAAGGAGTTGAACTTTTGTCACCCTACAAGGTCGTTGCAACAGGCTCTCATCCTGAATATGTTTCTAGTCAAATTTTAGACGGTATTGAAGCCTTCTTGCAAACCTCTGGCAGCCTTATGTATCTGGGTGGAAATGGATTTTATTGGGTGACCGACATGTCTGAGGACGGATCGGTCCTTGAGGTGCGTCGTCCCAATGGCACTCGACCTTCGACATCTGAACCGGGGGAGAGTTTTCAGCAATTTACTGGCGAACTCGGCGGTCTTTGGAAAGATCGCGGTCGGCCGCCTCAGAAGCTTACTGGCGTTGGGTTTATCGCGCAGGGTTGGACTACAGAAGACCGTTGCGGCCTGGCACAGCCCTATACCGTGTCAGACCTTGCCGCAGGCCCGGAATACTCAGATTTGTTTTCTGGTCTGCAGTCCGGAGACTCTATTGGGGCTTTCCCGTCTTCCGGCCTAGGTTATGGGGCTGCTGGAGATGAAATCGATCGTGTTGATTCCAAACAGGGGTCACCGACGCAAACAAAGATTCTGGCCACGGCCAACGGATTTGAGAAAGAATACCGGCCTGCGATTGAAACACGGACCCAAATTGATAACAGATCTCTGGACCTGGATGACGAGTTGATCCGCGCGGATTTGGCATGGATCGACTTACCTTCTGGCGGCGCTGTTTTTGCCACGGGATCGATCAATTGGATTTCGAGTCTCTGCCACGACGAATGTGAAAACTCTGTGTCCGCCATAACGCTTAACGTCATCAAGCGCATCACGTGCTCAAAATAGGTTTCGCATGACACAAAATCGAGACAATCTCATGTACGAAAAACCGTTTGTTTTATTCGATTTTGACGGGACCCTAATGGATAGCGTTTACGTTGATGTGCTGGCTTGGCAAGAAGCCTATATTGCGCACGGATACAGCGTGCCATCTTGGCGTATTCATCGTTTGAATGGCGCTCAGGGCTCTCTGGTTCGTAGTGTTCTGCGCCGCGACGTTGGAATTGACATGAGCGATGATGAATTCGCGGCGATTGTTGATCACGCCATTAAAACCTATCATCGGTTTTCATATCTGGTACAGCCTGCACCGGGGGCGCAAAAAATATTATACAAGCTTAACGAGTTAGATATTCCTTGGGCAATCGCAACGAGTGGGAGCGGCCCAACACTTACTCATTTATTGGAAAAAATCGGGGTCGACCCGCACACAGCAACTGTTGTAACACGTGATAACGCCAAATATGCAAAGCCAAGCCCCGAAATCTTCCTTCAGGCGGCAGATGTGCTGGGCTTTCCTATGCAGCGTGGCTACATCATCGGGGACAGTGTCTGGGATATGCTAGCTGCTAAACGTGCGGGGGGAACTGCAATCGGAGTAAGAACAGGCGGATATGGCGATGAGGAGCTCTTCAAAAAGTCAGCCATCGCTGTTTATGACGACCTTAATGATCTATGCGCGCATCTGCCCGACGTTGGCATTCTGCCCTGAAATATAAACTGGACGTGAAGTGCGTCCCCTGTCAGCAACAGTCTTCTAAGATTTTCCGCAGCGATTTAATGGCAGCCGAAAACTGGCTGTTTTCAGTACTGGCATAGCCGATCATAAGGCCCGAAACAGGAGAAGAATCATAAAAATGGATAGACAGAGGGGTGGGGCCAATGCCCTTTTTAAGCGCTCGACGGGCAACCTCTTTATCATTCACCGATACATTGAACTTCCAAACTGTCTGCAGGCCGCTACCGTCGTCCAGTTGGGTGACCTTACCGCCCAGTTCGCTTAAGATGATTCCGATCAGGTTCTGACGTTTTTGGTCATAAATGCGTTTGGTGGATTTCACATGCCGGGTGAAGTGTCCTTCTTGAATGAACCGAGCCACGCCTCTTTGGAGTGAAAGCGGCGGGTTCGTCGCAAGTATGAAACTTGCTTTTCTAAGGTTTTTGACTACCTTTGCTGGGAAAATTACAAAGCCGACGCGTAGATCGGGGATCATCGTTTTGGAAAAGGATCCGACATAGATTGTGCGTCCTGTTGTGTCGTTTTGCTGCAAGGTCATCAAGCGATTTTGTAAGAAGCTGAATTCGCTGTCAAAGTCGTCTTCGATCACCCAGGCATTTGCAGCGCGAGCCTTTTTCAAAAGCGACAGTCTTTGCTCGATCCGCATGATTTTTCCCAGGGGAAACTGGCAAGACGGTGTCACGTAAATCAACTTTGGTTTGACGGTTTCAATACTGTCAAGGTCCCAGGACTTTTCGTCCACCTTAAGTGGCTCAATCTGCGCTCCTGCAGCCAGAAATGCTCCACGTGCCCCGGTATATCCGGGATCCTCCATCATGATTTTGTCACCGGGATCGATCAATAGGTGAGACAGAAGATTGAACGCACCTTGTGCCCCGGTTGTAATCATAACTTGCTCGGGTTGGCATTTGATACCGCGTGAGGCCCGCATATAGTCAGAAACAATTCTTCTCAGGCTGGAGTCGCCGCCGTGGCTATGGTAGCCTGAGGCTTTTCCGACATCTCCAGGCCATTGATGCGACATGGCACGTCGCCAGTTCGCAGAGGGGAAGTCACGATTGTCAGGCAATCCCGGTTGCAACTTCAGTGGTTGCTCAAAGCCTGTTTGGTGCTCAAGATCCACGAGTGTCTTTCCTCTTTTTGACAGAGAAGAGCTGAGATCAGGAAGAGGCGTTATGCTCTCCGCCTTCGGAAGATCTGGGAGCTCCGCAACCCGTGCCCGTGCTCCTCGGGCAGTTGTCACATAACCTTCCGTTTCCAACTGCTCGTAAGCAATCATCACTGTGTTTCGGGCAACACGAAGGTCTTTTGCCAGAGCCCTAGTTGAGGGCAACGCAATATTCCCTTGAAGGCTCTTGTCGATAATTAAATCTCTGATTTGTTCGTATACTTGTTGGAACAACGGCCTTTTTGACCCACGGTCTAACACGAGCGTTTCAAGGACTAGATCACTTGCGCGATTGAGAAAACTGGTTCTCTTATTTCCATCCATTCTGGCTCTCCCTTGGTGGCCAGTTCAGTAGTACAATAATTTCTAAGGAAGTTAAACGCCAATTCCCGGGAACCCAGCTAGCCAACAAAAGCGACTAAAAACATGAGACACGCCCTTGAGCATTCGATTTTCCCACTCGTTCCTTTGAAGGAAATTCAAGAATCTGGCCCCAATGTTCTGGTGTCAGGCGAGGGTCTTTGTGTGACGGATCATCGTGGTAATACGTTTCTTGACATGATGAGCATGACAACGCGCTCGGGATCTCTCGGGTACGGCAACAAGGAAGTTGCGCAGGCGATGTATGATCAGGCACTTTCGATGCCTTATTCGGGCGCCGTGAAAAACTACAACCAAGCCGCGATTGACCTTGCAGACAAGTTGGCCGAAATCACTCCTGGCACACTGAACAAAGTTGCTTTTACAAGTGGCGGGTCCGAAGCAACTGAAACCGCAATAAAGCTTGCCAAGCATTATCAGGTGCAATCCGGTAATAAGCCTGCCGCCTACAAGGTGATTTCCCGTTGGAGCGCATATCACGGAGCCTCGTTAGGTGCCTTATCTTGCACCGACTGGCTCTCTGTTCGTGACGATCCGGCGGTGCGTGTCCCTGGTCACAGTTTTGTCGCGAATCCAATGTGTTACCGTAACCCATATGATCTGGACGAAAAAACATACACAGACATCTGTATAAAGCATCTGGAGCGTCAGATTCTTCTTGAAGATCCACAGTTGATCGCGACCTTTATTGGTGAGCCGTTCCAGCAAGCAAATGGCGTGCAAATTCCAATGCCGCATTATTGGAAAGAGGTCCGCAAGCTATGTGACAAATACGGTATCGTATTGATCATTGACGAAGTGATCACTGGCTTCGGGCGCACAGGAACTTGGTTTGCAACGGAACAATTGGGAATTCAGCCTGATATTCTGAATATGGCCAAATCCATGAGTGGCGGATATGCGCCAATCGGCGCCGTCATCGCCACCGATGAGATCGCCAATAACATTGATCATTTCCGCCACGTACATACCTATTCTGGCCATGCTGTATGTTGTGCAGCTGCATTGAAGGTCATCGAAATCAAGAAACGTGAAGGGTTGGTCGAACGTTCCGCTGCACTTGGAGAGGAATGGCAGGCCAATATGAAGGCGCAGCTGCTTGACCTTCCCGGGGTTGGAGAGATTCGTGGGCGCGGGTTTTGGCAAGCCATCGATTTTACTTGTGATAAAACAACCCACGCTAAGCCAGATCCTCAGATGGTCATAGACATCGAAGGGCGTTGCCGTGAGCTGGGCGTGATTGTGGGTCCGATCGGTACCGCGATCGAGCTTGCGCCTGGTCTGATAGCAACAGCTGAACAATTGCAGGAATGCACAAGTACCTTGGCTCAGGCAATCTCCGAAGTAACCCCAAGATATAGCTTGAAATGAGGTCTGACCCGATGATGAATTCTGTAAACTCCTTTACCATGAACTATTCAAATGTTGTAAATCTGCCTTTCGCAGAAAAACTGCGGGCGACGCGGTTGGCAGGTTATTCAACGATGTCCCTCATGCCTGCAGATATTCAAGGAATGGAGCAGACAGGCCGCACTCTTGCTGATATCAGTTCTGAAGCGGCAGATCAGGGCGTTTGGATCAATCGCATGGATCCTCTCAACACTTGGTCCCGTCGTTGGGTATCGGACAATATGCCAGACGCCTACACGCTGAAGACCGCAACCACAGCGTACGAGTTCTTCCGGATCTGTGAAGGACTTGGCTGCACACATGCCTCGTTGAATGCGATGTTCCCACTGGGTAGCATGAGTCATGATGAGATCACTGAAGATTATATTGCAACCTGCAAATTGGGCGCGGAGCACGGTGTAAACATCGACTTGGAGTTTGTACCTCTGTGGGGTCTACCGTCCTTGGAGATGGCCTGGAATGTTGTGCGAGACGCTGATCAGCACAACGGGTTACTGTGCTATGATATCTGGCACCACGTTCGTAGCAAATCGGATATTGAAACTCTCAGATCCATTCCGGGTCATAAAATCGGTTGTGTGCAGTTTAGTGATGGACCACTCGAGTTGCCGGAAGGTCAGTCCGTGGTTGACAATTGCTATGATCGCAAATGGCCGGGTGATGGAGACTTCCCGAATATCGAGGTTGTTAAAATCCTCTCTGAGAGCAATGGTTTGACCAATGTTGGTGCGGAAATTTTCTCACCTATTCTCGAAGGATTGAGCGCCGAAGAGGTTGCAGAGAAGAGCCGCAGCACGGTAGAGCAGATTCTACTTCAAGCTGGTGTTCCAGTTTCCGTATCCAATAAGAATTCCGGTTCCAACCTCGGGGCGGTACCTACCACAACTTAATATGAAAAGCGTGACTAGGTGCTCAAGGAGATTTAGATGACTAAAAGGAGATTTAGATGAATAAAAGGAGACTTAGATGACTAAGATGACAGGTAGTGAGGTCGTAGCCCAAGCCCTCACAGAATACGGCGTCGAATATATCGCTGGTATCCCAGGTCATGGGAACTGGGCGTTAGTGGATGCGTTTTTGCAAGACGACTGCAAGATAAAGTTCATCCAAGTGATGCACGAGCAGTCGGCGATCCATATGGCGGACGGCTACTACCGTGCAAGTGGCAAGCCGATGGCCGCAACTACATCTGTGGGTCCCGGTGCGACCAATACCGTGATTGGTCTTGCAACGGCTTATGCAGACTCCACATCTGTTTTCTTCATAAATGGTTCGCCGTCGACCCACATGAAGGGCCACGGTGTAATGCAAGAGATCGAGCGTCAGCAAGAGAATGCGTTCCCACGCATTATGGAAGAGGTGACTAAACGGTCTTATTCTGCGATCCGTGTGGAGGAAGTACCATTCATCATGCACCGTATGTTCAACACCATGACGACTGGCCGTCCAGGACCTGTACACATGGAACTACCGATGGACCTGCAGTGTGAAGTAGCAGATGTAAAAATCCACGATCTAGCGAAGCGTGTTCCAATTGGTGTTGCGCATCCAGATCCAAAAGCTATTACTTACGCGGTAGAACTGTTGCTGAACGCAAACCGCCCAGTTATTGTTGCTGGTGGTGGTGCAATCACTTCGAATGCATCCAAGGCTTTAACCAAACTGGCAGAGCGGGTAGGTGCGGCTGTTTCTTTCACATGGAACGGTAAAGGTGCGATCAACGAGGAGCACGAGCTCTGTGTCGGCGCCATTGGTCAGACGGGGACATCTTCAGGCAATGAAATCACCGCTGGAGCGGATGTTGTAGTTTCCGTTGGTTGTCGTTTCACCGATTGGTCCGCGTCCTCTTATGCGAAGGGTGTGACCTTCTCTTTCCCGCCAGCCAAGTTGATTCATATCGATCTAGACCCTCACGAGATTGGCAAAAATTACCCAACTGAGGTAGGGATCGTTGCGGATGCAAGGGTTACTCTGGAAGTGATGCTAGAGCGTATCACTGAAACACAGTCCATCAACACTCTCAATAAACACCAGCAATTCCTTGCCGACGTTCAGACTGCGAAAGACAAATGGGAATCCATGCTGGCACCACGCCGAGATTCCACGGAATCACCGTTCACCTCTCAGCATCCGTTGAAGATTTTGCGTGAAGTTCTGGATCGAGATGGCATCGTGACCGCTGGATCGGGGAACACCCAAGGTGCTGTGAAACAGACTTTCCCGGTTTATCAGCCTCGTACCCACCTGACGTCTGGTTCTTTTTCTCCTATGGGCTGGGCTTATCCGGCTGCTCTGGGAGCAAAACTGGCCTGTCCTGACCGGCAGGTTGTTGCGATCCTGGGTGATGGTGATTTCATGATGTGCGCGCCAGAAATGGGCGTGGCCGTGATGCATAATATTCCAGTTGTGGCGATGGTGCAGAACAACTCGGGCTATATGTCGATTCGCGGTGGTCAACGCAAATTTATGGGCCGGCATGTTGGTTCTGAATTCAACACTGATGGAGGCAATGGCGAGCCTTACACTGCCGACATCACTGAAATGGCTAAGAGCTTTGGCATGCATGCTGTGAGGGTGACCGAAAGTAAAAACCTGCGTGTCGCCCTAGAAGAGGCCCTTGCCCTTGGCAAACCGGCGTTGATCGAGGTCATCACTTCGCGCGATGCAGCTGGTCCGTTTGCGTCTGGCTGGTGGGACTTCCCATCGCCTGGTTACTACGAAAAAGAGCAGGCAGCCTATGCCGAGATGCGCGCCAAAGAACAACATATGTGACCTCCCCTACGTGCAGTTGGATTTGTCCTTCACATGTGGGGCCTCTCTTTTCAAAGGACTGCGAAGATGGCATTGAAGTTAAAAGAACCTAAAAAATTCGCTCTGGCAAAGGACCGGAGTTTATTACGTAGAATATGCGTGTGAAGCTACTACTTTTGAGGTACGTGAAGTGGAAAACTCTTCAATTATTGTGATAGTAAACCTTGCGGCTGCGGCTGCACTCTTGATTTGGGCAGTGCGTTTGGTACGCACCGGCTTTGAGCGCGCATTTGGCAACCAAATTCATCAGTGGTTAAAGCTGACGACAGTTAACAGACTGACCGCAGCAACTACTGGCACAGGATTTTCTATAATGCTGCAAAGCTCCACAGCAGTCGCTTTGCTACTTGCCAGTTTCATGTCGTCCAGCGCCATGAGTGTACAAATGGGTCTTGCGATCATTTTGGGCGCAGATCTCGGCTCTGCGATAGTGGTGCAAATACTGTCCTCAAGAATATCGTTGTTGACACCACTTCTATTGATATGTGGTGTCTTTTTTTTCATGAGGACTACCCGTAAGGTGTTAAGGCAGATTGGACGAATTCTCATTGGGCTTTCATTAATATTCGTTTCTCTTGGCATGATCAGTGAAACAAGTTCACCCTTGGCGAGTAATGAGGCCATAAAATCTGTATTCATCTATCTTTCAGGTGATCTTCTTACGGGCTTTGTGTTGGCAGCATTACTTGCCTGGATTATGCATTCGAGCATTGCTGCTGTCTTACTTTTCGCAACTTTAGCAGCAAATGGGATCTTGCCTCTGAACGTAGCCTTTGCCATGACGCTCGGCGCCAATCTTGGTGGTTCATTCATCGCTGTCTTTCTAACACTGAAATCAGACATAAATATTAGAAGAGTTGTTCTGGCAAATCTTTTGCTACGAGGAGGTGGCGCACTTCTTGCATTAGGACTTATTCAGGAATTGGACATCATAAACTTTATTTTTGGTGCAAGTTCCCACCTTAAGGTCCTTAATTTTCACCTTGCTTTCAATGCTGTAATCCTTCTTTTTGGTATAATTTTTCTTACTCCCACCTCAGTTTTCACAGGGATTTTATTACCTAAAAAACAGGAACCCAATGAGGTGAGCATGCGCTCCGTACTTGATCTTAGCGTACAGAATGAGCCTGCAAAAGCATTTGCATGCGTACAACGCGAATTGGTTGATATAGGAAACCGCATCGAAAATATGTTGCGTGAGGCGATGCAACTGTTTGAAAAGTACGATGAAGGGGCTGTTGAACGTTTGCGTGACGAACAGCGTGACATTGCGCAGAATTCATTTGACCTTAGGGTATACCTATCAGGCATCCGCAGTGATGACCCGTCTGAAGATACTGGCACACGCGCATTCGATTATGCGGGAATTACAACAAATTTAGAGGCTGGTGCCGATGCAATCGGACGAAAAATTGTCAGTCTAGCCAAACGTATGAATCATGAAAAGACTAATTTTTCTGAGGATGGCTGGTATGAGCTATCTGATTTTTATGACAAGGTTTTGCGAAATATTCAACAAGGAATCACGGTACTGATGAGTGAAGATATTACTGCGGCCCGACAATTGGTCTCCGAAAAAGAATTGCTAAGGGATCTTAATCAGAAGTTGGACCGCAAACATCTGACCCGTCTTAGGCAAGGTTTAAAAGAGACAATTGAGACAAGCGCAATCCACATTGATTTACTTCGATCTTTGAAGGCTCTCAATACAGGTTTTGCTATGATAGCTTACCCGTTTTTGAGAGAACAAGGCGTACTTCTTGAGAGCCGGCTCTCCAAAGATTGAGTCTTCCCCATGCAAATTGTTCTTCAATAAAGTAAGAGACCAGACTGCCTACAGAGAAAATTCTAGGTTAACTCCTAAATCCGCAGAGTATAATTTTCATAAGCATTGCTTAAATCTGTAACGTAAGATTAGGGCACCACCGCATTTGGATCGGCGAAAGAGAAGTGCATCGTGGATTTATGCTGAGCTAACCTTATGTCCGCTTCAGGCATCTGAAGCCTATGTGATTTGTCGATGACCTGATCTCTTGCGAAGATCGAGCAGCCGGTCGATAGCGCTGGCAGTATGATGCTTCACAAAGAAATGAACCACCCTTAACAACATAGATGTCAGAACTTTCTGATCGTTCTCCGGAACAACAGGAAGGAATTTCTTCCAACGCCGTTTGGTACTTGTCAGTGGTCCACTCCCAGACGTTTCCAATCATATTGAACAATCCATAACGACTCGGTGCGAGTGATAGAGATGGCATTGTCAGCGGGCCCTTACTTACACGGTCATTCTGGTAAGGAAATTTACCATGCCAAGTATTTGCACAAATTTCCCCTCCAGGACATAGTTCATCTCCCCATGGAAATTCGGTGTCAGCTCCATCACGAGCTGCAAACTCCCACTCCCTTTCCGTTGGCAGTTTTTGTCCCGCCCATGTGGCATACGCCAACGCGTCAATAAGTGAGACATGTACCACCGGATGGTCAAGGCGCTCCAAAATTTTTGACCCTGGCCCTTCAGGACTACGCCAGCTCGCACCAGGAACAAACTTCCACCAATTTCTGAAATCCCGTAGGTCAACCGGCCCACTTGTCTTCTGGAAAACGAGAGATCCTGTGATGAAGCGTTCCTTGGAACCTGCGGTTAAATTCTCTAACTTAACCGGAAGTTCAGCAGTGGTAACATAACCCGTATCTTCAACGAAATCCGAGAACTCCGAATTTGTGGTGGCGCCAATCGAGATGCTGAATGGATCAACAAATACCTCTCGTTTAGGGGCTTCATCTGGATAAAAATTATCTGAACCCATCGGAAATGTTCCGCCCGCGAGGTCTTGGAACTCTGGGAACCTTTTGGTATGTATCAATTACTCTAACCCATTCCAATTAAATTTATTCGCATATTGCGTCTTGTGAACCAAAGCTGTTTCGCCGTTTCATTTATTATAAAAAGTCTTAAGCATGCGAAACCCTTGGCATCTTCATTAACTCGCTGGCCAATTGGGCCTGTATAAACTTGTGAAGAAGGTCATTCTTGAGTTCTAAATAATCTGGGTCACCCCACAAATTTCGTACCTCACCTGGATCCTCAGATAAATCGAAAAGTTCGCCAAATTCACCTTCTTGGTAGACAGTAATCTTATATCGCCTACCAATCATCGTTACGGCACATGGCATCACTGGATTGTGCCGGTTTTCACACAGGACAAATTCTCTGGCTTTAGAACTCTCTCCTGCCCATTCGGATAGGCGCGAAGTTCCCTGCATATCGTTTGGTACATCATTACCCGCTGCTTCAAGAAAAGTTGGCGCCAGATCTAAAAGTGTCTGTAGAGTTGTGCTCACATGATTCTGTGGTAATTTGTTTGGCCAGGAAACGATGAACGGTACTCTCAAAAGGTCTTCGTAATGAAACGGCCCTTTTGCGATTAACCCATGTTGCCCCAAGAAGTGCCCGTGATCTGATGTAAACACAATAAGAGTGTTTTCGAGCTGCTGATGAGCCTCAAGGCAATCGAGTATCTGGCCGATTTCCATGTCTAAAAAGCTCACCATTCCGTAGTAAGCTGCTTGTTCATTTTTTAGCTCTGCTCTGTCGTGCAAATGGGAGTGACAACCGGGGGCCACAAAAGGACTATGCCAATTTCCAAAGTCGGGGGTTTCCTCCTGGGTTTTTTGAAAATGAGGCGGATTGCGATCATGTTCGTTATCAACGATTGTCCCAGGTTCCATATCGCCGGAGTTGTACATTGACGCCCAAGGTTCCGATACTAGATAGGGAGGATGAGGGTCATGAAAACTTGCCCAAAGAAAGAATGGTTGTTCCTCTTCAAGCGCTTTCTCAATAAAGCTTCGCGATCTTTCGCCCGTCCAGGTTGTATAGTGGAATTCCTCTTGAAGTGGCCAGCTTGACTGAGATCGTTCCCAGTACTTTTGGCCCGTACTTGCACCAATCGCAAACTCTGACGTCTCACCCGGTGCTGGTTGGAAGAAATCTCGCCAATTATCCAATCCTTTGTCTTCCATCCACGCACCATAGTGTTGACCTGCCATTGCTTCATCGGCGTGATTTCGCGTTATTTCAATGTGATCAAAGCCGTACCACGGCCCGTTAAATTTCCTCCAGAAGTCCAAATCGCGTACATTCGGATGCTTCTCCACAGAGTTCTCCGTCGGGCTATCTGCCAAAGGTTGAAAGTGAGCCTTACCAATCAATCCAGTTTTATATCCGTCGTTACTTAGTAACTCTGCAATAGTTCGAGTTTTCTCAGGTAGTTGCACCCCAATTGTCCAAGCTTGGTGTTCTGACGGCATTTTTCCTGTGAGTATCGATGCACGCGACGGTGTACAGACAGGACTTGCACAGTAACCCCTATCAAATCGAGTACCCATCCGGGATAGCCGATCTAAATTTGGGGTTTGAATCTTTTCATTTACCGTTCCCAGTGTAGAAAAGTGTTGTTGGTCGGTCGTGATTAGGAGGATATTGGGTCTTTCCATGGTGAACCTCAGGAAGATCGTTTCTAGTATGGGCAAGAAGACCCACTTAATACCGTTGAATGTAACAAATCTACACTATATCATTTTACTTACAACGCCTAAACCGCAATTCTTGCGATATCTATTAACAATTAAATTCTAACGGTCTTTTGACCTTCTAGCAATATCGCCAACTACGCGTACCCGGGCTCGTATTGCATGACCAGGTAAATAGGCAATCGGCAAATCTTCCATTTCGATAGTTTTAACCGTGCTCCTGTCCGCTCCTGATTTAACAGCATTTTCTACGGCTGTTTCTAGAG
>Ga0315331_10001045_pt1 | contig 20592 bp, 14 predicted proteins | sample M160m34915metaG_FD_203456 | JGI IMG/M metagenome (GOLD analysis project Ga0315331, IMG submission 203456) | Ammonia-oxidizing marine archaeal communities from Monterey Bay, California, United States - M1 60m 34915 | ecosystem: Environmental > Aquatic > Marine > Intertidal zone | place: USA...
TTCTTCTTCCGACGGGTCCGGCAGCCAGCAGCCACGATGTCAGCATGAGCGGCATAGGACACAAGTACACCAGACGTCCGCTTTATGCCTCCCTGTCAGACGGCTCCGGCAGACTCACTGATGGCGGAGGATTCAGCCAGTTGCCTTGCAGTGTTGACCAGCCCCGACGCGTCAAGTCCCAGGTCCGTAAGCAGTTCGCTGCGGTCTCCGTGTTCAATAAATTCGTCGGGAATACCAAGAACGCGCACACGGTCAGTTGAAAGCCCCAGCCGACTGGCAGCTTCCAGCACGGCACTGCCGAAGCCTCCATTGACGGCGTTCTCTTCGATCGTGATCACAAAACCGTTCTCAATGGCGCGTCGAACGATGTCCTCATCAACCGGTTTCACGAACCGAGCATTTACCACGCCGATGTCGATTCCATTTTGTTTCAGTTGTTCCGCGGCCTCGACCGCTCGCGGCAACAGAGCTCCGCAGGCCAGAACATTGCCGTCTGTCCCCCATGACAGCACTTCCGATTTTCCGAGCTCCAGTGGAGCGACGCTGCGGTTGATTTTCTCAATGTCTGTTTTGGGATAGCGAAGTGAAGACGGAGCATCAAGTGTCAACGCGAAATCCAGCATGGGCTGAATATCAAGTTCATCGCCGGGCGCCATCACCACCATGTTCGGAAAGATTCGCATGAAAGAATTATCGAATACACCGTGATGCGTAGGCCCGTCCGGACCGCACAATCCAGCCCTGTCCATGCAGAACACAACCGGCAGTTTCTGCAACGCGACTTCCTGAAAAATCTGATCAAAACTTCGCTGCAGAAACGTGCTGTAGATGCTGACAATGGGTCGAGCGCCGGATTTCGCCATGCCGCCGGCGAAGGCGACAGCATGACTTTCGCAGATTCCTGTATCGAAGAAGCGTTCCGGAAAGTCATCACGAATTCGGTTCAACTTGTTTCCCGCACACATCGCGGCCGTCAGGACACACACCGATTCATTTTGCTGCATTACACTGTGAACAGCGTCAGCGACGACGTTTGTATAGGCGATACTCCTGTCGCTGTTCACAGGAACGATTTCGTTATTTTCGTCGCGACAGAACGGGGCGGGCGTATGAAACTTCACCGGATCCTTCTGAGCCGGTTCAAAACCGTGTCCCTTATCCGTAAACACATGCAGCAGGACGGGACCTTTCACATCTTTGATCATCGTCAGATATCGCCGCAGCAACTGGATATCGTGTCCGTCAACGGGGCCTATGTAGCGGAAGCCCATCTCCTCGAACAACATGCCTCCGTGAAAGAAAGTCTTCAACGCGTCCTTGAACTGCCCCAGCATATGCTCAACCGGCTCACCGACCACCGGAACCTTGTTCAACAGCCACGAGACATCTCGCTTCAGTCCGTTGTAGAAAGGAGCCACGCGAGCCTTGTCCAGGTAACTCGCCACTCCACCCACTCGAGGACAAATGCCCATCTTATTATCGTTCAATACAACCAGCAGATCCTTATTCAGCCCTGCAGCGTTGTTCATCGCTTCAAACACGATCCCGGAGGGCAGGGCACCGTCTCCGATGACAGCAACAGACTTACGTTCTTCGCTACTCACCAGAAGATCGTCTGCAGTCTTCATCCCCAGAACCGTGGACACGCTGCTGCCCGCGTGGCCGGTCATGAACAGGTCGTAGTCACTTTCAACAGGATTTGGATATCCCATCAATCCGCCACGGCGCCGAATCGACTGAAATTCTGAGAAACGACCGGTCACCAGTTTATGCGGGTAGACCTGATGTCCCGTGTCCCAGATCAGTCGGTCCTCAGAAAAATCGAACACGGAATGCAGAGCAATGCACAGTTCGACAACACCAAGATTACTTGCAAAGTGCGCAGCCCGGTCCGAGACAACCGTCAACAGCGCTTCGCGAATTTCATCAGCCAGCTGGTTCTGCTGCTTCGCATCAAGATCACGAAGCTGCACCGGCGATTTCAATTCACTGAGAATCTCAAATGACATCAGTGATCTCTCTCCACTATAAATTGTGCCAGCTGTACAAGGTGGTCAGCCTTCGCTCCAAACAACGCCAAAGCGTCACTCGCACCGGTCACCAGAGCCGCTGCTTTCTGACGACTGGCTTCAATGCCAATCAGTGATGGATATGTCACCTTGCCCAATTCCCGGTCCCGACCGGTTTCCTTACCGAGTCTGTCATTGCTGCCGGTCACATCCAGCAGGTCATCCGCAATCTGAAACGCCAGGCCAATCCGTGAACCGTAGTCCTGCAGGCATTCCCGGTGCTCAGGGGGTGCTTCTGCGAGGACGGCACCAAGTTGCAGTGCGGCGTTGATAAGCGCACCTGTCTTCATTCTATGTATCTGACTGAGTTGTTCTACGTGAATCAGGTTTCCGCCGCTGGAGGGAATTGAGAAATCCGGCTGTCCGGCGTTGTTGCGACCCTCAGCTTGAGCCGTATTTGCACCGGAAATCCCATTGGACTGGCTGTCGGCTGAGTCATTCGTCCCCTGAAACGCACCTCTTTCTGCTTCCAGATCCAACACCTGTCCGCCAACCATACCGGCCCCCCCCGCCGCTGATCCCAGCAGCCGCAGGCAATCAGCAGTCACTGCAGCAGAACTCGATCCGGTTGCCAGCGTCTCAAACGCCAGAGTCAGCAGCGCGTCACCAGCCAGAATCGCCAGCGCTTCCCCAAAAACAACATGACTTGTCGGCCGACCACGACGAAGATCATCGTCGTCCATTGACGGCAGGTCGTCGTGGATCAGAGAATAGGTATGGATCATTTCGATGGCACAGGCGGCAGGCAGGGCGACAGCAACCGTACCTGAACAGACCTCGTTACTCATCAGCACCAACACCGGACGAAGACGTTTGCCTGCCGCCATCAGACTGTACTCGACGGCCTTCATCAGCGGAGCCGGCCAGTCCTGAGCATCCAGCTGCTGCCGCAGCGCATCGTCAACCTGCGTCTTCAGCCGAACGTAATATTCCTGAAATAACTGGGCAGGCATGGCGCGGCTGGTTGCCGGAGGTGCTTTTAGGTCGGGGCTGTGGTAAGTGCCGTGTACGTTGCCGCGAATGGTGACAACGTTGAGTCTGAAAATCCACCGTGACGTCCGCAATTCCGGTTGATTGTCTTCACGTGAACAGACAACGCCGACGACGTCAGTCTGAAGATCGTAACCAGCGTACCGCATCTGTCGCCCGGGGCACGCCGCAGCACAGGAGCAGGACCATTTATCAGGTGAACACTGACGTCCGATTTCCGTCGTCTGGCACTGGACAGGTCTCGACACCTGGTTGTGGCCTGACAGACTGTCAAATACAAAGATGCTGCTGACCAGCGCCAAAACAGTCACCAGCCAGTGACGGTCAATCCAATTCAGCAGCACAGTCCTGACTGAATCGCGGCTGACCACGCATAACGCCGCACTGACCGCCGCTGTTGGCGGTTCCGACCTGTACCGAGAAGTCGGAGCTGCCGTCGTGCAACGTTCGCTACCTTCGATGGCAATCACTTCCTGTGGTCCGAGTCGCTTACCCGCCAGTTCCGATGCAAGCATGTGTATCACCAACTTGTAAAGACGCTCGACCGCGAACTCTGACAAGTCAGGGGTTGTGTGAGCGTTTCCGACGCCTGAATGATCGGTCAGAAACCGATACTGCCCCATCGTCAGCAGCGAAGCGGTCCGCATGACAATCTGCGCCGTCGTTTCCACACCACTGGCGCCGATCGGAAACAGACGCACGCCATTTCTACGCAGCCGCTGCACAGCCGACATAGTGGCGCCAAGGTTCGCTGGTGTGGCGGGGCATCGCCGACAAGAAACAGCACACGCGCCGTATTTGCGGGGCTCCAGCTAAGGTTTCCGGCACAGTTAAGAGCCACGTCCATCGCTTCAGGAAAATCACCGCCGTCATCGGCGGTCTGGCGGTCCAGTCGCCGCCGAAACTCGTCCGGGGAATCAGTGAAGCCGTGCGTCCGACAGACGTAAGCATCACCGTTGTCGCGCTAGGTGACCGGGGAATACCGCTGGTCAACTTTGGGAAACATACCGTGGACGGAGGCGACAATGCTGTCGATTTCCGACTTGAGGTACTCAAGTTCACCCCCATGCTGCCGGTGGTGTCAATGACCAGCGCCAGATCCAGCTGCGTCGGCAGGTGAGATTCCGCATGGCGAACAGACACATCCCAAACGCCACCCACTTCTCGATACTCATCAATCACCGGCATCCGGTTCTGATCAGTAGAGACCTGAAGATGCAGGCGTCTGCTCTGCTGGTGTGGATCACTAATAAAAAAATTGCTTAGCAGCAGCACTCGACCATCCGTTACCGTACGCATGTCCAGCAGCACTCGTTCACTCTGCTGACCGGCCAGCGACTCTTTCACGACACAGCGAGCATCGCCCAGTGGTTGACCTCGCCCATCCACGACTGAGATCACTGTCTGCTGCAGATCTGCATTCAGCGGTAACTGGGACGCTGTTGCCTGATGACGGTACCTTTTAATAAACGCCGTGCATTCAAAGTAATTCGCCACATCGTCAACATTGCCAGCCGTCAGAATACCGGACTGACGGCCCGACTGTTGAATAAACCGGTCCTTCACTGAAAGTCTTCCTGACATATACGATTCTGTTTCCGCCACAGCCCCGAACTCAGAGGCTGAATCTGACAGTACTGCACTCTCGGACGCTGCTGGTGCCCGACAGACATCAGCAGCGTCCGAGAACGTAAACTCAACCGGCGCAGTCCCAGTCGGCGGACCGCTGCTGCCACACCCCGTGACCAGACAAAGCATACGCCTTCCGGTAATGGCAAGAGCCAGTTTGAATCTAAGCATGACGGTTTTCCTTCTCCAGTAAGTCGAATACTCATGAAGATAGTTTTGGATTCAGGATCGTGACCACCAGCGTCACCGCAGTCGCATCAGCAGCGCTGTGTGAAACCGGCGCCGGACAATTCCGGCAGAAGTTGCAAGGGGCCTGAACGATGATGTTGTCGCATCTGTGGTCAACACTGCTTCAGTAAAAAACCAGGAGCTGTCGACCGAAGAGATTCGGGAATTCCGGAGCAGTATTTTCAGAGCGTTTGCAGAAACAGCTGCAGCTACGGCATCACCAGATCTGCCAGCGTTCTGATGGATCGAATACGTTCTTCGGTCAGATTGGTGGGAACGGTGTCGGGTAGCACAGACACGTGTTCGCGGAGCAATTGTTCCGTCTTTCCGTCCTGAAGCCGCAATCTGGCCAGTCGAACAATGAATCGCCAACGACGGTATCACGAAACGTCAACTACATGCCGGCATTCTGTAATTCATAATAGTCGTCCGGGTCTGACGGAAGACAGGACAGCATGGCTTCACCGTAGACACTGAGATTCTGTGCATCCGCATCTCCCATGCGATGCCGGGGCCAGCAGTGCAACCGTGCCAGCAGTCGAGCGTAGCGAGCTTTGACTCGCGCAGGGGCCCGCTCAACAACGGACATCTGCAGCAGCAGAACCTCTGCGGCTGAGATCGGAAATCTGGGGGTCATCCGCCTGTAACGGCCGAAGCCAAAGCCGTTGGAACGAGTCAGGTAGTCAGCCGTTAGGCTGACACTCAGCAACCGGGGGCGTCGCTGTGATACGCCGCCAGCGACGGGGAATACCGGGAACGATCCATCTCCCAGCCGAATTCGGTTGCCGTAACATGATAATACGGTACGGCAAACGCCTGGATCGGGCGGTCGCGAGGTCGTGTGTAGAGCGTCGTTTCAATCTCAATCCAGAAGGGAATAAACCGAAGACGTCCACATAAGTCAACCAGAGTCAGCATCATTGGGTCTGCGGGCCTTGGTTCCATCAGCTGAGATCGTCGCCTGAACCGTGAGATCTGCCCCTCCGGAGTCCATCTTCGTTATGGTCAATTCGACATCCGGTTCGTCCACGGTTCCGGCAAAAGCCTCGCGAAAAACATGGTCACCTGCCCGGCATATTCCCGATCATTCGTTTCCAGAGATTCCGGTGCGTGCCTGGTGTCAGGAATCAGCCAGATCCGTTTTGGCACTGTCGCATTTGCGGCGACTCGAAGAGTTCCCGACGGACGCAGCAACCGATCTCTTTCTCCGTGCAGAAAGAACACCGGGCACGAGAGCCGGGTTACATTCTGCAGTGGGTCCACACGTCCCAGCAGAAACGACTTGATCGCCTGAAGAGTGATCCGCGCAATCGCGCTGTCACCCGTGACCCGGACAGAAAATCGGTCAAGGGTTTCTTCCGGAATAAATGCGTCTTCCACCACGACCGCACCAACCTGTCTTTCGGCGGCGACGGTCAATGCCAGAAATAATTTAAGAGAGACACCGAACACTCCGATATCCTTACGTTCACGTTGAGTGTGCACCTGAAGAAAGTCAAATGCGGCCAGACAATCACTCAGCAGTGCCCCGACTGAGGGAACGCCTTCGCTCTCTCCGAAGCCCTGATAGTCGAAAAGCAAGACATCGAACCCACCCTGTTACAGAATTCCTGCATAAGGCAGCATCAGGGAAATATCTCCTGTGTTGTCCATACAAAACAGAATTGACTGCTGTGCATCCCGACCAGGAAAAAAACAGGCGCGAAGCTCCTGCCCGCTGGCATTCGCCAAGGTCATTTCGCCGGCAGTCAGCCCCACCTGATCCGGTCGCCGATAGTCGCCCTTCATTGGCCTCAGACAGACCTGACTGACAGCATCGACAATATTGACAGACTTTGGAAGTTCAGCCGTGCCGGCGGCCGGAATCCACGCGAGCACAAAACAGACAATGAAAGAGATACGCGGTATTGATGAACTCATTCGGTGTTCCGTGGGACCAAGAGGGTCGCTCCATTCTGTTGCCGCTTTGGTTCAGAGTTCAGATTGCTTAGAATTCTTTCATTCTCCGTTATACTGTCGTCGCTGACGAGGCCATTGCAAATGGTATTATTGAGCCTCGCCCTCCACGATAATGTCAGGCAGATCACACTATGCCGTCGGCTGAGTTCATAGAAAGCTACGGCAGGGCAGGTCGGCACACTGCCGATTGAGTAGCTGCCAGCATCGGTATAAGCAGTGACTGTTTGCCAGAGAGTCATCCTGTGCAGTTTCCTGTTCGTCAGAAAGTCGTTTTCATGAAGTCCTGCGTTCTTGCTCTGATTCTGCTGGGAGTGTCCACGGCGGCGAGCGATGAGAATACCGCTCAGAAAAAATACAATGTGTTGTTCATTATCTCCGACGACCTGACAGCAACCGCACTTTCATGTTACGGCAATACCGTCTGTCAGACGCCAAACATCGATGCGATCGCGGCAAAGGGAACTCGATTCACACGTGCCTTCTGCCAAGGAACTTACTGCGGACCGTCGCGTGCTTCGATGTTGTCCGGGTACTACCCTCATGCAACCGGAGTGCTGGGTTACAAGAGCCCTCGTCCGCAGATCGGCGACCGAGCCACCTGGCCCCAGCATTTCAGGAATAGCGGATACTATACGGCTCGCGTCAGTAAGATCTATCACATGGGCGTGCCGGGGGGAGTCCTGCTGGGCGGTGATGGCCGCAATCACAACAATTACAATGGCGCGGACGACGAAGTGTCGTGGACGGAGCGTTTCAACAGTCCGGGACCTGAATGGCAGGCACCGGGTGACGGTGAAACACTGGAAGGAAATCCAGACGGAAAGAAGCCCGTCGTGGGTGGCAATACGTTTGTCGTCGTTGAAGCGGACGGCGATGACATGGTCCATTCAGACGGAATGACAGCCGCCAAAGCCGTTCAACTGATCGAACGACACAAAGATGAAGCGTTCTGGCTGGGTGTTGGTTTTGTCAGGCCACACGTACCTTTTGTCGCGCCGAGATCGTACTACCCGCCGTTCCTGCCCTACGAAAAGATGGTGCTGCCTGAAAAGTTTCCGGACGACTGGAGCGACATCCCGAAACCGGGAATTAACTACAAGACCAGCCTGAATATGAAGATGGATCTCCGTCGCCAGAAGAAAGCAATGGGCGGCTACTATGCGTCTGTTGCCTTCATGGATGCTCAGGTGGGCAAAGTCATGGCTGCTCTCAGGAAGGCGGGAATAGAAGACAAAACAATCGTCATCTTTACCAGCGATCATGGCTACCACCTGGGCGAACACGACTTCTGGGCAAAGGTCAGCCTGCGAGACGAGTCGGCAGGCGTACCGCTTATCGTCAGCGTGCCTGGCAAGAAACCTGCCGTGTGCCACAGTCTTGTCGAGTTACTGGATCTGTACCCTACGGTGTCGAAACTCTGTGGGCTCGATGTCCCCGAGCGCATACAGGGAAAGGACATTTCGACAATGATGGATGATCCCGCCCGGTCCGTGCGTGACTCAGCGTTCAGTGTCGCACCATCGCGGAAGGGGTTTCTGCTGCGTGAAGATGACTGGGCGTATATTCAGTACAAAGAGGATGCTTCCGGAGGAATTGAACTGTTCGATACACAACAGGATCCACAACAGTTTACCAACCTTGCAGCACTGCCGAAGTATGCCAAGGTGGTTGCCGAATTCAGAAAAAAACTGGCCGCAAAGCTGAGCGTCGTTCGTAACAACGATCTGGACGTAAGCTACCCGTAAGGCTGATACTGCCTTCGCAATCGCAGCGACGGACCGACGTCTTTCTGAGATTCCCCCCCCGCTTAGTTGCTTATTTGCAGCATATTCTGTGCAATCAAATGCTCAACAGGAATCTTCACTCACCCGAAATCATTACCAAGGATAGTTACAGGCGGATGCTTCAGCGAGTTTTTGGATTCATAATCACATGTCTCATCCTGCAGGGTTTGTCGCATGCAGTGGCGGCTGACGACATCCATATTGGAGTCGGAATAGGCGGACTGGAACGCATGACTCAGGGCAACTGGGGACTGGTGAAGGGCACGTTTGCGAACAAGACGGATGAGAACAGGGAAGTTCTTGCTGTTGTCATCCCGGCATTCGGTAGTGGAATACAATACAGTCGGCGTGTGATGATTCCGGCCCGGACACTGAGAACATGTCAGTGGCCGGTGCTGATTCCTGATCGCGAAACGAAGAGTTTTGACTTCGAGTATCTGGTCTTTGAAAACCCCGATGGTGAAGGCCCGATTAAGCGGGTTCTGGGAGAGCATGTCACTCGCAGTTTCCTGGTTGTGAATCCGACAGCCCGAACGTCTTCATCCGTGGGATATCGCGGTCTGCTGAGTTCGGGTGACGAATCTCCTCGTGACACTCGCTTTCTGGAAGAACTTGCCGATGTCCTGCGAGCCGAATCGATGCACAAGCGAATGGGACTCATATTTCAGGCAAAGCACATCGATGGCTACCCCGAAGCTTTGGAGTGTCTGGAGCAATTGCTGATCACCTCACGCACGCTGCATCAGTCCCCGGCCGCCTGCGACGCGGTTCGAGTGTGGACACAGCGGGGTGGCAAGACATGGCTGTTTGTTGACCAGACGGGCATGGATACGGTTCGTGCTCTGCTGGGTGATGCCTTGCCGCTCACAAGAATTGATGAAACTTCGTCAAATGTAATGAAGCTTGAGATCAATCCCTCTGAGCCAGTGGGGAGAGCTCCGGAACGCGAAGTTCTGAGAGAATTTGACGAACCTGTGCGAATGGTGCGGGTGATCCCGGAGAAAGGTCGTGTCATCTGGACAGTTGACGGCTGGCCGGCCGTTATTGAGCTGCCGTTCGGAGACGGAGTTGTCTTTGTGACGACGGTTTCGCCCGAAGTGTTCGTGCAGCTTGAAGGAGGCACCAGGTCATTGCCATGTGCTCGTCAGATTGCCGCTTCGCTGTTTGACGCACAAAGTACCGTTCCACGGATCAGTGAAGATCGCCTTGCCGGTGCTGCCGCCGGACTCATCGGCTACGAAGTACCTTCGCGTCTTTTTGCCGGGACTGTGATGCTGGGCTTCACGCTGCTTCTTGTTCTCCTGGGGACTTCTCTATTGCGACGAGACGAGGCGATGGGGCTGCTCTGGGGGGTTCCTGCTCTTGCATGTCTGTGTGCGACACCCGCCATCTGGGTCGGACAACAGACACGCAATGTCGCACCTGAAACCGCCGTTCAGCAGCAGGTCATCAGTTCCGTTAATGGCCAGACGACACTGGCTGCCGACGGACTGGCTTCCGTTTATCAGCCAGCGCCTGGCACTCTGGCGGTCCGGATGACGGATTTTTCACTGCTGACTGCCAAGGACATGACAACGCAAAGCAACCCGCGACGCATGGTCTGGACGGACCGGGGCGAGTCTGAGTGGCAGCACCTCGATCAGGCGGCGGGAATACGTGATTACAGAATTCGATCGCTGCAAAGACTCGATCGACCAGGCAGCGTTACGGCAACACTTAATAAGGACGGCATTGTAGGGAAGGTCACACCGGGAAGTGAACCTTCAGATATGATCCTCGCCGGCCTGGCCCCAGAACGAATGACTGCCCGGGTGGCTGCTGACGGCACTTTTGTGACAACACCGGACGACGTACTGGCCTCGACCGAATTTGTTACCGGAACATTCCTGACTGACGTTCAGAAGCAACATGCATCCGTCTACGAGGGACTGTTCAGCATGGAGAATCAGGATACACCATATCCCAGCGCACTGTCTCTGCTGTACTTCACTCAACTGAATAATCCGTCGGTCACGATTGGCGGTGCAGCCACGCGACAGGATGGATCGGCACTGGTCGCCCAGACGGTCACCCTGCAGCCTCCGGAACCAAACACCCAATTCACCATTCCCTCCATCCTGCTGCCGTATCAAACGGTTTTCGACAAGGGAGGCGGCATGAGCGGAGCATACAGCAACCGTGAACGCACGTGGCTGTCGCAGCAACGGGCGAACACGACACTGCTGGAAGTTTCACTGCCGAACGTTTGTCAGCCTTTCACGGCCACGGGCGGCAGAGTCAGCATACGCATCAACGCCGGTTCACGGCAGGTAAAGGTTAGTGTGGGCCAGCGCGATGCTCCTGCCCTCGTGCGGACGCTCGACAGCCCGGCCGGACTGTTCACGGTCGATTTGCCTGCGGAACACCTGAACCCCGCAGTTGCGGACGGAACGTTATATATTGAACTGGATGTTGGTGAACCGGATCTCGATGACGCCGGTGATGTCGCAGACGGAGCACGCGAAGACAACTGGCAGGTTGGCCGGATCATGCTGACGCTTTATGGCACGCGAGCACCGTAACGCCGGTGAACGACCTGCAAGCAGCAGGGAAACAGGATGAACGATTTATTCAGAAAGCAGAATCTGTGAGCAGTGCAGTGTCTCCGGTCGTTGAAATCAACGGCCTGACCAAAACCTTTGGTACATTCGTGGCGCTCGATCAATTGAGTTTAACACTCAATAAGGGCAGCATTCTGGGCTTTATCGGCCCGAATGGCGCCGGAAAGACCACGGCCATTCGCATTCTTGTCGGCCTGACACGTCCCACGGCGGGAACAGCACGAATTGCTGGCGCCGACTGTGTGCGTAATGCACGAAAGGTACGCCGACTGGTCGGATACATGCCCGACAAGTTCGGTTCGTATGACAACATGCGAGTCCGCGAATACCTCGACTTCTTTGGTGCCGCTTTCGGTATTGGCCGCAGAAAACGACAGTTAAGAATCTCTGAAGTGCTGGAACTGACGAACGCCACCTGGATGCAGGATCGTTTTGTCGAAAGCCTGAGCCACGGAATGCAGCAGCGTATCGGGATCGCTCGGACACTGCTGCATGATCCGGAAGTGCTGATTCTGGACGAACCCGCAAACGGCCTTGACCCTCAGGCCCGTATTGAAATGCGTGAGATTCTGCTGCGACTGGCAGACGAAGGGCGGACCCTGATCGTGACGAGTCATATTCTCCCGGAGCTCGCACGGATATGCGATCGTGTCGCGATTCTGGCGGGCGGACAGCTTAAGGCGTTCGGCACCCTGCAGGATGTCAGTCGTGCTCTGTCTCAGCGTCGGACGATGGAAATTGAACTGCTGGACACAGACCGAGTCGCTGCGGTCGCGGCAGAACTACAGGCTTCGCTGGAGCAAGAGTGTGAAGTCACGCCGTCGGAAGCCGAGTCCGTCGTAAGATTTCGTACGTCAGCAGACGAAGAACAACTTTCCAGTCTGTTAAACAAACTGGTCACCAGTGGTGAACGGATCTCGCAGTTTCGTGAAGTGGCTGGCGACCTTGAGGAAGTCTTTATCAGCGTTACTCAGCAAACGAGCGAGGATCGGCCGCAGAATACCGAAGAGCCAGCCCCTGTCGTGGAGACCACGTCATGAAGGGCACCATTGCAATCATCGAACGTGAGTTGCCGTCGTTGCTGCGAATGAAGCAGACGCTCTGGATCTTTGCCATCGTTGCGTTCACTTTTTCCGCGACGGTCCTGCTGAAATGGCCGTCAACATCGACTGCGGATCTGAGCGGTGTCCAGGCCCGCGCCGTATTTCGTGGACTGGCCTATGCCATGTTCGTGACCGTCGTGCTGGTTGTACCTGCATTTCCCGCCACGGGACTGATTCGCGAAGTGCGGCGTCGGACAATGGAACTACTGCTCAATTCGCCGCTGCGACGTTCCGAGATCTTCGTCGGTAAACTGATTGCGCTGGTGGCATTCGCATTGCTGCTGCTGGCCGTCACACTTCCCGCCATGGCCTGCTGCTACGCCATGGGTGCCATTTCACCAACTCATGACGTGCTGGGACTGTACACGCTGCTGGGCGTGATTTGTATCGAGCTGATCGTCCTCGGGCTGCTGGTCGGAACAGTTGCTGAGACAGCAGAATCCGGTCTGCGGTGGGTGTATGGAGCGACCTTCACTTTGACCGTGATCGCTGTGATCCCCCACATCTTCCTGCAGGGTGGCGAAAGCATCTACGCGGTGGTCGCCAGTCACATGAGAACGTTGTCACCCATACCTGCGTTGCTGCAATTGATCGGTGACGAGCCGCCTGGAGCAATCGGAGCGATCGAATCTGCGGACCTGATCGAACGATACGTCACTTCCGCATTGGTTTTGAGCCTGATTGGCAGCCTTGTCTGCATTCAGCGACTGAACTATTCGCTGATGGACCGCTCGCGATCGCAGGGGCTGATCACTGATGAACGGTCTGCATCACTGCGGGCCGCACGTCGAGTCATGTATCTGGTTGATCCTCAGAAACGCAAGTCAGGCATTTCCTGGTTTCTGAACCCGGTGATGGTAAAGGAGTTCCGCAGCCGGCAGTTTGGGCGACTGCACTGGCTGCTGCGAATGGTTGCCGGCTGCGCCGTTCTGTCATTGCTGCTGACCCTGGCGACAACGATGGGCACGCTGGACTGGGGCGTGGAGAAAGTCGGTGGCATCATGATTGTCGCTCAGGTAGGACTGATTCTGGTTCTGACACCCGGAATTTCCGGAGCAATGATCGCCGGTGAAATGGAGAGCGGTGGCTGGAACATGCTGCGTGCAACACCGCTGAGCACGCGCCGCGTTGTTACCGGAAAGCTCATGAGTGTGTCCATTACTCTGGCGCTTGTCCTGTGTGCCTCGCTGCCGGGATATGGAATCATCATGGTGATCAAACCGGTCCTGCAGACACAGGTGGCGCAAGTCATCGTGTCTCTTGCGCTGACCGCCGCAGTCGCCATGCTGGTCAGCGCCACGGTCAGCAGTTTTTTTCGTTCGACCGCGGCCGCAACGACTGTTTCCTACGGTCTGCTGATATTTCTGTACGCCGGCTCCATGCTGGTCTGGGTTAACAGGGATTCGCCCTTCAGCCATGCGGTCGTTCAGAGAGTTCTGTCAGCAAACGCCATGGCCGGGGCACTGAATGCGATGGAAGTCGACGGCTTCCAAGTGTACGACGGACTCCTGGGTACGACATGGGTCGTTTCCGGCGTCATGTGCGGTGTGTTACTACTGGTTCTGTCTGTCCGAACGTGGCGAATCTGGGAACCGGATTAACAAAGACGCCGTGATTCAAATTCCGTTCAACTCGATAAACTGATCTCCGAATCTGGCCCCCGGATGATGACACACATTTTTTTCCCGTGCTCGCGTTCTTATGCGGCCCTTGCGGTCGTCGTCATCGTGACCGTTTGCAGCGCCCCCTGCGATTCTACATTCGCGGACAATGAAACCACGGATTTCAACGGACAGTTCGAATTAACTGACATCGTCAGGTTCTCTGAACTGCCGCGAAGAATGTATCTTGAACCGAGAATCTCAGTCCCGCCCAACGCCCCCTACGTGCCGGATGAGGTCCTGCAACTGCTTGAGCGCCTGCTACTTTCCGGTCCGGACAACGAAATTCGTACCCAGGCAATCAGATCCATTGAAAGAATTCAGACAGCCGACCTTGCAGACGTTTCGCATTTGGTACAGGCGCTCCGAAAGCAGCTGAACGAGTCAGACAATATTCACGTCAGCCAGGCCTGTGCGTCGGCTCTGGCAGCGATGGGCCATGCCGAATCCGCACCAGAGGTAGCACGATTGTGTCTACCGGAATTCGAAGCTCTCTGCGTAAGGATTGAACCGAACTTCGTCAGCTGGGGAGCTGATGCACTCAGGACAACCTGGCTCCGTCGTATCAGGTCCCCTGAGGATTTTTCGACGGTGCAGTTTCGACTGGCAAGTGAGGGCCTGGTACAGCTGAACGAAACCGGGGCCAACGCAGCACTCGAATTGATGCTGAACAGCAAACTGGCGAACTACGTCCGTCGACACAGCGCGGCACAAGCCCTCGCCGTACTTGCCCCAAAGAAGTCTGCTGCCACCGCGGACGAGTATGCAACAGGGGGCATTACGGATCGACTGCTGGCCTGCGCACTGTTAGAGCAGTGTACCTCTGATGCGGGCGTGGCGTTGCTGGCACGGTTGTGCGACGACACCTCCAATGCAGTTGCTGCTCGCGCGTGGGAATCAATGCTGAAACGAGCCCCCGAACAGTTGGTTAAGAGACTCAGCAGTGGCGTCAGCCACCCGGAATCCACCGTTCGTTTTGCGGCGATCCGGACAATCAAGCTGTTCCCTTCGGAAGAAGGCTGCCGGATGCTGCACGTTCTTGCAGGCGACATTCACATCGGCGTGCGAAATTCCGCCCGGCAGGTGTTATCCGTTCTTGCGACGACAAACGCTGACCTGCGAAAGACCATTCTTCAGAATGCCGGTGGGGCACTTTCCGATTCCGACGTCAACTGGCAGCAGCTGGAACAGTCCCTGATCCTGCTCGGACAACTGAAGCATCGCCAGTGGCAGAAGCAGTGCCTGCCACTGCTGGAACATGACAGACCGGAGATCTTTGCGACAGCGGCGTGGCTCCTGCACCTGATGCCGCAACATGACATCGCCGAACAGATAGGCCAGGTGACCATCCGGCGACACAAGCTGTACCAGTCTCTGCAGGGCGCGGATGCTCGAGCCGCAGAAGTCGCAGTCCAGCTGACTTTCCTGTTTCAGCACGCCGGGTTCACTGAACTACAGTCGCTTCAGAAGCTATGCAGCAGGCAATTCAGGATGGGTGAAGGGAATCCGGAAAAGCGTGCAGCCGGATTGTGGGCCCTGGGAAAGATTAAAAAGGGACAGGCAGATCCAACCATTGCGGGCAGACTGATCGAACGGATCTTTGACGATAATCCAGTACTCCCGGAGTACCAGGTCGTGCGTCGCATGAGTGTGCTTGCACTCGTGTGGATGAATTCCCGGTCCGCCGTCCCGGACATACATCGAATTCGAACAACCTATGGCGTTAGAGGAATGCTGAGTGAAACGGCCCGATGGGCTCTTCCTCAGCTTGGCGCGGAACAGCCGCCGGAGCTCGAACCGCTCGCCGTATCGGTCGAAGACTTTCCAGTCACGCCCCAATAGCGTCGAATTCAGTGCGGTTGCTGCGGCACGAACATTCGTCGATTTTCTTCGAACGCATGCTCCTCTGCTTCCCGCGCCTGCTGCTGAAACTGATGCTGGCTGCGGATTCCTGAATCGTGGGTGCTCGGATGAATGTACTTACCATCCGAAGTAATCCGCCGTGCCCGGACCTTGTCGCTCAGGCACAGCGTCAGAATGTCCATCGCTTTGCGTTTGCATTCGTCATCCAGAATTGGCACCAGTAACTCGACACGTCCATCGAGATTGCGCGGCATCAGATCAGCACTGGAAATCAACACCTGATCATCGCCACCATGCATAAAGTGAAAGATTCGCGCATGCTCCAGAAATCGGTCAATGATACTGATGACCTCGATATTCTCGCTTAGCCCGGGGACGCGAGGTTTCAGGCAGCAGATGCCTCGAATATTCAACCTGATGCGGACTCCCGCCTGCGAGGCTTTGTACAACGCCCTGATCAGTTTGGGATCCACCAGTGAATTGAATTTAGCGTTAATTGCACCTTGACTGTTATTACGGCACTGCCTGGTTTCGAACTCGATTAGTTCCAGCAGCCTGTCACGCAATCCCATCGGCGCCGACTCCAACTGCCGGAACTGCTGCAACTGCGAGTACCCGGTTGTGGCGTTGAACCACGCGATGGAATCGTCGCCCAGGTCTTTGCTGCACGTCATATAGCTGACATCCGTATACAGTCCAGCGGTGACTTCGTTGTAGTTACCGGTTCCAAAATGGATATAGCGACGAAACCCTTCGGGCTCCCGACGGACGACAACACAAGCTTTGGCATGCGTCTTGAGGCCGCGGACGCCATAAATAACCTGAACACCCGCCAGCTCCAGTTGTTTGGCCCACGCAATATTTCGAGCTTCGTCGAACCTGGCCTTGAGCTCCACAATGACGGTCACATTCTTGCCGTTTTCTGCCGCGGTTGTCAGAGCGTCGACAACCGGGCTGTTCCGACTGGTGCGATACAGGGTCTGCTTGATGGCCACGACATCAGGGTCGACAGCAGCCTCCGAAACCAGGGCAATCACCGGATTAAACGATTCGTAAGGATGAAACAACAGGCGATCTCCGGAACGAATCGTTTCAAAAATGGACTGCCCCGGATCAAACCCGGGGGAAGCGCAAGGTTTCCAGCGCGGATACACGTGGCCGCTGTATTCAGGCAGGTCAGCCAGTCGAGCCAGATCACCAAAGCCCACCGGACCAGGAATCACGTAGACGTCTCGATTGCGGAGCTTCAGCAGTTTTTTCAGAAAGAACAACATCGGCTTGGTCGCATGGTCTGAGATCTCCAGACGCACGCAGAAGCTGTCCTTTCTTTCTTCCAGAACATCTTCCATTTCCTCCAGAAGATCAGTGCCGTCTTCCTCGCGGACACTCAGATCAGCATTTCTGGTAATCCGAAACGGCACGGTCGAAACAATTTCTTCTCCGGGAAACAACCGTTGAATCAGCAGCGAAATCACCTCTTCGCCCAGCACAAATTCGTGCCCGTTCTCGGACGGCAGCCGTATGCAACGCAGATCCGATCGACCGAACGGGATCACTGCGTACCGGTAATCACCATCCGGTTGATCGGGAACAAGCTGAACCGCAACATTGATAGTGCGTCCCATCAGCAGGGGAAAACGGTCGGGGTCGTGGATCGCGATGGGAGTCAGAACAGCACTGATCTGTTCTTCAAAAACCTGTTCAACAAATTCGGACTGCTGCTCGGTCAATTCCGTAATATGCCGCCGCCTGATCCCCAGATCCGCCAATGCAGGGTCGATCTGTTCCAGGAAGATCCGGTACTGTTCTACCACCATCTGCTGTATCCGCAGCGAGGCGGCGTCAAGCTGTTCACTGGCAGTCATTCCGCTGGGGTCGACGCCGTGATCGTTGCGACGAATGGCAGTCCGCAGACTTCCGATTCGAACCATAAAAAACTCATCGAGATTGGACGCCGTGATCGCCAGAAACCGCAGTCGTTCCAGCAACGGCACAAAAGGATCAGCAGCTTCGTCAAGCACGCGCTGGTTAAACTCGAGCCAGCTGAGTTCACGATTCAAGAACAGATTTGCGTCCACGGACATGAGTACAGTATTCCGATCTACAACTTGTTGTCTCTCAGCAGCACGCTCATTCCGAAAACGTCCTGGAATAATACGGAGTTCTGCCGGAGTTCCAGCTGCTCCATAGACAGATCGCCGATTGGCGCTGTGGTGTGGATGATCAGACGGTTACGTTCAATGGTGCACTGTACAGACGGAATCCGACGTGTCCGAGACTGTGCCAGACAAATCGCGATTCGCAGAATCCCGGCAAGGCGACAAAGAACAACACGACTGTCCCGATCCAGATCCGCAAACGCCGCATGGCTGGCCTTTGGCGCAGCCCGCCGATGATACCGCGCGACCAATGCCGTCAACTTGTGATCCAAGGAATTCAACCCGAAAATCTTGCTGTGGCTGATCAGATAGTGTGAATGCTTGTGATAGCCGGAATCGCTGACGAATTGTCCCGCTTCGTGTAACAGCGCCCCCACACACAGAATCGTCTCACTACGAGCATCGAGTTTATGTTCTGCCTGAGTCGCATGGAAAATCTGCCGAGCCAGTTCAGAGACATGCTGCCCGTGGTCGAGATCCACATGAAACCTGCGAGCGAGCTCTTCAGCGGAACGAATAATCTGCTCCCGAAAGTCTGAGGACCATTCGCCCGACTGCAACATGCCGTGCAGGAGGGCGTCGCGGAGATTGAATCCGGTCACCAGCAGATGATCTGTCCCCAGCATTTCGGCCATACGCACGTTGGCGAACAGGGCAGGCACCAGAGTTTCGGCTTCTGACAATTCCAGATGATGCTTCCGCATGATCTGTTCGACGTTCAGCCTTGAGATCTCACGCGTGAATCGCTGCAGCTTGCGCAGAGGCACGCGAACCATTTCAACTTCGGGAACCTCCAACTGCAGTGCTCTGACAGCAAATCGCACATCACCGCCGAGAGCAAGGAGCTCGATGTCTCCGTGCTGCGGCACAAAATCTCTGAGTTGTTCCAGCGTCCTGTCTATCTGTCCGTTAATGATACTGACGGCCTGATCGCTGTCGGCGTGGTATTGTCGTATCAGCTGCTGCAGACGTAGTGAGCCCAGTTTATACGACTGCGAATGCAGGATGTCGCGACCTCGCAGCAGCAGAATCTCCGTCTTGCCGCCGCCAACTTCCATCAGCAGTGTCAGAGCATCCCGAAGATGTGCGTCACGTTCCAGCTGGGGGCGAATTCCCAGATAGGTAACCCGAGCAATTTCAGCATCGTCGATGGGTTCGACCACCAGACCCGTCGAAGTGTAGATCTGGTCGAGAAACGCCATTCGATTCGCTGCTTCGCGTACAGCACTGGTGGCCACCACGCGGATATGATTCGGGTTCGTGCACTGATATTCCTCGAGCTTTCGTCGGTAGCTTTTCAGAACGTCAACGGCCTGCAACACAGTGTCTCGCTGAATTTCCCGCAGTGTGAAGGCGTCCTTGCCAAGGCTGACGCCGCGGACAAGCTGTTCCAGCATTCGCACTCCGGACACACCATCCGTTTCTCCGATTGCCATGCGTATCGCGGACGTGCCGAGTTCTATGACCGCCATCGGAAACACGGGCTGAACTGCACGGCGTTTCCCGGGTCTTGAGTCACCGTGGATTGTAGAGCGGCGGTTCATTGGGAGTGATACTGCTGGACAACTAAAGAAAACCCCTGATTAGTTTCGTCACGACCGGATGAGTCGTCGAATCACTTTCACGATTGAGATCCACTCGTCTGCTGCCTGACCCAGGCAGCTGCCCCGATGACAGTGGCATTGTCGCCCAGTTCAGCGATACGAATCACGAAACAGCCTTTCAGGGACGGAAGTACATTCCTTTTCGCCCCCTTCTGAGTTTCGGACAGATAAAGATCCGGCATCGCCTCTGCCAGTCCCCCCCCGATAACAACGATGTCCGGTGCCAGAACATTGACCAGCGACCCGATCGCACGTCCCACCTGCTGCGCCGCCAACCCGACGATTTCTTCAATCGCCTTGTCACCGGCCTCAATCGCTTTACTGAGAGTTCCACTGCGAATACTGGACAGATCCGTCCCTGCCAGTTTCGCGAGATGGGGAGCCTTGCCTCGATAGACGGCCTTGGCAGCTTCGGCTGAAACCCAGAGTCGGCTGGCCAGCCCCTCGAGTGTGCCAACAGGGCCAACACCGGCAGCCGGCCCTTCCGTTGCCATCTGCATGAACCCGACTTCCATACACGAGGCTCGACTGCCCCGAAATATTTTCCCCTCGTACACGCAGCCGCCTCCGATGCCGGTTCCCGGAAACACACCAAGAACACACCGAGCTCCCTGGCCGGCACCGTGAACATATTCGCCAAAGACGCCAGCGTCAACGTCGTTGCAAATCTCCGCGGGGCAATCGAACTGGGCAGCTAAGTAATCCTTCAGTCCGATGTTCTTCCAGCCCAGATTCGGTGCCTCAAGGATGACTCCTTTTTTCAGGTCAAGTGGTCCGGGGCACCCCGCGCCGATTCCCTGAACGGCTGACTCGTCTGTACCGGCGTCTTCCAGCGCCATGCGAATCGTGTCGGCAAGACGTTCCAGCTGCACGCCTTCCTTCGTTCTTTCACGAGTCTTGCGACGCTTCCTCCCCAGAACCTCGTAGTTTTCGTCAAACACCA
>Ga0315331_10001046_pt1 | contig 20579 bp, 41 predicted proteins | sample M160m34915metaG_FD_203456 | JGI IMG/M metagenome (GOLD analysis project Ga0315331, IMG submission 203456) | Ammonia-oxidizing marine archaeal communities from Monterey Bay, California, United States - M1 60m 34915 | ecosystem: Environmental > Aquatic > Marine > Intertidal zone | place: USA...
ATGATAGGTTTCCCTTGTGTATACCAGTAGAACCTGCTAAAGGTGGATTTTATGGATTGAATCTACACTATCTACCACACTCATTAAGAGCACAATTTTTAGATAGTTTGTACGATAGAACAACTAATGATAAGTATGATGATACTACAAGGTTTAAATTAACCTATCAATTACTGAAAGGAATTAGTGGTAAACCATACTATAAAGCATGTTATAAACATTACCTATCTGCAAATGTGAGAAGTCAATTTGCAAAAGTAGATAGTGCAGACTGGGAAATAGCAATATTTTTACCAATAGAGTCATTCAAGAAATCAAGTATGGATGCAGTTTGGAAAGAAAGTAGGAAGAAAATGGCATGAAGATAGACAGATTTAAAGCACAAATGCAAACTGGTGTTCAATTTGCAAACAGATTTAATGTTGCAATGTTTGGTACTGGTGCAAAGAATACTGGTCTTGCAATAAAAGGAATTAAATGTACTAGTGCTGGAATTCCAGGCCGAGGATTCTTTACAACAGAAGATTCAGAGTATGGGCCTAAAAGAGCAATACCACATAAACCACAATATGACCAATTTGATTGTGAGTTCTTAGTAACAAATGATTTTGAAGAAAGACAATTAGTTGAAATGTGGCAAGGCACTATGAATAGTTATCAATCAAATGGAACATCTGGAGCATTTCATTCAAGATTTCATGATGATTACACTGGTGTAATATATGTAGAAGCATTAAATAAAGCTGGTAGAGTAAACTATCGTTGTATAATGACTGATGCATTTCCAGTTCAAATAGGTGTTTCTGCATTATCACAAGAATCAGCAGATGTATTAAAATTCAATACACAATTCAGATATAGATATTATCATACTGAATTTATGAATACTAAACCAGACAACCTTATGATGGGATTCTTAGATAAACATATAAATAAGTTTGGAAATAAGATTAGAGGTAAGATTGAAGACGCAATCTTTTAAGATATAGGAGTATATTATGGCATTACCTAAATTAAATACCATTGAGTATTTTTGTAAACTCCCTGTTTCTGGAATTGAAGCAAAATACAGACCATTCACTGTAGGTGAACAGAAAGTATTACTTCAAGCACTAGAAGATGGAGATACTAAAACAGTATCACATACTGTTATTAATCTAGTGGACTCGTGTAGTACTTTAGAAGAAAACTACACTATAAAAGACCTAGCAAACACAGACTTGGAGTATTTGTTTTTACAAACTCGTATAAAGTCTGTTGGAGAAAAAACTAAAGTGATTCTTGGTTGTGAGAATCAACCAGAGTGCGATGGAACAACAGAAGTAGAAGTTGACATCAATGAAATTGAAGTTACTGGTAAAATTGGAGACCCTAAAGTTATGATAACTGATACTGTAGGTGTTAACTTACGAGTACCTAGTTTCCGAGATGTTACAGATATTATGGGTAAAAAAGCAGAGATAGGTACAGCAGAAATCTTCACCATATTAACTCGTTCAATCGAGTCTATATTTGATGAGAACGATGTACATCAGAGAGCAGATTTTACTGACAAAGAGTTACAAGATTTTATTGATGAATTGTCTATAGAACAGTTTAATCATATGATGGAATGGTTTCAAGACCTTCCTAAGTTAACAAAGACTGTAGATTATGGATGTAGTAAGTGTGGTCATCCGAATAAGATGCTATTAGAAGGAATCCAGAATTTTTTCGCATAGCCCTTTCTCATGAGACACTTGCAAATTACATAAACACAAACTTTGGACTAATCCAACATCATGGATGGTCGTTAACTGAGTTAGATGATATGCATCAATGGGAAAGGGAAATATATGTTTCCCTTCTCGTTCAACACCTTGAAGAAGAGGAGTTGAAGATGAAACAACAACAGAATAAATAATCACATATTTAATAGGAGAGTATTATGAGTGATAACAGAGATAGATTTGGTGGAGACATGAGTCGAAACGAAGTCGAAATGGACTTATCGAAGTTTATGGAGATGATTCAAGAGAATGGTGCCCTTAAAGATGAGATAAGAGATTTAAAAGCAAACGACACAGTAAATCCATGGCAGAAGTGGGTTCACCTTGCAAGAACAGTTGATGCATGGAGAATCTGGCCTCGTGCATTCTTAAGTGTTTACATATTCTTAGTGTATTATGCAGCCATCTGGTTCATGGAATTACCAGAACCTTCAATGGAACAATCTGGTCTTATCAGTATTCTGGTAGGTGCTGGAGCTGCATGGTTTGGACTATATGTTAACTCCGCTGCAAAAGAACATTCGACTAACAACGAAAAATAGATAAATAGTATTATGGCAGATGAAGATAAAGGTTTAAGCGAAAAGGAAGCTCAGAATCAGATAAACAAACTCATCACTTCTCTAAGGAAGTCTACAGCACAGACTACCAAAGGACAAGTTGATGCATTTAAAAGTTTTGAAGAGAGATTAAAAGATGTAGGTGATAAACTTACTGATGAGCAAACTGTTCGTGCAAAAAGAGCTGCACTATTGGAATCAAGTCTTGGTTTCGATAAAGTATCTGCCATGCAAATTGCAAAAACTACTGAAAAACTAGAAATGGTTAGAGAAAGATTGTCTGACCTTAAAGAATTAGCAAAAGAAACCAATCAAGAAAATGATGCAGTTTTCAAACAAGAAACAGAAGCACTTATCTTACAAGAAAGACAATTAGAAGAACAACAAAAGTTTGGTAGAAATTTAAACAATTTTGAACGAACTGTTGGTAAAACAGCTGGTGGATTGTTCAAGAAAATAGGTGACACTATTAAAGAAAATGGTTCTTTAACTGCTGGTCAAATTGGTGGTGCATTGAAAGATGATTTAAAAGGTGATTTAGACAAGGTAATGAATCTCTTTGGCCCTCTAGCTGGTATACTACAACAAATTCCTTTCTTAGGAACTATCTTTAATTTACTTAAGAGAAGTTTTGCATCGATACTTCTTAGGATGACGATGGGTATTAAAAACTTTATCACCGAATCCAAAAGAAGGAAAAAGGTAGACCGAACCAACCTTAACGAACAGAAAAAAACAAACAAAAAACTTGAACAAGGGTCTAGAGACAAAAAGAAAACTGGAGCCAGTACAACTACTGGTCAGCCAGGACAAGAACCAGAATCCCAGATGGAAGGTGATTCTGGAGAAGGTGGATTTGTATTCCAAAAAGCATCTCTATTCTTAGTAACTGCAGCTGCACTTGGAGCTCCTGCTGGAGCTGCACTTATGACTGTTGCATCTGGTATGACTGCATTTGGTAAGTCTGCATTTGCAATGGGTAAAGCATTAGTTGTAGGTGGAGCTGCATTTGGTATTGGTCTTACTGGTGTCTTTGGTGCATTTGCATTAGGTCAAAAGATGGGTGCATTCGAAGGAATGCAAGAGTTTGGTAAGGTTAACATGCTTAAAGTTCTTGGTAGTATGTTAGGTCTTGCAACTCTAATGGGTGTACTAGGTATGATTATGACCAGTGGTGTTGGTGCATTAATCATGGGTGTTGGTGCATTAGCAGTTATGGGATTAATTGGTGTCTTAGTTGTAGTTGGTAAAGGATTAGGTAACTTTGCAGAAAGTATTATACCTTTCGAGACTCTCAACATACCAAGAATTAAACAGAACATACAACAGCTTGGTACTATAACTGGTGACATTAGAGAAATATTGTCATCAACAAAAGGGTTCTCAATGTCTCAAATTATTGGACAACACCCATTAGAAGACCTTGCAGCTGCAGTTAACATGTATGACCAAGACATGGCAGTTTCTATTGATAACCTTACAAAACTTAAAGATTCATTAGCAGGATTTGAATTCCCAGAACTTCCAGAAGGTGAAAAAGGATTTGGTGGATGGATGAGAGGTCTTATTGGAGAAGATTTCTCTGGTGAACTTAAAAAGTTATCTAAAATAACTCTTACATCAGCACTGGGTGATAATTTACAGAAATTAGGTGATGGATTAGCTGCAATAGGTGATGGACTAGCTAAGATAACAGACACAAAAGTTAAACACCTTGAAGCAATTGCTGAGGCATTAGAAGATATGGAAGATGTTACAATAAACATTGGTTCTGTAACACCTAATATTTCTCAACCCATTTCACCAGCAGTAAATGCTATGTTTGGTAATCAACCACAACTGACTCAGATAAATGCACCAACAAATCAAAGTCAAGTAAATAATATGTCCCAGAAGAGATTTGTTGCATCTGGGTCTAACATGGGTCAACATTCTGCATTGTCATATGCAGGGCAACTTAATTAAACTACATCAACCTTAGTAAAAGTTACCATATCATCCTTAACCTCAACTAGAAGGTGGTCACCTTCTTTCCAATTACCTTGTGTTAAGTTATCAAGAGTTATCTCTTTATCTAATTGTATCCTACAATCTTCTGTCCTGTACATGTCATAATCCATAAATGTAGTTTTACCTACCGATGGGGTATTATACTTGGAATAACTCATGTGTTATTCTCCTATTCTGATTTGTATTTTTGGTGTCTTGGAATGACTTTGGTTCTGTCCTTATGGACTTGAGTTACACTATGGTCTGGTTGATGTTTGCGTGACTTTATCTCTGGTTTCTTCTTACCGAAGATTTTTTCCCAGTTATCACCATATAGTTCTTCATTAGAATTTCTTCTCTTAGAACCTTTGCCACCATGCCAGTTACTCATTATCTTATCTCTTGGAAAAATTGGGTGTTAAACCTGCCCCTCAGTTGATGTTGTTCATCCCCGCAGTTTAACCGATATCCTCTGCCGCACGATACCTTACCTCGATTGTATACCCAAACCTCGACCATCCTACTTGGTATAACTCTCTGGGTCAATTAGAAACCCAGTCCCCTAGCAATCCTATTAGTGCATAGTATATTTATAATTCAAATAACTTAGGATTGCAATCCTTTACACATCATTTGCAAGTTTTTGGAAGTATGACATTGTGTCATCTTCTTCTACATCTGCACTTGCAGTTGTAGGTTCTACAATTGATGGTTCTGGACTTGGAAATGCAACATCATCCATATCTGATGCAACCGAAGCTGCAGTTGCAGTGGATGCTGTCATTCCTAAAACTCTATCGAGTTTTTGTTTGAGTTCATCATAAGATTTAAACTCACTTGGTGCAATCACATCCTTTAATGAATGTTGACTATTCCAAATTGCTTCCAATCTCTCATCATCTTCTGATAATGGTTTTGGAGTTGCAAACTCAGACTTATCATAGTTCCAGTAACCATCTACTTTACGAACTTTGATTTTAAAGTCTGCACCTTCCCATAAATCAAATGGATTTACTGGTGTTTCATCTTGAAACTGTGGTTGCATTTTGTCTTTCAACATTTCAAAGATTTTCTTTCCATATCTGAAAAGCATAACCTTTCCTTCATTTTCTGGATGAGTTGGGTCAGAAACTACAAGAATGTTTGACACATAGTGCAACCTTCTTTTTTGTTTCCTTGCAATATCCTTGTTGGACTCAATACCAGAGTTCCACAATTCAGTATTGTGTTCTGACACTGGGTCTTTATCATTAAGAGTCGTTAGAGACTTCTCAATGTACCATCCACCTGGCCCTTGGAAGCCATGGTCAAAATATTGAATCCAAGGCATATCCTCGTTTTGAGGTGCTGGTAGGAATCTTACAACTGCATAACCATTACCAGTCTTATCTAAGTCGATTTTCCAGTATCGTTCATCGTTGTATGATTTAGTTTCACCACCACTAGAAGTTTTTTCTAATGATGCTTGTAAGGTGTCGAATCCACCTCTAGATTTTTTTAAGTCTTGAAATGACATATATTTATCCTCGTATTGCATTGTATTTGCATTTTATTTTATTGTATTTAAACTAAGTATTGTTCCAAAGGTTCAACACTTAATTCATCCTTCATTATATAATAGTCTATGTTTTGGAATTTGTCAACTAAAATTTTCAGTTGGTCTGTCTGGGATATCCAACCTTGATTACCAGTTTCAACAAGTCTGTTGTTCTCTGGGTCTTGGTCTGTTCCATAACATTCAGTTCCAGCATAGATGTTATTATATTTAGTCGAATCATAATTCCAAATAGAATCAAATCCAACAAAAACTACATTATCGTAGTCATGGTTCATAGATGCCATTGCAGCTGCAGTAGTACCTGCGAACCAATTCTCAAATAGATGGTAATCCTCTGGAGGGCCACCAACTTTTGAAATCTTATAGTCATCCTCTATTCCTATTGCTTGCATTTCTAGGATACCTACATTCCCATTACCCTTTCCATGCATAGTCACTTTAGTATGACTTGGGTTTATCCATTCTTTTACTGGTACACCCATTGTTCCTTTAATCACATTGTATTCTTCAAATCCTAATGGGTCATCCCATTCTCCAGAGAAGTAACATTTTCCAAATTTTGGATATCTAAAATCACAACACTCACCCATGATACTGACATCTATAATAGTCAAATAGTCTGGTGTATAGTCACGATATAGTGCATTACACCCCCATACATCCCCATTAAGCAACTCTAAGTCTAATCCTATCCTAGACATCCCATTACCTACAATATATGCAGTAGAATCTGTTTCTAGGGTCAGATGAGAATACATTGAGGGTGTTAGTTCCTCTGCAATCTCTGGGTCTAATGTTATATCAAGATTCATATATTTCTAATACCTTTTGTTTCAACTTGTCTTGGTTATATCCAATGAAACCTTTAGTCTTTTGTAATCGTTGTTTCAACTCTGGCCATACATATTGTTCTGTTATGTTTATGCTGGAACTCCATCGTATGAGGGAGTCCAATAATACTCCTGTTCCAAATGATATGGATTTGGATAACAAAGACTGAACAATGATAGGATGACTAGAACCATTATTAGTAAATAGGCTGTCCAGAACTCCTTCAAGTGAATGTAGATATCTGATATCTTTTTCGAAAGAGTAGAGAAGAGACTGGTTGTACTTCTTCCATTCTGTATAGTTTTGTTTTGCTTCTTCACCGAATAAATCTCCTACCCAAAAATCCTTGTACATGAAGTTTGCAATATAGAAATCCTTAAGTTGTCCATTGTGTTGTTTCCTAAGTTTTGCAAACTGGAACTTATCATTCCTTTTGAGATAACTCTCAAATGATGCACTAACTTTTCCATTGTACTTATTGAAATCATAATCTGAATTATAATGTAGTTTAATCCCTAGATATAATTTATATGACTCATATCCAAATCTTGCATCCACCTACTAGTTCCTATGAGTTCGTTTATAGTGTTCAAGTGCAGCTTCTTCTCTCCATTTCTCAATCTTGATTCTTCTTTTCCAATCATTGATTCTCTTCTGTCTCTTTGCAGAAGGTTTCTCATAGTATTGTCTCTTACGAACCTCTGCAACGATTCCATCTCGTTCACACTTCTTCTTGAATCTTCTCATCAAGACATCAAAAGGTGGTGGCCCAGATGGTTTATTAGGTTTTCTTCCCCATTCCTTTTGTCTTTGTGGTGTACGATTAAATTTCTTCATATTGGTAACTTACCTTTTCCTTTCTTTGCATTTGGTTTTAATAGATTGTAAGATAAAGCATCACTCTCAATCTTCTGTTTAAGAGGTGGAGTAATTAAGTTCTTTACTGATTCTGGGTCTAGGTGTTGTGTTTCACAAAAGTGAACAATTGCATCGATGTAGTTCAATCTCTTTGTCAATACTATATTCTCAATTTGTTCTGCAAACCTTTTCTTGGTTAAAATCATATAATCACTTTTATTTTCATTACTATATTAGTATACTACAGAACTGATATCTGTCAAGTATTAATTTGGTGGGTTGTTATGTTTTCTATGAGTTAATTTCTCTTCCCAGTTTTCTATTGCTTTTTTGATTCCTTCTTCTGCAAGAACTGAGCAATGTAATTTGATTGGTGGTAGTTCAAGAGCCTCTGCAATATCTTTATCTTTAATTTGTTTTGCTTGTTCAATTGTTCTACCTTTGAGCATTTCAACAAACATGGTTGATGATGCGATAGCAGAACCACATCCATAAGTTTTGAATTTGACATCTTCTATAGTGTCTCCATCCATCTTGAGGTCTAGTTTCATAACATCACCACATGCAGGGGCTCCAACCATACCTGTTGCAACATTAGGGTCTTTGGGGTCAAACCTTCCAACAGAATGCTTCTGTGGATTCTCTAACACATCATTGAATCTATCTACTACTTTTTTTGAATATGCCATAAACTGAATTAATTAGTCTTATAAATATAGGTGATAATTTATTATAACTCGTTGTATATTATCAACTTTACTAACTACTATTATTTATAAGGAGAACGAACCTAAAATGAGTCGTGCTATTACCTATATCTATGAACACCGATGCGAAATCTGTAAGAATATCAGAGAACTTCTTGAGTTCTCATTCTATATGTTAGCACCCATTGCTCTACCATTTTTGATAATGTGGATGTCAATGGCACAGTACTAGATTCCATATTCAGTTTTATACTGACCACGAAGTTCCAGTAACTTCCCTGTATACTTTTCACTTGGTTCTTCATAGAATATCTGACTAGTCCCATTACTTACTGCAATCATTGTAATCAGTGAATGGACTTTTTTACCTGTAAGCTCTTCAAACATTTTTGCATATGCAGTTTCCTGTACAAAATAATTTTCTATCCATTTTCTTTCTTTAGGTTTTGCACTGGTTTTGAAATCTATGATTGAAATGTTATCACCAAAATACTCTGCAATACAATCTACCCTACCTGCCATTTGTAGTTCATGAGAATAAAGTGGTGCCTCTAGTGCATGAACAATTCCAATCTTGTTGAGTTCTTCTTCTAGTGAGATGAATGCCTGTTGTGTTGTGGGCATTGCAGACTTAAACTTCTCTTCAAAGTTATCATTCTTGATGTAGTCTTCGAATAGTTGATGGGCAGATGTTCCATGTCTTGCAGCTTGAGTTGATATCTTATTTGCTTTCTCAGCACCAACTCTCTTTCTCCATTCTTGAATACCTTTCCTATTCATTAGTCCAGTAACCGATGTAACCGATGGATACTTTTCACCTGTTGGTGTCACATAGTATCTTTTACCATCAATGTTTTCTGTGGGTAAAGACTCAAACCCATAATCTAAAATATCAAATGTTTTCATGATGTCATCATATCTAAGTCATCCATGTTATGCTTACCATGAATTGTGACCTTGAACATATTCTTTTCAATGTATTCTACTTCATGTGGTAAGTCATATCCTTTACCAGTGAGTACATTAACCTTGTCGTTAAATTCTCTATATTCATCTTCTGTTAGTATTGCATTCATAATTATCCTTATTGAACTGGGTGATAATATTCCATATCTCCATGCATATCCCAGTTAAAGTTAATAGTTATTTTACGAGCATGAACTGGGTCACACTTGTGAGGTTGCATGGAAGGAAACAATACTACTTCACCCTCTTTAATAGGTGTTTCATATCCTTCTATGTTTGTATAATCTCTTTCATCTTCAAGTAGTAGATGTACTACTCCTGCCATGTTTGCAAGGGAATGAGTATGATGTATGTATTCACCACCATCATTATATTGATGACACCAGATAGTTTGTATTTCATAAGCATTACAATTCCATGATTCAACATATGATTGAATAGGATGATGTATCATTCTCATTACGATATCAAAATACTCTTTGGATTTTGGTGAGTTTGTTCTTCCAGTAAATGATGGGTCTTTTACATTGTAATCCCCATATAACATTTTTTCTTTATGACCATTACCAAATTTGGTAATAAAATCATCACGAAGTTTTGGAAAATCAATTATAGGGTATGATTGTACATATTCCATTATTTTTTATTAAGTTTTTGACCAGCTTTCTTTTGTGCAGTTTGCATCTTTACATGTTTCTCAACGATTGCATCTGTCTTGACTTCTTTTGCACTTCTTCTTCTTAGACTCTTACCAAGTTCACTTCTTGGATGTGCATCTGCAACCTTAGATAACATTTCATTGAATCCACCACTACCACCTAAGTTAGTTCTACTACCAACTCCAGATGTTATTGCAGGGCCTCCTGTAATGACTTGTTTGAGATGTGGATTACCTTTCTTATATTCCTGTAAGTCATTCCACGACATTAATACATCGTGTTGTTCACCTGTCTCTTTGTCTTCTAAAGTATATGTTGGCATTATAGTATCTTCTCAAGTATAAAAACTAATGGAATGAATATGTATAATCCTATTAATAGTTTTTCTACTCTATCAAATTGTTCATCTGTTGGCATTATCTATCTCTCAATTCTGTTATCTTGTCATAGACTACTACTCCAAGAACCCACCAAACCCCAATATTAAATGCTATTAAGAATATGGATTGTGGTATTTGAAATATGTTAATTAATATATCCATTATGCTTCCATGAATTGTGGAGTCTCTTGGTTAGTCCACTTTGCAAAATCTTTCTTGTACTTTATGTAGTAATCTTGATATGCATTAACTACATTCTCTTGTTTGACATCATCTGGCATTGCAAGATAAGGGTCAACAAAAGGTTCTACTGGTATTTGCATAGGTGATTGTGCAAGTATACCTCTGAGTTTTAAATCAGTTAGATGTACTCTACCATAACGATGTGTATATTCATAACACAATTGTTCCCACATCTTGTACAACCAGTTGTAGTGATTTTGTGAGTCTCTTACCCACTTACCACTTGGATGATTTACATGGGATGCTTTGTATAAAAGTTTCTCATGATTCTCCAGAGGATGTTTCCATCGTTGGATTCTACGACCATTTGCAGTTCTATCTGTATATGGGTCACCATCCAAAACACGATGTGCAGTAGACATCAACTGAGCATACTCAATAATCATTTTGACCACATGTTTATCACAATGCATTCTTGCACATGTTTTTGGGTCTTTGTCTAAATAAAAAATGTTCATACTATAATTATACCTCGTTAAACATATATGTCAACCCCATTCTTGGGTAAGGTGCATTAGAACTGACAAGTCCAGCACGATGTTCTATTCGACCATCAAATATAACCATGCTTCCACCTTTAGGTAATTGACAATGTATTACCTCATCTTTATCATAGAAGAATGTTTCACCACCCCAATTCCAATTCCAATCTGGATTTAGATAACATATTACAGTGTAATCTGCTCTATCAGTATGGATGCATGAATTATCTCCATGTTGAAATAGATTGATATATGCAACCTCTGGAAATAAATTGATTGTGGTGCAATCTAACTTTTCTATGATTTGTGGTCTGATAATGTCCCATATAGGTTTCCATCCTAATCTAACATCTATGTGTTCATCTGGAAACCACAATGGTTTACCCCAAGTTTGTACTTCTGTATTGTCATCATCAACTGACTGCATCTTTTTTACATATTCATATTCAAGGAATTGTTTGTAAAAAGGAACACAATCAAATGCGTTGTTTTCAATTCGAATCTTCAACCTGTTTCTTTACCTCTGACCATTTTGTTATTACTGGATTATCATGTTGACTGTTTTGCAACTCTGCAATTTTCTTATATGCCCATGCAAGTTGCATTTGTAAGTCTTTAACATTATCCTCAAGTACTTTGATTGTTGTTTCTAGCTTCTTGTCTTTTTCTTGCATTTTCTCTCTTCCTTAGTTGTGCTCTGACAATTACTTTTTCTTTTTCACTAAGACACGATGTATCTTGTGGCCCCCATAGAGTACCAATCCGAGTAAGTTTATCTGATGCAGATAACATATGATTCCAGACATCATCCTCTGGACATCCTTTTCTATCTGTTTCGAATAATTTTCTACTGAATCGTAGGGACTTTGTTTTGTGATTATCTGCATAATCTGATATCTCACGACCTAACTCTGCATAGAATAATTCCTGTGGAGTCATATCATAAGGGCTTGCTTTCTTACCATGTTGGTTCATTATATATCCTTGTTATAATTACAAATTATTACACACATTATACCAAAAAGTGTACTTATGAATCAAGTGTTTTTTTAGGAAATTGTATAACATTACCCATGCTTTTCTTTTCCTCTTCTTTCTCCGATTCAAATGCGTCTACTTCTTTTTGAAGTTCTGGTGGAGTAGAATAACCTAAATCTGTTAAATAGTCCTTTAACACATAAGGGTCTAACATATCTGCATTCCACTCTTGTTCTGATAAAATGTCTGACCCATCTTCCTGTAGAAGATTTTGTCGACTTCTTAAATATGTGTCACATATCATTGATAGATGTGTAACTGCTTTATATAATGATATCCACTCTTGTTCTATCTGGACTGGATGTTCATGGTCATCTGCAAATGCAATTGCCATTTTCTGATACCATCCATTGTCATTGTTAACAATAAGAGCAATATCTCCTCTCTGGAGTTTTAAAATGTGTTCTTTGTCTGACATTAACCTTGTAACTTAAGTTGTTTACTATTTGTCACTATCTGACTACCAGCATAACCATTAAGTTCTACTGAGTAATCTATCTCACCTTGTTTCCAAGAGTTTGATTCTATGTTTGGATGTCCTGTTGGTAATCCGAATACACCACTATTGATGTCTTGTAGAGTCGTTGCAACTCTAGAACTACCTGTAAAATTATAACAATCTTTAAAGAGTCTCATACTTCCAGTCACTTTAGGTGTATGAGTAACATCTACACCTGCTTTGGAAACTCTTCCCAGACCATTTGCTATTAACCATTTTTCAGATGATACTACATCTGCGTTAGATGAACCTTTTACAAATTGCATTTTGTATTTCATCCCAGCACCAGAAACTACAAAGTCATTTGCACCTGCTACTGTTATCGAATATGTTTCTCCTCTACCAAATACTGGTAGGAAAGTATGTTGTTCTGTTGGTGAAACTTTACTTGAGTCTTGAGATACAGTTGCACCAGTTCCAGTGATTTGTTTTGCTACATCATCTTCACTACCATCAGTTCTACTTTCTGAATCAAGTACAATATCAAATGATGTTGCATCTGGATTTACTTCATTACAAACTGCTTTCCTGTAATCAGATGCAAGTTTCCATGAAGTAATTTTTTCTACAGTATCAAAGGCATCTGTTGATGCAACTACTGTACTTCCAGTTTTAAATACAAATGGATGTGAGTATACATCAAGACCAGAATTACCAACCCAACATACACCATCCCAATCTATTGTCACTGTATCATCTGATTCACCACTAGTCATGCATGGTAAAACTACCATTTCATTACCATCAACATTCTTTTCACCTGTAATGTTTAATGTTGCAGAGAAGTTTGCTTCTCCATTGTGTCCTCTTTGATTATCTACAAGATACTTACCATTCATATGTGTATTATCTTGTATCTTACCAGTTCTGACTACAACATTATCATACAATCCTTTCCAGAAAGTTCTGAACTGAGTTGCAGAACATGGTGAAGGGTGACCACTGTTTATTGTATAAGTGACTTTAGTTTGTACTTCGAATGAGTCATCTTCTACCCAAGAAGGTATAGTCTGTGATTGAGCATCGTTTGCCATGTTATCCTCTTGTTACTTTTTTGACTCTTTCGATTTGTTGAGTAATGATTGCTTTTCTATTAGGCCAATAGATATATTCTTTGTCCTCATTCTCCATAAGTTTATGAAGAAGAGGTAAGATAAGTTCTTCTGCATCAGCAAGATTTGATTTCAATTTTGATACTGCAACATCTGTAGAACTTCCTACATTTGTTTTTGCTTCATCTAGTTCATCTAGTGCATTGGATACTAATTTGTTTAGTACATCAACCTTTGCATCCAAATTCTCTATCTGTTCTGAATTAACTGCACCCTTAGATGACTCTGCAACTTTCTTGAGGTCTTCTGCAATCTTCTCATTGAGAGCTGCAGCTTCCCCAGTCTTTGTTGTGAGTTCATCTTGGTCTACAGCAGTGAAACCAAAATCGAAACTATCTGCCATTACTTCTTACCTTTACTTCTCTTAAGTTTTTCTCTTGCATCAACAACTGGTTCTACAGATTCATTACCTTCTGTTTTACCACCATCAAGATTCATTTCTTCTTGAACTGGTTGTTGTGCAGCCTGTTGTCTGAGTTGTGCTTGAGTTTGACTTTCTGCAATAATGATTTCTCTTAATCTTCCGATTGTTGAGAACTCTTCTGCTTTAAAAGTTCCTCGACTGGCAGCTGTATCAATAACTGCAACCATTTGTGCCAACTCTTTCAAACCCAAAATTTGAGTTTGCATCAAATCAACTGATTCTACATTTTCCATAATATCTCCATAATAATATTGTACATCTAGTCCAAAGGATTAGATGGGAATCTTTTGACTGTTGTTGGAATAGAACCACTCCATGCATCAGTCTGTTTAACTACTGGTTCTTCTGCATTATAGTCACAAGTAATACTTGTGCCTGGCACGAACCAATTCTTAGATGTTGAACTATAAATCATTTCATGTGTAATATTATTCATAGGGTCAACAATTTTTAACAATCCCATTACTGGGTCATAATGTCTGATTTCTGCAATCCTAACTGCACCATTATCAGTGTAGTTAATTGCTCTTTCAGAATCAGTAAGTCCTAGTTTGTTGATTGTTTTTTCCATAGTAGTATTTATATCAATACTACTTAGGAGTTAGGTCAAAACCTGCCAATTCACAAATTTCTTTTGTGACTGACTTGAAAGGCATTTTCTTGTCTTTTATTTCCATTAAGAATTCTGCTTCAGATTTCTCAAGAGACCTTAAAGTATTCAAAAAGATTTCTTCCTGTTTTGATTGTTTACTTGTACTATTTGCAAGACCACCTTTTACCCAATACTGCATTCTTTTATAAATACGAATGAATCTTTCTGGAGCCATATCCATTGCACCTACTGGTGTATCTGGGTCTCCAATAACTACATTGTCTGGTAATCCATCTGGTAAAGTAAACTCGACTCTAGGGTCAAATGCAGCCTTAAGTGCATACTTAACATCTGCTCTTTCTACATATTCTTTTAGGATATCAACCTTCGATTGTTTACCTTTAGTTTCTTCTACTAGTGCAAGTATCTCTACAACACTTGGATTTCTTGGAAGTTTCTTTGGTGTCCATTTAGGTTTTTCAACCTTGATAGTCCCTGTAGTTTCAGACTGAGACATAACTGCATCTGCAATCTTATGTGCCTCTTCCATATCAGGCCCTTTCAGAACTGTCTTTTGTGTTTCACCTAGAGATTCAACTACTGGTGAACCATTTGCATCTACACCAATATCTTCTTCTTTGATTCCATTAGAACTTGTATCTAACTTCTCTAGAGTTTTTTTATTGAGTGACCCTTTAGGTCTTCCTCTTCCTCGTTTTGCCATAATTAAAAGTCTCCAATACTTTCTTCTAAATCCATTAATCTGTTATTGATAAAGTAAGTAAGTAATCCAGCTCTGGATGCAACTTCTACAGTATCATATTCATGTAGGATTTTTTCTTTATACTCATTAGGTATATAGGTCAAGTCTATAAGACTCCTATTCCTTTGTAAGTTTCTATCTACCTCATCATCATTTGCAACCAATGGGTCTTTGATTGAGTCCCTCTTCTTCTTTGAGAGAGGTCTTTGTCTAATACCCTCGACCAAACAATCATCTTGAGATAGAACATTAGGAACACCATCACCAGTATCACCACTTATTACATGGTCAACAAGATACTCTTCTGCTTGTTCCTTTGTTAGTTTTATATTCTTCTTAGTTATAGGTGAGTATTGTTTTACTTTACTATATCTTTGAAGTTGTTGAAAGTCTTTATCTCCACTAACAATCATGATGTTTTCAATATCACCATACTTTTCACAAAGTACTCCAATGATATCATCTGCTTCACATCTTGATATGTTTATATATTTATAAGGGAAATTTTCTTTTAATTCTTGTCTAATGATTGTTATGCAATCAAAGATAAGACCCCAGTCTGTTGAGCCTGAGTCTCTACTCTTCTTACGATTTGCTTTATAGAAGGGATATATATCCTTTCTCCATACATTATGAGAGTCATCTGCAAGGACTAACTCTCCATATGTTTTATGGTATTTCTTACGATACATTGAGAGACTTCTCAATGCAATATGTCTTACTAGGGGTTCATCAATGGGTTCACTTCCACCTCTGGTCTGTGCCATGAGAGATGCAATTAGAACCTGTGTTAGGTCAATTAAAATCATTCAGTTCTCAATAATATAGTGTGTTCGTTTATTCTTCCTGTAGGTTTAGATGATTTTGTGTTTATTTCATCTAATACTTTACTTAATACTATTTTACCACCTTCTTGGATTCTGTCAAGGAAATATTCTGTCTTATTTCCTATTTTCTTCATAGCACTAAGATTGTTAAACTTTTGAATTGTTGTACCTTTCACTCCAAGTCCACCTCTATCCTCTGCAACAAACTTTGTGACTTCTTTGGTCTTAGTGTTGAATGTCCATAGTTGCATTGCACCCACGATTAACTCTGGGTTAAGTGATGTAAGATGATACTCTGTATCAGTTATTTTGTAGTTTATCTTCTTTGTTTGTTCAGTTGCAGTATAAACTTTTTTCCTTCTAGTCTTTCTTTGTTTCTTTTTACCATCTGCATACTTGTCACAACCTGTTGTAATACTAGCAACAAACTTGTAATAGTCTTTCAACCCCTTCTTTGATAAGTATGAATATGCTTCTTTGAGTTGGTCACATGTACCTTCTAATGCTTCTTGTAATTCTTTTTCTAAATTGTGAAAATTGTCACCCACTTTTACTGCAACTGGGCCTGATACTTGTTCTTCTGTTAAGTAAGTAAACACATCAAATGTATTCTTTTTAGGATTGTCAAGATAACAGTCTAGTTTATACTCAATCTCACCAGCATATTCATCTGCTTTGTTTTGAATTCTGTCTTGGATTGATAACTTTGGTTTACTTTTCTTAGTTTTGTAAAAGTCTTCTTTGATTGACTTTGCAGATTTGATATCATTAATACATTTCTTAACATGTTCTTTAATGAATGCAGTTGATTGTGGATTTAATAAGTTATCCTTAAACATACAAGGTACTGCTATACTTTGCATTCTTGCAAGTGCAGCTGCAGTTCTAGGAACATAGGATAGTCTTTTGACACCCATATAATGTTCTTTTTCGTACCCTCTTTCTTTCATCCATTCTGACAACCATTCACCACATGATTTATTATCACTCATGTAATTATACCAATTCAAACATGCATGTTCGTTTCTGGTATCTTCTGCATGAGGTTCTGGGCCATAATGTATTTCATCCAGAGATTTTTGTTTTCTCCTTTTCATATTAATTACTTATAATTTTATAACTTTTAAGTATTATCTTTGTCACTATATTTTACATCATATTTATCATATGGTCTTCTTTTTTTCTGTTCAGCAACTATTTTAGTTGATTCCCATGCAAAAATACCCATAGCAATTGTAATGACTAATGCAAAGATATGGTTTACTATTTCCCAATCCATTTTACATCCTTTCTTGGTATTACTTGATATGCACCCTTGTTATATGCTGGTGCAACTGTGAACTTCTTAGACTCTTCTTGTTTCCACGACTTGTCTTCTTGAGGTGAATATCCTGTACCTGTTCCATACGATGGATATTTCTTCCTATGTTCTTCTATTTCTTTTTGTCTATCCAAAACATGTTGTGGTGTTTTGAGGGATGAGTATGACATAGTATGACACTTCTTCTTAGTTTTTAAACTCTTAGTCTTCCTTTTACGACCTGTCATGTCATACCTAAGACTATTCCCTAAATTTATTGTACCCATGCTATTGCAAGATTCCTTATTAAAAATAAAAGACCAACACCATTCAATAGAATTAATGCTCTATCCTTCCATATAATTGCAACCCATAACCAAAGAGTCACTCCAATAGTAGAAAGCATTAAGTCCCACATCTGAAACTCTGGAACTCCTCTTAATGCCATTGCAGCTAATACAAATACAGATGCAACCCACTTAAGATACCAGTCAAAGGTATACTTTGGTGTTGCAGATTTAAATATCCTTGTAGAGTTTTCTAACTCTTGTTTAGAAAAAGTTGTATCAAGTGCTTTCTTATACAATCTTTTAAATGGATTCAAACTCATCTACCTTGTCCTCTGTACTTTTTATATGAACGCTTCTTCGATTTATTCATCGTAGACATACCTATTTTAACTCTACGACCTCTACCACCTTGTCCTTGTGATGAAGTCTTTCGTGACCCAACATGTGATGTTGAAAATGCTTTACTTCTTATTGCCATTATTCTCCTGTTCTATCTCTCTTTAAAAAGGTGAAGAGACTACGATGATGGGAAAGGAGAGAGTAAACCCTATCATCAGCACCTTTAGGAATTAATCCAATATACAACTGCTATGTTGTAGTCTCTTCGTAACTGTTATATGCCTTGTGTCATGTGAGAATAACACTCACTGGTAGAACCCATTGGTTCTCCACAAACACATAAACCCTCATCTGATTGTGAATCAAGAGCTGCATCTACATGAGCTTGTTGTTCCTCAGTCAAGGTTTTGTAATTGTTTATCATTTCTTGTAATGTCATAATTCTATTATACTTTAACTTGTACTCATCTGTCAAGTTTTATAAATCTCCTTCTTGATTTAGAAAACAACTTAGAAGGTTTCTTGTAAAAGATTTCTTCCTTTGTTCCTGTTTTAATGTAACCTACATTCAGATTCTTTTCATTGAATATGTAAGTATGATTTGGGACATTGCAACTGGAATCACTCCAGTCTGTTATCTCTTTTAAATATGTGTACATAGTTTACTCACCTTTTCGTGTAATTCAAATTCTAATTTCTTTGCTTCTCGTTCTGATGGATATTCACCATTAAGGAATTGTTTAACATGAATCATTTCATGTGCAAGGGTCTGATACATATCTTCTTGATTTCTTGTAAGTTCAATTACAATCCCATCATCCAAGTTTCCATAACAACACCCTAACCAATCATGATAATCACTAGGGAACTTATTATAAACAACAACATCAATCAACCCATGCGTTATCTTTAGTTCATTACATGCAATATCAACATACTCTATAATTTGTTCTTCATCCTTGAGTCGACCACCACGAGGGCCTTCACAATAAATCACAATCATATTAATCTACCCAGTTATATTCTGCTTTGATTTCGTTGTTAACTATTGCATCAATAAGTTCTACTGACTCATAAGAGTCACCACCTATATGCCAACCATATTCACCCAAAGGGACTGAACCTGTTTTCCAGTTGTAGACTGTTGCTTTTACATAGTCCCAATCTTCATAACCATCTTCATCAGTGAAATGAACTTTACCTTCAATGACCCACTCCATGTTAACCTTTTCAGTTGGAGTTGCATCACTGAGAGTTGGTTTACCAAACAATTCGTTTAGTTTACCATAAGTTGTAAAGACTGTTCCTTTTAATGAACCACCTATGAAGCTATCTGTGACTTCATAACTTATATTATCTTTATTGAATTCTAGCATAATTTACTCCTTTTTTTACTATATTACTAGTATATCAAAAAGTGTACCTATGTGTCAATAGCAAAACCCCTCTCCATTCAATACTCTTCAGCAGTGTCGAGGGGTTTCTAGTTGTTGGACTTCTGACTCACTATCGTTATTAGTTCTTGTAGCAACTCTAGTTGAAAGGTAACGAACCTCTATTCCAAATCAACCTACTATGTAAGTATATCAAAATAAGTACCTATGTGTCAAATTTAATTTTTGTGGAGTTTCATGAAATACTCTGCATCTAGAACGACCAGAGGTTTTTGTCTATTTCTTTTAATGACTACGAGGGGTTCGTAGTTTCCAGAATTGGATTCTGCTTGGTCATATGCTGACCAAATGTTTAGTTTTTCTTGGTTTTTACACTCGATTGAATATGGGAATTTCTCTCGTGCAGCTCTTGCCATAATGACATCTTCACCACCTGCTCCCATAGAAGTAGATTTGATATCCTCTGGATGGATATCTAATTCTTCTATCAGTCTTTCTCTAGTCCACTTTTGTAGATTACGACCTTTTGCTTTAGCTGACTGTGGTTTCACTCACTCGTTCCCATGATATAATTGTTTCCCATTCAATGTCATCCCATTTCTTATTAACAACATCCCAAACTACAACCTTATTGCTATGTGTATGTTGTTTTGCTTGATGACCTTCATAAATCCCTGTGATATTTCTACCAGAGGTTAGAGACCTAAAGTCTATCTTAACTTTAGATGTCTTTAATGCATCCATAATTACTTGTCTATTCATCAAAATCTAACTCTTCTTGGATATCAAAATCATCTTCAATGTCTAAATCTGAACCACAAAATGGACAAAATTTAACTTCATATCCATCACCCAATTCATGTTCAACATCACCTTCTGCACCACACTCCATACAATAAAAAGACCTTACATTTTCTGGGTCTTGCATGATTGTTTCTCCTTACTTATCGTTCCAATCAGTTTTATGCCACTCTTCTAGTTGTTGGTAACCACCAATGT
>Ga0315331_10001047_pt1 | contig 20577 bp, 18 predicted proteins | sample M160m34915metaG_FD_203456 | JGI IMG/M metagenome (GOLD analysis project Ga0315331, IMG submission 203456) | Ammonia-oxidizing marine archaeal communities from Monterey Bay, California, United States - M1 60m 34915 | ecosystem: Environmental > Aquatic > Marine > Intertidal zone | place: USA...
GTCTGGGTGCGTCTGAACAGCGCCGAGGAGCACATCGACGGGACTCGGCTCGAGGACGCGGTGCAGACTGCTCAGTGGGCCGAGGAGGCGGGGGCGGATGCGGTCCACGTCACGGCGTACCACGACCCCGCGGTCGCGACCGGGCCGACGGACTCCTATATCCCGCACACGCCCGGTCTGCTCGTGCCGCGGGCGAAGGCGGTGCGCGAGAAGCTCGGGATCCCGGTCATCGCGGTGGGGCGGATCTCGCCTGAAGAGGCGGACGAGCAGATCGGGGCGGGAGCGTTCGACTTCGTCGCGATGGGCAGACAACTCCTCGCGGACCCCGACCTGCCGAACAAGCTGGCGCGCGGTGAGCGAGGGGCCGTGCGGCCGTGTGTCCATCAATACCGATGCATCGGGAACATCTACCTGCGCAAGTCGGTGCGCTGCGTCGCGAACGTCCGGACGGGCCGTGAGGACCGGGCTGAGGTCGCCTTTCCGCCCGCGGAGATCGCGCGGCGGGTCCTCGTGGTGGGCGCGGGGCCCGCGGGGCTCGAAGCGGCGCGGGTCGCCGCGATGCGGGGCCATCAGGTCGAGCTGGTTGAGGCCGGAGATCGCCTGGGCGGCCGCTGGGCCCTGGCGGCGGGCACCGCGATGCCGAAGGCCGAGCTGTTGGCCTGGTATGACGGCGAGCTGAAACGCCTCGGGGTCGCACCGCAGCTGGGCACGCGCCTCGACGCCGCCGCCGCGGCGGCTCGAGAGCCCGATGTCGTGGTGGTCGCGACCGGCGCGCGTTGGTCACGCTCAGACTTCCCGGGGGCGGCGGCGGATCACGTTCGCACCGTGGACGAGTTAGCGCCCTGGCTTCGCGGGGAGTCGCCACTCGGCGTTGAGCGGCTCGTGATCCTGGGAGGGGACGTCCCCGGGATGGCTGTCGCCGAAAAGGCGCACGCGGAGGGCGTCGACGTGACGCTCCTTTCCTTCACGACGGTGTTTGGAGACGCGCTCGGTCTGCCCGGGCGGTGGCGCCGGGTCAAGGACCTCCAGCAGGCAGGCGTGACGCTCGCGACGCGGGTTCGCGGGGTCTCGATCGGGTTCGACGCTGTCGCGTGGGAGACCCCCGACGGGCCCCGGACGAGCCCGGCCGATCAGGTGGTGGTCACCTCCGAGATTCGGCCCGACACAGGCTTGGCGGATGAACTCGACCAGTTGGGCGTCGCGACGCACGCGATCGGGGATTGTGTCGCCCCTGGGCTCCTCGAAGGCGCGGTTCACTCGGCAGCGCTCGTCGCTGGCGCCCTCTGAGCGCGCGGCCAGGCTCCCGCAGGGCTCGCCCTAGGGGAGGGGTACTTGGTAGACGCGCGCCGCGTTCTCGTAGAGCACCTTGCGCTGGTCCGCCTCGCACAGTCCCTCGAGGGAAGCCTCCGCGTGCTCCCGCACGTTCGGGTAGAGGCAAGTTGGGTGCGGGAAATCGGTCTCGAACAAGACGTTGTCTGCGCCGATCTCCTTGACCGCTCGCGCGGCGTCGTTCTCGAACCAGAAGGACGCGTAGATCTGCCGCCGGAAGTACTCGGTCGGTCGGAGTTTCATCGCGCCCCCGCCCGGCATGCTCTCGTTCATCTGATACTCGATGGCCTGGAGCATGAAGGGGATCCACCCGATGCCGCTCTCGACGGAGACGAACTTTTGCGTTGGGAAGCGGTCGAGCAGACCGCTGAAGATCAGGTTCGACATGGTGCGGCAGTTATTCAGGAAGAACGTGCAAGAAAGCGTCGCCAGGTAGTGGTCCGGGTTGATGCCTGGCCAGACCGCTCCGATGTCGACGCCGCCCGCGCCGATGTGGAAGTTGCACGGCATCCCACGCTCCTCGGCGCGGGACCACACGGGGTCCCAGTGCTTCTCGTGAAGAGACGGTAGGCCCCACTGGTCGGCGTTATCAATCATGTTGAAGCCCGTAAGCCCCAGCTCGTCATGAGCGCGCTCCAACTCCTTGGCTGCCGCGTCGACGTCCCAGAAGGGGAGGATGGCCTGAGAGAAGAGCCGACCGCCGCTGGCCCGTTGCAGCTCCGCCGCAGCGTCGTTGTAGGCCGTCGTGCAGAACAGCCGGAGTTCGGGGTCCTCGATTTTCAGGATCGTCGCGCCGGCGAAGCCGAGGACATTCGGGAAGACGATCTGTAGCGCGATCCCCAGCTCATCCATGGCCTCGACGCGGGCGTCCACGTTGGTGCTCGCAGGGGTCATCTCGTCCATGTGGTTCAGCGTGAAGACGCCGAGGACCTTGCTCTTGTCCGGGCGGATCACGCAGAGGCCGGGAGGGGAGAGGCGCACGTCGTTTGAGACCCAGCACTGGCCGCCTTCGTTCTCCGGGTCGTCGATGAGTCGGGGGACTCCGTCCTTGAACTTGGCTGGCGCGCGAGACGTCCAGAGGTCAGCCGGCTCCGTGAAGTGGGAGTCGATGTCGATGATCGGCATACTCGCGGTGGTGGCTGTAGTGGCGGCTGCGGACATTCTATCTCCTGCGACACGTGTGACGTGGTGGCGAAGTTTATCAGGAACTGATCTGCTGGCGGGCGGGAAAGATTCCCCGTATCCGGGGGAGGGATTCGGTGTTGGAGAATCGAACTTGCTATGTCGAGGCCCCGGAGGTCCGTGTGACAGCTGAGGCCAACCGCCCCGCGGGCGCCGGGCTCGTTCGTCGCTGATGACCGGCATGGAGGACGCGCGAGGTGCGGGTTGTTCCCATCGTCCGCCGTGCCCGGGTTGCCCTCGTTTCGGGGAGCCGGGGATCGTGGGCGCGGCTTGGGAGCGCCTCGTGCGGCTCGCCGAAGAGACGGGCGCCACGTTGCACGAGCCGGTCGTCGGCTCCGCGGTGGGCCACCGTCATCGCGCGCGGCTCATGGTTCGCGGGCGGCCGGCTTCGCCGAAGGTCGGGATCTTCCAGGCGGGCACGCACCGCATCGTCGATACGCCGCGCTGCGCGGTGCATCACCCGCGAATCAACGAGGTCGCCGCGATCCTCAAGCGAGCGATGCGCGCGACGGGGAGCGAGCCCTACGTTGATCGACCGCACCGGGGTCGTGTCCGCGCCGTTCAGGTCGTCGTCGAGCGCAAGAGCGAGCAGGTCCAGGTCGTCCTCGTCACCCGCGATGACAACTCCGCGGCGGCCGAGCCGCTGCTCGACGTGTTCGAGGGGGAGCTCGCGGCGATGGGCCGCCACAGCCTCTGGTGGAACGGTCAGCCCGACCGGAGCAACGTGATCCTTGGGCCGCACTGGCAGCACCGGGTGGGGCCAGACGCCGTGCGAGAGTCGATCGGCGGTGCAGAGGTCTTTTTTCCGCCTGCCGCCTTCGGCCAGGCGAACCTCCCATTGGCCGACCGCCTCGTGTCGGAAGTACACGAATGGGTCGGTGACGCGGAGCGGGTCGTGGAGTGGTACGCCGGTTGCGGCGCGATCGGGCTCGGGCTGTTGGCGAGCGGGCGACGCGTGGACTTCAACGAACAATCCCCGGCGTCACTCGAGGGCTTGCGGCGTGGTGTTGACGCGCTGGGGCCGGCGGCGGCTGCGCGGGCGGCGATCTTCCCGGGGTCGGCTGGGGACTTCGCGCGGCTCGCGCCTGGCGGCTCCACAGGGATCGTCGACCCCCCACGGCGAGGGCTCGACCCGGGCCTGTGTGCTGCGCTCGCGGAGGAGCCCCCGGCTCGTTTGATCTACGTGAGCTGCGGTCTCGAAAGCTTCGAGCGGGATGTCGAGAGGCTGCTCGCCCCCGGCCACCTCCGCTTGTCCCGTCTGCGGCCGTACGCGTTGTTCCCGTACACGCACCACATCGAGACGGTCGGCCTCCTCGAGCGCGAAGGCCCGAGCACGGCGGCTTGAGCGCCTAGCGCGTGTCCCAGCGCGTCCGCAGGCGTGCGTTTGGGTCCCGGGGCTGAAGGAACTCGAAGATTCGTTCGTAGCCCGTCAGGGAGATCTGCCACGCCCCCTCTTGTTTGACGTATTCGTCGTGGTAGATGCCGGTCCCGTGAAGCACGGTCCCGTGCGGCATCCGGTCGCTCACCGAGAGGGGGTTGATGACGACGTCCTCGAAGTACCAGGTGCCGCGGGCGGTGCTCTCACTGGTGACCTCGATCTCGGGCGTGTGCGATTGGTGCATCGTCGCGATCTGTTTGCTCCCGAGCGATTCACTGAGAAAGCCGATGATCGCGTCGCGACCTTCGAAGCGGAACTTTCCGTCGCTGTATTCGCAGCACGCGTCTGGGGTGAAGGTGGCTGCCAGGTCTGCCCACGCTTTGGTGTCGACGCTGCGCATGTAGCGCGCTTTGAGCTGCTTGATGGCTTCGATTTCGACCAGTTGCTGCACGGGGTCCATGGCGGTTCTCCTCGTCGGGGTGTCAGGCGTTGCGCTCCGTGCCACGAGACTGACGGATCCGAGCGCGCCGAGGCAAGGGGCTCGCGCCGGCACCCTCCCGTGGGAGCCGGGGGTGTGTCCATTGGCGAGCGTCGGTGGTAGGGTGCGCGGCAACCGGTAAAGCCTCTCTTCTAGGGCTCCGGGCATGAGGGGGTCGGCGATGTTCATGCTTCGATTCGACATGCGTGCGCCGCTGGATGGGCCCGCTGAGACCGCCGACCTGTATCAGGCCGCGCTCGAGATGGCGGAGTGGGGTGAATCACGAGGGTGCATCGCGTCTCTGGTCTCGGAGCACCACACCTCCTCGGACGGTTACATCCCGTCGCCGTTGATCCTCGCGAGTGGGATCGCGAGCCGAACGCGGACCCTTCCGATCAACTGCGGCGCGGTCCTGCTGAACTTCTACGACCCGATCAAGCTCGCCGAGGACATGGTCGTCCTCGACATCGTCAGCCGGGGGCGCGTCAGCTTCACCATTGGGCTGGGGTATAGGGCGGAGGAGTACGCGATGTTCGGCGTCGAGATGCGCCGGAGGGGGCGCATCCTCGATGGGAAGCTCGAGGCGCTCTTGCGTGCCGTCCGCGGAGAAGCCTTCGAGTACGAGGGCCGGCCCGTTCAGGTCACGCCTGCCGCCTTCACGCCCGGCGGGCCGAAGATCGCGCTTGGTGGTCAGAGTGAGGCGGCGGCGAAGCGAGCTGGCCGAAACGGGATCGACTTCATGGCCGGGGGCGGCGGGGAGGCCCTTTCGGAGGTCTACCGCGCGGCTGCGGTCGAGGCGGGACATGAGCCGGGGGTCGCGATGATCCCGGGAAAGTCGGGCCCCATGACCCTCTTCGTGGCGCGAGATGTCGACCGGGCCTGGAAGGAGATCGGCCCGTTTATGCTGCACGACGCGAAGATGTACGCCGAGTGGATGGGCAGCGATCATCGCGCCGCGAGCCATTCGCCCGCTCAGACGGTCGAGGCGCTTCGGCGCGAGAACGGCCCCTATCGCATCGTCACGCCGGAAGAAGCGGTGGCGATGATCCAGGCCGGGGTCCCGCTCCCGTATCAGCCGCTGTCTGGGGGGTGTCCGCCGGAGTTGGCCTGGGAGAGCTTGAAGCTGTACGAGGCCGAGGTGTTGCCCGCGCTCGCGAGCGATTGATCCGGAGCGAGTGCGGTCCGCACGCCCCGCCCCCGGCACCTGAAGCAGAATTGCTACCGTCTTGGGGCGCGTGCCGCTCGTGCCGGGACCTCCTCGTCGCGCCCCGGAGGGCGCAAGGAGACGTGTCATCACGGACTCGACCTCGACTGCATCAGGCTTGATGGAACTCCCTGTTCCCGGTTGGTATGGCTCGGAGCCCGTCGAAGGGATTCAACCCGAGGACCCCTACACCGGCTTCAAGACGCTTCGAGAGACACAGCCCGTCAATTTGACGCCGGAGGGGTCGTGGCGCTTGTCGCGTTATGAAGACGTGCAGCGGCTGCTGCGCGCGCCGGGGGCTGGGATGCGTTTGACCAACGGCCGCCTCCCGGGCCAGCAGGCGGAGGACACGGGCGCTGGTCTCTTCATGCTCCTCCAGGACCCGCCTGCGCACAATCGGCTGCGTAAGCTCGTCAAGAAGGCCTTTACGCCTCGCGCGATCGAGGCGTGGCGCCCGCGGATCGAGGCGATCACGACCCGTCTGCTCGACCGCGTCGCCGAGCGGGGCGAGATGGACCTGGTCGCGGACCTCGCGCGGCCGGTCCCGGCGACGCTCATCTGCGAGCTGCTCGGGGTTCCCGTGGAAGATCAGGACGCCTTCACGCAGTGGACCGCGGACGCAACCCATGGGTTGTTGACCGTGCGTGGTCTCGGCGATGAGGCGACCGAAGCGAGGGTGGCCGCGGCGGGTGAGGCGCTGATCGGTTACTTCAGCCAGTTGATCGAAGCCCGGCGGAGCGCGCCGGGGGAGGACCTCTTGAGCGCCCTGATCGCGGCCGAGGAGGCCGGCGACAAGCTCAACCCGCTCGAGCTGCTCTCCCAGTCGATCGGCTTGTTGATCGCCGGGTTCGAGACCACGATCGGCTTGATTGGCAATGGTTTGACGACGTTGATCCGCCACCCGGACCAGCTGGCCTTGCTGCGCGGGCGACCCGAGCTGCGTGAGAGCGCGGTCGAAGAGTGCTTGCGCTTCTCTGGGCCGATCGTGGCGACCGTGCGCGTGTTGCACGAAGAGATGGCCTTTGGGGGATACCGGTTGCCGCGGGACGCGGAGGTGCTCGGAATCCTCGCGGCGGCGAATCGCGATCCCGCCTTCTTTGAAGACCCCGACCGCTTCGACGTGACGCGTTATGTCAGCGGGGGTGCCGCGGCACCCCACTTGTCCTTCGGTGGAGGCGCGCACTTCTGCCTGGGGGCGCACCTCGCGCGCCTGGAGTCACAGGTCGCGATAGGGTGCCTGGTCGACCGTTTCGATCGCCTCGAGCTCGTCGAGCCGCAGACGAAGTGGGGCCGGTCTCTGTTCCGGGTCCCCGGGCGGATCCCGATCCGGTTCGCGGCCTAGGGCTCGGCTGGGGTCACCCGGAGGACCTGGCTGCCCGCGCTGTGCTCGAGAATCAGGACGACGTCGCCGGACGGACCCACGGCTACGTCCCGAAAGCGTCCCAGGTCGCGGATCAATGTCTCAGAGTGCTGAGCGCCGGTCTCGTCGACGACGATCCGGAGCAGGTCGTTGCCGCCAAGGGTGCAGACGAGCAGTTGGTCCTGCCAGCTTGGGAAGGCATCTCCTCGGTAGAAGACGATGCCCGATACGCCTGGTGATGGCGTCCAATCGATGACCGGGGGCTCGAGGTCATCCGGGTCGAATTCGATCTCATACTCCTCTGCGTAATGAATCGGGCGACCGTCGTAGTCGACGCCGAGGCTGACGAGCGGCCAACCGTAGTTGCCGCCGGACAAGATGATGTTGCCTTCGTCGCCACCCCGAGGGCCATGTTCGGACGACCAGAGGACCCCGCGCCGCACGTCGAAGTCGAGTCCCTGCGGGTTGCGGTGCCCCAGCGTGTAGATGGAGGGGAGGGCGCCCGCGACGCCTACGAAGGGGTTGTCCGCGGGGGTGCGTCCGTCGTCGTGCATGCGGACGATCTTGCCGTAGGGTAGGGATAGGTCCTGGATGCCCCGGTAATCGGTGAAGGAGCCGAGGCTCAGGAAGACGTGGCCATCGCCGTCGAACGCGATGCGCGCCCCGGCACCATTCTCGGCGCCTGCCTGATAGCTTTCGAGTGGCGCCTCCCAGATCGTCTCCTGGTCCGTCCAGACGTCGCCATCGAGTCGACCGCGAACGAGCTTGAGCATGCTCACCGGGAGGCCTGTCTCACGGGCGGTCGCGTTGCAGTCCTCGCAGCGGTCTCCATAGGAGAGGTAGATCCAGCCGTTGCTCTCGTAGTCGGGATGCAGCGCGACGTCGTGGGCCCAACCCGTGCCGGTATAGGTGACCCCGCGCAGCACGCTGTCGTCATAGAACCGAGGGGTCCCCGTGACCGCCACGACTTTTGAGCCGTCGGCCTCGATCAGGCTGAGCCCGCGCATCTTCTCCGTTACCAGGAGGCGCCCGTCGGGGAGCACCGCGATTGCGTAGGGCTCTTTCAGACCGTCGTATACCGGCTCGAGGACGAAGTCGTGGACCTCGCTCTCCTGCGGACCCGCCGGGATCTCGGGCGGTTTTCCGATCCCTTGTCGGGCAGCGTCTTCCAGGAGATCACGTTGCTCGAGGATGTAGATCGCGACACCCCGAATATCGTCCGGGGGGATGATCCCCTTCCAGGCCGGCATCCCCTTCGTGGGGTAGCCCTCTTGGATGCTCGTGGTGACCTCGGCCACGGAGTCTCCATGCGTGAATGGGACGGCGAGCAACGACGGGCCCTGGGCGGCACCCTCCAACTTGGTCCCGTGGCAGACGGCGCACTGCTCTTGATAGATCGCCCCCATCTCGTCGGGGAGGACCCAGGCGTCGCGGGCCGGATCGCCCTCTTCTTCCTCGGGAGCGGCTGCTCCTGGCTCTCGGGGGGCTTCCGTCGGGGTGCTGCAGCCCGCTGCGATGAAAAAGGCGAGGAGAACGGCGAGTCGCTTGATCATGCCGGCACTATAAATTCTCGATCCCGGCGGCGTCGAGAAGATTCGTGCGGCCTGGCGGGCAGGGGATTTGTTAGTCCTAGGAGCGACGTCTGGGTGTGCCCTCGGGGGGCTGTCACCGCGGCCCGTGGTTTGAGGAGGGCATCGATGGTGATCGGCGGCATCTCTCGTCTAGAATGAGGCGCGTCTCGCGGGCCACCGTGGGCGCCAACCGCAGATCACACCGGAGGGCAGTATGCCGACGCCGACTCGAGAAGAACTGATCGCCTGGGCCAGAGGATACGTCGATCTCTGGAACTCGGGCGACAAGCAGGCGTGGATCGAGAACTGGAAGAAGGTCGCCCCCGGCGACTTCGTCATGGTCGATCCCGTGGGGACCCCGCCTCGCAGTGGATTCGTCGAGTGTGCGGCTGAACCCTACGACCTGTTCCAGCCGGCGACGCGTTTTCGGGTCGCCCCGGAGAACCTGTTCGTTTGCGCGAATGAGGTCGCCTGGGTCATGGAGAACACCTTTACGCAAGATGGTGAGTCGACCGTGATGCGGAGTATTGAGGTGTACCGATTTGGCGAGGATGGCTCTGTCGAAATCCGGACACACTACGACGTCCCCGACGCTGCCGACCCGATCGCGGGCCAGCTGTTCGCGGATTACCTCCCCGGCGAGTCTTGATCCCTGCCGTGCTGTTTAGTCGGAGTGGCCAGGTAGGCCGCGCGTGAGAGTGCCCGCCGTCCAGGCGCCATCGACGACGAGTTCGGTCCCGCTGACATAACTGCTCTCGTCGGATGCGAGGAACAGTGCGGCCTGGGCCAGCTCCTGGGGTTGACCGACGCGGGGGATCGGCCGGTCGCGAAAGAGGCCGGCCATGTCGACTTCCATCCCCTCTGGCGGGGTGCTCATTGGCGTGTCGACGCTCCCGGGTAGGAGCGTGTTGACCCGGATGCCACGCCGGGCGAACTCGACGGAGCCGACCTTCGTCAGCCCGCGGATCGCCCACTTGGACGACGCGTAGCCGACGAGCCCGTTGCTCCCGCGCATCCCTTCGATTGATCCGACGTTGACGATCGATCCCCCGCCAGCCTCCGTCATCGCCGGGACGACGGAGCGCATCCCGAGGAACGTACCGATCTGGTTGATCCCGACGATGCTCATATATTGGTCGAGGCTGGTCTCCTCGAAGGCTGAATATCGGACGACCCCTGCGTTGTTGATAAGGGTGGTGATGGAACCGAAACGCGCTTGGGTGCGCTCGACGACGCGGGTCCAGTCAGCCTCCGAACTCACGTCGAGTCTTTCGAAGGCGGCCGCGTCCCCGATCGACCTCGCGGTGGCAAGGCCTTCTTCTTCGAGGATGTCGGCGACGAGGACCTGGGCGCCCTCCGAGGCGAACAGCGCGGCCTCGGCCGCTCCCTGTCCGCGGGCAGCTCCTGTGATGATCACGACCTTGCCTGCCAATCGTCCACTCACGGGTGGGCCTCCCTCGGTTTGGGTGGGGGCGCTCAGGTGCGAACGTCCCGGGACAGCGGAGAGCCTACTCCCCAGAGGGCGGTGATGACCAGTGAGCCGGGCACCGTGGGTCAGGCCCCGAGGAGGTCTGCGAGTCGGTCGACCTGGTCGAGGCAGGGAATCATCGGAATCGGGATGACATCGGTCGCGCCGGCGTCGCCGAGAGCCTGGAAGACCTCACGTATGGTGGTCTCGCAGGTGGTCGAGATCGCGGAGGCGAACTGACGGTGTCCCTCTGGGCCGAGGTGTCGGTAGTGGCGCTCGATGTAGTCGCGTGTTCCTTGTTCGGCCTCCGGGCCGAGCGCGTAGAAGTGCGTGGCGATCAGCCGCGGCGCGGTCTCGCGGCCGGCGTTCCGCCAGGCTCGGCGGACGACCTCGAAGTCTTCGGCCATTCGCCCTACGTCGGGGACGAGCCCAAATGTGGACAACCCGGCAGCCCAAGGGGCCGCCCGCTCCAGGAACCGGGGCGCATAGCCACCGACGATCAGCTCCGGACCCGCGCTGCGACGGGGGGCGGGGCCGATCTTCAGCCCGGTGTCCGGGACCGCTGCGCCCGACCAGATGCGCTTCATGTAGGCGACCTGTTCTTCGAACCGTTCATAGCGCCCCGTGGCGGGGGCCGGCGCGGCGACGAAATCGGGGAGGTCCTCATCGGGGAGGGGCGTGGGCGAAGGGGTCTTGAGCACCGGTTTTCGGGCCCCCACCCCAAGGCCGAGGAGGAGTCTCCCGCTGGAGAGGTTGTCGAGGCTCGCGGCCTGCTTGGCGACCACCCCGGCGGGGTGGAGGGGAAGCACGATGACATTCGCGAGGAGTTGAACGCGTCGGGTCACCGCCGCGGCGGTAGTCAACGCAATGAAGGGGTCGTAGGCGTCGCTGGTGAGCAGCTCGCCGGTCGCCAGGGTGTTGAAGGGGCCCGTCTCGGCGCGCTCGGCCCAGCGTGAGATCAGCTCGGGGTTGACCCCGGGGATCATCGAGGGGAGTCCGATCCCCAGACGAGCGGTCGCCATCGCGTGCCCTCCCTCTTGTCGACGCGTCCATCAGGCTCGCAGCGTGTCCTCGCGCCGACCCGCCTACGATAACGCGCTCACGAGCGCGTCGTCCGATGACGCATCGAGTCGCGGACGTGAGACAATCCCGCCTGTACCGGTACCAGGCAGGCCACCCAGGCATCAAGACGGAGGAAACCAATGGGGACGAACGAGGGATCGCTCGCGGGCCGCGTTGCGGTCGTGACGGGAGCGAGTCGCGGGATTGGCAAGGGGATCGCGCTCGAGCTGGGCGCGGCAGGGGCCACGGTGTACCTGACCGGCCGGACGCGAGAGGGCACCTCGGCTGTCCCCGAGTGGGCGGATTCGCTCGAGCAAGCGGGGACCATCGAGGCCGCGGCATCTGAAGTGACCGCGCTTGGTGGGAAAGGGATCGCCGTTCACTGTGACCATGCGCAGGATGACGAGGTCCGCACGCTGTTCGAGCGGGTTCGGACGGAGACCGGGCGGCTCGACATCCTCGTTAACAACGTTTGTTGGAATCATCTCGATAGCATGCTGGGGAAGCCGTTCTGGGAGCTGCCGGTTGATGCGTGGGACCAGACGATCACCGTAGGGTTGCGTTCGCATTATGTCGCGAGCGTATTCGCGGCTCCGGGGATGGTTGAACAGGGGAGTGGGCTGATCGTCAACGTCTCCTCCCACGGCTCGCAACACGGCAGCTACATCATCTCGGTCCCATATCTCGCGGGCAAGGCGGGGATCGACCGGATCACGGACGCGATGCACCACGATCTCCATGCGCACGGGGTCTCGGTGGTCTCGATCTGGCCGGGGCTGGTAGCGACGGAGCGCTTGTTGGCCAACGGTGAGCAGACGGAAGAGGGGCGGGTGCGCGTCTTCGGGCTCGACATCGGGCGCGCAGAATCTCCGCGGTTGTCGGGGCGAAGCGTGGTCCAGCTGGCGATGGACCCGGAGGTCGCGGAGCGGTCCGGTGGGTGCTTTCGCACGGCGGAACTGGCGAACGCCTATGGCTTTACGGACTTGGACGGCACGGTCCCCAGCGAGTCCCACGAGGCGTCAACAGCGGACGGGGAGGCGCCAGACTATTGGAAGACGGTCCTCGGCGACTCGTGACCGGTTAGCGTGCGCCGCGCTCCTCGACGGACTGGGCGAGTTCGATCAGGTGGCCATCGGGGTCGCTCACGTACGCGGTCCGTTGCCCCCAGTCCCGCGTCGTCGGGGCCTGGACGGGCTCGGCTCCCGCGGCGGTGAGTGCCTCGAACGCGATCTCGACATCGTCCACGAGAAACCCGATCTCGAAACCGGGGGCGTTGGCTGCCGCTCGCTCGAGCGGTCGGTTCAAGGTTCGAGCCATGGCGGCGCGGGTATAGAGCGCGAGGCGGGTGTTCTCCGTTGCGAGCTGAGCGTACTCGGTCGCGCGATGTCGAAGGGGGATCCCGAGGGCCTCGGTATAGAACGCGATCGACCGGTCGAGCTCTTCGACGATGAGGATCGTGTAGTCGAGGGTCCGGAGCGCCACCGTGCTGCGATTCAGGCGCCGTCAGGCAGCGCGAGCGGCGAGGGGTCGTGGCCCGCGATGAGGTCACGGCATCGCTGGTCGGACATCGCTCGCCATGTGTCGTCCTCGGCCAGGATGTAGAAGCGCTCTTCGCGAATTGCGTGGACGACGCGGTCTGCCATCTCCGACGGGGGGAGGCCCTCCCGGGCGGCGTCAGACGTCGCCTGGACGATCATGTCACGCGTCGCGGACTTCTCGTCGGTGGAGAGCACCTTGGGGCGGTTCCGTTCGGCTTCACCGATCCCGGTTCGAATCATCTCCGGGCACAAGACAGAGGTCCGGAGCTTGGATTGCGTTACTGCGAGTTCTTTGTGCAGGCACTCGGAGAGCGCGAGCGCGGCGTGTTTGCTCACGGTATAGACGGACGTCATTGGTGTCGTCGTTACGCCGGCCATCGAGGCGACGTTGACGATGTGCCCCTCGCTGCCCTGGGCTTCCATACGGGGTACGAAGCTCCGAAGGCCGTGGATGATTCCGTACAGGTTGACCCCAAGGACCCAGTTCCAGTCTTCGACCGGGGTGTCCCATGTATATCCACCAGAGAGAACGCCCGCGTTGTTGCAGAGCACGTGGACCGCACCGAACTCGGCGTAGACCCAATCGGCAAGGGCGTCCACGTCGCTCGCGCTGGCGACGTCGCATCGTCGTGTGGCGATGCGCGACCCGTCCGACGAGAGCCCCTTGGCTGCCTCTTCGAGCCGGCCTTGCTCGACGTCGCTCATGACGACGTGCAGCCCCTCCGCCGCGAAGCGCTCGGCGAGCGCTAGTCCGATCCCATTGGCGGCGCCGGTCACGACCGCCACTTTGCCTGCGAGCTCTTTCATCTCGATTTCCTCGGTTTGGTCTGAAGCCGCGTCATCATACGCGGGCTGCTTCGTGAGTGCGGGCGCTACGCGTCCGGGGTCGCGATACGCTCCGCCGCCCGTTGATAGGCTTCCCGTGCAGTGAGGCGTGTGACGTAGTCTTCGATGTGCCCACAATCCTCTAGCCGCCCCTGGTTGTGGGCGAGGATCAAGCCGTAGGCCATGATCAGGTCCGCGGCCGTGAAACGGTCCGCGGCGAGGAACTCCCGGGAGGAGAGTTCGTCGTTGATGTAGCGGAACTGGGCCTGCAGCCCCGCCTGGGCCATGGGTGCCAAGGCGTGCGGCTCGCCGCCGAGGTCTCCGGCCAGGAACATCCCGAGCACGAGCTGGAACATCGAAGAGCCTTCCGCGAAGTGGAGCCACTGGAGATAGCGGGGGTAATCCGCTTCTTCCGGTGCGACGGCGATCGTCCCTGCGCCGTACTTTGTGGCGAGCGTCTCGATGATGGCGCCCGATTCGCTCAGCAGCAGGTCTCCGTCGCGGACCAGCGGGGACCGTGCGAACGGATGAAGCGCCTGGAGCGCTGCGGGGGCGCGCCCTGTCTCCGGGTCGCGCTCGAAGTGTTCGAGCTGATAGTCGACGCCCAGCTCTTCGACGAGCCACACGATGCGATCTGATCGGGAGTTCGTGAGGTGGTAGACGGTGAGCATCGGGTCTCCTCTTTGGGTGGCCTGCCGCGGCGGTGTGTTCGGAGCCGACGCGGCGCCGACTGTAGGGGATAGCGCCCCCTAGGACAGCCGTCCGGGAGCCGAACCGCGAGTCTCGGGCTCGCCGGAGCGATCAGTCCGCTTGATGTTCGGGATGCGTATCGAGGTAGCGCGACAGGCGATCCCTGCGCTTCTTGGCCCAGTCCCCGGGTTGCCCACGTAGCGATTCAAACAGCTCGACGAGCAGCTCGGCGGAGAGGCCCCACAGGTGCCCCCACGCGAAGTCGAAGTGGAACTGCTCGTATTGCTGTCCGCGAAGCTCGGTCCACGTGCGACGAGGAGCCTTCTGCACGAAGAGCGGCTCGACGTCGACCACCTGGACGCTCGCGACCTCGGCGGTCTGGGGGCGCAAGAGCGGTGCCTCGTCGAGCCAGCCGACAAAGGCCTGCACGCGGTGACCGGCGCCGCTCCAGCTCTCGTCGAGCTCGGTCACGAGGGTGATCGCCTCGGGTGAGAGCCCGACCTCTTCCTGCGCTTCGCGCAGGGCAGCTGCGGAGGCGGACGTGTCACCGGGGTCGACGCGACCGCCAGGGAACGCGATCTGCCCAGCGTGGGAAGAGAGCGCATGACTCCGCTCCGTCAGTAGCAGTCGGACGCGGCCCGCCTCGGGCCAGAACACGAGCAGCACGGCCGCGGGCCGAAAGGACGGAGGCACGACGTCGTCTGGCAGCTTTCCGGCTTGGCGGCCTCGCAACCCAAAGAGCCGCGTTCGGAAGTCGTCTGCGAACCCCAGCGGTCAGGTGTCCATCTGGATCACGGACCGTGCGATCTCTCCGACACGGAGCGCCTCGAAACCCTCATTGATCTGATCCAGGCGAAGCGTCCGGGAGACGAGATCGTCCAGGTTGAGTCGTCCCTGGAGGTAGAGGTTTACGTAGGTCGGCATGTCGATCCGGAAGCGCGTGGAGCCCATCGCGGAGCCTTGGAGCTTCTTCTCCGCGAGAAGTTCGACGCCCATCACTTCGATCTTCGTCCCGAGGGGGATCATCCCGATGACGGTCGCGGTGCCACCGGGGGCGAGCATCGCGAAACATTGCTCGGTGGTCTCCTTGAGGCCCACGGCTTCGATCGCGTGGTCGACCCCGCCTCCCGTGAGCTCTTGAATCGCGCCGACGGCTTCGCCGGAAGCGGCGTTGACCGTGTCGGTCGCGCCAAACGTCCGGGCGAGCTCGAGCTTCGTGTCGAGTCGGTCGACCGCGATGATCCGTTCCGCACCCGCGAGCCGCGCGCCCTGGACGGCGTTGAGCCCGATACCGCCGCAACCGACTACAGCCACCGTCTCCCCGGGGCGGACACGCGCGGTGTTCTGGACCGCGCCGACACCGGTGACGACGCCGCACCCGATCAGCGCTGCTTTGTCGAGGGGGATGTCTGGGGTGACCTTCACGACCGCGCGCTCGTTGACGAGCATTTGCTCCGCGTAACACGAGAGTTCCATGAACTGGTGAACCAGTTCGCCTGCCTGTGTCAGTCGCGGGCCGTCTTCCGGCAAACGCGTCAGGCCCTCGTGCGCGCAGAGATGTGGTTTGCCCCGCATGCAGTTTCGGCACTCACCGCAGGACATCGAGACGCAGGTGATGACGTGGTCGCCGGGCGCAACGTAGTGGACGTCTGCTCCGACGGCCTCTACGACGCCGGCCGCTTCGTGCCCGAGCACGATGGGGAGGGCGCACGGGTACTTGCCCTCTTGGAAGTGCATGTCGCTGTGGCAGACGCCAGCTGCTGCGGTGCGGATCAGCACCTCTCTCGGCCCTGGAGAGTCGATCTGAAGGGTGGCGATCTCGAGCGGTTCGTCGACCCCGGTGAGAATTGCGGCTTGCACGAAATGTTCCTCCTTGTTGGAAAGACGTTAGTCATCCCTGTGTAGCGCGGGCGAAGTCCTGAACGTACGGCTTAGGGGGTCGCCGCCGGCGGGGCGAGAGGTCGACCTCGCGCTGCGAACTCGTTTTGCAGTGCCGTGGCATCTTCTGGGGTCATCGAGCGCAGGTGCGCATCTCGAGCAGGGCGGAAGTACACGGGCTCGTCGCACTCCCAGCGCTGCGCACGGAGTTGCCGCTTCTGCACCTTGCTCGTATGCGTGACTGGCAGCGTCCGCGTGATGCGTACATATCGTGGCGACCACTTCGTGCCGAGGTCGGGTTGGTCGGCGAGGAAATGGTCGAATGCGCCCGGGTCGAACGCCTCTGGCGACTTGACCTGGATCGCTGCCATGACCTGGTCTCCCACCTCTGCGTCGGGCACGGCGTACACGGCGGCGAGGATCACATCGGGGTAGCGCGCGAGGATTCGCTCGACGGGGGCCGCAGCGAAGTTCTCCCCGTCCACACGGAGCCATTCGTAGTCGCGGCCAGCGAAGTAGAAGTAGCCGTCCTCGTCCCGGTATCCAAGATCGCCGGTCCAGTACCAACCGCCGCGCATTCGCGTTTGGTTGGCCTCGTCGTTGCGGTAGTAGCCCTCGAACATACCCGCGCCCGCCGTGTTTACGATCTCGCCGGTGGCCTCTTCGGGGTTTGTGATCCGCCCCTGCTCATCAAAGCGCGCCGGCGGACACTCTGCGTTGGTATCGGGATCCATGACCTTGACGGAAGGGTCGGCGACGCCGAGCGCACCCTGCGGCATCTCCTCCGTCCGCGAGATCGCTGTGCCGCCCTCCGTGGAGCCGTAGCCGTCCTTCACGGGCACCCGGAATCGTTCGGAGAAACGCTCGAGGTCCAGATCCGCGCCCTCGTTGCCGAACACGTATTCGAGCGTGTTGTCGCCGTCCTCCGGGGCCTCCGGCGTCGCGAGGATGTAGGAGAGGGGTTTGCCCACATAATTGAAATAGGTCGCCTTGTAGTGGCGGACGTCCGGGAGGAACCCTGAGGCGGAAAACTTCCGGCGCAGCGCGGTCGCGGCACCTGCGACGACGGTCGGGGCGTAGCCGGCAAACAGCGCGTTGGAGTGGAACATGGGCATCACCTGGTAGGACACCGTGTTGTCGTGCAGGCCAGCGATCTGTTGGATCGCCTCGCCTGTAGCCGCGAGCTTCCCCTGGGAGCAGATCACCGCTTTCGGAGCCCCGCTCGTCCCTGAGGTGAACAAAAGCAAGAGCTGTGTGTCCGCGTCTACCGCTCGCTCGGGGACGGATGCGTTCGCGTGCGGGGCGAGCGCGTGGGTATACGCTGCAGAGTCGATCGAAAGGATCTTCTCCGGTGGAATACCGAGATCCAGGCCGTTGAGGAGCGGCTCGTGATTGCTCTCGGTCACGATCATTTGGCAGTCGGTATGACGAATGTCCCTGGCGAGTTCGGCTCCGCGGCGCGTCGGGTTGATCCCGACGATCGTCGCGCCGGCGAGCGAGGCCGCCCCGATCCAAAGCGGGAACTCGGGGACGTTGTCGAGGAGTACGCCAATGTGGGGTGCGCTTCCGGTGTTCGACGCCGCGAACAGCGACGCGCGATCTGCCGCTCCCTGTACGAACTGCGCGTAGGAGAGGACGTCGTCGCCCGACAAGATTGCGGGGCGCGGATCCTCTCTCCGCGCGAGTACGACGTCCCTGAAGGTTTTCATCGCTTCCTCCCCGGGCGAGTCGCTGAGCCACGAGATCGGGCTCAGCCGAAGCGGCAGCCTATCACCTGAATCGGCTCATGGGCACGCGGTGTGCGTGCCCCCACTCGAGAATGGTTCCGGAGTTTGTGGCGTCGTGCGGGGGAGGCGCGGGCCGCCCACGGTGTACGGGCCGTCAGCTCAAGAGCGGGGGCGGGGGGCTCGACCGGGTGCACCGGACGCTCCGCAGCGCAGCCATAAGGTTGAGGGAAAACCGTGGGCTGCGCTGCGGAGTGATCGGGTTCTTGCGGCGTTTCTAGCGACGCTTCCGAGGAGCAAGCGTCATGACCGCCGCGATGGAAAAGAGGAGGGCGCCCGTCGGCTCCGGGATCACGCCATCCGAGAATCGCGTGGCGAGGCCGCCGGACTCGGTCTCGCCCCACGCGGCGTCGCCCGTCAAGCTGGACGCGGTGGCGAAGCGCCGACCGATGAAGTCGAAGTTTACCGCTGCGCCCGAGGAGCTGACGCTTCCTCGGTTGTTCCAATCGAGCAGCAGATTCCCTTCCTGAGGGTCGTAGAGGAACGGCTGCTGGAGCGCGATGGCGATATTGAAGTCCTTCGAGGGGCTGCCCGAGATGCCGCGGGACGCCAGCTCGAGTTCGCCCGAGTAGACCTCCGTAGGCGTCGTGCTCGCGTTGTCGGCGAATTGACCCGAGATCGCGAGAGGCCGGGTTTCGGTCGTCGACAGAGATATCGAGACGTCGGAGAGCGATGCGGAGAAGGAGCCTGTTTCGTGAGGTCGGAACCGGATCTCGAGGATCTCGATTGGCTCGTTCACGAAGAACGACGTGCCCGGATAGATCTGCTGGAAGCGCCCTGAGATCGCGCTCTCGCCGGCTGCGGTTTCTCCGTAGCTCAGGTTGGTATCGGGGCGTGGTGTCGTGGTGGTCGCACCTGCGACAACCGGCAACGACAGCGCGAGCAGGGTCGCGATGATCGTGGCCGAGAGGCGGGCGTTGAGGAACTCAAATCGCATTACTGGCTCCGTTAGAGGAAGGTTCTTCTGCTTCTCTTCCGATCTCGGTCGGATGTCGAAGTCCTATCGCCTCGCTATGAGGCGACTGATTGTGTCGGTGTGTTCCGGTTGGGTTCGGTCGTTCCTTGCGTGAGTGCTCGGTTGACTTCGCGTTATTCTTTGTTCGAATAACTTTTGCGTTCGCGATGTAAGTGGTTTCTGCGCGTGTTTGGTGGCAGTTGTTTTGGGTCGGCAGCGGCAGGCTTTGCGCAGGGGGCGTCGCATCCCCCGGTGTCTGGGCCAGAAGATTTTTTTACAGTGGCGTGGTAACGCGTGGACGCGGGAGGCGTCTCTTTGGCAGGTCGGCGGAAGTTGTGGCGCAGGTCTTGAGCGGTGCGGGTTTCGCGTCGGCGTGGCTGTAGGACGAGGGGTCGTTTGGGTAGATGTTATTTATTTTGCGAGAGGGCGTTTCCGAGGGCTTCGTTGTAGACGCGCGCTGCTTGGGCCATTGTGCGCGGGTCGAGGGGGTCGGCGCCGTGGTAGTTGCCAGGGGCGTTGTAGAGTTCGACGTCCACGCCTTCGGCCATGAGGCGTAGCGCGAACTGGATGCCTTCGTCTCGGAGGGGGTCGAGTCCGTTCGTCTGGATGAACGCCGGAGGCAGCCCGGAGAGGCCGGTGGCCCGCGCGGGTGCGGCGTACGGAGAGGTGTTCGATCGGTCGTACGCCTCGCCGAGATAGTGCAGCCACATGCCCTGCGCTCCGCCTCGATTGAAGCCTGGTGTGCCGTTGGCCTGCGCATGGGAGGCCTGGTCGAGTCGGTCGTCCAGTACAGGGATCATCAGGCCCTGGAAGGCGATGGCGGGCCCATTCCGGTCGCGTGACATCAGACAGACTGCGGCGGTGAGGGCTCCGCCGGCGCTACCGCCGGTGACGACGATGCGTCCAGGGTCGATCCCTAGGGGAGCCGCGTTCTCTGCGCACCAGAGGAGGGCGGCGTAGCAGTCGTCCGGGCCTGCGGGGAAGGGGTGCTCGGGGGCGAGTCTGTAGTCCACGCTTACGACGACGCAACCGTGCTCGATCGCCCAACCCGCCTCCATTCCGGCGAAGGTTTCTGGCCGCAGCATGCAGAAGGCGCCGCCATGCAAGTGGATCAGGAGCGGGAGTTCCGCGTCGGCTGCGTTGGGTCGCGTGATGATGACGCGCACATCAGGAGCCTCTGCGGGGCCGGGGATGAACCGCTCCTCGATGTCGACGAGGGTGCGCTGCGCTTCTGTCAGCGGAATGATCGTCTCCGGCGGTTGGCTGCGGTCGATCGGCAAGAGTTCTTGGGCTCGGGACATGGGAAGCCTCCGGGTGGGTCACTCCTCGGGGAGCCTATCTCATTCACGATGTGTGTTCGGGAGTGACGGACGGGGTGTCGTCGCTTTTTCGGGGAGCGTGGCCTCTCCAGCCCGTACGATTCGCCCGTTCGTCCGTCGGGCGTTGTAGCATCCGGTCTGCGGGTGTCCGCCCGCGGCCGATAGCGGCGCGCGGATGCGGGCGGGCGAAGTACTCAAGCACCAACATGAACAGTGGAGGGGAAGATCGTGGATTACGATGGCTATCAGGGCCTTCAGGTCGAACGCAGTGGGCGAGTGTTGACGGTGACGTTGAATCGTCCTGATGCCTTGAACGCGATCGACGCAACCCTGCACGAGGAGTTGTCGCGTGTCTTCACCGACATCGATCGAGATGACGAGGCCGGTGTCGTGATCTTGACGGGCGCCGGGAAGGCGTTTTGCGCCGGTGGCGACTTAAAGTGGATGGCGAACCTGCATGGTCAGCCGGCGGCGTTTTCGGAGGTCATGCGCAATGACCGCCGGATCCAGACCAGCTTGCTCGAGCTGGAGAAGCCGATTATCGCGCGAGTGCCCG